>Ga0209023_10004659_pt1 | contig 15469 bp, 18 predicted proteins | sample LakOneMetagenome_FD_187468 | JGI IMG/M metagenome (GOLD analysis project Ga0209023, IMG submission 187468) | Freshwater and sediment microbial communities from Lake Erie, Canada (SPAdes) (version 2) | ecosystem: Environmental > Aquatic > Freshwater > Lentic | place: Lake Erie, Canada... | reverse complement strand
GTGTCGCCGGTGGCGTCGCACCGGCCGTTGAGATTCTCTCGGGATCCGTTTCGCACGGTCGGCCAACAGGGGTATCGTCGAAGGAGATCCCCCATCCTGAGGAGCACATGCCGTGAGCGACCGCCCATCCCCCGCCCCAGGTCGACGACCGGTCTTGACCGTCGCCATCGCCTCGGCAGTGATCGCGTGTGTTCCGGCCATCGCCGGCGGCGCACAGATTGCGACGCTGTCACCCAAGTTTGCGCCGTCGACGCAGGGCGTCTATTCGACTGTCGCCATGAACGACAGCGGACGTGCGCTGGCAGCGTGGCGAACGAAGACTGCCAGCCCGGTCTTGCGCGTCGCGGTGCGGTCATCCACCGGAGCGTGGGGAGCGCCGATCATCCTCGGGAGCAATGCCTACACGCCACGCGTCGCCGTTGGCCCGCGCGGCGATCTCGCGGTTGTCTGGTCGTCCACACAGGGGCTTCGACTCTCCTCGCGTCCCGCCGGAACCACACGCTGGCAGCAGCGTCTGCTGACGAGTTCGCCGTGGGACTATGCCCTGAGTGTCGCGGTCGACAGCAACGGACGTGCCACCGCGCTCGTTGCCCGAGATCTTGGGACGCAGTACGCACCCAAGATGGTCGCCCGCGTGTTCCAGGGCGGCGTGCGATCGCCGAGCGCGATCTGGCGTCACACGCCGACGCCGCTCTCGATGGGGCTTTCGAGCGATCTCGCCATCGGGTTGGACGTGAGCCCGTCCGGTGTCGCCGCGCTCATTTGGAGAAACGGCGCCGGCGCGGTGAGGCTGTCGCGCACACGTGGACCGGCTCCGTGGGAGACGCCGATCACCGTGGCAACCTCGGTGGACGCCATGGCGGACGTGGCGTTGAATCGGGTCGGCGACGCCGCGGCGGTCTGGTCGATTCGTTCCGGTGACACCTGGGTGCAGACCGCCGCGATGGTCCGGCGCGCCTCGTCAAGCACGTGGCCGACGGCCAGGATCGCGATGCCCGACGGGGTGAATCCCATGGCGGCGCTCAGTGAGGGACGGCGGTTGATTCTTGTGGGCGGCGCCAACGACCCGGTCCTCGGCCAGGTGATCAGAATCGCGTCCCAGTCGTCGACCGGCACATGGGTTGCGACGTCCACTCCACTTGGTGGGTGCGCCTGTGAGCCGACCCTGTGGCGTGCCACGTTCGATGCCGCAGGAAACGCGTTTGTGGGTGGTCTGCTCGAGACGAGTACGACCAACACGCTTGCTACAAAAGGGTTCGTGAGCGCCGTCCCCAAGGGGACCGGTACCGCGGTGGCGCCGCTCATCTACCCGGTGCTTGGGTCGGTTGTGACTCCGAGCCAGCTTGCGGCCACCGGCACGGGCAAGGCCGTCGTCACGTGGGGACGACTCAACGGGACACTCGCTCCGATCCGGATCTGGTCGCTGAAGTTGAATCCGTAGGCGCTCATGCGGATCATCGGGCGGTGGTCGCCGCTCGATGATCCGTTCCGTGTTGTTGGGCGTCAGATATTCTGGGCCGAGACAACGATTGGGGACTCCATGCACGGCAGCAGGCGAGCGGACACACGGATGTGGCGAGTACTGATCGTGGCGACGGCGATGGCCGTGCTGGGGTCGACCGCCGCGTCCGCGATGCCGGGTGACGCGCCAATCACCACCGTGACCCCGGCCAACGGGGCGACAGTGACCGCGCATGCTGCAGGCATCGATGTGATTTACGGCTGCCCCGTTTACACAAGCATCGCGCTGCTCCCAAATGGCGGCGGGCGGCGACAATACGGCGTTCGCTTTTCGCAGTCGACCGCCGTGGATTCCACCGGACGCTTGTCGAACGCGATCGCCGCCTCCGGACCGGACTACTTCGCCGATGACCTTCCGGAAGACCGTTGCCGCGCCACGATGGCGGCTGCTGCAAGCCCACAAACCACCCCGGGCACCTACTACTGGCAGGCGCATCGACTGTGTTCCGACTGCGTCGGCGGGTACGAAGTTGGACCGATCAGTCGGTTCACGGTGACGCTCGCCGGACCAGGCGTCACGCTTGGTCTGACAGCGCCCAAGCGTGCGTACGCCGGGTATCCGTTCATGTCGACCGTCGGCGCCGCGAAGCTCCCCAATGGCGTGCGCGTCGTCATCCAGACCAAACGCGGCGGTGTCTGGCGCAAGGTTGGTGCCGGAACGGTGTTGAAGGGTGTTGCGAAGGCGCCGACCACACTCCGGATCGGCGACCGCGGACTGCGCGCCACGGTGAATGCCGGCGGCGGCCGATCGATCCGTTCGACAGTGCGTGCCATCGCCGTCGTCAAGGCGGTGTCCTGGACGTCGGGCACCAGGTGGGTCGGCGGATGGATCGGTTCACAGACCAGTGGTTCGAGTCCGGCGAACGTCTCCTGGTCCGTGGTGAATGGTGGTCGAACGATGCGCGACGTGAAGGTGCGGTTGACGGCGACGTGCCCGTCGGCCACGGCGCCTGGAGGGTTCACCATCCAGATCCTGACGGTCACCGCCACGTCTGTGCGGATCGCTCCAAACGGGGGCTTCGTCTATGCGGAAACGGCGTCGTCGCATGCCGTCCTCTTCTTCGGAACGTTGTCGGGCCTCCGCGCGAGCGGAACCATGAAGGCGTCGCTTGGCACATGCGTGGGATCACTCAAGGTTGCCGCCAAGCACCGGTGAGGCGCCGGACGGCGGTCAGCGCGTGAGTTGGTCCAAAATGAATGCGTTGCGGAGCGCGATGTCTTCGAAGCTTCGGTAGCGACCGGATGCCCCACCGTGGCCCGCATCGAGCCGCGTACGAAAGAGGATCGGCTTGTCACCGGTGCCGATACGACGAAGCCGCGCCACCCACTTCATCGGCTCCCAATACTGCACTTGGGAGTCGTGGAGTCCTGTGGTGACCAGCATTGCCGGGTATGGCTGCGGCGTGACGTTGTCGTACGGTGAGTAGCTCAACATGTACGCGTAGTCGTCGGCGTTCTCGGGGTTGCCCCACTCGTCGTACTCATTGGTCGTGAGCGGAATGGTCGGATCGAGCATGGTCGTCACGACATCGACGAACGGGACTTGGGCGATGATGGCGCGGTAGTCCTGGGGCGCCATGTTGGCGACGGCGCCCATGAGCAGTCCGCCGGCGCTGCCACCTTGCGCAAATACCCGGTCCGGTGCGCCGTAGCCGGCGGCGACGAGGCCCCGGGTCACATCGATGAAGTCGGTGAATGAGTTGCGTTTGTTTCGGGTCCGTCCGGCGTCATACCATCGCCGTCCGCATTCCTGGCCGCCGCGAATGTGTGCGATGGCGAAGATGAAGCCGCGATTGACAAGCGGGATGATCGACGACCGAAAGACCGGGTCGGAACTCAGCCCGTATGCGCCGTAGGCGTACTGCAGGAGGGGCGCCGTACCATCGACCGGCGTGTCGCGAAGGCGCAGTGTGCTCACGGGAATCTCCGTGCCATCGCCGGCCGTGATGTGCAGGTGCTCGGAGACGTACTTGGCGGCGTCGAAGTCCGCACCCGCGAAGGCGCGTTTCAGCACCCGTCGCTCCCGCGTTCCCAGGTCGATTTCCATGTCCGACGTCGGAGTGGTGAGCGCACTGTAGACGTAACGCAAGGTCGTGGCGTCCTGCTCACGGTTGGGGCCGATGAACATGGTCGATGACGGATCGTCACTCGGCACGTCAAACGGCGCGCGATCATCCCACGGTGCGATGCGCAGCCGCAATACACCGTCCTCGCGGATGTTCAGGACGAGGACGTCTCGGAGCGCCAATACCTCTTCAACGAAGACATCGTCGCGGTGAGCGACGATTTCCTGCCAGGCATCGATGTTTGCGCTCTGGGCAGCCGGGACCCGCACGACCCGGTAGTTGGGCGCCCCGCGGTTGGTACGGATGATGAAGTCGTCATCCAGGTCGTCGACGACGTACTCGTGTCCTCGCTCACGGGCACAGACGGGACGAAAAGGGAACGTCAGATCCCCCGCAGGCGCGGCGAGTGTTTCGGTGGTGTCCGTCGCGTCCAGATCGATGAAGAGGTAGTGCTTCGATCGACTTCGCCGCACGTCGAGGTAATACCGATCGTCGGTGTTTTCGTACACCAGTCGATCTGTCGCCAGATCCGTGCCGATGACATGCGCCTTGACCCGAACTCCCAGCAAGGTCGCGGGGTCCTGTTCGATGTAGAGGATGGTGGTGCCGTCGTCGGCCCACGCAACGGCCGACTCGCACCCGGGGATGCGGTCAGGCAGATCGACGCCGGTCGCAAGGTCGCGAATGCGGACCGTGTATTGGCGTCGGCTGACGGTGTCCTCGGTGTAGACGAGCAGCCGGTCATCGGGGCTCACTTCCATCTCACCGACGCTGTAGAAGTCGAATCCACGAGCCTGCGCGTCAACGTCGAGCATGACGTGTTCGGGTCCGCCGGACGCGGGAGTGCGGTAATACAGCGGGTACTCGCTGCCGTGGTGGTAGCGAAGCCCGTAGAGCCAGTCGCCGTCTTTGACCGGAACGCTTTCGTCGTCCGGCTTGATCATTGCGACGAGTTCAGCGTAGATCGTCGCTTTCAGGTCGGCTGCGCCGGCAAGCACCCGGTCCGCGTAGGCGTTCTCTTCGTCCAGGGCGGCGAGAATCACGGGTGACGACCGATCGTCGTCACGCATCCAGTAGTACTCGTCGTCGCGATCCCCGTGCGGGGACTGAACGACATGCGGGATCTCCGGATGGACCGGTGGCGGATTGTCGAGTTTGTTCACGGCACGGTTGTTTTTCGGGGAATCGGGAACATCCCTACTGTGACCACCTGTCTCAGCATCTCGTGTCCTCGACCCCTGGCGGGCGTCGGCGACGACAATCGTACTCATCCGGGCGTCGCCACATCCTTCAATCTGCAACTTCAGTGCACCACCGGCGCCCTGAGCACCACCGCTTGGCATGCAGGAGGGCGGATCGCACCGTCCCATACACGGACGAAGGCGGCGTAGGTATGTGGATCATGGTGTCAGGGCCCTACACCGCAGGAGGCGCCGACCAAGACCGTCGCCGCGCGCATCTGCGTGAGTTGAACTTGGCCGCGCTCGAAGTTGCACGTCTTGGCCACCTCCCCATCATCGCGATCAACTTGGTGCTTCCGATGATCGAGCTGGACGGAACCGTCGACGCGTACGAGACGATCATGGAGCCGGTGGCATCCGCACTCGCCAGCCGGTGTGACGCATGTTTTCGTATCGGCGGCGCTTCGCCGGGGGCTGACGCGGAGGTGGAGCAGTTCCTCCGACTCGGCAAGCCGGTTTTTCGGTCCCTTGATGAGGTGCCGAGTCTCGTGTTGGCGTAGCTGCGGGAGAGTCCGCGGTTCACCATCATCAGCGCGTCCACCACTCCGGCAACATGATCCGCGGGCGTTCCGGTCGAGGCTGACTCGGTCGCCGGTGCCGAGGACGCTGCCCCTGCGTCCGTGGGCCCGAGCCGCGGGCCGCACCGGGGTCGCGGAGAGGTTGACCGAGCAGCCGCGCAATCGGCGAAATGACATCCACGGGCACGTGCCTGCTGACAGTGTGTGGACGAAATACCAGCAACGCGCCAAACACGACCATGACGACCCCGACGACCGCCAAGTACTCGCCGCTCGCCGAGCCACGGTGGTTCGAGTCCGTGCTCATGGAATACCTCCCGTGACGGCACCCAGTTGTCCCACGAGTTGGAGCACCATGACCCCCACGACGACGAGCAGCGCTCCCGGGACCATGATCATCGCGACCACGAGTTGCACCTTGGGCGCGGTCCGTGCGGCTGCGTCCCGCATCGCCTGACGTCGTCCGTCGCGGAGGATGTCGGCCTGGCGCGTGAGCGCCTCGTTGATCGGCGACCCGAGCTCGTCTGCTTGAAGCAATGCGCCGACGAGCCCCCGTACCTGCGGAGCGCCGACACGGTCGGCAAGTGCGCGATATGCGTCTCGCCGAACAGCACCAAGTTCCATCTCGCGGAGCGCGAGTGCAATCTCGTCCGCGCATGGCCCGTTCAATCGCTGTGACGCCAAGCGAAGCGCGGGTTCCAGCGCCATCCCCGCTTCAGCGCACAGCACCACGACGTCGATCATGTCGGGAAGATCACCAACGATCTGGGCCCTCCGACGACGCGCGCAGAGGGCAATCCAGAGCGCCGGAGACGCATATCCCCAGGCGGCAAAGGCGACGCCGAGGAATGCCGGTCCCGGCCCAATGAACAGCAGCCCGGCCGCACCCGCCGTCCCGACATGCACACCGACCGCCCGGGCATGAGCGATGTCTTCCGCGGTCAGGTCAAGGCGACCGGTGGCCGCGAGATTGGCGCGCACCGCGGGCGTCAACGCGCGCGAGACGATCGCCCGGGCGACCGGCGCATGCCGAAACGCTTTGATGATCCGCACCGCGGCCGGTGAAGCCGGCGTTCGCCCGCCTCGGGTGCGACCGGCACCGAGGACGGCGAGCAGAATCGACGCCATCCAGAATGTCAGCGGTCCGGGCATCGTCCCTCCGCCGTGACCGTCTCGACCAGTCGGCGCACAAGGAACACGCCGAGGCCCTCGAGAATGGCAGCTCCCACGAGGAGAACCCGCCCGGGTCCATGTCCCAGTGTGCGCTCAAGCGTTCCCGGCTCGGCGAGCTCGACCGCAAGTCCGCCGACCGCAGGCAGTGCGGCGACCAACCAGGCGGACATGCGCGCTTGCGCCGTTGCACTCCGCGCTTCACGCGCGAGCCGGTCACGGTCCTCAAGATGCTTCGCCAGCATCGCAAGTGCGCCCGCCAGGTTGCCCCCGACGGTCCGTTGGATCGAGATCGCCGTTACCATCATGCGCAGGCCGGACTCCGGGATGCGCTCGGCGAATCGATCAAGCGCGTCGTCGACGTGCACACCGAGGCGAAGCTGCGCACTGAGCCAGCCAAGTTCGGACGCCGCCGGCTCGGCCAGATCCACGCATGCGCGCTCAACCGCCTGGCGAAGTGACAGGCCGGCACCAATGGCACCCGACAGGTGTTGGGCGACGATCGGCATCTGGGCGGCAAGCCGACGCGCGTAGCGCAGATCGGAGGATCGGACGAACGACGACACTCCCGCGACGACGGCCACAAGTGCGATCAACGCTGCAGCCAGTGAATGCAGCAGGGTCCACGTCAACGCCGCAGCGCATCCCGCCGCACCAAATGCCGCTGCCACGAAGCCATCGGGGCCGATTCGAACGCCGGCGCGTTTGAGCGATCGAGCAAGGTCACGTCCGGCGGACCACCGCTCGATTCCTCGAACAGATCCGACAGATGTTCCCGCCACACGTCGAACGGCAGCGACGAGCGCGATCACCGCCAATGCAGCAACGGCTGCCGGCAGTTCCGGACTCATCGGTCTCCTCGCAGCTGAGCCGCGTGCCGATTGGCCGCAGCCCAGGCCTCCCAGCCGGGTTGCCACTCAAAGTCCCCGGTCAGCGTCCCGTTTTGATGGTGTCGGCCGCGAAACCGCACGAGTGACGTCAGTTGCGCACCGCGCCCAGGTGCCACAGCGGCGATCTCGGCAATTCGCCGTCGTCCGTCGGACATTCGCTCCTGATGCACGATGAGGTGGATTGCGTGCGCGACTTGATCGGCCACAGCCTCGTATGGGATCTCGACGTCACCCATCAACGCCAGGGTTTGCAGCCGACGAATGGCGTCCTCGGGCGAGGATGCGTGCAGCGTGGACAGCGACCCTTCATGGCCGGTCGTCATCGCAGCCAGCATGTCGACGCACTCGCCGCCACGAACCTCACCGACGATGATGCGATCGGGCCGCATTCGCAGCGCATTGCGCACCAGTGCCCGAATCGAAACAGCGCCGCGCCCTTCCAGGCTCGCCGGGCGACTTTCCAGTCGAACAACGTGCGGGCATGTCAGCCGAAGTTCCGCGGCGTCCTCGATGGTGATGAGTCGCTCGTCCTCGGGCACGAACGCGCAGATCGCAGCGAGGGTCGTGGTCTTGCCACTCCCGGTTCCCCCGGTCACCAAGATGTTTCGCCGTGCCCGCACCGCGTCGCTCAAGAACGACAGCATCGCCCGGCTGAGTGTGCCGCGCTCCACGAGTCCCTCACCGTCAAGGCCCGTGTGCCCGAATCGCCGAATGGTCAGGACGGGTCCAACGAGGCTGAGCGGCGGGATGATCGCGTTCACTCTTGAGCCATCGTCGAGCCTCGCGTCGACCATCGGGCTCGCCTCGTCGATGCGCCGTCCGAGTGGGGCGAGCAGTCGATCGATCGTGTGAACGACATGCGCGGCGTCGTCGAAGCAGACGGTCGATCGCTCAAGGCGGCCGTCGCGTTCCACAAAGATGTCTGACGGTCCGTTGACCATGACCTCGCTGATCGAGGCGTCCCGAAGCAGCGTCTCAAGTGGTCCAAGCCCCAGAACCTCGTCGACGACGGCCTGGACAATCTGACGGCGCCCCGCCTGGGGAACGACGTGGCGTTCGTCGTCGAGGAGGCGCTCGACGATCACCCGGATCGCGTCACCATCGACGTGCGCACCGAGCGAGGCCGCCTCGTTGGCCGCCCGCTCGCGAAGGTGGCGTACCAACGAACGGCCCGGCTGTTCAAGGCGCGACATGAGCATCCGCCTCGACAAGTTCAGCAAGGCGCGGGAGCAGACCCCGGCGCGAGCGGCCACCCACCCCCGATCGAAGCCGTTCGGCTTCTCGCGGAGACGATTGCAGCTGACTGTCGACCGGTCGCCCACACGCCGCAGCGAAGGCCCGCGACGACAGTTCGGCGCGAAGCCCGACCGGCTGATTCAGCACGACCCGCACCTTGTCAGCCGCGCACCGGTCAATGACCTCACGTGCCCGCCGAGCGCCGCGCAGGGTGGCCGGAGCGACCACGACAAGGGTGTGCGCCAACTCACACACCACGCTGACATGGTGGACCGGAGCGCGCCCGGCGTCGACTACCACCGGTCCCTTCAGGCATGCACATGCAAGAAGCGCAGCCAAGTCGCCCCGACCCCAATCGTTCGATGCTCCGTGGGATGCGGGCGACAGCAACAGATCCACCCCGGAGTCGTGTGCGTAGCCGATCAGGTCGAGGTGCGTCGGACCCAACTCACCGAGCACCGGGACGAGATCGCCGAGCGTTCGGTGACGAGGAACACCCCAAGCTTCGTGTGTGTCGCCAAGTTCGAAGTCCAAGTCGAGGAGGGCGGTTCCGGAGCACGTCCGCGCCAGAGCGAGCGCCATGCCGCACGCAACGGTGGTCGCACCCGCCCCACCGGTCGCACCGATCACCACCACGATTCGTCCGGCGCGATCGGGCCAGGGTTCACCGTCCCGCTGCGGGGTGAGTGGCAGCACCTCCGTGTCGTCGTCGCTCGCCCACGGGCCGGCCGGTTCCGGGAAGTCGTCGACGTCAACGACGAGCGCATCCCACAGATCGTTGCCCGAACTCACTGGTCGACCGCCTCGTCTGCGGGACGGGGCAACACGCGCACACCCGCCCCGCGATCGAGCGCAGAGCTCAACCGCAGCGCATCGGCCACCGACACACGCAGAAGGATGGCTCCCTCGGTGGTTGCGCCGACGCCCATGTCGGGAATTTGCGTGGTGATGACTTCGGCGCCCCGAACAACATCCTGGCCGCCGCTTCGGTCATGAAGTGATGTGACGATGTCCACGCGTGCACCGGGAACGAGCACCGCAAGCGCCGCGCCGGCCGCGGATGCGGGGACAGACATCGCCCGCTCTCCGCGAGCCAACGGCGCGGGGCTGCGACCTCTCGCGCCGCCGAGCGCAGCATCCGTGATCGGCTCTCCCGCACCCAGAGGGACGGCGGTCAACCGGCCGTCGATCTGCTCGACCTGTGTCAGCATCCCGGCAAGTGCGTCATTCGCGGGAACGTGCACGAGCCGGACGTGACGGTCGACAGTCAGGTCAACCCCGACCGGAAGATCCTCGGCGGCGACAAGCACATCGATCACGTCGCCGGTTGCCGCCGCACGAATCGTTCCAAACCATGCGACCGTGGCGAGCAACCCGGCGGCGACGAACCATCCGGACGGACCCCGCCAGTGTGGACGGCGAATCCTCATGAGATCACCTCGACGATCGCACCGCCGATCATCAGGCCGCAGCCACAACACGGAAAGCCTGGCAGTCCGCCGCCACGACACCACCCGCACTGACTCCAGTTCCTGGTCGCCCAACGCGCGAGCGTGGTCGGACGCAGCGCCGGTACCACCCGGTCGTTCCATTGGCGACGGGGGCCGGGGGTCGCATCCGGACCGTTGCAAAGGACGTGGAGGACACGAAGAAGTGCCGCCCGGTCAGCGCGGACAAGTGCAGCACCGATGCTCACGACCCAGGCAGCCGCTGCGTGATCGGACGGAAGGCGGAGCACCTCACAATTCATCGCCCTCGCCGCACGGCGCAGGGCGCCGTCCGCATCACCGGCAAGTACAACGGCGCTCGCACCCACTTGCGCAATCGCCTCGACGAAGACGTCCATGCTTCCGCGTGATCGGCCTGTGCGGGGGGTCCGCAGTACGCGCCGCCGTGAGCACACCACTGTCACCGCGTCGCGCGTCGACTGTCGGAGGTGCCCAGCCGTCCCGTCACCGATGATGAGTGTCACCATCAGCTGTCACCGATTGGAAACGCCATGCGGCACACACGTCGATCCGCGACGTCCGTCTGATCGAGCGTGCCCCCGAGCTGTTCAATATGGCTGCGGACGATCTGCAGTCCGACGTCGTCGTCCCGCGAACGGGCGATGGTCGCGGTGCCGCGCGATGTGATGCAAAGACGCGCCATCTCACCATCGACCCCCAAGCGCACGTCGACCCCACTCGACGGGCGGGCGGCGGCGATGGCACGGATGAGGAGATGTTCAACGACACGATCCAGAATCTCTGGTTGGCAGAGGGTCGCACACGCATTCAACGAACCGACCGTCAGCTCGACCCCGCGAGATTGGGCAACGCCGCTGAGACGGCCGACCGCGCACACCGCGATGTGATCCAGACGGCACCATTTGACCGGCGGCTCAGTCGACTGGCGGCTGCACACCACGCTCTGGACCCCTTCCATTGCAGCCGCGATGCGCTCGGCCTGGTGGTCGATGATCCGGACGCGGTCGAAGCGAGCACCTGAGGCCAACCCGCACCGGACAAGCCCATGACACTCCCCGCGAATGATGGTCAGCGACGCGCCAACCTCTCGGAGGAAGCGATCAATGTCCCGATGCGCGCCGGCCGACAGATCGGGCCTGCTGAGTGCGACGACCATTGTCAGCGCTCCAACGGGAGCAGTCGATAGCCGAACCCCCACACGTTGTGAACCATGCCGCCCACACCGGCATTCTCCAATTTGCGGCGCAAGCGACTGGCGTGCGTGTCGAGTGTTCGGGTGCGCTGCGCATAGGGGGAAAAGCCCCAGACACTTTGCAACAGCTCCGTCTTGGGCACGGTGCGCACCGGATCGCGCGCCAGTGCGACCAGGAGTGCGAACTCCTTGGCACACAGGTGGAGGGGAACGTCCCCATGCCATGCGGTCAGCCCTTTGCAGTCAAGCATGAGTGACCCGACGTGAAGCCGATCGGCGAAGATGTTGCCGTGTGAGCGCCGCAGAATCGCGACCATGCGGGTCAGCAGTTCCTGGTAGCGAAACGGCACCACGACGTAGTCGTCGGCACCACGCTGGAGGCTTCGTACAACGGAGTCGGTGTCATCACGTGCGCTCAATACGATCAGCGCGGTATCGGCGTTCCACCCTGTGCCCGGCCCACCAGACCGGACGTGGCTGATGAGGTCCAACGCGCTCATATCCGAGATCTCCTCCGCCATCAGGACGATGTCGGGCCGAAATCGCCCCAGCGCGTCGATGGCCTCGTCCCCGCTTGTCACGGTGACCACATCCATTTGATCGGCTGTGAGATTTTGGAGCAGATACCGGCTGTTCTCGGCATCCGTGTCGACCACGAGTGCGCGCGGTCGACGCTGGGTCTCGCAAACGCGAGACGAGACCACTTCATGTGCTGTCGTCGTCATTGGGTGTCCCTGTCCGTGTGACAGTGGCTTCGATTGCCACTCACATGTACAAGGGCTGGGCGAGGCAAATCGACCCCCCTGAACGCGGCTACTTTTTCGCTATTTGCGGATACTTTTGTTTCGGTTCACGGCCTCGACGCCGACTCATCGGTCACCAAGCGAAGACGATGACCGACGCTGACCCCGGCAAATGCGCCCGGCCGCGCCTCGATCACCGCACGCGCCCCGCGTACCGTCGCGTGACCTCCAGGCGCCAGCGGATCGCGCATGTCGCACACCACGCCGTCGCGGTCGATGAAGGCACATGCGATGGACTGGCGCATCCCGAACATGTGCACCGAGCGGCACGGCGTGATCCACAGCCCCTCGTCGGCTGCCAGCGTGGGCGTCCCGAGCAGTCCGATCAGTCGAGCAAGCGGTCGATCGGCAACGTGGCATCGTGCAACGACGATCCGCCCGTCGTCCGCGACCACCTGCCCCGTCCGACGACACATGCGATCAACACGAAGTCTGCCTCCCATGCAGCGATCGTCGCATGCGCGCCGACTGCCGCCAAGTCCGCAAATTGGCGACTTGACGAAATCCGCAATGCATCCCCCGTCCAACCGGCGCCAGCCGGAAACACCAACCAGGGTGGCCTCAACCTGGCGGCCCCGATGCGCACCAGACATGCACAACACCCGCAATTTCCGATCAACGGACGCAACGAAACGTTGCGAGCTGCCCCCACCAGGCCGAAATGGCGCGAGGAAACACCCAAATCTGGGCGAACAGGAACATCCGATACCACTTGTACAGTCTCCGCGGTTCGATCAGGAGCCACTCACACCCATGTCAGAGCCCCGCAAAACACCATCCAACTACCGGTCCGGTACCGACTACACCATGGAGTTCGGGAAGTATCGGTTTCGCTTCAGCGCCCGCGACTTCCGGGAGCGTTGCGAATTCGCCGCCGTGCAGTTGGCCTTCGTGCCCAGCGGATCGCTCAAAGACGCCGACGTCGAGCAACTCGTGCAACTCGTCGCCCACGGCCAGATCAGCTCCGACGGTGGACTGCAGGACCACATCGCGGCCCACCGCGAGGAACTGATCGGCTTCGACGACGATCTCGTGCACTGGCTGCGCAAGTTGGTGTTTCGTGGGGCATGGGTCGACCAGCAGATCAAGGACGAGCTCGTGGAGCCCGTCCTGGACGACTTCGGCACATTCACCTATCGATGTGCCGTCACCAATGACCCGATCGAAGAGATCGCCGACACGCCCGACTGGAGCAATGTCGGCTATCGGATGGAGCGACGGTGAGTCACGACCCACGAGAAGTCCTCGACGCGGTTCGCCGCCTTGAGGCCGGTCTCGACGAAATTCGCGTTCGAACCAGCGGCACGCCGACAGCGGTGGCGCCTGCGGTGGACGCCGGCCTCACCGAGCAGCGGGCGCTCGTGGAGGACTTGGAAGTCGTCGTGGAACTCGTGGGCAACTCATGGCGCGCCACCCGGGACGAGGTCGCGGCCATCGCCGCGGAACTGGCTGAGCTTCGGCGCTTGGCCGACGAGGCTCGCGCGGCGCTCAAAGATGTGCGGTTCGAACTGCACATGGTTCGCGGCGACGGATCGTCCGCGGACACTGTCTGACCTGGCAGCGCCACCTCGGCCGGACGTCCAGTCGGTTGGCACGTGAGGTTGAGTGGCAGCAGGACACTGCGCCGCGCTAGCGCTTTTGCATCGCCTGTTCGACGGCTGCCATCGCCTGCAGGAAGAGGAATGCCATCGCCTCGGCCGCTTCTTCTTTGGACCGCTGCGGCTCCAGTGAACCGAGGCCGGACGAGGCGAGGACGACGGCCTGCTGAACGAGATTGAAGCGGTCGGGCATCATGCCCGCACCGCTCGTCACGCGAATCGGCTTCTGCTCGGCCTGAACCTCTTCGAAGGCCTCCTGCTGCGCACGCATGAGATCCTTCAGGCGTTCCTTGAACTGCTCAGCGGCCCCCTCGCCAAAGGCGAATGGGAAGTCGCCACCAGTGCTCATGCGACGCCGCTGAGGCGGATCTCGTGAGCGGGCTTGCCGTCGAGCAGGTGCACGGTGTCGATGAACCGAATCGTTCCGCGGCGAAGGTTGAGCGCAATCGAATGCGTACGCGCGCCACCGGCGAAGTAGCGGACGCCGCGCAGGAGATTGCCATCGGTCACCCCTGTTGCGATCACGTAGAGCGGCGCAGATGCGAGATCGGTCGTGCTGAGAACCTTGTCGAGGTCTGTGACGCCGAACTTGGCAAGTTCCGCGATCTGTGCGGCATTGTTCGGCGCGAACTGGGCCTGAATTTCGCCGCCCAGGCATTCGAGCGCGGCCGCGGTGATGACACCCTCGGTGGAGCCGCCGCTGCCGATGTAGACGTGATCGCCGGTGCCACGCACGGCAGCCGACATGCTCGCGGTGATGTCACCGTCGGGAATCAGCCGAATCCGGGCACCGGTCTCGCGGATCTCGGCAATCAGCTGTTCGTGGCGCGGCCGGTCGAGCACGATGGCCGTGATGTCCTGCACCTCGCGGCCGTAGGACTCGGCAACCGCGCCCATGGTCTCCGCGATCGGGGCGGTGATGTCGATCTTGCCTTTTGCGGTGGCGCCGACACACAGCTTTCGCATGTACATGTCCGGCGCGGACAGGATGCCGCCGCGTTCGGCGATCACGCAGATGGCGATTGCACCTTCATCTCCGCGTGACACCAGGTCGGTGCCCTCCAACGGATCGACGCCGATGTCGACGGCCATTCCGCCGGCACCGACCTCTTCCCCGTTGTAGAGCTGCGGGGCCTTGTCCTTCTCGCCTTCACCGATCACCACACGTCCGCTGATGTTCAGTTTGCTGAATTCGCGACGCATCGCATCGACGGCGGCCTGGTCGGCGGAGTTGTTGTCGCCGCGACCGAGCCACCGGCCCGAAGCGATCGCTGCCGACTCCGTGACGGGAAGAAATTCTCCAAGCGAAAGATCTGGGCGATCGTCAACGGTGCTCATCACAGCTCGCTTTCGTGGAACCTCGGGCGCAGTGGAAGGGATTCTCTCATTTGGGGACATCGAACCAACGCGCCGGATGTCCCTCAACGAGGGCGTCGGTCATCGCTCGTACTCGTTGAAGGAACTTGACGTTGTGGACACGGAAGATCGTGGCCCCCTGGACACGGCACCACGTGAGCGCCGCAGCCGTCCCACCCAATCGCTGCTTGGCCAACGTCCCGGTGACGGCACCGATGACCTTCTTGTTCGAGATCGGCACGAAGATGGGTCGCCCAAGCGCTTGGAGCTCTGCCAGACGGTGCAGCAGCTGCAGGTCCTGCGGTGGCGACTTTCCGAGTCCCACTCCCGGGTCGATGACAATGCGCCTCGGATCGATGCCGTGTTCGGCGCATCGGGCGATTGCCCCGTGCCCCCATTCAAGAACCGT
>Ga0209023_10004658_pt1 | contig 15474 bp, 11 predicted proteins | sample LakOneMetagenome_FD_187468 | JGI IMG/M metagenome (GOLD analysis project Ga0209023, IMG submission 187468) | Freshwater and sediment microbial communities from Lake Erie, Canada (SPAdes) (version 2) | ecosystem: Environmental > Aquatic > Freshwater > Lentic | place: Lake Erie, Canada... | reverse complement strand
GGCCTTTTGAAATAATAGAAAATGGAAGAAACAATTATAGCAAATACTGAAAGTACACAGCAGGACACTAAATGGTTTGTACTGCGGGTGGTAAGTGGCAAGGAAAAAAAGGTAAAAGAATACCTGGATAAAGAAGTATCCCGTGGTGGATGGGATCAGGTAAAACAGGTTTTTCTTCCCGTAGAGAAAGTGTACAAAGTAGCTAACGGCAAAAAGGTAATGCGGGAACGAAATTATTATCCGGGGTATGTGATGATTGAAATTTCCAATGGAAAACTAACAGATGATTTAAGAGATATTATCAAAAACATTCCCAACGTTATCCATTTTTTGGGGAAAGAAAATCCTATTGCCCTTCGTAAAGCAGAAGTAAATAAGATGCTTGGTAAAATGGATGAAATGGCGGAAGCAGGTGGGGTAAGTATGAGCGAACCATTTATAGTTGGCGAGACCATCAAAATTATAGAAGGGCCGTTTAATGACTTTAATGGAGTGATTGAAGAAGTGACGGATGAAAAAAAGAAACTAAAAGTGACGGTAAAGATATTTGGCCGGTCTACGCCTGTGGAATTGAACTATATGCAGGTAGAGAAAATCAGCTAAGTATTAGCTCAATAAATTAAAAAAGCCATCTGCCAATCAGCAGATGGCTTTTTTAGTAATTTTAATCAGCAGGTTAATAGATTCTTAGCTATAAAAAATATCATCCCGTTTTTTGGACACAGCTTCTTACCCCTTATTTTTACTTTTAAATCAGGCAAGCTTTATAAGTACTGCCTGAATTATAAAATAGCATGAAACCGCTCAGAGCAATTGAAGTAACAGATTCCGGCAAAGTATATTGGATACTTGGGTTTCTTCTGCTATATATTGTTTCAGTAATAGTTCACCTAAGCTATTTCCCGTTAAATGGTGATGAACCACGCCGGGCTATTGTTGCTCTCGAAATGCTACATTCCGGTAATTTCATCAGGCCTACTACAATGGGTTGGGAATACTATAATAAACCGCCGGTCTATAACTGGTTTATTGCATTATGTATTAAGCTGACCGGTTCAGATTCTGAACTGGCTGTAAGGTTGCCATCACTTATTTCATTATTGGTTTGGGGATATTTTAATTACATCATTGTCCGGAAAATATGGTCTCGCAATATCGCTGCGCTGTCCTCTGTTTTTTTAATTACCAGTGTTGATATTTATTTCTGGGGCTTAAGTAACGGCGGTGAGATTGATGTCTTTTATAGCATGGTTGTTTACTTGCAGGTAATGGCACTATTTTATTTTAACCTGAAACAAAGATGGTTGGCTTTGTTTGTGGCATCCTATGCCTTTTGCGCAATTGGGTTACTTACAAAAGGATACCCGTCCCTACTTTTTCAGGGGTTTACATTGCTGGCACTTTGTGTGTATAATAAATCGGTGAGAGTCCTGTTCAAGTGGCAGCATTTATTGGGCTTGGCTGTATTTCTCTTGATTGGCGGAGGCTTTTTTTATATGTACAATTTTTATGGCTCAGCAGGTACTTATCTGGCAGATCTTTTAAAAGAGTCATTTAATAAATCTGCTTTTGGAGAATTTCCAGAGAAGCTTGTGAAGAAGATAATTGAGTATCCTCTTTCTTTTTTTAAAATAGTATTGCCCTGGTCGTTGCTCCTATTACTATTGTTTAAAAAACACCGTTTCAGGTTATGGCAAGAGCCACTGGTACGTTTTTCCTTCCTCTTTATCATTTTCAATATCGCTCCGTATTGGTTTACTGGTCATCCAAGAATGAGATATGTTTATATGTTCCTGCCATTTTCTATGATAATAATGGCCTGGATATTTTACCAGTTTAAAAAGGAATACCCGGAGTTGATAAACAAGATTTTCAGATACATCTTCTTCTTTTTTGTGCTGCTGCTGGCAGCGATACTGGCAACACCATTTTTTGCAAAAACTGATTATGTGTTGCTGGCTATTGTAGCTGTGTTGTTGCTTTTATATATCGCTTTTTATAAAAAATTTCAGCAGCAGGCTGTCTGGTATTTTGCCGCAGGTATAGGAATGCTTCGGTTGGCTTATGCATTCATTTTCATCCCGGTTAAATATGATAAAACAAAACTTCGCTATGATTATGAAATGGCTACCATGGCAGCCGCTAATAATTTTCAACCGGTTACTATCTATAAAAAGCCAGATCGGCTTGAACTTATCATTGATTTAAAAATTTCCAAAGTAAATCTGGGAACAATACCAGCCATACCTTATATGGCCTACCAGATGCCTTACTATTACTATCGCAGCAGTGGTAATTTGGTTATGTATGATACAGTGTTGACAGCCAATAAAACTTATATCGGTTTTGGTTCTGATTTACAGGGGCTGAATATTGATACCCTTTATTCCTTTAAAGACCCCAATCAGAATAGTGAAGAAATTATTCTTTTCAAACAGAAGCCTTAAAAGAAAGGGTTTTACAAGACAAAAAAATATCCTGAAAACCTTTGCCAGTAAGCTGTTTAGCCTTACCTTTGCCGCCCCAATTAGTTCTTTTTACCCGCCAAAGCAATTGTAGCGGCGGTACTGTTAGTTTAAAAGATTGGCAGTCAATTGAATCCGATAGCTATCGGATTGGGAGACCAAGTAGCCTCGTTTGAAACGGGAAGAAAAGTCGTTAACACCAAAAATGATTAAAAAATGGCAAAAGAAATCAGCGGCTATGTAAAGCTGCAATGTAAAGGTGGCCAGGCAAACCCTGCACCTCCAATCGGTCCGGCTCTGGGTTCCAAGGGTATCAACATCATGGAATTTTGCAAGCAGTTCAACGCAAGAACGCAGGACAAACAAGGGAAAGTAATCCCTGTACTAATCACAGTTTATACCGACAAAAGTTTTGATTTTGTTCTTAAGACTCCTCCTGCAGCTATTCAGCTGATGGAAGCCGCTAAGATTCAAAAAGGTTCCAAAGAAAGTAACCGGGCCAAGGTAGGTAAGGTAAACTGGGAACAGGTAAAGGCTATTGCAGAAGATAAAATGCCTGACCTGAACTGTTTTACCATAGAAAGTGCCATGAAAATGGTAGCTGGTACTGCACGCAGCATGGGCCTGAACGTAGAAGGTAAAGCCCCTTGGGAAAATTAATTAGCGAACCGTAAAAAGAATTAAAATGGCATTCATCAGTAAAAAAAGAAAAGTTGTGAATCCCAAAGTGGATGGCAACAAATCATATTCCTTAAAGGAAGCATCTGCATTGGTAAAAAGCATTACCACCTGCAAATTTGATGCATCGGTTGATCTGCACATCCGTTTGGGCGTTGACCCTAAAAAAGCAGACCAGGCTATCCGTGGTACAGTTAGCTTACCACATGGTACTGGCAAAACAAAAAAAGTATTAGTGCTTTGCACACCCGATAAAGAAGCAGAAGCAAAAAATGCAGGTGCTGATTATGTTGGCTTGGATGAATTTGTAACAAAAATCGAAGGCGGCTGGGTAGACGTGGATGTTATCATCGCTACTCCATCTGTAATGCCTAAGATTGGTAAACTGGGTAAAGTGTTAGGACCAAGAAACCTGATGCCGAATCCAAAAACCGGTACTGTTACCAACGATGTAGCCAATGCTATTAATGATGTAAAAGGCGGTAAGATTGCTTTTAAAGTAGATAAAGTAGGTATTATTCATGCTTCTATTGGCCGGGTAAGTTTTTCTCCCGAAAAAATTGCTGAGAACAGCCAGGAATTGCTCAATGCAATTCTGAAAGCAAAACCTTCTTCTTCTAAAGGCACTTATGTAAGAGGAATCAGTATGGCCAGTTCAATGAGTCCTGGTATCTCTATTGACACAAAAGCATTTGTTCACTAATCTATAAAGTGATTATAAAACTATTATCATGACAAAAGATCAAAAAAACGAAGTGATTGAATTGCTGAAAGGCAAGTTCACTCAATATAATAACTTCTATGTTGCCGATACAGAATCACTGACGGTAGCACAGGTGGGTAAATTACGCCGGGCTTGTTTCAGCAAAGATGTTGAAATGAAAGTGGCTAAAAATACGCTGATTAAAAAAGCCCTTGAATCACTTGACAATGAAAAATATGCCGGTGTTTATGATTCACTACATAAAGTAACAGCCCTGATGTTTTCAGAGAATCCAAAAGATCCTGCTTTAATCATCAGTTCTTTCCGTAAAGAAAGTAATGGAGAAAAGCCGGAACTGAAGGCTGCCTTTATTAACGGGGACATTTACATGGGTGATAATAACCTGAAAGCTCTTACGCAGATTAAGACCAAGAATGAGCTTATCGGTGAAGTTATCGGCTTATTACAATCTCCTGCGAAGAGAGTATTGGCTGCTTTATTGCACCATCATGAATCAAAAGCAGGGGCTGCTGAAATAGTTGAAGCAGCAGCAAAATAAAAGAGTATTTAGCTATGAGCAGATAGCTATGAGTTTATGAGTTGATACTCGTAGCTCATACCTCAAAACTCACAGCTTTACTATAAAACAATTTTTTTAAACTCCGTCGGAGCAAAAGCTTTGAAGACGGCAAAAATTTAAATCAAATGGCAGACGTAAAAGCATTAGCAGAAGGCCTTGTAGCCTTAACAGTAAAAGAGGTACAGGAATTAGCTGACTTCTTAAAATCAGAATACGGTATTGAACCGGCAGCAGCAGCAGTGGTAATGGCCGCAGGTGGTGGCGATGGTGCAGCAGCAGCTGAAGAAAAAACTGCATTCAATGTAGTATTGAAGAGCGGTGGTCCTTCTAAACTTGCTGTAGTTAAAATCGTAAAAGATTTAACTGGCTTAGGTTTGAAAGAAGCAAAAGACTTAGTGGATGGTGCACCTAAGAATATCAAAGAAGGTGTATCTAAAGCAGAAGCAGAAGATATCGCAGCGAAACTGAAAGAAGCAGGTGCTGAAGTGGAGATAGCTTAATTTCTTTACTGAATAATTGTAATAGCCTCCGCATTTTTGCGGGGGCTATTTTATTGTGCTGTTAGATAAGGTGCTATCTTATTATAGATCTCATCCGTCACCACCATCACATTTTTTAAATCTTCCAGCTTTGTAAATGGCCCATGCTGGTTGCGGTAGGCAACAATCGGGTTGGCCAAAGAATATTTTATATATGGATGCATCTTCAACTCATCTACCGTAGCCGTATTAATATTTAATTTTCTTAAGAAAGTATTCTCCAGTTTCAGCCATTGCTTTATTTTCTGAAATGTAGAATCAGATAGTCCAAATGTTTCACCAATCTGGTTAACAGAATAGAAGCCGCCAAGCTTATCCCTAAAGTTCACAATCCGAAAAGCCAACTTGCTGCCGATTCCGGGCAATGCAATAAAAGCTGTAGTATCGGCTGTATTTATATCAATAACAGAATAACGGGGGCTGTAAGTTTTCGGCGGTGCTGCTTCAGTATAATTATTGTTTGAAAAATCCTTGTAACCGGTTGTTCCTGTAGCAGCTTCTATTTTTATATACGGAGCTATTCGTTCATATTCATTTGGAAAGAGACCATAGATACGTTGTAAGTCTTCCGGCTTCCTGAATTTACCACCCTTGCTTAAATAGTTTTGTATAGTGCCAATTGTTTTATCTCTTAGCCCAAGTTTTTTCCAACCTGCAGCAGATAATGTATTCGGATCGAAATAAAATAATTCTCCCTTCGGTTTGTACTGATAGTTATTGGTCGGGTGATCGTATTGGTAAGCAGTACTATTGTTTTCGGTGTAATTGTTAGTAGAACTTTCATTAGTTGCTCCTTTCTGCTCGATTCGCTTCATGGCAGCTACCCAGGCAGTGTCAGTAGCAATTTCTTTTGGATGGCCCGAACCTGACAACGCCTTAGGTAAAAAGAAAATTCCACTTATAAGTAAGATAATTACAAGCACTGCTATCCTGTCCTTTCGTGTAAAAGTCAGGTAATCAACCACAAATTCTTTCCAGGTCATTTACTTTTTTAAACAAAATACACTATTCAGGCAAGTCAAACTATGCCCACTTTGAGGTATTTTGGCGAGGTTATTGTGAGCAAATTTTTCTTGTTTAAGAAATATAAATCCCTACCTTTGCCATCCTTTATTTTGGCCAAATATATTTTGACATCCCAAATCATGCGCAAGTAATTGACTTTCATGGGTTTTCGTTTTTAAAAAAATGAGAGCCTGTAAGTGATTTGTATGTCCTCAACGTTGTAAAACCGGTTTACGCATATGTCTTCAACTAAAGTGAACTCAAGAGTGGATTTCGGTAAGATTAAGCACTTGGCAGAAACGCCAGATTTGCTCGAAGTACAAATCCAGTCATTTAAAGAATTTTTTCAGTTAGAAACTACTCCCGACAAACGGAATATCGAAGGTTTGTTCCGGGTATTTAAAGAGAACTTCCCGATTACGGATACTCGTAATATTTTCGTACTGGAGTTTCTCGATTACTTTATCGATCCGCCCCGCTACACTATTGAAGAGTGTATGGAAAGAGGATTGACTTACGCTGTACCGTTGAAAGCTAAGCTGCGGTTAAGTTGTAATGATGAGGAACATGTGGACTTCCAGACTATTGTTCAGGATGTATTCTTGGGAAATATTCCTTACATGACGCCCCGCGGTACTTTCGTTATCAACGGAGCTGAAAGGGTAGTCGTTTCTCAGCTACATCGCTCACCAGGTGTATTCTTTGGTCAATCTGTTCACCCGAACGGAACCAAAATTTACTCTGCCAGGGTTATTCCTTTTAAAGGTGCCTGGATGGAATTTGCTACAGACATCAACAATGTGATGTATGCATACATTGACCGTAAAAAGAAATTCCCGGTTACTACTTTATTACGTTCTATCGGTTACGAAACAGACAAAGACATCCTTGAACTGTTTGGTATGGCTGATGAAGTAAAGACAGATAAAAAAACACTGGGCAAATATTTAGGCAAGCGTCTTGCTGCAAGGGTATTGAGAACCTGGGTAGAAGATTTTGTGGATGAAGATACCGGCGAAGTGGTTTCTATTGAAAGAAACGAAATCGTAATGGAAAGGGATACCGTATTGGATGAAGAAGCTATCACTACTATTTCTGAAATGGAAGTGGCAAGTGTATTTATTCAGCGGGAAGATGTAGGTGGCGACTATGCAATTATCTACAACACGTTAAATAAAGATACTTCTAACAGTGAGCTGGAAGCGGTACAATTTATTTATCGTCAGCTTCGCGGTGCCGATGCTCCGGATAATGAAACAGCCCGTGGTATCATTGATAAGTTATTCTTTAGCGATAAGCGTTATGATTTGGGAGAAGTAGGTCGTTACAAAATCAACCGCAAGTTGAATGTTGATTTACCTCTTCAGAAGAAAACGCTTACAAGAGAAGACATTATTTTAATCATAAAATATCTTGTTCGCTTAACCAATGGTAAAGCGGAGATAGATGATATTGATCACCTGAGCAATCGCCGTGTACGTACAGTAGGCGAGCAGTTATATGCTCAGTTTGGTGTTGGTCTGGCCCGTATGGCAAGAACAATCCGGGAAAGAATGAACGTAAGGGATAATGAGGTATTTACACCGGTGGATTTGATTAATGCAAGAACATTGTCTTCTGTAATCAACTCCTTCTTTGGAACATCTCAGTTATCACAGTTCCTTGACCAGACAAATCCGCTTTCAGAGATAACACATAAACGCCGTATCTCAGCACTCGGGCCAGGTGGTTTGAGTCGTGAAAGAGCAGGCTTCGAGGTTCGTGACGTTCACTATTCTCACTATGGTCGTCTGTGTACTATTGAAACACCGGAAGGTCCAAATATTGGTTTGATATCTACACTTTGTGTACATGCCAAAATCAATGACATGGGCTTTATCGAAACACCTTATCGTAAAGTGCATGATGCTAAAGTAAGTAAGGAATTAACTTACCTAAGTGCAGAAGAAGAAGATCTGGCGAAAATTGCCCAGGCAAATACGCCGTTGGATGAAAAGGGAAACTTTACAGAAGAGAAAATTGTAAGTCGTGAGACGGGTGATTTCCCTATTCTTGATAAAGGGGAAGTAGAATTTATGGACGTGGCGCCTAACCAGATTGTTGGTTTAAGTGCTTCATTAATTCCATTCCTGGAGCATGATGATGCGAACCGTGCATTGATGGGATCAAACATGCAACGCCAGGCAGTACCATTGCTTCGTCCTGATGTGCCGATTGTCGGCACCGGATTAGAAGCTAAAGCTGCAAGAGATGCAAGAATCCAGATTCATGCAGATGGTAATGGTATAGTTGAATTTGTAGATGCGAATGAAATACATGTTCGTTACGACCGTGACCAGGAAGAAAAATTAGTAAGCTTTGAAGATGATTTAAGAATATACAGACTTACTAAATTCATCAAGACAAACCAGGAAACCTGTATTAACCTGAACCCTGCTGTAAAGAAAGGACAGAAAGTAAAGAAAGGAGATTTCCTTACTGAAGGTTATGCAACACAGAATGGAGAAATAGCATTGGGTAAAAACCTGAAAGTGGCCTTCATGCCATGGAAAGGTTACAACTTCGAAGATGCTATCGTTATCAGCGAAAGAGTGGTAAAAGAAGATATGTTTACTTCTGTACACATTTCTGAATATGAGCTGGAAGTAAGAGATACTAAACTTGGTGAAGAAGAACTGACACCGGATATTCCAAACGTTTCTGAAGAAGCAACAAAAGATTTGGATGAAAACGGTATCATCAGAATTGGCGCACAGGTAAAAGAAGGTGATATATTGATTGGTAAGATTACACCGAAAGGTGAATCAGACCCGACACCGGAAGAAAAACTTCTCCGTGCCATCTTTGGTGATAAAGCTGGTGATGCAAAAGATGCTTCACTAAAAGCGCCGAACGGAGTAGAAGGTGTGGTAATCGGTAAGAAACTTTTCCAACGGGCTAAGAAAGATAAGAATGCGAAAGTGAGAGAGAAAGCCATGATGGAGAAGCTGGAAAAAATGCATGAAAAGAATGAAGTTGATTTGATGGAAGTGTTGCTGGAAAAATTAACTACGCTGCTGGCTAATCATGCTTCTGCAGGTGTAAGCAACAACTTTGGCGAAACACAAATTGGCAAAGGAGCCAAATTCACAGAGAAGAATCTACGTGGACTTGATTATGCTAACATCAATCCGCTGGGTTGGACAGGGGATAAAAAAGTTGACGACCAGATTAATACTCTCTTACACAATTATAACATCAAGTTCAACGAAGAATTAGGCCGTTATAAAAGAGAGAAATTCAACATCAGTATTGGTGATGAATTACCTGCCGGTGTATTGAAACTGGCTAAAGTTTACCTCGCTGTTAAGCGTAAGCTGAAAGTGGGTGATAAAATGGCCGGCCGTCACGGTAACAAAGGTATTGTTGCTAAAATCGTTCGTCATGAAGACATGCCGTTCCTTGAAGATGGAACGCCGGTTGATATTGTATTGAACCCATTGGGTGTACCAAGCCGTATGAACCTTGGACAGATTTACGAAACTATCCTTGGTTGGACAGGTCAGAAACTGGGATTGAAATTTGCTACACCGATTTTTGACGGTGCAACAGTAGATGAAATCGCCGGATACTGCAAAGAAGCAGACATACCAATGTACGGTCACACATATTTGTATGATGGCGAAACCGGAGAACGTTTCCACCAGAAAGCGACAGTGGGTATCATCTATGTTATTAAACTGCACCACATGGTGGATGATAAGATGCATGCCCGTTCTATCGGACCATACAGCTTGATTACAAAACAGCCGTTGGGTGGTAAAGCACAGTTTGGTGGTCAGCGTTTTGGAGAAATGGAAGTATGGGCACTCGAAGCATATGGTGCATCTAACATTCTTCAGGAATTGTTGACTATTAAATCGGATGATATTATTGGTCGTGCCAAAACATACGAATCAATAGTAAAAGGAGAGAATGTGCCAAGAGCTGGTGTACCAGAATCATTCAATGTACTGGTCCATGAGTTAAGGGGCTTGGGTCTTGATTTGAAATTCGAATAAGCGATAGCTGCATAATTGTGAGTAGCGAACAGGAAGATGAAGAGTCCGCCGATTGGCGGAACGAACGATAATCAGGGAACTGAAGCTGGTAACAAAATTTTAAAAAGAAACTAGAAACAATAATTGGCTATGAAAAAAGAGAATCGTCCCAAAGCGGCTTTTTCAAAAATAACCATCGGTCTGGCTTCTCCGGATAACATCCTAGAGAGAAGCTATGGTGAAATTTTAAAGCCTGAAACGATCAACTATCGTACGTACAAACCTGAAAGAGATGGTTTATTCTGCGAAAGAATTTTTGGCCCGGTAAAAGATTATGAATGTGCCTGTGGCAAGTACAAACGTATCCGTTATAAAGGAATCGTTTGTGACCGCTGTGGTGTGGAAGTAACAGAAAAGAAAGTACGTCGGGAGAGAATGGGCCACATCAAACTGGTGGTGCCGGTGGTGCATATCTGGTATTTCAAATCATTACCAAACAAGATTGGTTACCTGTTGGGTATGAGTTCCAAAAAACTGGAAACGATTATCTACTACGAAAGATTTGTTGTTATACAGCCAGGTCTTCGTGCAGATAAAGGACAGAATTTTGCTGACCTGCTCACAGAAGAAGAGTACCTGGATATTCTTGATACGCTGCCAAAAGATAACCAGTACCTGCCGGATGATGATCCTAATAAGTTCATCGCTAAGATGGGTGCAGAAGCAGTACATGATTTACTAGCCAAAATTGATTTGGACCAGTTATCATTCGACCTGCGTAATGCAGCGGCAACTGAAACTTCACAGCAACGTAAAGCGGATGCTTTAAAACGGTTGAGTGTAGTGGAAGCTTTCCGTGATGCAAATACAAGAATCAACAACCGTCCGGAATGGATGGTAATGCAATACATTCCTGTTATTCCACCAGAACTGCGTCCGTTAGTGCCGCTTGATGGTGGCCGTTTTGCATCATCTGATTTGAATGATCTTTATCGCCGTGTTATTATCCGTAATAACCGTTTGAAAAGATTGTTGGAAATTAAAGCTCCTGAAGTAATCCTTCGTAATGAAAAAAGGATGTTGCAGGAAGCGGTTGACTCATTATTTGATAACAGCCGTAAATCAAATGCTGTAAAAGCAGAAGGTGGCCGGGCATTAAAATCACTCAGTGATGTACTGAAAGGTAAACAAGGTCGTTTCCGTCAGAACTTGCTGGGTAAAAGGGTTGACTATTCTGGTCGTTCTGTTATCGTGGTAGGTCCCGAATTGAAACTGCATGAATGTGGTTTACCAAAAGATATGGCGGCTGAATTATTCAAGCCGTTTATCATTCGTAAATTAATTGAAAGAGGTATCGTAAAAACAGTGAAGTCTGCAAGAAAACTGGTGGACAAGAAGGAAGCTGTGGTTTGGGATATCTTAGAAAATATTCTGAAAGGGCATCCGATTATGCTGAACCGTGCCCCAACGCTTCACCGTTTATCAATTCAGGCTTTCCAGCCAAAGTTGATTGAAGGTAAAGCCATACAATTACACCCATTGGTAACTACTGCCTTCAACGCCGACTTTGATGGTGACCAGATGGCGGTGCATGTACCATTGAGTCATGCAGCTATTCTGGAAACACAGTTATTGATGCTGGCTTCACACAACATTTTGAACCCGCAGAATGGTACACCTATTACTCTTCCTTCACAGGACATGGTACTTGGTCTGTATTATATTACCAAGGGTAAGAAAACAACGGATACTGAAATAGTTCGTGGAGAAGGGAAAGTATTCTATTCTAGCGAAGAAGTTATCATTGCATACAATGAGAAAGTGGTTGATATGCATGCCTGGATTAAGGTAAAAGCAAACATCCGTAATGCAGATGGTTTGCTGGAGCATAAATTAATCGAAACAACTGTTGGTCGTGTAATCTTCAATCAGCATGTACCGGCAGCAGTAGGTTTTGTAAATGCACTGTTGACCAAGAAAAATCTTCGTGAAATTATTGGTGACATTATTAAAATCACCAACGTTCCAAAGACGGCGAAATTCCTTGATGATATTAAAACATTAGGATTCCGTACGGCCTTCCAGGGCGGTCTTTCATTCAGTATTAATGACCTCATTATACCTGATACGAAAGAAGAAATGCTAGACAATGCAAAGGTGGAAGTAGATGAAGTGTGGGACAGCTATAACATGGGTCTTATCACTAACAATGAACGGTATAACCAGATAGTTGACATCTGGAGCCGTGTGGATACAAGAATTACAGAATCATTAATCCATGAGTTGGCAAATGACAGACAGGGCTTCAACTCTGTTTACATGATGCTTGACTCAGGTGCAAGAGGTTCTAAACAGCAGATTAAACAGCTGGCAGGTATCAGGGGATTGATGGCGAAGCCAAGAAAATCTGGCTCTACTGGTTCAGAGATTATTGAAAACCCAATCCTTTCTAACTTTAAAGGTGGATTGAATGTATTGGATTACTTTATCTCTACACACGGTGCCCGTAAAGGTTTGGCTGATACGGCCCTTAAAACAGCCGATGCAGGTTACCTGACTCGTCGTTTGGTTGACGTTTCTCAGGATATGGTTATTACAGAAGAAGATTGCGGAACGCTGCGTGGTATTGCTACTTCTGCTTTAAAAGATAATGAAGACATTATTGAACCATTGAGCGACAGGATTGCAGGCCGTACATCTCTTCATGATGTTTACGACCCTGTAAATGACACATTAATTGTTGGTGGTACTGAAGAAATAACCGTTGATATCTCCCGTAAAATTGAAGAAGCCGGTATTGAAATTGTTGAAATACGTTCAGTACTTACCTGCGAAAGTAAAAGAGGTGTTTGCGTTAAGTGTTATGGTAAAAACCTGGCATCTGGTAATATTGCCCAAAGAGGTGATGCAGTAGGTATAATTGCAGCACAGTCAATCGGTGAGCCGGGTACACAGCTTACACTCCGTACCTTCCACGTAGGTGGTGTGGCTGGTTCTGCATCTGTAGAATCTACATTGGTGGCTAAGTTTGATGGTACCATCCAGTTTGACGGCCTTCGTACAGTAATTATTGAAAACAATGATGGTGTTAAATCACCAATTGTTATCGGACGTACTGGTGAGGTTCGTATAATTGATACAAAAAATGACCGCTTACTCATAACCAATAATATTCCTTACGGTGCCACCTTAAATGTAAAAGATGGCCAGAAAGTAAATAAAGGCGACGTTGTTTGTACATGGGATCCATTTAACAACGTAATCATGGCTGAAATTAATGGTACCGTGAAATTTGAAAATGTACTGGATGGTGTTACGTACCGGGAAGAGGCTGATGAACAAACAGGTCACCGTGAAAAAGTGGTTATTGAAACAAGAGATAAAACAAAAATCCCTTCCATCCTTGTAGAAGGAAAAGATAAGAAATCATATAACCTGCCAACCGGAAGCCATATCATTATGGAAGAAGGCGAGGAAGTAAAAGCCGGACAGGTTATTGTAAAAATTCCAAGGGTATTGGGTAAGCTGAGAGATATCACCGGTGGTCTGCCCCGTGTAACTGAATTGTTTGAGGCAAGAAACCCAAGCAACCCGGCTGTAGTTTCTGAAATTGACGGCGTGGTAACGATGGGTGCTATTAAAAGAGGTAACCGTGAAATCATTATCGAAGCAAAAGATGGCGTACAGAAGAAATACCTGGTGCCATTAACAAGACAAATTCTTGCACAGGACGGCGACTTTGTAAAAGCTGGTGTACCATTAAGTGATGGCCAGATTGCTCCGTTCGATATTCTTTCTATTAAAGGTCCGTTTGCTGTACAGGAGTATGTGGTAAATGAGATCCAGGAAGTATATCGTTTGCAGGGTGTAAAAATCAATGACAAACACATTGAGTGTATCGTTCGCCAGATGATGCGTAAGGTCAACATTGTTGATCCGGGTGATACAAGATTCCTGGAAGACGACTTAACTGATAAATTTGAATTTGTAGAGGAGAACGATTACATCTTTGATAAGAAAGTGGTGGTTGAAATAGGTGATAGCGCCAAACTCCGTGCAGGACAAATTGTAACACTGCGTGAAGTAAGAGAAGAAAATTCTATACTTCGCCGCAATGACAAGAAACCTGTTGAGTACCGTGATGCTAAACCAGCCACTTCGTCGCCTACATTGTTGGGTATCACTAAAGCTTCTTTGGGTGTGCCAAGCTGGATTTCAGCCGCATCATTCCAGGAAACGACCAAAGTGTTATCATCAGCAGCTATCAATGGTAAAACAGATGATATGCTGGGATTGAAAGAGAATGTTATCACTGGTCACCCGATACCTGCAGGTACAGGTTTGAGGGAGTTTGAGAACATGATTGTAGGAAGCAAAGAAGAGTATGAATTACTGCAATCTACCCGTGAGGCAATGGCGTTTGATGAAGAAGAATAAATGCATTTAAAGCAATTAACAGATAACAGGAGTAAGATTTTTCTTACTCCTTTTTTACTGATTGGAGTTTTTAATCATTCATTGTGAACAGGCTGTTAAGTGTTTCTTAAAGTAGAGCAATTTATTATATTTGCCGGCCTCATGATGGCTATTTTTGTTTAAAATAATTCGGATGAAAAATGCGATGCTTATCTGGAATGTAATTTTGAGTCTGGCTATTGGTTTTTTACTTATTATCCATTTTGGCGCAAAGAAAAATAGCACCTCTGCAGTTAAAACAGTCGCAGCTGATTCTTCTGCCTCCGACAAGCATTTCCGGATGGCTTATTTTGAAATGGATTCTATAGCAGCACATTTTGATCTGGTAAAAGATATGCAGGCCGAAATGAGCAAGAAAGAAAGTGCTATGAATACAGAAATGGCCAACAGGGCCAAAAATTTCCAGGAAAAATATAATTATTACCAGAACCTGGCACAGGCTGGTAGTTTATCTGAAACACAATCGGAAACTGCCAGTAAGGAGATGAAAGGCCTAGATGAGGATATGAAGAGCCGGAAGCAACAGCTTGATCAGGATTACAACAATTTTGTCTTGTCTAAACAAAACGAGATTAAATCTAAAATTGAAGCCTTTCTGAAAAAGTATAATGAAACAAAAAATTATTCTTATATAATTTCTTACGAACAGGGATTATTCTACTACAAGGATACAGCCTATAACATTACGGCTGATGTGGTAAAAGGATTGAACGAGTTTTACAAGCAGTCGGGTAAAAAATGACATCAATAAATAGGAAAGTAATATAAACGTCCTTTCATTTTGTGGAAGGACGTTTTGTTTTTCCGTACCGGGGTTCAGAAAATATTGCCTTATTTTGTAAGTATGGAAGATTTCAAAAAACTGTTTGATTCTTTTGCGGCCCTGAAAGTAGGGGTTATTGGAGATGTGATGCTGGATACATATATGTGGGGAGTAGTAGACCGTATTTCACCAGAAGCACCGGTACCGGTTGTCTCACTTAATAAAAAGGAGTACAGGATAGGAGGG
>Ga0209023_10004657_pt1 | contig 15485 bp, 17 predicted proteins | sample LakOneMetagenome_FD_187468 | JGI IMG/M metagenome (GOLD analysis project Ga0209023, IMG submission 187468) | Freshwater and sediment microbial communities from Lake Erie, Canada (SPAdes) (version 2) | ecosystem: Environmental > Aquatic > Freshwater > Lentic | place: Lake Erie, Canada... | reverse complement strand
CCGCGTGGCCATGCGGACCCCCTCGTCGAGCTCGACCACTGCGGCGACATAGGGAATGTCCGCCGCGAAGGCGGGGTGCAGCGCCTGATGCACCACGGTCCACGAAAACACCGTGCCCTTGCCCGAGCTTTGTTCCCACGCAAAGTCAGGCGAGCCGCAACGCGCGCACATGTAGCGCGGCAAGTGCCGCCACGAACCGCAACCCCCGCATTTCTGGAAGTAGAGGTGCCCATCCTGGCACCGCTTCCAGAATTCCTGCTCGACCGGGTCTTGCGGGCGAGGCCGCGGCTTGGCCGGCGCAGCGGCGGCCGCGGCGCGCGCCTTGGGAGAAAGATCTTCGTCCATCAGCCAAACCTCCGCAAGATGGCAACACTGCCGTCACCCAGATCGCCCCAGCCGGTGACCAGCCCGGTCTGCGCCCCTTCGACCTGCCGCTCGCCGCAATCGTGCCGCAGCTGGCGCACCGCTTCGACCACGTGGTTGAGCCCCCAGACGTGGGCTTCGCTGAGCAGGCCGCCGTGCGTGTTGAGCGGAAAGTTCCCGCCAAGCTCGATCTGGCCATCCTTGACGAAATCGAGCGCGCCGCCCGGCTCGCAATAGCCCATCGCCTCAAGCTGGAGCAGCACCACGTAGGTAAAGCAATCGTAGACCTGGAGGAAATCCATGTCGCTACGCGACACCCCGGCCATCTCGAAAGCCTTGGGCGCGGCATAGGACAGGCCGATCTTGAACGGATCGGGCCGGGACGGAATATCATCGGCGGGATAAGGATGGCCTTCGGCAGCGCCCGCGATCGTCACCGGAACGTGCCGCAGGTCGCGCGCGCGATCGAGCCGTGAGACCACCACCGCACAGGCCCCGTCGGTTTCGAGACAGCAATCGTAAAGCCGGAACGGTTCCGAAATCCACCGCGCCGCATGATAGGTCTCACGGTCCAGCGGCTTCCCGTAGGTGAACGCCTTGGGATTGAGCTGGGCGTGCTTGCGGCAAGCCAGGGCGATGGCGGCGGTTGCTTCCGGCCCCACCCCATAAAGCTGTGAATGCCGCATCGCCAGCCAGGCGTACATCTGCACCGGCAGGAATACGCCGTAAGGAATGTAGTAGCCCTGGATGGTGTTGGTCAGGGTGTTCATGTTCATCGACCGGGTCGGCGGCGCGCCCGGTTTGGGCCGCAGCGCCGAAAAGCCGTTCCAACCCAGCGTGACCAGCACGTGATCGCACAGCCCGGCGGATATCGCCATCGCGGCGTTCTGCAGCGCGGTGGTCGGGCTGGCGCCGCCCATGTGCACCGTCGCCGCATAGCGCAGCACGTCGATCCCGAGATTGGCGGCCAGCTCCTCGCTGGTGGTATAGATCGGCGGCGGCACCATGCCGTCGATGTCCGAAGGCTTGAGCCCGGCATCGGCAATCGCCTTGCGCGCAGCCTCCAGCATCATGTCGACGGCGGTGCGTTCAGTGCCCTTGACGAAATCAGTCTCGCCAACCCCGGTGATAGCTGTCTTGTCGGAAAAGGTCATGCCGGTTCCAGGTCTCTTTGTCGTTGCATGGCGAGTTCGCGGCGGACTTGGAATTCGACCTCGATCCGCTTGGACTCGGGTTCGGCCCTTCTGTATCGCAGCGCGGGAGCCAAACTGAGCGACGCGCGAACCTCTTCGAGCGGACGATCCAGCAGTTCTTCCCACTGTATCTCGGGAAAGTTCTTGGCCGCACGCCCGCGCCGCCAAGCCTCGATCATCGGGCCCAGTACCGGTAATCCGGGATGCTCACGTCTTGATTTGAGCAGTCCGAGCAGCAGCAGAAAGCCGATGCCGTGGTTGTGGAACTGGGCGTTGCCAAAGGTCAGCACGCAAATTTCGCCCAGCCCATCTCGCCCGTAACCGGTGACAACGTGATAGAGATCGTGCGAATCCCTGATCCGGTTGCGGAACAGGGCAACATCTGGGTCGATGAAGGACCGGACACCACCCTCCTCGCTCGCCTCAACCAGGCCTTCAGCGCTCAGGCCTTCGCCATAGACAAAGGCCAGATATTGCTGTCCCAGGCTCCCCTTCGGGCAGCGCGCCAACCGTTCGCGGTCGCGCAGGCGATCGAGCAGATTGCTACGGCAGGCCAGGATGCGCCTCCCGCCTTCGGATCCCGCAAACCGCCTGAAATGGCGATAATAGCTGTTTCCAGCCAAGGCCTCGACAATCCTGAATACCTGTGCGGTATCTTCCTTGTCGCGGAGCAGGATCTTCATCGCCGAGAGCGCCTCTCCCGGGCGGATCCTGCGCTTCAGTTCTTGTCCCTGCATCTTCGCCTCGCTTGCCATTTCGATGCGGCCAAATCACCCAAACCGCTTGGCTCCGGCCAACGCCCGCTCGGCATCGGAAACCAGATCGCGCATCACCTCGGCAGCGGGGCGCACCGCCTTGATCAGCCCAATGCCCTGCCCGGCAAACCCGGGGAGCACATCCATGCGTTTGTCGCGGATCGCTGCAGCCATGACCGGGCCGGCAATCATCGATTGGTAGGGCATGGGGAGCGGCTCCTTGCCCGCTTCGATCCAGGCATTGGCCCACTTGTTGGCGATCATCCGGGCCGGTTTGCCAGTGATCGAGCGACTGACCACAGTGTCGCCATCGCCGCCTTCGGCTATGGCCTGTTTCTGGAAGTCCTCGATTCCAGCCTCTTCGGTCGCCAAGAAGGCCGTTCCCACCCAGGCGCCCTCGGCGCCCAGCATGAAGGCCGCTGCAACACCCCGCCCGTCGCTTATGCCACCGGCACCCAGCACAGGAACCCGGTCGCCCACGGCGTCGACCACCTGCGGGATCAGCGAAATCGTCCCGATCGGCGAATTGTGACCGCCGCCGTCGTGGCCCTGCGCGACGATCATGTCGATCCCGGACTCGACCACCTGTATGGCGTGTTTGACTTTGCCGACCACCGCCATCACTACCGTGCCGTTGGCGTGCAAGCGGTCCATCCACGGACCGGGATTTCCCAGTCCCGCCGCATAGACAGGCACCTTTTCCTCGATCACCACTTCCATCTGCGCTTCGAAGAATTCTTTTGAGAACAGCGGCGGACCGCCTTCGCTTTCCGCCCCGGCTGCGGCGCGCATTGCCGCGGCGGCATCGACTTCGCCCAGCCCTTCGCGGGCCATGAAGTCGCGCGCGAATTGTTGATACTCGCCGAACACCGCCATCGGATCCGTAGGAGCCGCCCCGGCTTCCGGTGCCTTGCCCCGGCGCACCGAAGCGGGCAGCAAAGTATCGACCCCGAATGGCTTGTCGGTCAGCGCGCGGGTTTCCCGGATCCAGCTGCGCAGCCGTTCAGGCGAGCAGGCCGCCGCGCCCAGAACGCCCAGCCCGCCGGCGTTGGATACCGCCGCGGCCAGCCTTGGCACGCTGGCGCCGCCCATGCCGGCCAGCAGGATCGGATGCTCGATCTTGAGCATTCCGCAGATTCGACTGTTCAGTGCCATTGTCCTCTCCAAAAGTTCTGGGCTAGCCCGGGTCTCCCCACCTGACCTTTTGCGTAACGAGCTCGGGGCTGCGGGCCGCCAGATATTCCGACGATCCCTTGACGAGCCGCTCCATGTGCCGGCGCGCACCATCGGCATCACGCAGGCGCAGCGCGTTCAGCACGCGCGCAAGGCAGCGCAATTGGTTGATCCGCTCCTGTGCGGAATAGCCCAATCCCACCGCGAGATCGCGAGTCAGCAAATGCAGTGCCGATGTGAGCAATCCAAACGTCGGGTTGCCGCTGGCCCAACCCAGCAAATCGTGAAAGCGCCGGTTGGTTTCCTCGAATGCAGCGGTATCGCGGTCGCGCTCGAGCTGAGCGTAGCAATCGCCAAGCGCGGCGAGATCGGCGATAGTCGCCCGCAACGCCGCCCTCGCTGCCATATCGGGTGCAATTGCTTCACGCAGTTCGAGCAGGGCCTGCAGATCGGTATCCATGAATTGCAGGATCAACGACAGAGAACTCGCAAAATCGCGGGTCTGGGGCCGCGACACAACTGGCCCGCCTCCGCGACCAAGTTGCAGATGGATCACCCCTTGCAGTTCGAGAAACCTGAGCGCCTCTCGCAAGGTCGCGCGCGCGACTTCATAGCGCGCCAGCATGTCTTCTTCCTGCGGTAGCCGGTCTCCGGCTTCGCGGGCGTTAAGCTGGATATCGGAAACGATGGCTTGCGCGACCTGAAGTGCGAGCTTCGCCTTGGTGGTCGAGGCCGCATTGTGTTTCGGTGAACGAGATAGAGCAAAAGCCATAAAAGCGTATAAGCATTAATTAGCGGGCGTGTCTAGAGCTGTCTTGGAGGCAATGGCAGGCGCACCAGAAATGGGCCAATTGCGGCCATTTGTGGTAGTGAATAGACATTTCCACCGTGACCGGGGTCTTGAGGAAGGCGTTCAAAGATGATAATCTTTATTGACGGCAAGCATCGTTCGGCCTTAGGTGGCGGCATTGAGAAAGGTCTGATTAATGGCGACTGCGGCAAACGAGGACAGAGTCCACTACGATTCCGTCGAGTCTATCCCGCTGGAAGCGATCAACGTTGCGAATCCTTACCTCTTCCAGAATGACACCGTCGGGGAATATTTTACCAGGCTTCGGCGAGAGGATCCGGTCCATTATTGCGCTGCGAGTCGCTTCGGGCCCTATTGGTCGGTAACAAAATTCAACGACATCATGGCGGTGGACACCAATCACAAGGTTTTTTCGTCGGAAGCCAAGCTTGGCGGCATCTCGGTTCAGGACATGCATAGCGTCGAGGGCGCGCTTGAACTCGAAATGTTCATCGCGATGGATCAGCCCAAGCACGACCAGCAGCGCAAGGCGGTAAGCCCGGTGGTTGCACCATCGAACCTGCTTCTGCTTGAGCCGATCATCCGCGAACGGGCGGGCGCGATCCTCGATTCACTGCCGGTCGGCGAGGAGATCGACTGGGTCAAGCTGGTGTCGGTCGAACTTACCACCATGACGCTTGCGACGATCTTCGATTTCCCCTGGGACGAGCGCGCCAAGCTGACCCGCTGGTCGGACGTCACCACCGCGTCACCGGAAACCGGCATCGTCGAATCGTTCGAACAGCGCCGCGAGGAACTCATCCAGTGTGCGATGTATTTCAAGGGCCTGTGGGAGGAACGGATCGACAAGCCCGGCGGCAACGACCTGATCTCGATGATGGCGCATTCGCCCGCAACCCGCGACATGCCGTTCCTCGAATTTCTCGGCAACCTGCTGCTGCTGATTGTCGGCGGCAACGACACCACCCGCAATTCGATCAGTGGCGGGGTCCTGGCGCTCAACCAGAACCCGGGCGAATATCAGAAATTGCGGGACAATCCGGCGCTCGTTTCCAGCATGATTCCCGAGATCATCCGCTGGCAGACACCGCTGACCCACATGCGCCGTACCGCGCTGGAAGACGCCGAAATCGGCGGAAAGCAGATCAGGAAAGGCGACAAGGTGGTGATGTGGTATCTCTCGGGCAACCGCGACGAAACCGTGATCGACCGGGCCGACCAATTCATCATCGATCGCGAAAATCCGCGCCACCACCTCTCCTTCGGGTTCGGCATCCACCGCTGCATGGGCAACCGTCTGGCCGAATTGCAACTGCGCATCATCTGGGAAGAGATCCTCAAGCGCTTTCGCTTCGTCGAAGTTGTTGGCGAGCCGGAGCGGCTGCTGTCCAATCTGGTGCGCGGGATTACCCGGCTGCCGGTGAAACTTCACGCGCACTGAAGGCTTGGCTCGTTACAAATACGGAACTTCCATATGATCAACGTAACTTTTGTTTCCGCCGACGGCACACGTCGGTCGGTTGAAATAGACGAGGGCCTCAGCGCCCGTGAAGCCGCCCTGTTCAACAGTGTACCGGGGATCGATGGCGATTGCGGCGGGGTCTGTGCCTGCGCCACGTGCCATGTCCATGTCGATCAGGCCTGGATGGATCGGGTCGGGCCGCCGGAAGAAGGCGGCATGGAGAGCGATCTGATCCAGTTTGCCGAGGGAACGACCGAAACCAGCCGCCTCGCGTGCCAGATTCCGATGGTCCCCGAACTCGATGGGCTGGTGCTGCATCTGCCCGAGCTTCAGCACTGAGCAAGACGCCATGCACATGACGATTGACGGAAGCGGCGGCATCTCCATCGCGGCAAGCCTTGTCGGCGATGGTCATGGTCGGCCGCCCGTATTACTGGCGCATGGCGGAGGGCAAACCCGGCGCACCTGGCGCAAGACGATGCAGCAATTGGCGCAGCACGGCTTTCGCTCGGTTGCGATCGACATGCGCGGCCATGGCGAGAGCGACTGGGCAGCCCCGGACCAATACCGCTTTGCCGATTTCGGCAAGGATATCCTCGCGGTCTGCGACAAGCTGAACCAGCGGCCGCATGTCATCGGCGCATCGCTTGGCGGATTGGCGGCGCTGGTGGCGGAAGGGGCGGTGCGACCGGGTAGCTTTGCGTCGCTGACGCTGGTCGATGTCACTCCGGATATGGACCCGGAGGGTGTTTCACGAATTGTCGGCTTCATGAACGCCCATGTGGAGCGCGGCTTCGCGTCATACGACGAAGCCGCAGAGGCGATCGCGGACTATATGCCGAACCGCGAGAAGCGCGGCGCCAGCGAGGGCCTGAAGAGCTATCTCCGTCTCGACCCGGACCAGCGTTATCGTTGGCATTGGGATCCCGGCTTTCTGAGCGGGATGACCGGGCGGCGCGAACAGGACTATGCCCAAGCCCAGGCGGCGGCAAGCGTCCTCTCGCTACCGGTCCACCTGGTGCGGGGCGGATCGAGCGACCTGATTTCCATGGAGGCTGCGAAGCGGTTCTGCGCGATGGTGCCTGGCGCGCGCTTCACCGACGTCTCGGGCGCTGGACATATGGTTGTCGGCGACGACAACGACGTGTTCAGCAGGGCCATCATCGAATTCCTCGAAAGCCAGTCCGAACCGGAGACGATTGCATGACGCTGGAAGAGCTCAACCGCGCCCTGCTGGTCGCGCCGTTTCACCGCTGGCTGAACTTGCGGATGGTCGAAGCTGACGCAGAGCACATCCTGATCGAAATGCCATGGCGGGATGAGATGATCTCCAACCCCACGCTCCCGTCGATGCACGGTGGAATTCTCGCCTCGTTGATCGATCTGACGGGATTCTATGCAGTCCTGGCCTCAGGCAACATGTGCAAATCCACAGCCGACCTGAGGGTCGATTACCATCGGGCAGCGAGCCGCCAGACGCTTCATGCCGAAGGGCGGCTGATCAAGGCCGGGAAATCGCTAAGCGTTGCCGACGTGCGCATTCACGACGAGGCCGGGACGCTGGTCGCCAGCGGTCGCGGGGCCTACAATATGTAACGGGCATTGTTGCCAGCCCAAACCGACTTCAGTCCGGGTCTAGACCACTGATATTGGCTGCCATCCTGGAGAGCGTGGAGCGCATTTGGTCGATGTCCTCAAGGGGGACGTTGCGGAGCAATTCCAGATATAGTCGATCGGCGACCTTACGCACCGAGGGGAGGATTTCGATTGCGTTCGGCAAGGGGTGCAAGGTCCAAACCCGCCGGTCTCCCCCGGCCGCGCGACGTTCAGCAAGGCCTGCCGCTTCGAGCTGATCGACGATATGGCCCACTGAAGCCCGTTCGAGATCCAGTTGTCGCGCGAGCATGGTCTGGTTCAAGCCGGGCGTGCGCATGATATACGACAGCGCCCGCCATTGCGGAGTGGTCATGTCGAACGCGGCCATCGAAACCGTAAACATGCGCCTGAGGCGGCGTGGAACCTCCTCGATCTGGAAGATCAGCTCATCCGCTTCGGTAACAAACCGTTCGTGCTGCGCTGCGTCAGTCATGAGACATGTGATAGCGCAACTACGCGATCGTTTGAAGCATTATTGTTGCAAGACAGATTGTAAAAATATTTACTACCTGCTATCGGCGCGCCGTGACCCGATCTACCGAGCAACCAAAACCCAAGTCGAAGACAAGCCGTTCCATGCGCGTGGCTGGCATCGCCCTGCCGTTGGTGCTCGTAGGCTGCGTTGCGGTCCCCGACGCCGGCGTTCGTCCGGCAATGGAGAACGCCGATACAATCGAGGCATCGCAGACCCTCGCCGCGCGCGGCAACACCGTCTGGCCACCCGATCAATGGTGGCGACTGGCGGGCGATGCCCAACTGACTGCGCTGATCGAGGAGGGTCTTGCCAACTCGCCCCAGGTCGCTGTGGCCGTAGCCCGGATCAAGCGGGCCGAATCCGAAGCGCAAAGGGCTGGAGCCGCGCGGCTGCCATCGATCGGGGCGGAAGCGGAGGGCGGTCTGCGGCGTCAAAGCGGTAACAACGGCCTCCCCGCGCAATTCCTGCCCGATGGCTGGAAAGACTACGGTCAGGCCTCGCTGACATTCGGATTCGACCTCGACCTATGGGGTCGCAACCGCGCCGCCCATGCAGCGGCGACCTCGGAGGCCCGCGCGGCGATGGTCGATGCCGCGCAGGCCCGGCTCGTGCTGTCGGTCGCGATCACCGCCGCCTATGCCGAACTGGGCCGATTCTACCGCGAATACGAAAATGCTGCGTCGATACTCGCCAATCGCCGGTCGACGCGAGACCTTGTCGCCCAGCGCCACGGCAGCGGGCTCGACAACCTGGCGAGCTTGCGCCGCGCCGATGCCGAAGTCGCCTTGGCGGAACACGACCTCGCGGCGATCTCCGAGAACATCGGTATCCGCCGCAACCAGCTTGCCGCGCTGGTCGGAGCCGGGCCGGACCGCGGTCAATCGATCACCCGTCCGCCGCTTGCGCCCTCCACTCCGGGCGGTGTTCCGGCGGGCATCAAGACCGATCTGCTCGGTCGACGTCCCGACATCGTCGCGGCGCGCGAGCGGGTCGAGGCGGCGGCAAGCAAGGTAAAGGTCGCGCGAGCCGGGTTCTTTCCTTCGATCAACCTCAGGGCGCTGGTCGGTTTGCAAGCGCTGGGACTCGGCAATCTGGTCGATTCCGGGTCGCTGTTCGGGAGCGCCGGTCCGGCGATTAGCCTGCCGCTTTTTCAAGGCGGCGCCATCAAGGCACAATACAGCGGCGCCTGGGCAGCCTACGACGAGGCAGTCGCGAACTACAACCAGACGGTGGTCACCGCTTTTCAGCAGGTCGCCGATGCAGTCACCCAGCGCGACGCCGCGGACAAACGGCTGGCGGCTGCAAAGGCCGCGCTGACCGCGAGCGAGGACGCCCTGGCTTTGGTGCGTCGCCGCTACGAGGCGGGCCTGTCCAGCTATCTCGACGTACTCGCCAACGAACGCAGCGTCCATGACCTGCGGCTCATGGTGATTGGACTTGAGACATACGAAAGGGGCGCGACGCTGGCGATGATCCGGGCGCTGGGCGGCGGCTTCGATTCCGCCCCCGCTCAACCGGCAGGACAGACAGACCAATGACCGAACCCGCAACCGAAGTGCCAGCGATCGATCCGGAACTCTCCGCTGCGCGCAAGGCAACGCGCAGAACGTGGCTCAAGCGGCTGGCGGTCGCTCTTGGCGTGGTGGGTCTTGCCTGGGCTGCATGGTACCTGCTGGTTACGCGGAATCATGTCGGCACCGATAACGCCTATGTGAACGCGCAGATGGCGCAGGTCACGCCGCTTGTCGCGGGATCGGCCATCGAGGTTCTGGTTGAAGATACGCAGCAGGTGAAGGCCGGGGACGTGCTGGTCCGGCTCGACCAGGCCAATGCGAGGATTGCCGTAGCCCAGGCCCAGGCCGACCTCGCCGCCGCCCGCCGCCGTTTCGGTCAGGCGGTCGCGACCAACGGTGCCCTGTCGGCGCAGATCGACACATCGAGTGCGGCTATTGTCCAGGCTCAGGCGCGTTTGCGCACCGCGCAGGCCGAGTTCGAGAAAGCCCGGATCGATCTTCAGCGCCGCGAGTCCGTGGCCGCCAGCGGCGCAGTCTCGGGCGAGGAAGTAACCCAGGCGCGCAAGGCATATGCCGCCGCGAGCGCTGCACTCGATGCCGCGCGCGGCGGGATTTCGGAAGTTACCTCGGCCCGCCGTGTCGCCCAGGGCCAATTTGCCGCCAACGACGCGCTGGTGCGCGGCGCGAACATTGAGACCGACCCTGCGGTGCTGGCTGCCAAAGCGCGGCTCGAAGCGGCGCTACTGGATCTTGAGCGCACCGAAATCCGGGCACCCGTTTCGGGGGTGGTGAGCCGTCTGCAAATTCAGGTCGGGCAACGACTGAACCCGGGACAGATCATCATGACCATCGTCCCGGTCGACAAGCTCTATGTCGATGCGAACTTCAGGGAGAGCCAGTTGGGCCGCGTCCGTATCGGCATGCCCGTTACCCTGACCTCGGACCTTTACGGTGGCGACATCGTCTATCATGGCAAGATCACCGGCTTTGCTGGCGGAACCGGATCGTCGATGGCGGTTATTCCGGCCCAGAACGCCACTGGCAACTGGATCAAGACCGTCCAGCGTCTGCCGGTGCGGATCGAACTCGATCCTGCCGAACTGCGGAAACATCCCTTGCGCGTCGGGCTGTCGATGGAAGTCGAGATCGATGTTTCTCGAAGGTAAGGCACGATGAGTAGCGCCAAACCCGAAAGCGCTGGCATTGCCCCGTCGCGGCAATTGGCCGCCGGGCTGGTGCTGGCGCTGGCCAATTTCATGGTCATTCTCGACCTGACCATCGCCAATGTCTCGATCCCGCATGTCGCTGGCAGCCTCGGGATCACGCTTGAGCAAGGGGCCTGGATCATCACCTCTTACGCGGTAGCTGAAGCGATCTGCGTTCCCTTGACCGGGTGGATCGCGGGACGTTTCGGTTCGGTGCGCACCTTCGTCGTCAGCATGGTCGGCTTCGGCATTCTTTCCTTCTTGTGCGGTATTTCCGTCACAATGGGGATGCTGGTCGCGTGCCGGATCGGCCAGGGGATCTTCGGCGCGTTCCTGATGCCCCTGTCGCAGACGCTTCTCCTGAAGGTCTTTCCGCCGGAAATGCGCAACATGGCTTTGGGCATGTGGGCTGTCACACTGTTGATGGGGCCAGCTCTTGGCCCGATGATCGGAGGCTACCTTACCGAGAACTACAGCTGGCACTGGATATTCCTGATCAACGTGCCCGTTGCGATCCTTTGTATTGGCGTGGGTATCGTGTTGCTGAAGCCCGTCGAAACCGATCGGCAGACCCAGCCCATCGATTTCATCGGACTCTCCCTGCTGGTCCTTTGGGTGGGTTGCCTGCAACTCGTGCTGGACCTTGGCCGCAACCATGACTGGTTCGCCGACCCGATGATCGTCGCGCTCTCGATCACCTCCTTTGTCTGTCTTCTGCTCTTCGTTATCTGGGAGCTAGGCGAAGATCATCCGATCGTCGATTTGCGGGTGTTCAGACACCGGGGGTTCAGCGTCAGCCTGACAGTGCTGTCGCTCGCATTTGCTGGCTATTTCGCGGGTTTTGTCATTGTCCCCCAGTGGCAACAGGCCTGGCTCGGCTTCCCGGCGACTTCAGCGGGATTGTCGTCATCTTTCTCCGCCACCGGCGCACTGTTTACAGCGCCACTGGCGGCCTTCTTGATGAGTCGCCTCGACCCTCGCCTGCTGGTCTCGGGCGGCATCGCCTGGATTGCGGCGATGACGCTCGTCCGAACGACCTGGACGACAGACGCCGATTTCTGGACTCTCAGCATTCCGCAGTTGGTTCAGGGATTGGGGGTGACCTTCATGATGCTTCCGCTCATGTCGCTGACCCTCAACACCGTCGATGACAATGAGGTGGCGTCGGCTGCCGGCCTTCAGAGCTTTATGCGGACCATCGCAACGGCGGTAGCGACCTCGATGACGCTCTCCTACTGGGGCGACACGCAGCGCCTGGCGCGGAGCGATGCCGTCGGAGCGATGCAACCGGAAGCCGTGCAGGATAGCCTGGCGGGACTCGGGTTTCCGTCCGATCAGGTGCGGCAGGTGCTCAGCAACATGGTCGATCTGGAGGCGACAACCCTGGCGCTCATCCACACCTTCTGGGCAACCAGCGCCATCCTGCTCTTCGCCGCCGCCCTCATCTGGTTGGCCCCGCGCCCGTCGAGATCGGGCGGGATGCCGTTGGGGCACTGATGCCGCGCGTGGCTGCAATGTTTCCCGCCCGAGGGTCGTCTCCAGAGCCGAGGGAAGGCAGCCCCAAGGCGAGCCGAAAGAGCTGCGTTCTAAGTACGCCAATCGTGCAAGAGCGCGATGTCGATTGTATCAAGGCAAGCAGCCGTCAATTTGGAGACTTTCGCGACCCCGTCCTGCTAACGTATAGAGGCAGCATGCTTGGCTATTATGCGGCTTCTGATTGCAGTTCGCACAGCCAAACCGGTTATTTATGGGCCGTAGTCGTAGATTTCTATTGCGTAGTGAGTCCTTGGCCTGTCGGCTGGATTGACAGCGGCAAAGGGGCGCGCCTAAATTGGGTTTCGCGCAACCTCATCTGCATAGCACGCCATCGAAAGGCGTGACGTGAAGCGTTTCATAATTTTTGCAGCCACCGCTGTGCTCGGGCTTCAGTCCCATGCACGTGAAGCGGCCGTCGAGGATTTCTCCCAGCTCAGGCTGAAAGGCGGTAATGCAGCTGATCCAAGCCCCTTAGAGCTTCCCCCCGAGCCTGTAGCAGACGTGGCCAGCGCAATGTTTGCGCATTTCTCAAGAGCCGGTCAGCGAGCTTTCAACTCGCGGGGCTTGGGCACTGGCGCAGACCTGCTCAGTCCGCAGTTCATGCCCAACTGGGGCAAATCCGAATTCGCGAGCGCTCAGTCCTACAACGTCAGTGATCGGCAATTCGCCGATTGTGACCGCACAGCCTATTCGATCACTTGGTGGCTTTCGCGCGAAGCAGAAACCCGCCGGGCCCGCTACTTCGGCATCATGGCCTCGATCGCTTGCGAGCACGGCCTCTCCACCAACCTGCTGGATGCGGTGATCTCGCAGGAGTCCGGTTACAGGTCATGGGCGATCAGCAGCGCAGGTGCGATGGGCATGATGCAGATCATGCCCGGAACCGCACGGGTATTGGGCCTCGCGATGCCATTCGACCCCATCGCCAACATGCGCGCTGGCGCCCGGTACCTGCGCCAGCAGATCGACCGTTTCGGCAGGATCGACCTCGCGCTGGCGGCTTACAACGCCGGCCCCGAGCACAAATCCCTGCGCGCTGGATTTATTCCAGCCATCCCGGAAACCCGCCACTACGTGCGCACAATCACCACCAACTGGGCCCGGCTTGCTGCGCGGACCCCTGAACTCGTCACCGCAAACCAGCGCGGTGCGGCGGCGATGCTAGTGGTGCGCGCCTCTCCCTACCGCTCGGTCGAGCTTGTCAGCTACCAGGGATCGAACGCGCCGAACCCGATGTAGTGTGCGTAGAGAACCGCAATCGCGAGGATCGACGGAAAGCCGCAAAGATAGGCGAGCTGGAAGTGAAGCCACATCCGGGGCACCGCGAGCAGCCGGCGCAGCCACGGTCCCGTGGGGAGCACCAGCACGCGGACGCGGATATCATGCAGGGTCTTGATGGCAGCGCAAAAGGCGCAAATCCCCGCCAACAGTCCGACAGCCGCATAGAGCCTGGTCCAGGCCTCAATAACCTCAGGGCTCATGATCGAAGGGGCCGCTTCACACCTGCAAGTCGCGATCATGCTCGAGCACGCGCTCCTGGTGGATGAGCAGCATCTCGTAGGTCTTGTGCAGCGCCAAATGAATGATCGCCGGCCGCAGATCGACATGGATTTCGCCGGAACGGCAGGTGGCAACCTCGTAGTAGAACGCCTTCAACGCCTCGGCAGCAAGAAACACCGATTGCTCGGCATAGGCATCGGGATCCTGGAGCAAGACAACGCTGATCTTGGCGCGGACATGATCGATCGCAAGCTCGGCGAACAGCTGGTCGCGCAAATCCTCGGTAAGGAGCCCGGTCTTGCGGATTATCTTGTGAAGCCGGGTGCGCAGCAGGCCGATGCGATCGGCGAGGTGGCCTAGAGGCAGGTTCTGCCGGGCGAGCTCGGCGGCGATCAGACGCTTGTACTGTTCCTGCTCGCTGAGGCGCGGGCGGTCTTCGGCAAAGGCTGACGTGACCCCCTGATTTTCCTCCAAGCTTGATTAGAGTCCGGCCCATTGGAAGGACGGACAGATGAAGCGAACGAGGTTTACGGAAGAGCAGATCATTGGCGTGCTGAAGGAGGCGGAGGCGGGAGCGAAGACCGCTGATCTGGCTCGGCGGCACGGTGTGTCGGAAGCGACGATCTACAACTGGAAGGCCAAGTATGGCGGGCTCGAGGTATCGGACGCCAAGCGGCTGCGGGCGCTCGAGGACGAGAATGCCAAGCTGAAGCGGCTGCTGGCCGAGGCCATGCTGGACAATGCCGGCCTGAAGGATCTTCTCGCAAAAAATTGGTGACGCCCGCTGCCAAGCGAGAGGCGGTCGCACGTCTCCAGGCATTTCTGGGGATGAGCGAGCGGCGGGCGTGTCGTGTGATCGGCGCTGATCGGAAGAGCATGCGCTACCGGTCGCAGCGGGATGATGATGCCGAGGTTCGATCGAAGCTGCGTGAGCTGGCGCAGCAGCGGCGCCGGTTCGGCTATCGTCGCCTGCATATCCTGCTGAGGCGGGAGGGCATCGTGATCAACCGCAAGAAGACCCAGCGGCTCTACCGGGAAGAGAAGCTGGCGGTTCGGCGTCGGCGTAATCGCCGTCGCGCCATTGGCGCACGGGCTCCAGCCCCAGTTCTGGCGCTGCCCAACCAGCGTTGGAGCTTGGACTTCGTGCATGATCAGCTCGCATCAGGCCGCCGGTTCAGGGTGCTGAACATCGTTGATGACGTGACCCGCGAGTGCCTGCGGGCCGTGCCGGATACCTCGATCTCAGGGCGCAGGCTCGTGCGGGAACTGACCGACCTGATTGCCGAACGCGGCAAGCCCGGCATGATCGTCAGTGACAACGGCACCGAGCTCACCTCCAACGCTGTGCTGGCCTGGTGTGGGGAGGTTGACGTGGCGTGGCATTACATCGCGCCAGGCAAGCCGATGCAGAACGGCTTTGTCGAGAGCTTCAATGGCCGCATGCGCGACGAACTGCTCAACGAGACGCTGTTCCTCAGCATGGACCATGCTCGGGTGCAGATCGCGGCGTGGGTGGAGGACTACAACAACGAGCGACCGCACTCAGCCCTGGGCTACGAAACCCCGGCGGCCTTCGCCGCCGAACTGCATAAGCAATGGCCTGCTTCGCTACGCCCTAAGGGCTCCGCTGCACAGGCCATTGCTTACCCCGCGCTCATGCGCAACAAAGCGGCCCGGCTCTAATCCCAGCTGGTGGAAAGCTGGGGGTCACGTCACATCCAAGCAATATCTTGTGGTCCGGCGGCTGGGCATGCGGATTGCGGCGATGAGCGCCAACGCCGCGGACGAGGCACTTGATGTTTCCCGGCCCCTGGCGCGCCGACCGCATCGTCCGAGCCACGC
>Ga0209023_10004656_pt1 | contig 15485 bp, 13 predicted proteins | sample LakOneMetagenome_FD_187468 | JGI IMG/M metagenome (GOLD analysis project Ga0209023, IMG submission 187468) | Freshwater and sediment microbial communities from Lake Erie, Canada (SPAdes) (version 2) | ecosystem: Environmental > Aquatic > Freshwater > Lentic | place: Lake Erie, Canada... | reverse complement strand
CCGGCTCGCGTCCCCGCCGGGACAGGGTGGCGGCGCTGCCACAGGTATTCGGCGCCCATCGCTCCGAAGAACGCCGGGATCGCTGCCACCGTCAGGTCGACCTTCACCGGGCCATCATGCCCCGCGCTCTTCTCCACCGGAAGGAGGACCAGACCCCCCGTCGCCCCGGGCTGACCGTCGCCGCGGGTCCGGACGTCATAGGACCTGGTCGCCAGGACAGCCAGTTCCGATGACGTCCCGGGGCGGGCCGGCAGGCAGCGTGAAGCACCAACCGTCGGCAAGCCGCTCGGCGAGTACGGCGCGGAGGGCGGCGACCGTTCCGCGGCGGTCGCCACCGCCGTCGTGGACCACGAAGAGCTCGCCGGGCCGGATCACCTGGCGAAGTCGGGCGGCCAAGGTCGGCGGATCCTGGGTCTCCCAGTCACCGATGGTGTTGACGACACCCAAGGGCTGCAGGCCGAGGCGGCAGGCGACGTCGGCGGTCTGGCCCCAGCTGCCGTTGGGCGCCCGGAAGTAGGGGATGACCGCGGCCGGGTCGGCGAGGGCCCGTCGGATGAGGGTGTTGACCACCGTCAGGTCCCGCTCCACGAGCTCGGGCGGCCAGGCGCCCATGTCGGCGTAGGTCATGCCGTGGTTGCCCAGCAGGTGGCCCTCCGTCACCATCCGGCGCACCAGGACGTCATGGCGGCGGCCCAGGTTGCCCCCGACCAGACAGAACACGGCGGGCACCCCGAGCTCACCGAGGAGGTCGAGCAGGGCGGCGGTGGTCTCGCCGTTGGGGCCGTCGTCGACGGTGAGGGAGGCGGCCCGCGGCGACCCGTCCGGAGCCGCGCCCGCCCGGGTGACCGGCTCCGCGCTGACCGTCATGGCGACCCCTCCTGGAGGACGTTGTGTCGTGAGTCACGTTTACGATAACGTTATCGACAACGATTGACACTTTCTTCCCGGAGGTGCCAGCGTGGCCCCTGAGACATCCCTCCCACGACGAGGAGCACAACGATGAAGAGGACGCCGTTCCTGCGGATCATGGCGATCGGCGCCGCAGTCGCCCTGGTGGGGGCCTGCGGTTCCGGTGGGGGTGACTCCGCGGACTCGGGCGACGGGGTGACCATCACCTGGTTGCACAACTCCAACACCGACCCCGGCAAGGCCTACTACGAGCAGGTCGCCAAGGACTTCGAGGCCGCGCACGACGGCGTCACCATCGAGATCACCGCGATGCAGCACGAGGACATGCTCACCAAGCTGGACGCGATGTTCCAGAGCGGCGAGGCGCCCGACATCTACATGGAGCGCGGCGGCGGCGAGCTCGCCGACCACGTCGAGGCCGGGCTCACCATGGACCTCACCGACAAGGCGGCCGACACGATCAGCAAGCTCGGCGGCTCCGTCGCCGGCTGGCAGGTCGACGACAAGACCTATGGTCTGCCGTTCTCGGTCGGCGTCGTCGGCTTCTGGTACAACAAGGCGATGTTCGAGGAGGCCGGCATCACCGCGACGCCGACCACCTGGACCGAGATGTACGGCGTCATCGACCAGCTCAAGGCCGCCGGGATGGAGCCCATCTCCGTCGGTGCCGGCGACAAGTGGCCGGCCGCCCACTACTGGTACTACTTCGCGATGCGCGAGTGCTCCCAGGACGTGCTGAGCGGCGCCGTCACCAGCCTCGACTTCTCCGACCCCTGCTTCGTCAAGGCGGGTGAGGACCTCGAGACCCTCGTGGCTGCCGAACCCTTCAACAAGGGCTTCCTCTCGACGCCCGCCCAGAGCGGTCCGACCAGCGCCTCCGGCCTGCTGGCGACCGGCAAGGTGGCCGTCGAGATGCAGGGCCACTGGGAGCCCGGCGTCATGCAGGGCCTGACCGAGGACGGCAAGGGCCTCGGCGACGACCTCGGCTGGTTCGCGTTCCCGGCCGTCGACGGCGGTCAGGGTGACCAGGCCGCCGCACTGGGTGGCGGTGACGCCTGGGCGCTGTCGGCCGACGCTCCTGACGAGGCGGTCGACTTCGTCGAGTACCTCCTGTCCGACGAGGTGCAGCAGGGCTTCGCGGAGAACAGCATGGGGCTGCCCACCAACTCGGCCGCCACCTCCTCCGTGGCGGACCCGGCGCTGGCCTCGCTCCTCCAGGTCCGCGACTCGGCGCCCTACGTTCAGCTCTACTTCGACACGGCGTTCGGCGCCTCCGTCGGTGGTGCGATGAACGACGAGATCGCCCTCATGTTCGCCGGCGACGCCAGTCCCCAGGACATCGTCGACGCGACGCAGACGGCAGCCGACGCCGAGAAGTGACGCCACCTCACGGCGGGGGACCGACATGGCAACCGACATGAAGGTCCCCCAGTCCTCCCGCCCTGCCGGCCGCGTGGATGCGCGGCCGGCAGGGCGGAGGTCAGCCCTGCGCCGCCGCCGGCTTCGGACGGCACTGGAGGTGCTCTTCTTCACCGGCCCGGCGCTGGCGCTCTTCTTGCTCTTCGTCGTGTGGCCGATCCTGCGCGCCGTGCAGTTCTCGGTCTATCGCTGGAAGGGCTTCGGCCCGCTGGTCGACTTCGTCGGCCTGCGCAACTACAGCACCGTCCTGCACAACGAGGTGTTCACCGACGCCTTCGCGCACAACATGACGATCGTCGGCCTGTCGATCCTCATCCAGCTCCCCCTCGGGCTCGGGATCGCGCTGCTGCTCAACCGCAGCATGTGGGGACAGGGTCTCCTCCGCACGATCATCTTCGTCCCCTACGTACTCTCCGAGGTCATCGCGGGCGTCGTGTGGTTCCAGCTCCTTCAGCCGCAGTACGGCGTGGTCGACTCGCTGCTCCACGCGGTCGGACTCCAGGGCCCCGAGCAGGGTTTCCTCGGCACCCCGGAGGTCGCGCTCTACACGGTCTTCGCCGTACTCACGTGGAAGTACCTCGGGCTGGCCGTCCTGCTCCTGCTGGCCGGTCTCCAGGGCGTGCCCGAGGAGCTCTTCGAGGCCGCGCAGATCGACGGGGCCTCGTGGTGGCAGATCCAGCGTCGCATCACCCTGCCCCTGCTCGGCCCGACCATGCGGGTCTGGGCGTTCCTCTCGATGGTCGGCTCACTCCAGTCCTTCGACATGATCTGGATCCTCACCGGCGGCGGACCTGCCAACTCCACCACGACGATGGCGACGTTCCTGGTGACCGAGGGCACCAAGCGCCAGAACTACGGCATCGCCGCGGCCGCCTCGGTGATCCTCTTCATCGTGGCGCTGGTGATGGCCGTGCTCTACCAGGTCCTCGTCCTGCGGCGGGACACCCGCGCCATCGGCACCAGGGCGGCGACATGACGACCACCCCGCTCCGGGCCACGAGCCCGACGGTCCGCAAGGAGCGGCCGACCAGCCGCTCCGGCAAGGCCGGGCCGCTCACCTATGCCATCGCCCTGGTCGTCGTCGCCCTCACGCTCGGGCCGGTGCTCTATGCCCTCCTCGGCGGCTTCCGGACCAACGCCCAGCTCGCCGAGTCTCCCGCAGGCCTGCCGGACCCGTGGACGATGAAGAACTACAAGTTCGTCCTGACCAGCCCCGACTTCTGGACCTACGCCGCCAACTCCACCGTGATCGCCACGATCACCACCGTGCTCGTCGTGGTGCTCGGCCTGATGGCGGCGTACCCCCTTGCCCGCTACCGATTCCGCTGGCGCGAGCCGCTCTACATGGTCTTCGTGGTCGGCCTGCTCTTCCCGGTGACGGTGGCGATCATCCCGCTGTTCATCCTGGTGACCCGAGACCTCCAGATGGGTGACAGCTGGTGGGGGGTCGCGCTGCCGCAGGCTGCCTTCGCCCTGCCGGTCACCGTCGTCATCCTCCGGCCCTTCCTGATGGCGCTGCCCGACGAGCTCGAGGAGGCCGCGCTCATGGACGGCGCCTCCCGGATCGGCTTCTTCTGGCGCATCGTCGTCCCGCTCTCGCGACCGGGCATGGTGACCGTGGGCGTGCTCGCCTTCGTCGGCTCCTGGAACGCCTACCTGCTGCCGCTTCTCCTGCTGCAGGGCGACATGCGGACCCTGCCCCTGGGGGTGGCGGACTTCTCGTCCCAGTACTCCTCCGACACCGCCGGCGTCTTCGCGTTCACGTCCCTGGCGATGATCCCCGCCCTCGTCTTCTTCCTGGTCATGCAGCGACGCATCGTCAGCGGCCTCCAGGGCGCGGTGAAGGGCTGAGCCATGCCGATCCGCTCCTGGCTGACCCCGTCCCGTCGTGCTCCCCATCCGACCCCGTCCGTGAAGGAGTGCTCGTGACCGAGCTCCGCCACCCGACCGCCGCCCCCGGGGCGTCCGACCGCGTCCTCGACCTGCTCGGTCGGATGACCCTCGAGGAGAAGCTCGCCCAGATCGTCGGGTTCTGGGAGAAGAACGACGGTGAGGCGGTCGCGCCGCTCCAGGGTGAGTTCGCCACCGACACGGGCCTCGCCGGTGCCAGCAAGAACGGCCTCGGCCACCTGACCCGCGTCTATGGCACCCGCCCCGTCGACGCCACCGAGCGGGCGCAGTGGCTGTGGGAGCAGCAGCGGCACCTGGTCCGCGACACCCGGCTCGGCATCCCCGCGATCGTCCACGAGGAGTGCCTCACCGGACTCGCCGCCTGGGGTGCCGCGTCGTTCCCGACGTCCCTCGCCTGGGGCGCCACCTTCGACCCCGAGCTCGTGGGGGACATGGCGGCCGTCATGGGCCGCACGATGCGCGAGCTCGGGGTCCACCAGGGCATGGCACCGGTCCTCGACATCGTGCGCGACCCACGCTGGGGCCGCGTGGAGGAGAGCATCGGTGAGGACCCCTACCTGGTGGGCATGATCGGGACGGCCTACGTCCGTGGTCTGCAGTCCAGCGGTGTCATCGCCACCGTCAAGCACTTCGTCGGCTACTCCGGCTCCCAGGCGGGCCGCAACTTCGCTCCGGTCCACTCCGGCCCCCGTGAGCTGGCCGACGTCTTCCTGGTCCCCTTCGAGATGGCCGTTCTCGACGGCAATGTCCGGTCGGTGATGCACGGCTATACCTCCATCGACGGCCTGCCGGTCGCCGCCGACCGGTCGCTGCTGACCGGGCTGCTGCGTGAGCAATGGGGCTTCGACGGCACCGTGGTCGCCGACTACTTCGGGGTCGCCTTCCTGCACCTGCTGCACCACGTGGCCGGCGACCTGGCCGACGCCGCCAGGCAGGCGCTCGAAGCCGGCATCGACGTCGAGCTCCCCACCGGCGACGCCTACCTCGCGCCCCTCGCGGCGGCCGTCCGTGACGGCCAGGTCGACGAGTCCCTCGTGGACCTCGCCGTCACGCGGCTGCTGGCTCAGAAGGAGGAGCTGGGACTGCTCGACGCGACGTTCGACGACGATCCGCCGACCGACGTCGTGCTCGACGGCCCGGAGCACCGTGCCATCGCCGCGCGGCTCGCCGAGGAGTCGGTGGTGCTGCTCGCCAACGACGGCACCCTGCCGCTCACCGCCCCGGCCCGGGTGGCCGTGATCGGCCCCAACGCCGACCGGCCGCAGGCGCTCTTCGGGGCCTACTCGTTCATCAACCACGTCCTGGCCCATCACCCGGACGCCGAGACCCGGCTCGACGCCCCCACCATCCGCGAGGCGGTCGCGGCCGAGTGGCCGTCGGCCGAGGTGGTCCACGCGCTGGGCTGCACGGTCGAGGGTGACGACGTCTCCGGGTTCGTGGCGGCACGCGCGGCGGTGGCCGGCGCCGACGTCGCGGTGGTGGCCGTCGGCGACCACTCCGCCCTGTTCGGCCGCGGCACGGTCGGCGAGGGCTGCGACCGCGACGACCTCGAGCTGCCCGGAGTCCAGCGTGAGCTGGTGGAGGCGGTGCTCGCGACGGGAACGCCGGTGGTCCTCGTACTGCTCACCGGACGCCCCTACGCCGTCGACTGGGCACTGGAGCGCTGCGCCGCCGTGGTCCAGGCGTTCTTCCCGGGCGAGGAGGGGTCCGCGGCCGTGGTCGGCGTGCTCTCCGGCCGGGTCAACCCATCCGGCCACCTGCCGGTCAGCCTGCCTCGCTCGGCGGGCGCCCAGCCGTTCGTCTATCTCCACCCCGCCCTCGGGGGCGACAGCGACGTCACCAACGTGTCGACCGTCCCGGCCCGCCCGTTCGGGTACGGCCTGTCCTACACGACCTTCGAGCTGGCCGACCTCCGCGCCACCGCGACGACCACCGCCGACCCGGTCCGCGCCGCCGTACGCCTGACCAACACCGGCGACCGCGCGGGCGCGACCGTCGTGCAGCTCTATGGCCACGACCCGCTGGCCTCGGTGGCCAGGCCGGTGGCGCAGCTGCTCGGTTTCCACCGGGTCACCCTGGAGCCGGGCGCGGTCGCCGAGCTCGTCTTCACCGTGCCACCCGCACGCCTGGCCTTCATCGACCGGTCGGGCGACCGCGTCGTCGAGCCCGGCGAGCTCCGGCTCTGGGTGGGCCAGTCGGTGGCCGATCGTGCGGTCGAGGCCGTGGTCGACCTCGGCGGCGGTGTCTTCCCGGTCGGCCTGGCCGGCGAACGGCGTACGACGGTCACGGCGGACCGCGGCTGAGCCTCGCGGCCGGCCTGGGTCAGAGCGGCGCGCAGGAGGCGCGCTCGACCATCGAGGTCGGCAGCTGGAGATGGTTGGACGCGGGCGGGCGATCCTCGAGCAGCCCGACCAGGATGCTCAGCGCCGCAGCACCGATCTCGCGCATCGGCTGGTTGATCGTCGTCAGCGGCGGCACCGCCAGGGCCGACTCCGGCACGTTGTCGAAGCCGATGACCGAGAGGTCCTCGGGCACGCGCAGGCCCAGCTCCTGGGCGACCTGGATGGTCCGGATCGCCGACAGGTCGTTGGCAGCGAAGATCGCCGTGGGCCGGTCGGGTCGGGTGAGCAGCTCGCGGGCCGGCGCCTCGGCGCTCTCGGGGCGGTAGCCACCGACGCGCACCAGGCTCTCGTCGATCGCCACGCCCGCAGCCTCCATCGCACGACGGAATCCCTCCTCGCGCTCTCGGGACGACTCGAGGTCGGGGCGGCCGGTGAGCATCGCGATGCGGCGGTGACCGAGGGCGAGCAGGTGCTGGGTCGCCATCTCGCCCCCGGCGACGTTGTCGGCGTCGACGGTCGGGATGTCGGAGCGGCCCGTGTGGGGGTCGACCGCGACGACGGGGATGCCGCTGCCGGCCTCGACCACCGTCGGGGTCACGATGATCGCGCCGTCGATGAGCGACCCGCCCAGCCGCGCCAGCGACCGCCGCTCCCAGCCCACCGTGTCGCCGCGGTGACCGCCGGAGAAGGCGAGCAGGTCGTAGTCGGTGGAGGCGATCGCCTCCGAGACGCCCTTGAGCAGCTCGGCACTGAACGGCTCGAACTCGGCGACCAGCACGCCGATGACGTTGGTCTTGAGGCTGCGCAGGCTGCGCGCCCCGAGGCTGGTCTCGTAGCCGAGCTCGTGGATCACGCTGGTGACCCGCTCGGTGGTCGCCCGGGACACGCCGTAGCGCCCGTTGACGACCTTGGACACGGTGGCGACGGAGACGCCGGCCTCCCGCGCGACGTCCTCCATGCGGACGCGTCCAGCCACTGTCACACAGGGATCCTAACCGCGTCGGACGTCCAGGCAGGGCGAGGGTCGATATCGTTTTCCACCCCGGCCCGCCCCGCTCAGACCGGGCCCTCCGGCCTCCCGGCCGTGCGACGACTCAGTCGTCCGACTCCCCCGCATAGGCCCGGGCGACATAGGTGACGAAGTCGTAGACCCCGTCCTCGGCGGGAGCGAGTGGACCGGGCACATAGGTCGGGGTCTGCATGCCGCGCTGGACCGACTCGCAGGCCGTCCAGTCCTGCCGGTTGGTGATGTCCCAGAAGTCGACGGCGTAGGACGGGTCGAAGCCCTCCTCCTCGACGACCTTGCGCGGGAACGCCCACGAGCAGCGGATCCGGGTCTTGCCGGGGGCGATCGGCGTGAGCAAGTGGGTCATCACATAGTCGGGGTGCAGCGAGAGCAGCATGTTGGGCATCAGCGCGAGATACATGACCGTGTGCTGCTGGTTCTCGTTGAGGTGCTCCATGACCGTGCCGTCGCTGTGGCCGTCGAGCGACATGGTGGCCGCGAAGTCGCGGAGGTCCATGTCTCCGCCCATCCAGTCGCCGCGCGGGTCGAGGTTGTCGCCGGAGTCGGGCGGGCTGACCTTGCACAGCTCGGGGTGGATCGAGGGGCAGTGGTAGCACTCCTGGTAGTTCTCGACGATGACCTTCCAGTTGGCGTCGACGTCGTACTCGTGCGTCTCGGCGGTGACCAGGTCGACGCCGTCGTAGTTGGCCACGACCTCGTCGAGCCCCTCGACGTGGTCGGCGAACGGCTTGTCGGTGCCGCCGTTGGCGAACAGCCAGCCGTGCCACTCGACGACCTCGACGTTGAACAGCGGGTAGTCACTGGTGTCGAAGTGCTCGGCGTCCTTGTGGCCGGGCGCACCGATCAGCGACCCGTCGAGGCGATAGCTCCACGCGTGATAGGGACACACGATCGCGCGGGCCTCGGTGGCGGCGTCGCAGGACAGCAGCTCGTGGCCGCGATGGCGGCACGCGTTCTGGAAGCCGCGTACGACGCCGTCGTCACCGCGGGCGACCAGCACGCTGCTGGGGCCGAGCGGATAGGCCTTCATCTGGCGTGGTCGCGACAGCTCCTCGGCGCGGCCGAGGGCGACCCAGCCGCTGAAGATGTGCTGCTTCTCCCAGGCCAGCACCTCGTCGTCGAGGTAGGCGCCCACGGGCAGCATGTTGCTCTGCCCGAACGGCTTCAGCGCGTCGGCGAGCTGGGACTGGTCAACCGGTGCGGGTTTGAACACCCGTTCAGTCTAGGCACGAGACGCGCTCCTCGGCCAGACCCGATTTTGTAGCGATCGCTCCATACCCGCCGAGGATCAGCTGTGGATCCGGCCAGGATCAGCCGACGAAGGCATCCACGCCGCGGTCCGGCTCGCCGCGCGTCAGCCAGCGCCAGAGCAGGAAGCCGACCGTCACGGCGGCCATCGAGGCGATCAGCACGATCGTCGCGGCCGCGTTGAGCGCGGGGGTCGGCGCGGCCCGCGCGGTGTTGTAGATCTTCACCGACACGGGCTCGGTCGTGGACCCGCCCGAGAGGTAGCGGGCGATCACGAAGTTGTCGATCACGTCGGCGAAGACCAGCACGGCCGACGCGATCACGGCTGGCGTGATCATCGGCAGCAGCACCCGGCGTACGGCGCCCCAGGGCGAGGCCCCGAGATCGATCGCGGCCTGTTCGTAGTGGCGCCCGATCGTGAGCAGGCGGGCGCGCACGATGATCACCGGATAGGACAGCTGGAAGGTGATCAGCCCGATCACCTGGCCGACGACGCCGAGCTGGACCGGGTTCCAGCTCGCGTTGGTCAGCGTCGTCGCGACGAAGAGGAGGCTGACCGCGAGCAGCACCTCGGGCAGCACGAACGACAGCAGCATCAAGAAGTTGGCACCGGCCGGGATCGGCCCGCGCCACCGGTCGAGGCCCAGGGCGAGCAGGGTGCCCAGCGGGATCGTGATCAGCGTGACGATGATCCCGAGTCGGAACGTGTGGATCACGGCCTGTTGCAGCGCCGGGTCGTGGAAGACCGACCGCAGCGGGTCGCCGGCGTACCAGCGCAGCGAGAAGCCCTGCCAGTTGGTGCGCGAACGGCCGTCGTTGAAGGAGAACATCACGGCGATCAGGACCGGCGCGAGCGACCAGACCAGATAGAGCCCGGTGATCAGGGCGAGGAACGGCGCCCGGCGGCGGGCGGCGGAGCGGCTCACGAGCGCAGCCCCTCTCCCTCGCGGTTGACCCGGACATAGATCCACATCGGGAACAGCGCGATCACCAGCACGAGCAGGACGAACGCCGCCGCCTGCCCGGTCTGACCCGGGGTAAGCACGGCGGAGTTGATCAGGTTGCCCACCATCGACGTCTTGGGGTTGCCCGACAGCAGGTCGGAGGTGAAGTAGTCACCGAGCATCGGCAGGCTGGTCAGGATCACCGCGGCGATCACGGCCGGCCGCGACATCGGCCAGGTCACCCGCCGCCAGGTCTGGAACCGGTTGGCCCCGAGGTCGCGTCCGGCGTCGAGCAGCGCGGCGGGGATCCGGTCGAGCCCGGCAAAGAGCGGCAGGATCATGTAGGGGACGTAGCCATAGATCAGGCCGAACACCACGGTGACCGGGTTGCCGTTGAGCCAGTCGATGTTGGGGTTCCAGAGGCCCCCGAGGCTGATCACCTTGTTGACGAGCCCGTCGTTCTGCAACAGGTTGACCCAGGCCAGCATCCGCATCATGTAGGAGATCCAGAAAGGCGCGATCAGCGCGGCGAGCAGCAGCCCGCGGCGCCGGTCGGCGATCCGGGCGGCGAAGTAGGCCACCGGGTAGGCGATCAGCAGGCAGCCCACGCTGGCGATCGCGACATAGACCGCGGTCCGCACGAGCGCCGGCGCGAAGATCGCGTCCGACCCGACCAGCCGCGACAGCACGAACTGGAACTGGGTCGGGTCCCACTGGAGCGGGTTCCACACCGGCACCGGGCGCCGGAGGATCGGGTCGATCGTCCCGAACAGGATCGAGAGCACGACATAGAGCGGCGCCACCATGAAGCCGACGAGCCAGACGGTCCCCGGCAGCGCGAGGCCCTTCCACAGCCAGCCACCGTGGGCGCCGCGCCGGCGCCGTCGTACGACGGGAGCGGCCGGCTCGGCGGGAGGGGCGTCCGCCTCGGCGACCTCAGGCACCGGCCTTGAACTCCTGCCACACCGCGAGCCACTTCTGCTCGACGTCGATGGGCATGCCGAGGATCCGGTCGCCGGTGTCGAACCACTCGGGCAGCACGGTGGCGGCCTTGAGGTTCTCGGGGATGAAGCCGTCCTCGACGAGCCGGTCGGGGTTGATGGAGTTCTGGGGCGGCTGATAGCCGGTGAACCCGAAGTTGGTGATCGAGACCTTGTCGTCGAGCAAGTAGTTCATGAAGACGTGGGCGGCCACGGGGTTCTTGCCCTGGTTGAGCACCATCATCATGTCGTTGTCGACCATGCCGTGCCCGTCGGAGGGGAACCAGTAGCGCAGCACGTCGGGTGAGGTGCCCTTGGGCAGGTAGTAGACAGCGTTGACGGCGTCACCCGACCACATCTGCGTCAGGCCGATCTGCCCGGCGGGGAGGTCGTTGTACATCTGGACGGTCACCTTGGGGTCGGTCGCCTGGGAGATGTCGGCGAGCCCGCTGCGGATCCTCTCGATCTTGGCGTCGTCGGCGGTGTTGACATCGTGGTCGCCGTCGCGCAGCAGCACCATCGCCATCGCGCTGTGCCAGTCGTCGATGATCGCCGTGAGGCCCTGGTACTGGCTGTCCCACAGGGCGTCGTAGGGGTTGTCGGCGGCGGCCAGGTCGGCGGACACCTGGTCGGTCCGCCAGCCGATGCCGGTGGTGTAGATCGTGTAGGGCACGGAGTAGTGCCAGTCCTGGTCGTACCAGGGGTTGGTGAACTGCTCCCAGCAGTTGCTGATGTTGGGCAGGTAGTCGTGGTTGAGGGGCCGGGCCAGGCCCGAGGCGACGAGCTTGCCGATCTGGTCGTACGACGGGTAGTAGAGGTCATACCCCAGCGACCCGGACGCGATCTTGCTCAGCGCCTCCTCGGAGTCGTTGAACGTCGACAGCTCGACGCTGACCCCGGTGTCCTTCTCGAAGTCCTTGATGACCTTGGGCGAGAGGTAGTCGGCGTAGTTGTAGATCTTGAGCGTGCTCCCCGGCTCGGGGGTCAGCCCGGACTTGATGAGCAGGCTCTCGTCGACGGGCCAGCTGATCGGGTTGTCGGGGCGCGGGAGCTTGAGTGCCGTGGGCGTTCCGCCCCCCGCACCACCGCCGCCGCCACCACACGCACTGAGGAGGGTTGCGGTGCCGGCCAGCGCGAGCCCGGCCTGGAGGAACGAGCGCCTGCTGACCTGCCGATGCGTCACTTCGGACATCCTTCCCTCACCTGTTCGCCAGAGTCACATACGTTGAACAGCGAGTCAATGAAGGCGCGGGGACCCTGGACTGAACCGTTATTCAATGCTTCACTGGCCCGCATGGATCTCGACGCACTCATCGAGGAGCAGTCGGAGATCTTCCTGCGGCGGCAGCCGAACTCCCGGGCGTTGATCGAACGGTCACGTCGGGTCCTGGCGGGCGGGGCGACCTCCAACTGGCAGATCGCGAACCCCCAGGCGGTGTGGATCTCTCACGGCCGCGGGTCGCAGATCATCGACGTCGACGGCACGTCGTACTCCGACTTCCACGGCGGCTACGGCGTCGGCCTGGCCGGCCACGCCCACCCCGCCATCGTCCGCGCCGTCCAGGACCGGGTGCCCCGCGGCACCCACTTCGCGCAGCCGACCGAGGACGCGATCATCGTCGCCGAGGAGCTCCAGCGGCGCTGGGGACTGCCGCTGTGGCGGTTCGCCAACTCCGGCACCGAGGCCACGATGGACGCCATCCACCTGATGCGCGCCGCGACCGGGCGTGAGCGGATCATCAAGGTCGAGGGCTGCTACCACGGCCACCACGACTCGGTGGAGGTCTCGGTCCTGCCCGACCCGGCCGATATCGGACCGGTCGAGTCGCCGACCAGCGTGCGCGAGGGCGTGGCGGTCCCCGAGGCCATGGTCGCGCTCGTCGACGTCGTCCCCTTCAACGACCTCGACGCCGTACGGCGGGTGCTGGAGGCCAAGCCCGGCCAGATCGCCGGCATGATCCTCGAGCCGGTGATGATGAACGCCGGCGTGATCCCGCCCGATCCCGGCTATCTCGCCGGGCTGGTCGAGCTGCTCCACGAGCACGACGCCTATCTCACCTTCGACGAGGTCAAGACCGGCCTCACCGTCGGCCCTGGTGGGGTGACCCGCCAGCAGGGCGTGACCCCCGACCTGGTCTGCCTGGCCAAGGCGATCGGCGGCGGCGTCTCGACCGCGGCGATCGGCGGCACGGAGGCGCTGATGGGCCTGATCGCCGACGGCACCTATGAGCAGGTCGGCACCTTCAACGGCAACCCGCTCGCGATGGCCGCGGCCCGCGCGATGCTGACCGGGGTCGCCACCGACGACGCCTATGTCCACATCGAGCGGCTGGCCGGTCGGATGCGCGCGGGGATCGAGGAGATCATCACCAGCCGCGACCTGCCGTGGCACGTCGTCACCGCGGGCGCCAAGGGCTGCATCGCCTTCCGCGCCGAGCGGATCCGCAACTACCGCGACTTCCTCGGCGTCGACGAGCGGCTCGGCGAGGCCCACTGGCTGGTCCAACACAACGGTCACGTCTTCCTCCCGCCCTGGGGCAAGATCGAGCAGTGGCTCATCTCCGTCCAGCACACCGACGAGGACGTCGACCGCTTCGTCACCAACGTCGCCACCCTGGCCGACGCGGTGGGCCGCTAGTGGCGTGCTTGCCGCGCGGGCTGGGCCCGCGAGGAGAGGCGCGATGACCACCCCGCTCGCGATCACAGGAGGCGCCGTCAGCCTCCGCGGCCTGGTGCGCACCTTCGACGACGTACGCGCGGTCGACGGGTTGGACCTCGACATCGAGGCGGGTGAGTTCTTCTCGTTCCTCGGGGAGTCCGGCTGCGGCAAGACGACGACGCTGCGGATGATCGCCGGCTTCGAGGAGCCCGACGAGGGCGAGATCCTGCTCGACGGCAGCGACCTGGTCCGGGTGCCGCCCCACAAGCGGCCGGTCAACACGGTCTTCCAGTCCTACGCGCTGTTCCCGTTCATGAACGTGAGCGACAACGTGGCATTCGGGCTGCGCTATCAGAAGCTCAGCAAGGCCGAGGAGTCCTCCCGCGTCGCTGCGGCCCTCGACCTGGTCGAGATGGGCAAGCTCGGCTCCCGCAAGCCCCACCAGCTCTCCGGAGGTCAGCAGCAGCGCGTCGCCCTGGCCCGCGCCCTGGTGCTCGAGCCGCGCGTACTCCTGCTCGACGAGCCCCTCGGCGCCCTCGACGCCCGCCTCCGCAAGACGCTCCAGCGGGAGCTGCGCGCCCTGCACGACCGCGTCGGGACGACGTTCATCTATGTCACCCACGACCAGGAGGAGGCGCTCACCATGAGCGACCGCCTCGCGGTCATCGTGGACGGCAAGGTCGAGCAGGTCGGCACCCCGAGCGAGGTCTACGCCGAGCCGGCGAGCGCCTACGTCGCCTCGTTCCTCGGCAGCGCGAACCTCTTCCCGGCCACCCTCGACGGGATCTGCGCCCCCGGCGTCACGGCCTACCGGATCGATGACCACCAGCTGTGCGTCGACGGCGAACCGGTCACCGGCGACGTCAAGCTCATGGTGCGTCCCGAGCGCGTCGAGCTCGCCCCGCCGTCACCCGGCCTGGACGGCCTCAACGTCTTCCCGGCCGTCGTCCAGACGCTCACCTACCAAGGCGCCCGCACCTCGGTCCGCGCCGCTGCCGGCAGCCTCGTCGTCGAGGCGGAGGTCCCCAACATCCACGGCGCCGCCCCCGAGTGGCTCTGCGTCGACGGCCCCGTCAGCCTGCGGATCTCCTCGACCGCGCTGCGGGTGCTGCCCGCCTGAGGTCCTAGGCCGCCGGTTGAGGAGGTCGCGAAGCGACCGTCTCGAGACCAAGGTCGTTCGCATGTGGCGAGATCAGGGTGGCTTCCCGAGGCGCTGCCTTCGGCTCACTAGGGGCGTGCGTCACCGCGCGGTGAGACAATGGGCCAGGAGGTCCGACATGCCGCGTCAGATCATCACCACACCAAACGCACCGACGTCGCCGCTGTTCAGCCAGGGAGTCAAAGCAGGATCCCAGGTGTTCATCTCGGGGACCACCGGTGTCGACCCGAGCACCGGTCGACTGGCCGGTGACACCATCCAGGCTCAGACCCGCCAGGCGCTGGCGAACTGCGAAGCCATCCTGCGAGCGGCGGACGCCACGCTCGATGATGTCGTGGAGGTAGGAGTGCTCCTCTCCGACCCGGCCGATTTCGCTGGGATGAACGAGGAGTACGCCCGCTGGTTCCCGTCGGATCCACCGACCCGCTACGCCGCCAAGCTCGGAGCCGAGATCCCGGGGCTACTCGTCTCGATTCGCATGAGCGCCTGCCTCGCTTGACCGTCCGGGGGATGACCAGCTCGTCTCCGGCAACGAAGACAAGCACCACGGTCTCAACCAAGGCGCTCATGATCAGTCCCTTGGGTCACCCGGGACTGCTCTGCATCGCATTCACCACCGCCGTGCGCACGATCACGTGAGGAGGAGGGGGCAGGTCCGCGATCCCGAACCATCCGATCTGGTCGTGCTCCTCGGGCGCGACGTTCGCCGGCGTTCCCTGCCAATCCCGCACCAACCAAGCACTAAGGAGCACCGGTTCTGCTGCGGCCCCTGAAGTCACTCGGCCCAGGTGAGACGCCGAGGCCGTGGAAACGTGCACACCGAGCTCTTCGTGGAGTTCTCGAGCGAGCGCGCCCAGCTCGGACTCGCCAGCCTCGATCACCCCGCC
>Ga0209023_10004655_pt1 | contig 15487 bp, 13 predicted proteins | sample LakOneMetagenome_FD_187468 | JGI IMG/M metagenome (GOLD analysis project Ga0209023, IMG submission 187468) | Freshwater and sediment microbial communities from Lake Erie, Canada (SPAdes) (version 2) | ecosystem: Environmental > Aquatic > Freshwater > Lentic | place: Lake Erie, Canada... | reverse complement strand
CTAAGTTCGCTGTCGCTGCATCGCGTGCTAATACTTCAACAAAACGATGTCCAACCATGCCATGACCAACGACGACGATTTTCATATTCAACTCCGTACTTCTTCAAAACCACTTAAAATAAATAACTGCACTGTTTGGAACTGCACTGGAAAAGCTCTTTGCTCGATTCACATTCAATCCAAACATCACTTCATGATATAAATTTATATAATCAATATTCGTGCCAGAATTTCAGCTAATTGAGATTTTTCGTTTCATGTGAGCACTGTTTGCACGAAAGTGGGTCGTGCATGTCATAAAATGATTAATTTTTATTTTCTAAATAATTGTTTTTATAGTAATTAGTGATTTAGTTATCTAGGTAGTGATAAGGATATAAAAGAATTTTGAGGAGGATACGATCATGCTTTTAATTTGAAATGATCAAATAAGAATGCAATAAAACAGGTCAACGCACCAATAAAATACCAGAAAGAATTGGGTGGGAAATTTTAGGATCTAATTGTGAAATTTAGATCTTTTGGTTTAATTGTATTTATATAACAATGAATTAGTGATTATTTTTTTAAGTTTCAATGTGCAGGTCGTTTCAATGCCTTAAAAAATGCATTGTGCATCACAGGAGTGCATTATGAGTATCATGCTCCCCAATTTGTTGCATTACGTATCTATTTTCTAATGCACTGTAGGGGCACCCCTTGTGGGTGTCCAAGTTTCATGATTAGGGCACCCACAAGGGGTGCCCCTACATAAAGTGTTCACATTTGATGTAGATTAATGATTTGCGCTTCATGGAACGCACATAAAAAAAGCAAAGCCATCAATGACTTTGCTTTTTTGAATTTCGCTGATACTTAATCAGACTGACGATGCGCTTCTGAAAGATAGTCATCGGACTGCATTTCAAGTAAGCGTGAGCGCGTACGTTGAATTTCAAAGGCAAGCTTCTCACCTTGATACAGCTCTAAAATAGGCTGTTGAGCTGTCATTACCAGTTTCACGCGGCGATCATAGAACTCATCGACTAAGTAGATCAGACGACGTGTCGCATCGGCGATTTGATCATTCAGCACAGGAACGCGACCAACCAGCACGGTATTGTAGAGCTTCGCAATTTCAATAAAATCCGCTGCGCTACGCGGCTTCATGCACAACTCATCAAATCGGCACCACAACAAGTCATCAGTACGACCTTCAACTTCAATAATCCGATCATTAATGATAATGTCTTCTTGCGAAACCAAATGCGCTTTGGTTAAGGCTGAAAAGCGCGAAGCAATCCAGTTCATTGATTCGTCGGTTAATGGCGCACGATAAAGATTGGCTTGCTTGAGAACGCGTAAACGATAATCCACACCAGAATCGACATTAAGGACGGTGCATTGTGCTTTTAAGACCGCAATTGCTGGCAAGAAGCGATCACGGTGAATGCCATTTTTATAGAGACCGTCAGGTGCAATATTTGAGGTGGCGACCAAAGTAATACCACGCTTAAACAACATGCCAAACAAATCACCCAAAATCATTGCATCAATGACGTTGCTAACAAAGAATTCATCGAAGCAAATCAGCACGGCTTCTTTATAAATCAGATCCGCAACTTTTTCTAAAGGATCACTCTGCCCTTTGAGTAAGTTGAGTTCGCGATGTACGCGCTGCATAAAATGATGGAAGTGCATCCGCATCTTACGTTTGAAAGGCACTGATTCAAAAAACTGATCCATAAGCCATGTTTTACCACGACCTACTCCTCCCCACAGATACACCCCTTTAGGCGCTACGGAACGGCGCAAACGAAATCCCTGCGCCTGTTGAAAGCGTGTAATCAAGTTCTGATGAAGCTGATCCAGTGCATAAACTGCATTGGCTTGTTCATCATCATGAATAAATGAACCAGTCGTCAGTGCGTCCGCATAGCGTTGTGCAGGCGAACGTTCATCGACTAATGCTTTTACTACTGGGATTTCTAATGTCATGGAAAACGACGCTCTAATTGCAATCCGATTGCGGGTAACTGTCCATGAAAAAAGTGACTACATTCTGGAATAATGGCTAAATCAAAATGCCGTGTATTTGCCCAATTAATAATTTCTTGCGGCGCGACAACTTCGTCTTGATCACCAACCATGACAAATGTATCTTCAGGTAAAGTCAGTTTCGCCATCGGATAGTTTTGTACTGCGGGTGCAAGCAAATAGAGTTTCTTTAATTCAAACTGATGGACATTATTTAATAACAGCCGATCAGCACTTGCAGCGGCAATATATCCACCAAAGGAAAATCCAGCCACATAAAGCTTTCTGGCCGTGGTTTGACCAGTGATCCAATCGAGGATACTAAAAAAATCATCAACTTCGCCGACTCCATCGGCATGCAATCCAGTACTTTCGCCTACACCGCGAAAATTAAACTGCACAACTGAGATTTTTTGATTACGAAAAAATCGTGCTAGCGTTGTGACAACCTTATTATCCATCGTTCCACCCATCAACGGATGGGGATGACAAATCACCGCAACAGCATCAGATTCTTGCCATGACGGACGGACTTGTAGCATCCCAGCATTACCTTGAATGAGTTGATCGGTCATAGACAATGGCTGCAACTAAATAAGTGTGAAAACAACGAGGGTGAAAGACTAGCCGATTGGGGCCGAAATTACCAATCCGAAATGCGTATTTCACACCCAATCACATCAAAAATGTGAGTCAATTATCATAATTGTTTTGGTTTATCGAGATAATTAGGCTCATTTTTCTTTATGGAGATAAATTGACAAAGACAACATTGGTTATGAAAAATATAGACTAAAAGTTGTCCACAGATGATTCAATTGGCTTTTTCGTGAACAAATAGAATTTACTAATATCTTGAGCTTGAGATAGCGAACTTGCTTTAAGTAAATCATTGTAAATTAAAGGTATTTCATGTTGGTTAAAAATTGTACAATCTGTCTGTTCCCCTTACAAATACAATGCTTAAACCTGTCAAGCAAGCACTTGTCCACAGCTTCGTCCACATTTTTTGTGGACAACACCTCAAACCCTTGCTATTGCTAGCGAATAAGCAATTCGACTTGTGGATTATGCATGAGATTCAGTTGTATATTTTGTTGAACAATTTTTTTTATAAAATTTTAAAAATATAATTATCGCTTGCTATTCTTTTAAAGCATAAGCATTGCTGCCTGATTATTCGTCAATAACAGTTTTACGTTTATAAATGAAAAACCAAAAGATTGTCTAACAAAATTTCACTTGTTCATAATACACACAACAAAAGCGGAATCTAGACAAGGATGCGTTTGTCATGCAGGGCTATAGTCTTTATAGTAGGGGATAATTTTTTATAAGACCAAAGATTGAGTATCAGTCGAGTTGAATTCAATTGTAAAGTTGATAAACACTTTGAAAATATTGGTTTAAAATAGCTTTGCTTGATAAAGCAAGCCAACCGTTTCACCAGTCGCACTGTTATTCGCCTCGTCACATGAGGGAATTTCTATCTAGCAGCATCATCTGCTATAACAAACTTGGGAGTTGCATCTTGGAAGCACGTGTAATAGACCTAGCCAAACTAGGCAAAAATGACATTGACCGCGTCGGTGGCAAAAATGCGTCATTAGGCGAAATGATCAGTCACCTTGCAGGTGCTGGCGTCAGTGTTCCAGGTGGGTTTGCAACAACCGCGCAAGCATTCCGTGATTTTCTCGAACAAAGTGGTCTCAAGGATCGTATTCAAGCAGCACTCAAAAATCTGAATGTCGATGATGTGCAGGCTTTGATTAAAACGGGTGCACAAATTCGTCAATGGGTTATTGAAACGCCTCTCTTGCCAGAATTCGAAAAAGATGTGCGTGACGCGTTTACTGCACTATCTGAAGGCAATCCTGATATCGCAGTTGCAGTGCGTTCAAGCGCGACAGCGGAAGATTTACCAGATGCATCTTTTGCAGGACAACAAGAAACGTTCCTGAACATTCGCGGCATTGATAACGTTCTGGTTGCAATTAAAGAAGTATTTGCATCCCTGTTTAATGATCGTGCGATCGCTTACCGCGTTCATCAAGGTTATGAACATGAAGGTGTCGCATTGTCTGCGGGTATTCAACGCATGGTGCGCAGCGAAACTGGCGCCGCTGGTGTAATGTTTACACTGGATACTGAATCAGGTTTCCGTGATGTGGTGTTTATCACCGCAGCGTATGGTCTGGGCGAAACTGTTGTCCAAGGTGCAGTTAATCCAGATGAATTCTATGTTTCTAAACCATTATTAGAAAATGGTAAGCATTCAATTGTTCGCCGTAACTTAGGCAGCAAACATCAAAAAATGATCTATGGTGACAGTGGTGTGACTGGACATTCGACTGTTGTCGTTGATGTTGATAAAGCTGATCGTTTGAAATTTTCTTTGAATGACCAAGAACTGGTTGAACTTGCTAAACAAGCCTTAATCATTGAAAAGCACTATCAATCACCAATGGATATTGAGTGGGCGAAAGATGGCGATGACGGAAAACTCTATATCGTTCAAGCACGTCCTGAAACGGTCAAAAGCCGCCAAAACGTTGGCACGATGGAACGCTACCTGCTTAAGCAAAAAGGCACAGTATTGTGCGAAGGCCGTTCAATCGGTCAACGCATCGGTTCAGGTCGTGTTCGTATCATTAACTCGATTAAAGACATGGACATTCTGCAAACAGGTGATGTACTCGTTTCAGATATGACTGATCCTGATTGGGAACCAGTCATGAAGCGTGCTTCAGCGATTATCACTAATCGCGGCGGTCGTACGTGCCATGCTGCAATCATTGCGCGTGAGTTGGGTGTTCCTGCGATCGTTGGGTGTGGTAACGCAACTGAAGTTTTGGTGGACGGTACTCAAGTCACTGCTTCTTGTGCTGAAGGTGACACTGGCTACATTTATGAAGGCGCGCTTGATTTTGAAGTGCAAAAGAACTCCATCGATTCAATGCCACCGCTCGCGTTCAAAATTATGATGAACGTCGGTAACCCTGATCGTGCATTTGATTTCGCTCAAATTCCAAACCAAGGTGTTGGCTTGGCACGTTTAGAATTCATTATCAATCGTATGATTGGTGTGCATCCTAAGGCATTGATTAACATTGATAGTCTGCCACGTGAAACACGTGCTGCTGTGCTTGCACGTACTGCGGGCTATGCAACACCAGTTGATTTCTTTGTTGAAAAATTGGTTGAAGGGATTTCTACCCTCGCCGTTTCTTTTGCCGATAAGCCAGTCATTGTCCGTATGTCAGACTTTAAATCGAATGAATACGCGAACCTGATTGGCGGCAAACTTTACGAGCCAGAAGAAGAAAACCCTATGCTTGGTTTCCGTGGTGCAAGTCGCTACGTATCCGACAATTTCCGTGATTGCTTCGAACTTGAATGTCGCGCACTGAAAAAAGTTCGTGACGAAATGGGCTTAACCAACGTCGAAATCATGATTCCTTTCGTACGTACTGTCGGCGAAGCGGCTCGTGTTATTGAACTGCTGGCACAAAACGGTCTGCGCCGTGGTGAGAATGGTTTACGTGTCATTATGATGTGTGAACTACCAACCAATGCCCTACTCGCTGAACAATTCTTAGAGCATTTCGATGGCTTCTCGATTGGTTCAAATGACTTAACCCAATTAACGCTCGGCTTAGATCGTGATTCTGGCATCGTGTCGCACTTATTTGACGAGCGCGATGATGCAGTGAAAGCGCTGTTGTCGATGGCTATTTCTGCTTGTCGAAAAGCCAATAAATACATCGGTATTTGTGGTCAAGGCCCGTCAGATCATCCTGACTTTGCACTGTGGCTGATGGAACAAGGCATTGACTCTGTGTCATTAAACCCTGACTCTGTACTCGACACATGGTTTTTCTTAGCGCAAAACCAATCTGGTTTAAATAAATAATTTTTAAGAGTCATTTGCTCATTAAAGTTATTTATAAAAACAGGTTACTCACAAAAGGCTCGTAGATACGAGCTTTTTGTTCATTATAATGTGAGTCGAATCAACGTCAAAAGTCATAGATAATTGCGTTTAAGATAGTCTACGACTTAAAAACCAAGCATTTAACATGATGTACTTAAAACTCTAGGCACTTAAAAACATGCAAATCTACCTAGCCCGTAATAACGAACAAGCTGGCCCTTATACGCTAGAGCAAGTGAATGCGATGCTCTCCAATAAGCAGATCGTATTAACTGATCTCGCTTGGCATGAAGGGATGGCGAACTGGCTGCCTTTAGGTCAATTGACTGGCGGCAAAATGCTCTACAACCCAAATCAGCAAAAAACAGCAGTAACCACAACACCATTTAAAACAACTGCAACAAACACTGTGGATACTGAAATAGTCGCCAATGGTGCAACGCTTGCTCCAGTCGGACGTAGACTTGGTGCCGCATTGATCGATTATTTACTGTTAAATTTAACGGTTGGGATGGCATTTTTTTCAACGATGACGGTAGAAGGTCTAACGAAACTCAATACGACATTTACCACGGAATTAGAATTGCTTTCTAAAAGCACAAAACCCGATTCAACACAAATTCTGAAAACGATCCTGTCGAGCATTCCAGAATCGACACTGGCGGCGGTCGGTCTTGCAGTGTTGATTTTGACTGTGATACAGGTTTGGCTGATTGCCTCTCGTGGTCAAACCATTGGCAAAATTCTGTTGAAGATTAAAATTGTTGATGAAACCAGCGGCGAAAAAACAACGTTCCTGCGTAGTGTGGTTCTGCGCTCAGTTTTGGTCAAATATATTGGCTACAACATTGTCGGCTCACTCTTGTTCTTCGTCGATTTGATCTTTTTGTTTACCAAAAAAAATCGAACGTTGCATGATCGTTTGGCTAAAACCTTAGTCGTGAACGCGCCTGTGGTTGATGTTGAAAAACAAAAATCATAATGATTTGCGTAATACTCATGCGATGATGGAATAGAAAATGCTTTGATCTGTGGTTTCTAATGTGAATCACAGATCTTTTAACAACAAGATAAGGTGAATTTTTAATGGTGGCGGTCGTATGACGATTCTGATTTTATTTCTGTTAATTCTGCTCAATGGCGTTTTTGCAATGTCTGAAATGGCATTGGTCACCGCCCGCAAAGCGCGCTTACAGAAAAGGATTGATGAAGGTGATCACGGCTCAATCGCCGCAGCAAAACTTGCTGAAGATCCTGCCAATTTTATGTCGACTATGCAAATAGGGATTTCAACGATCACTATTTTAAGCGGTATATTGGGTGAAGCGGCGCTAGCTGATCCTGTTGCTGACTTCTTCATTGATTTCGGAATGCACGCTAGCCTTGCGCATACGTTATCTTTTGCGCTGGTCGTTGCCATTATTACCTATGTGAATATCGTCGTTGGTGAACTTGCCCCGAAACGCCTAGGTCAGATTGCCCCAGAAAAAGTGGCTCGAGTTGTTTCTCGTCCAGTGTTATGGCTCACTACGATAATGATGCCCATTGTGCATTTCTTGTCGGGCTCAACCTACTTAGTTTTGCGTTTGATCGGTATCAAAAATACCAAAGGTCCTATCATGACCTCCGAAGAAATCCATGCAATTTTGGTTGAAGGTTCACAAAGTGGCTTGATTGATGAACAAGAACATCAAATGGTGCGTAACGTTTTTCGCTTAGATGATCGCAAGATTGCGAGTCTCATGGTTCCACGTCTCGACGTCACTTGGTTATCCGTCGATGACAGTCTTGAAAAAGTACTCGAAATTATTCAACGAAGTGAGTTTTCACGCTTCCCTGTTTGCCGTGAGAGTGTTAATGATGTCATGGGTATCGTCATGGCAAAAAGCGTTTTGACCCAAATACTCAACGAAAAAACGCTTAACCTTGAAGCGCTCATGCAGCCGCCTCTTTATGTACCTGAATCACTCAATGGTATGGAGTTGCTCAATTTACTGCGTAGCTCGCAAACAGAAATGGCACTTGTCGTTGATGAGTACGGAGACATTCAAGGAATTGTGACTGTTCAGGATTTGATTGAAGCCATTACCGGTGAATTCCAGACCGATGATGATGAGGATTCATACGCCATTCAGCGGGATGATGGTTCATGGCTACTTGATGGTTTGATTCCAAGCCACGACTTAAAAGATCGTTTGCAAATTAAGGTCTTACCTGAAGAAGAGCGTGGGCTTTATAACACCTTGTCAGGTTTAATCATGATGCAACTCGGACGCATTCCAAAAACTGCAGATAAAATTGAATGGGATGGCTGGTTATTGGAAATCGTAGATATGGATGGCAAGCGAATCGATAAAGTCCTTGCCACATATATCGCTGACAATAATGAAGTTGATAGTCAAGATTAATAATCTTTTATGACAAGACCTCCTCCATTACCAACAAGGCGGCCACTTGCGACCAAAGATCAGCGCATTCGTGCGGGTCTGATTGATCACTTTATCGATAGTTCAGTGTGGTTCTGGTTGTTTGTTCTTGTTGGCTGGAATATCTTTCATCTAGATGCTCCAGTAGATGCGCGATCATTTTTTATCTTGCTCTCTCAGACCTTTCCTATTTCAATCACGATCATCATTTTATTCGTATTTTTAGATATATTACTTTGTTTTCGTCGTGGACAAAGTATCGGACAATTCGTGAATGGCATCTATAAAAAAAATAAACTAATAAACTCCAATCAAATTTTAAACCGTTTCATTGGTATTTCTAATATTTGGATTCATGGTTTAATTAGTCGTTGTTTGGGACTTCCATTATTGACTGTCAGTATATTGATATGGTTGACTTTAGATCCTACGGTGACACCGATCCACCTTTATGATTTCTCTTTAATTGAACCAGAAGGCTCGCTTTTATTATTGATTTTTCTGTTAAAAATAATTGGCGGCACATTTTTGCTATATGGGTTATTTTTGCCGTTTGGACTAGGATTCATTCGTGAACAGTTGCCGACTTGGTATGACCAATTACTTGGCGTCCATATCGTAGAAAAACAGCAAAAATCACATTCCTAAGCGATTGGAATAATCCTTGTCTGTATAAGCATAATCTCGTATAATCCGCGCTTCGCATTTGCGATCACGCATGATTTATTTGTAAAAAGATCTTTTTTGCGTGCCTCCTTGCTTCTATCACTTCAAACAGGATAGGGGCTGCCCAAACCGTAAGGAGCTATACATGCGTCACTACGAAATCGTATTGCTGGTTCATCCAGACCAAAGCGATCAAGTTGTTGGCATGGTCGAGCGTTACCTGACTCAGATCAAAGATGCGGGTGGCCAAGTCCATCGCCTCGAAGACTGGGGTCGTCGTCAACTCGCCTACCCAATCAACAAGATCCACAAAGCACACTACATTTTGATGAACATCGAATGTGGCCAAACAACTCTTGATGAACTTGAAGAGCTGTTCCGCTACAACGACGCCATCATCCGTAATCTCATCATCCGTCGCGATGAAGCCATCACCGAAGAATCACTACTCGCTAAGAGTGCTGAAGAAAAACGCGCGCGTAAAGCACAGCGTAACGATGATGTATCTTCTTCAGACATGATCGCTGACGAAGCTTAAGGAGCAATCGACAATGGCACGTTTTTATCGTCGTCGCAAGTTCTGCCGCTTCACAGCAGAGAACACAAAATACATCGATTACAAAGATGTAGAAACGCTGAAACAGTATGTGACTGAGAACGGCAAAATCGTTCCTAGCCGTATCACTGGTACTAAAGCTCGTTATCAACGTCAATTGGCGCTTGCGATTAAGCAATCACGCTACTTGGCATTGATTCCGTATACCGATAACCATCAATAAGGAGATGAATTGTGGACGTTATTCTACTGCAACGCATCGCTAATTTGGGTCAACTCGGTGACAAGGTTTCTGTAAAGTCTGGCTACGGTCGTAACTTTTTGATTCCTCAGGGCAAAGCAGTTTCTGCAACTGCAGCAAACACTGCATCATTTGAAGCACGTCGTGCTGAACTTGAGCGTGTTGAAGCTGAATCACTTGGTAAAGCTCAAGAACGTGCTGCTAGCCTGAATGAACTCAATGTTGTTATCACCTCGAAAGCTGGTGATGAAGGCAAACTGTTCGGTTCGGTTGGTACACGTGATATTTCTGACGCTTTGAGTGCTTCTGGCCACCCAGTTGATAAAGCTGAAGTGCGTTTACCAAACGGCGCATTGCGTCACACTGGTGAATTCCATGTTGCAATTCAAGTTCATCACGATGTGATGGCTGAAGTGTTGGTCACGATTATTGCTGAATAAGCTTTAAACGATGATTCAAAAAAAGGTACGCGAAAGCGTACCTTTTTTATTTGTCGATTTTAGTTATAGAAAAAAACGTTTTCCATTTTTCGTATTATTATCATTTTTCCTCTGCTCTATCCGCTGAATTAAGGGTATTCTTAGCAGTCGAATCGTGAGTCGTTTTGACGATGTTGAAGAGCCAAGTCGCACGATAAATCGCACACATTTTTCTTTATTTAAGTACAGGTTTGAACATGTCAGAATCCTCAGCCTCGCGCGGTCGTGTTGCGACGCTACCTAATGACGCTGCTCCTGAAAACAGTGCAAAAACACCTCGTAAAACCAATAAAAAAAATGCTGAAGTCAGCACCGAAGTTGCGCGCGAGTTTCGTACCCCGCCGCATAGTATTCAAATGGAGCAGGCGGTTCTCGCGGCACTGATGACCATCAGTGAATCATGGGAACAAGTCAGTGAAACCATTACCGAAAATTCGTTTTATGCCATTCGCCATCGTTTAATTTATAAGGCAATTAGTCATTTATCGACTGCCAATATGCCTTATGACGCCGTGATGGTTAGTGATTGGCTCAGTGGTCAACATTTGCTTGATGATATTGGTGGTGAAGCGTATTTGATGCAGTTACTGGCAGAAAGCCCTGCAAGCCTATTTAACTTACCTGCTTACGCGGAAAAAGTGCGTGAACACGCTGTGCTGCGCGATTTGATTACCGTCGGTAATGAGGTTCTGCACACGGCGTATGATCCTAAAGGACAAGCTGTCAGTGAAATTTTAGATTTAGTTGAAAGTAAGGTTTTTTCGATTAGCGAGCAACACAGCAATCGCAGTGCAGAAAGTGGTCCTAAAGCGATTAATGCTGTTCTAAAAAGTGTGTTGAATACGGTTGAAGAGCTGCAAAAAAGTGATAGTGCGATTACTGGCTTGACCACGGGTTTTGTAGAGCTAGATAATAAAACGCTGGGGATGCAAAAAGGCGATTTGATCATTGTCGCGGCACGTCCAAGTATGGGTAAAACCACATTTGCGATGAATTTGATTGAAAATGTGTTGTTTGGTAGTGATTTACCGGCGCTGGTATTTTCGATGGAAATGCCAGCTGATTCAATTGCAGTACGTTTGCTCTCTTCTTTCGGTTCGATTGATCAGAGTCGTTTGCGTTCGGGTCGATTGGAAGAAGGTGATTGGGTGCGTTTGACGAGTACCATGAGTCAGTTACAAGGCAAACATTTATATATTGATGACTCCTCTGCTCTGCCACCGAATGAATTACGTTCACGCGCCCGTCGTATTGCAAAAATGCACAACGGTAAAATCGGCGCGATCATGATCGATTATTTGCAGTTGATGAAAGTTCCGGGCATGGGTGATAACCGTGTTGGTGAAATTTCTGAAATTTCTCGAAGTTTAAAAGCGCTTGCTAAAGAGATGAATTGCCCCGTCATTGCACTGTCTCAGTTGAACCGTTCACTTGAAAACCGTCCAAATAAACGCCCAATCATGTCTGACCTTCGCGAATCTGGAGCGATTGAGCAGGACGCTGACTTAATTATGTTTATTTACCGTGATGAGGTTTATAACAAAGAGTCGAAGGAACAAGGCACAGCGGAAATCATTATTGGTAAACAGCGTAACGGCCCGATTGGTACTGTGCGTTTGGCTTTCCAAGGTCAATTCACTCGATTCACCAATTTATCACCAGAATATTATCGCCCTGAAGATGATGAGTAATAGGCTATTTCTCTTGTTCGATGAATCAGAGAGATAGATGAAGCGGTATCGTACAAATTTTTGAAATAGGAAGTTCATATGCGGGAAGCCCGCGTTTCTTTAAGCACCCAAGCCCTGAGTCACAATCTTCAACGTGTGCGCGAATTTGTGCCGCACAGTCATGTCTTGGCAATGGTCAAAGCGGATGCTTACGGGCATGGTTTGGCATTTGCGTTGAATGCACTGCAAGATGCGGATGCGCTCGGTGTGGCTTTTTTTAAAGAGGCGCAGGATATTCGTGCACTAGGCAACACTCAGCCAATTGTGTTGATTGAAGGTGTTTTTACACTTGATGAATGGCTTGAAGCTGCAAAGATAAATGCACAATGCGTGATTCATCAGTCGTGCCAATTGCAGTGGGCACTTGAACATATTGTTCCTAACGCAACCATTTGGTTGAAAATAAATACTGGCATGAATCGTTTAGGATTCGCTCCTGATGAAGCATTTGCTGCAGCCCAGCAGTTACGTGCTGCTGGTTATGATTTGATTCTAACAATGCATTTTGCGAATGCCGATGAGCCAAATCATCCGTTGAATCAAACGCAAATTGATATGTTCTTAACTATTAGAAAACAACTTGAGCCGATTAAAGCCTCGCTCTGTAATTCTGCTGCATTAATCCAATGGCCGCAGCTTCATTTTGATTGGGTACGGCCGGGGATTATGTTGTACGGCAGTTCGCCATTTGCTGATCGTCCAGCAACACAGTTAGATCTGAAGCCTGTAATGACTTTGACGACGCAACTGATTGCAATTCATGAGCTTCCAATTGGTGCTGTCGTCGGTTATGGTTCAAGTTTTACAACGACTCGTATCACCCAATTGGGCGTCGTTGCAATGGGTTATGGTGATGGTTATCCGCGTGTCGTGAGCGGTGCGCAAGTCTGTATTGATGGTGTAAAACTGCCTATTGTTGGGCGTGTCAGTATGGATATGTTGACTGTCGATTTAACCGACTTACCTACGCTACCTTCATTAACAACTGAAGCGATCCTGTGGGGAAATGGCTTGGATGCAGATGATGCTGCTAAAGCGGCTGGGACGATTAGCTATGAATTGTTTACTAGGCTTTCAATGCGTCCAATCCGTTACATTGTTGACTGAACGTTGAATGAGTTAAGCGGTTTTACACACTTATCGTTAAAAACTGATAAAATCAGTGTAAGGGATATATTTTAAATTTTATTTAAACGGAATCGCATGCGTATTAATTTAACTAGAGCATGTTTAACCAAAGCATGTTTACAAGGCGTTAAGCGCCATGCGTATTTAGGTCATTGAATATGACTCATTTTAATCAAGTTTCAAAAATGGTTTTGAGCAAAGTACTCTTACCACTTAGCATCATGTTGCTCGTGCAAAATTCGTATGCAGCCAATTTATATATCTTCAAAGACAGTGATGGTAATGCCTTATTAACCAATGTCGTTGGCAAAAATAAGCTGCCACAAGGCGATCTCAGTCAATATAGTCAGAAAGTCAAAGTGACTTGGTATGCGGATACCAACGTGCATAGTTATCGTAATTGGGGTGGTAGTGAAGCTTCTGTTCTCCCCAGTTATAGCCGTAACCGTAATGCCTATGATGATTTAATCACCAGTGCATCGAGCAATTTTGGTGTAGACCAAGGTCTGATCAAAGCCATCATGCATACTGAGTCTGGTTTTAACCCGACTGCCCGCTCACCTGTTGGTGCACAAGGTTTAATGCAGTTGATGCCAGCAACAGCACGACGTTTTTTGGTGAATGATTCTTACGATCCTGCGCAAAATATTTCAGGTGGCGTTAAATACTTAAACTTTTTATTAAAACGTTATAATAATAATCATGAGTTGGCGATCGCTGCATACAATGCAGGCGAAGGGAATGTTGATAAATATCATGGTATTCCACCATTTCGTGAAACTCAGGATTACGTCAAAAGAGTCATGAGCCGCTTTAATAACCTTTATCAAAAGGGCATTAAAATTACGACAGGGAATGACCGTGAGCTTGCAGCGAGTTCCTCTCGTCCAGTAATTACGTATACAAATTCAGATGGTTCTGCGAGTGCTACTTATAAACCAACAAATTCTTATGCCAATAGTGCATTCGATGCACTCAGTCATTCGTCGAATTAAACGAATATCTGTGGAGATATCTCTAATACAGATACTGCGCAGCTCACCATGTTATTAGATATTAAAAATCTACTTCTTGCGCTTACAGATTCGTCTCGCTAACCGATCCTCTATAACCAAGTTTTGATTCATATCGTTTCCACCTGCAGAATTTATTCAATGTGCGGAACAAAGTACCTTAATTAATTTAATAACTGAATTTGTTTTAGAGCAGTCAATTGCATAAATTGCTGAATAGCAAAATGCCTACCAATAAAAAAGACGTTTTGATAACGTCTTTTTTTTAATATGAAAAATTAAATAAATCGTTTACGACCACTTACTTTTGGTAGTAACCAGTGCATCAGCGCGGTAAAAAATGCGACCAAAACGACCACAAAAATCACCCAACCCGATTGAAAAAATCGTTCGGGATACAGCACGTAAAATGCTGATAAACCGATACTATTACACGCCAAAATTAATACTGCGCAAGCATAATCATGATAGCGGCGTGCGTGATCCGAATTGATAGTCCATTCAGGATCTGAGTTATAACTTGGCAGTGTTTCATGTGCTGCATTTAATTGTTCTAGTGTCACCAAATAAGCGCGAATATTGGCAATAATCAATTCATATTTATAATTTAAAAAAGCAAAACTCGCCGAGGCGACAGGAAAACCCAACAAAATCCATTCAATATGTGCATTACCTAAACCAGCCGCACCATGTGATGCAATCAACGCTGCAAGCAAACCGACAAAGAAGCTAATAAAGATCGTTAAGGCTTGTTGACGCTGTGATGTACGCGCATTGAGTTCGTTATATGCTGAAATATAACGATAATTAGCGGTGACATATTCATTATCAAAACGATTAGTCATACGATCAATCCAAAAAATTCAAATTAAATTTAATACTGAAAAGTCAGTCTTGCTGAATTGAAGTTATTCTAACGAATATCTGAATGGGAAACGTAGTATTTTGCTCTAAACTTATACTGCATAAAGATAAAGCCAAACCCATGCGAGATGAATTTGGCTTTCTTGAAAGAACTTAAAGAGTAATAATTAAGCTAGCGATTAATGACTGCTTGCCTCTTCCATCATACGTTCACTCATTGCCACGGTATTGAAGCCGCCATCGACATAGAGAATTTCACCAGTGATTGCAGAAGCCCAAGGTGAACAAAGGAACAATGCTGCATTACCCACTTCTTCAATAGTAACGTTGCGTTGAAGCGGTGCTACTTGTGCGTTTACATCGAGCATTCTACGGAAGCTCTTGATACCGCTCGCTGCCAAAGTACGGATTGGACCTGCTGAAATACCATTCAC
>Ga0209023_10004654_pt1 | contig 15489 bp, 15 predicted proteins | sample LakOneMetagenome_FD_187468 | JGI IMG/M metagenome (GOLD analysis project Ga0209023, IMG submission 187468) | Freshwater and sediment microbial communities from Lake Erie, Canada (SPAdes) (version 2) | ecosystem: Environmental > Aquatic > Freshwater > Lentic | place: Lake Erie, Canada... | reverse complement strand
CCGTGGAACGACAGCCGAACCGGCTCAACCAGGCCGCTGCGTGGGTCGGGATCGTCGCAGGAACCCTCTTCGTCGTCGCCGTCATCTTCTTCTCCGGGTTCTTCCTCGGCCGGCATTCGTGCGGCGGTCACTTCGGGGGCCATGGCGGCCCCGGCATGATGATGGACCGGCCCTGGGGGCCCGGCCCGATGCACGGCGGACCCGGTGGCCCGGGCGACCGCGACGACCGCGACGACCGCGGTCCCGGCATGATGCCCGGAATGATGCGGCCCGGCGGCCCCGGTGATGGTGGGTTCAACGCACCGACCAGCCCGGGAACGCCCGTCGGCCCGGGTGCGCCGCAGACGCCGCCCGCACCACCCAGCCGCTGATCCGACCACCGAACGGCACCGGGAGCGAACCGTCGCCCCCGGTGCGGGTCCGCCCGAGAAGGCCGGGGAGATTGTCGATACCGCCTGGCATCATCGACGTCATGAGTATCGGAGTCGTCTACACCGCAGAATCCACCGCGTCCGGCGGCGGCCGCGACGGCCACGTCGAGTCCACCGACGGACTCATCGATCTGGACACCCGCCCACCCAAGGAAATGGGTGGCAGCGGTGAGGGGGTCAATCCCGAACTGCTGTTCTCGGCGGGCTACGCCGCGTGCTTCCTGGGGGCGCTGCGACTGATCGCCAAGAACGACAAGATCGACCTCGACGACGCGACCGGTATCACCGCCCGGATCGGGTTCGGCAAGGACTCGGCAGGCGGATACGGCCTGACCGCTCATCTGATCGGCTATCTGCCGGGCCTCGAGCAAGCGGTGGCCGACGGCCTGATGGCAAAGGCGCACGAGTTCTGCCCGTACTCCAAGGCCACCCGCGGCAACATCGACGTCGAGCTGTCGGCGAAGGTCTGATCGGTTCCGGCCCGGTAGAACAGTGGTGGTGACCGGCGGGATGGGGTACACCGTGCCAGTGACCCTGGTTGACGGTGCGCTCGGTCGTACCGAGCAGGAGTTGACCAGTGCCGTGGACGCCGCCCTGTACATCGCGGACGGCACCCTGGCCGACGGGCCGATCGGCCAGGTCGGTCTGGAACTGGAAGCGCACTGCTTCGATTGCGTCGACCCGGCTCGGCGCCCGAGTTGGGACCGCATCGCCGAGGTCATCGCCTGCCTCCCGGCGCTCCCGGGAGACAGTCGCGTCACCGTCGAACCCGGTGGCGCGGTCGAACTCTCCGGGCCGCCGGCCGCCGGCGTGCTCGGCGCCGTCACCGCGATGCAGACGGACCGTGCGGTGGTTCGGGAGCACTTCGCCCGGGCCGGCCTCGGGCTGCTCCTGCTCGGCGCGGATCCGTTGCGCGCGCCGCGCCGGATCCATCCCGGGGGCCGCTACCGAGCGATGGAACGGTTCTTCGAGAGCAGCGGAACCGGCGCCATGGGCGCGGCGATGATGACGGCGACGGCCTCCATCCAGGTGAACATCGACGCCGGCCCGCGGGACGGCTGGACCGAACGGGTTCGGCTGGCACACGCCCTCGGCCCGACCATGATCGCGATCACCGCGAATTCCCCGCTGCTGGCCGGCGAGTTCACCGGCTGGCAGTCCAGCCGGCAACAGGTGTGGAGCGAATTGGATTCGGCGCGTTGTGGTCCGGTGCTCGGTGTCAGCGGGCTCGATCCAGCCACCGACTGGGCGCAGTACGCCCTGAAGGCACCGGTGATGCTGGTGCATGATCCCGAACCGCGGCCGGTGCTCGAGTGGGTGCCGTTCGTCGAATGGGTGCAGGGCGATGTCCGGCTGGGCGGGCGCCGGCCCACCACCGAGGATCTGGACTACCACCTGACGACCCTGTTCCCGCCCGTCCGTCCGCGGCGCTGGATCGAGATCCGTTATCTCGACGCGGTGTCCGATCTGCTCTGGCCGGCAGTGGTTTTCACCCTGGTGACCCTGCTGGATCGCGCCCCCGACGCGTCGGCCGCCGCGGTCGAGGATGTCGCCGCGGCCTGGGACACCGCCGCCCGGATCGGTCTGCGGGACCGCCACCTGTTCGAGGCTGCCACCCGCTGCCTGGCAATTGCGGAGCCGTTCGTCCCGGCCGCACTCGCCGATTCGTTCGACCGGCTGTCCGCGTCGGTTCGCGGGGGACGTTGTCCCGGTGAGGGATTCGCGGAGAATGCGGTGGAAATGGGTATCGAGCCGGCTGTCCTGGAGGCGCTGGGATGACGTCCCGACAGACGCTGGCCGACCACCTGGCCCGTGCCCGGGACCGCACACTACGGCTGGTCGACTTCGACGACGACGAGTTGGGTCGGCAGTACGACCCACTGATGAGTCCCCTGGTATGGGATCTCGCGCATATCGGTCAGCAGGAGGAACTGTGGTTGCTGCGTGACGGCAACCCGGCGCTGCCCGGCATGCTCGACCCGGCCGTCGAGCAGCTCTACGACGCGTTCCAACATCCCCGGGCCCACCGGGTGAATCTTCCGCTCCTTCCCGCTGCCGAGGCGCATCGGTATCTGAAGACGGTGCGCGCCAAGGCTTTCGATGCTCTCGACGCGCTGTCCGGCGATGACGACGGATTCGTATTCGCTCTGGCGGCCAGTCACGAGAACCAGCACGGCGAGACCATGCTGCAGGCCCTCGGCCTGCGCACCGGGGCGCCGTTGCTCGGACCCGGCGCGCTCCTGCCGGCCGGTCGTACCGGCGTGGCCGGTACGTCGGTCCTCGTCCCGGCGGGCCCGTTCGTCCTGGGTGTCGACGCCGCCGACGAACCCGGCTCCCTCGACAACGAGCGACCTGCGCACGTCGTCGACATCCCGGCATTCCGGATCGGCCGCGTCCCGGTGACCAACGCCGAATGGCGGGTGTTCATCGACGACGGCGGTTACCGGCACCGGGCGTTGTGGTCGGTCCTCGGGTGGGAGCACCGTCAGCGGGCGGGGCTCACGGCCCCGCAGTTCTGGAATCCCGACGGCAGCCGCACCCGCTTCGGCCGGGTCGAACAGATTCCCGACGACGAACCCGTCCAGCACGTGACGTACTTCGAGGCGGAGGCATACGCCGCGTGGGCCGGCGCGCGGCTGCCGACCGAGGTCGAGTGGGAGAAGGCATGTTGCTGGGATCCGAACGTCGGTGCACGGCGGCGCTTTCCGTGGGGAAGTCAACCGCCGACGCCGACGCTGGCCAACCTCGGTGGTGACGCGCTGCGCCCGGCGCCGGTCGGCGCCCATCCGGACGGGGCATCGGCCTACGGCGCGGAACAGATGCTCGGCGACGTGTGGGAATGGACCAGTTCGGCCTTCCGTCCGTGGCCGGGATTCACGCCGATGATCTACGACCGCTACAGCCAACCCTTCTTCGGAGCGGATGATTACCGGGTACTCCGCGGTGGCTCGTGGGCGGTGTCGCCGGACATCCTGCGGCCTAGCTTCCGCAACTGGGACCATCCCATCCGCCGGCAGATATTCTCCGGTGTGCGCCTGGCCTGGGATGCCTGATGTGCCGACACCTGGGTTGGTTGGGTGCGCCGACGCCGATCAGTGCCCTGTTGCTCGATCCACCGAACAGCCTTCTGGTGCAGTCCTATTCACCTCGTCGTCAGAAGCACGGTCTGCTCAACGCCGACGGGTGGGGGGTCGGGTTCTTCGCCGGTGGACAGGCCCGCCGCTGGCGCAGTGCCGCACCCCTGTGGGGTGATGCGTCCTTCGCCTCGGTGGCCCCAGCCCTGACGTCGGGATGCGTGGTGGCCGCGGTCCGGTCGGCCACGGTCGGCATGCCCGTCGAGTCCAGCGCGTGCGCCCCGTTCACCGACGGTCGGTGGTTGTTGTCGCACAACGGCGTTGTCGACCGATCGGTACTGCCGCCGGCGCCCGATGCCGAGTCCGTCGTCGACAGCGCGGTGCTCGCGGCGCTGATCTTCGCCCGCGGTCTCGACCACCTGGGCCGGACGATCATCGAGGTGGGCGAGGCCGATCCGAATGCGCGCCTGAATATCCTGGCCGCCAATGGTTCCCGGCTGCTCGCCACCACCTGGGGGGACACGCTGTCGGTATTGCGCCGGCCCGACGGAGTCGCGGTGGCCAGCGAACCCTATGACGACGATCCGGACTGGCAGGACGTGCCCGACCGGCACCTGGTTCAGGTCTCCTTCGACGGGAACGCCGACAATGTGACCCTGACCCCGCTGAGAGGAACCTCATGACCCTGGTGGCCGATCTCCTGGATGCCGACCACGCCGCCCGGGAGCTGCGCAACGATGTCCGCGAAGGACTGACACGGACACCGAAATCCTTGCCGCCCAAGTGGTTCTATGATGCGACCGGCAGTGATCTGTTCGACCGGATCACCCGGCTGCCCGAGTACTATCCGACGCGCGCCGAGGCCACGATCCTGCGGCAGCGGGCCGCGGCCATCGCGGCCGCCACGGGAGCGGACACGCTGGTCGAACTGGGCAGCGGCACCTCGGAGAAGACGCGCATGCTGCTGGACGCGCTACGCTCAGCGGGAACCCTGCGCCGGTTCGTCCCGTTCGACGTCGACCGCAGCGTGCTGGAAACCGCCTCGGCCGCACTGACTTCGGAGTACCCGGGGCTGTCCGTCGAGGCGGTGTGCGGCGACTTCGAGCGTCATCTGGGCGAGATACCGGGCGGTGGGCGCCGACTGGTGGCCTTCCTCGGCTCCACCATCGGGAACCTGACCCGGGGGCCCAGGACGGCATTCCTCAACGCGCTCAGCGAGGCAATGCTCCCCGGTGACGCACTGCTCCTGGGCACCGACCTGGTCAAGGACGTCGATCGGCTGGTGCGTGCCTACGACGACAGCGCGGGCGTGACGGCGGCATTCAACCGCAACGTGCTCGCGGTGATCAACCGGGAGCTGGGCGGCAACTTCGATCTGGAGGCATTCACCCATGTCGCGCGGTGGAATTCGGCGGCCCGCCGGATCGAGATGTGGCTGCGCGCCGACGCAGCGCAGACCGTGGTGATCCCCGCGCTCGACCTGACCGTCGAATTCACCGCGGGTGAAGAGATGCTGACCGAGGTGTCGTGCAAGTTCACCCCCGATGTCGTCGATGCCGAACTGTATGCCGCCGGGCTGACCCGCACCCACTGGTGGACCGACCCAGCCGGAGATTTCGGGTTGTCGCTGGCCGTCAAGTGATCGACATCGAACTGGCCGACCGGTGGCGGGCGGCCAGGCCGGCGGTTGCGGGTGTGCATCTGGATTCGGGGGCGTGTTCGCGACAGTCGTTCGCGGTGATCGAGGCGGCCGCGCAGCACGCCCGGCACGAGGCCGAGGTGGGCGGTTACGTGGCTGCCGAGGCGGCCGGACCGGTATTGCAGGCGGGACGGGCCGCCATCGGATCGCTCATCGGGCTGTCCGCCGACGACGTCGTGTTCACCACCGGCTCTGGTCACGCGCTGGACCTGCTTCTGTCCGCGTGGCCGGGTGAGCGCACGCTGGCCTGTCCGGCCGGCGAGTACGGGCCGAACCTGACGGCCATGGCGGCCAACGGATTTCGGGTCCACCGGTTGGAGACGGATCCGCTGGGCCGGGTGCTGGTGGAGGCGGCGGAGGCCGAGCTGCGCCGACGTCGGCCCGCCCTGGTCCACCTCACCGGTGTGGCCAGCCACCGCGGCGTCGTTCAACCGATCGCCGATATGGCCGAGATGTGTCGCCGGGTCGATGTGCCTCTGGTGGTCGACGCCGCGCAGGCGTTCGGTCAGGTGGACTGCGATGTCGGTGCCGATGCGGTGTATTCCTCGTCGCGCAAGTGGATGGCCGGTCCGCGTGGGGTGGGGTTCCTGGCGGTTCGGCCGGACCTGGCCGGGCGGCTGGGGCACGCCTTGGAGAGCATTGCGGCAGTCGAGGCGAATGTTGCTGCACACGTGGACTATTCGATCGCGCTGGGTGAGTACCTGGCCATCGGCCCGGAGCGGATGCGCCAATGCCTGGCCCGGGTCGGCGCTGTTGCCAGGGGGACGCTCGATGGTGTGGCGGGATGGCGGGTGGTCGAACCGGCCGACGAGTCGACGGCCATCACCACGTTGGTGCCGCCCGCCGGTGTCGTTCCCGCCACGGTGCGGGCGCGGTTGATCGAACGGCACCGGATCGTGACCACCGCGGCCGAGATCGCCCGTGCGCCCTTCGAACTCACCGGCCCGGTGCTGCGGGTGTCCCCGCATGTGGATGTGACGGCCGAGGATCTCGAGGCGCTGGCGGTGGCCCTGGCGGACGCGTAGATCATGTCGGACCGGTCTGGTATATAGAACACATGTTCGATCACCCGTTGCCGGAGTCATCCGCTGTCGCGGGGCTCGGGGATGCGGCGCTGGTGGATGCGATGGCCGTCGGAGCTGCGGTGGAGGCGGCCGCGGCGGGTCGGCGATTGGCGGTGATCGCCGAGTTCGCGGTCCGTCGCCTCGGTGGGGACGAGCGTGCTGATTGGGCGGCTGATGGTTGGGATGCGGCCAGTGTGGAGGTCGCTGCGGCCCTGGGCATCTCGCTGGGCCGGGCGAGCAACCAGATGGATCTCGGGTTGGCGTTGCGGACCCGGCTGCCGAAGGTGGCCGCGCTGTTGTGCGACGGCGTGATCTCGCTGCAGATCGCCCGGACCGCGGTCACGCGGACTTCGCTGATCGTGGATCGTGACGCCCTGGAGGTCGTGGACAGTCGGATCGCGACGGCCGCGGCGCAGTGGGGGCGGCTCTCGCAGGCCAAGTTGGAAGCGGCCGTGGATCTGTGGGTCAACGCGGTGGATCCGGCCGCGGTGCACCGGACCCGGGATCGGGCCCGCGAGCGTGATATTCGGATCGGCGACCCCGACAACGACAGCGACGGACTGACCGCGATCTGGGGCATGCTGTTGAAGGTCGACGGTGAGATCCTCGATGCCCGCCTGGCGGCGATGGCGGCCATGGTGTGCGGCCAGGATCCGCGGACGGTGGCCCAGCGCCGTTCCGATGCGTTGGGCGCGTTGGGTGCCGGGCACCTGCATTTGTCATGTGCCTGCGGGCGGGAGGAGTGCACCGCCGTGGTCGACGACGGGCGTGCCACCTCGGTCACCATCCACGTGCTGGCCGACGCCGAGGCGGTGTCCGCACCGGTCGACCCGCAGATTCACGGGGAGAAGCCACCCGCCGAGCCGATCGGTTTCGCCGAGGCCATCCGCGAGTACCGCGAAAGGCACTGCAGCGCGGAGACTCTTGCTCCGTCCGCGGCCACCGCGGAGGCTGCCACCCCTGAACCGGTCGAATCGCCGAAGCCGTCGGACCCCGGACGCTCGAAGCGGCGGAACTCGGCCGGCTACATTCCCGGCGGCCCGGTCATCCCGGCCGAACAACTGGCCGATCTGATCGCTCGCGGCGCCACCATCGACCACCTGAAGCCGCCCGCCGCGGAGTCACAGAAAGGCCATCGGCCAACCCCGTCGCTGGCCACCTGGATCCGCCATCGCGACCTGACCTGCCGCGCGCCGGGTTGTGACCGACCCGCCACCAGCGCCGACCTCGACCACACCAACCCCTGGCCCTACGGCCCCACCCATCCGTCCAACATCAAGGGATACTGTCGCAAGCATCACCTGGTCAAAACCTTCTGGCCGGGTTTCACCGACCGTCAAAAACCTGATGGCACTATCGAATTCACCACACCTACCGGGCACACCTACATCACCCGCCCGCTGAGCGTCCTGCTGTTCCCACGTGCCGACGCCACCACCGCGACGTTGCCCGAACCCAGCGGGCCACCCCCGCCCCAGGCCGACGGTCAGATGATGCCCAAACGCGCCACCACCCGCACCCAGCAACGCACTTACCGCATCAATGCCCAACGCAAACGTAACCTGCTCGAACACCCACCCCAACCGCCGCCATTCTGAGGAGCGGGTGCGGTCAGCGCACTAGTTCATACCGGACCTGCGGGCGTCCCGCCCGGCCGTACTCACTTGCCCGCCGAACGGCCCCGTCGTCGGCCAGACGTTCCAGGTAGCGCCACGCGGTAACGCGCGAAATGCCCAACCACGCTGGCCGGCGGTCTGCAGAGCCACCGTCCCGAGCTGCTCGACGGCATCGGCCTGATCGTCGGCATCGACCGCTTCATGTCGGAAGCCCGCGCGGTCACCAACTTCTCCGGCAACGCGGTGGCCACCATCCTGGTCGGGGCCTGGACCAAGACCCTGGACAAGGCGCGCATGGACGATGTTCTCAACGGACGCAACCCCTTCGACGAGGAGACCATGGTCGACGACCACAGCACTCCGGCCGACTCGTAGGAGAAGCAACTGGTTCCGGCCTGAGCACCACGTATCCCGGCCATCGGCGGTCGCGTCCCACCCCCAGGGCGCGGCCGCCTTCGAGGGTCAGGAGGGGCCGTCCCAGGTGTGGACGGGATCATTGGCATGCATCCGCTCGCAGTACAGCCGCAGCATCTCGGCCAGGGCCCGGGGCCGGGACAGTCCTCGGCGTTGCAGCGCCTCGACGGTGCGCACCTGCCATGTCGCGCCGTTGCGGCCGGTCTTGGCGCGGCCCTCGATCACGCCGAGGTATCGGTCGCGGACCTCGGCGGCAACCCCCCATCGGCGCAGGCCCTCGTCGGCCATGGGGAGCAACCGGCGCAGCGCGAGTTCGTCGGCGGTGACCTCGCCCAGGCCCGGCCAGTACAACCGGGACTCGATGCCGTCGCGGGCGGCGGCGGCGAAATTCTGTTCCGCGGCAGCGAAACTCATCTTGGTCCACAGCGGACGGTCCTCCTCGGACATCGTCCGAAGTAGGCCGTAGTAGAACGCGGAATTGGCCATCATGTCGATCACGGTGGGCCCCGCGGGAAGCACCCGGTTCTCCACCCGCAGGTGCGGCTTACCGTCCACTCCGTCACCGACGACGTCGTAAACCGGCCGGTTCCACCGGTAGACCGTCCCGTTGTGCAGCCGGAGCTCCGAGAGCGCCGGGGTGCGTCCGGCCGCCAGGACGGCCCGGGGGTCCTCCTCCGAGAGTTCGGGCAGCAGGCTGGGGAAGTAACGGACGTTCTCCTCGAAGAGGTCGAAGATCGACGTTATCCAGCGTTCGCCGAACCACACTCGCGGCCGCACCCCCTGGGCCTTCAGTTCATCCGGCCGGGTGTCGGTGGCCTGGGCGAACAGCTCGACCCGGGTCTCGGCCCACAGATGATGGCCGAAGAAGAACGGTGAGTTGGCCCCCAGCGCGAGCTGCGGGCCGGCCACGATCTGGGCGGCGTTCCAGTTCGCGGCGAAGTCGGCCGGCGCCACCTGGAGATGCAACTGCATACTGGTGCAGGCAGATTCAGGGGCGATGGTCGACGAATACAGGCTCAGGCGCTCGGGTCCGGCGATGTCGATCAGAATGTCCTCGCCGCGTGCGGTGAAGATCGAGTCGTTGAGCGCCTGATACCGGTGCGACTCGCTCATCCAGTCGTGGTCCAGGTGCTCGGGCATCAAGGTGGGCAGGATTCCGACCATCACGATGTGTGCGCCGCGCGCATTGGCCTTGGCCTCGGCGGCATTGAGACTGGCGCGGACCTCGTCCTCCAGCTCGAGCCCGGCCCGGCCCGGCAGTGGGCGCGGCGGCACGTTGAATTCGATGTTGAACGCGCCCAATTCGGTCTGATAGGCCGGATCGGCGATGGAGGCGAGCACGTCGACGTTGGTCATGGCCGGCTGGTAGTCGCCGTCGACCAGGTTGCACTCGATCTCGAGGCCCGTCAGGGGGCGGTCGAATTCGAAGCTGGAGTTCGCGAGCATCGTCTCGAACACGTCCAGGCACAGCTGGACCTTGCGCCGGTACTCCTGGCGGTGTGCCCGGCTGTAATCGGTGTGCGTGATCTCCTCGCCCACGCCGAAATAGTATTCGGCTCAGCCGGAATTCCGGTGCGCGATCACCACCTGTTCGCTCAACGGCCCGCCGTGCAGTTCGAGCTCGATCGCCGGGCCGGCGTGGGCGGCCAGGGCACGCAGCGCCGACGGACTGTAGGTGCGCAACGAGCTGATGAGCCCGTCGTGCACGAATGGCACGAACGGTGCGAACGGCAGCATCGATGCCAGCCGGATGAGGTGCAGTGGCGCCGGCGGGCGGGGCAGGTCGACGATCAGTAGGACGTCGGCCACCCGGGTGCCCTCCCGCAGCACCTGTGCGGCGGCTTCCGGCGGTAGGTGGTGGAACGACAGCGCGAACAACGCCAGGTCGAAGGAGCCGTCCGGCGCGTCGATCGCGGTGGCGTCCATGACGCGCACGGTGGCGCGGGGCTCGCCGGTGAAGGACTCGGCCATCCGGGCGACCGAGTCGGGGTTGATGTCCGTGACGGTCAGGTGCGCGGTCGGATGTTCCTCGAGGAGCAGCCGCGACACCGCGCCGTGTCCGGCGCCGAGTTCCACGATCTTCGGGTCGGCGACGTCGGCCAGCACGTCCAGGACGCGGCGGGCGATCTTGCGATGGTTGCCGAACACCCGGCCGCTCCAGTCCAGCGCGTCGACGACCTGACGTTTTTTCCTCGCCAGGGCCGCGTCATCGGCGTCATTGCGATCCAGATATTCGTCCCGGCCGGTCTGTAACAGCCGGTCCAGGCAGGAGGCGTCGAAGCCGCCGCGCGGCATGTCGGCGATGTCGGTCACGAAAGTGGCGCCCATGAAATACATCATGGGCGCCACTTCGATCGGGTGTCAGCTCTCGCCGAGGATCTGGTAGATCTCGCGACGCGCGTTGTTGACGATGTCGAGGATCCGCTGCTGCTGATCCGCATCGGCGGCGTGCGCGGACTGCGCGACCGCACCGAACAGCTGGCCGACGGCCTCGCGGAGGTTGACCTGCGCGGGGTCTGCGCCCTCGGTGATCTCGGTCCACGGCGCGGTCTCGATCTTTTCGGCGGCGGCCCGGCCCTCGTCGGTGAGTTCGAACAGCTTCTTGCTGCCCTCGGTCTGGGCCGCGGAGATCAGGCCTTCGTCCTCGAGCATCTGCAGCGTGGGGTACACCGAGCCGGGGCTGGGCTTCCACAGGTTGTCGCTGCGCTCGGCGATCTCCTGGATCATCTCGTAGCCGTGCATCTGGCGTTCGGCCAGCAGCTTGAGGATGGCCGCACGGACGTCGCCGCGCTTGCCCCGGCCGCCGGGTCCCCGGCGACCCCCCGGTCCGCGCCGTCCTCGACCGCCGCCGAAGGGGCCGCCGCCGAACGGGCCGGGACCGAAGCCGAAACCGGGGCCGCCGGGTCCACCGGGGCCGAAGCCGGGACCGAACGGGCCGCCACCCTGAGCGCGGACCTGCTCGATGAACTCTGCGCGCCGGTCGGCGTGGCGGCGTCCGTGACCGTGGCCGTGCCGGCGGTCGCCGGGGCCGAAGCCGAATCCGGTGTGGGGTTCTGGGGGTGTGAATGGGGTGTTCATGTCTGATTCCTTCAGGTTCGGGGAAGCTCAGATCGAGCTTCGATGTGTTGACGATATATCGGAAACTATCGCGATGCAACCAGTTATTCCCCGAACGGTCGGATCTGCCCAGCCTTCTTGTCGAGTTCGGCGAGCAGCCAGCGGGCCCACTGGATCTCCATTTCGGCTTCTCGCAGCCCGTATTCCAGCGCGGCGCGACCGTAGAAGTCGCCCGGCGCGTCGGCGGGGTCATCGCTCCACGTGACCGTGTCCCGCAACTCCGCGTAGCGGGCCAGCTCGGACTCGGCGGAGTCGGCCACGCGCGCGACGTACGCGCGGGCTTGCTCGACGGGGAGCTGGCCGAGCAGGAAGACCCGCAGCAGATCCGGCCGGCGCAGGGGCGGGTCGCCGTCGGGATGGATGATCCAGTCCAGCAGCTCCATCCGGCCGGCGTCGGTGACGCGGTACTCCTTGCGTCCGCGGGGCCCCACGTCGCTGACCTCGATCAGACCGTCCCGGTCCAGCCGGTTGAGTTCGCCGTACAGCTGACTCTGCGTCGCCGGCCACACGTTGGCCATCGACACGTCGAACCGTTTCAGGAGGTCGTATCCACTGCCGGGATGCTGGGCGAGCAGGCCGAGGGCCGCGATGCGAAGGCTCACACCCGTAGTGTAGGGTCTCATTCCACTATTGACATGTCACTAGTGGAATGTCAGGGTGGGGCGTATGACCGATACCCACGACGTTTCTCTGGTCGCCGATGTCCCGGGCGACGGCCAGTTCTTCCTGCAGGGCAACTACGCGCCCGTCCCCGACGAACTCACCGCCGACAACCTGACTGTCACCGGCACGATCCCGCCCGAACTGGACGGCTGGTACCTACGCAACGGCCCCAACCCGCGCACGGCGAGCGGCCACTGGTTCACCGGCGACGGGATGATCCACGGCGTGCGGCTCGAGGGCGGCGCGGCCAAGTGGTACCGCAACCGCTGGGTGCGCACCGACAGCTTCGCCGACCCGTTCCCGGTCTACGGCCCCGACGGCGCCCGCAACCTGCGCGCCAGCGTCGCCAACACCCACGTCGTCAACCATGCCGGGCGCACGCTCGCGCTCGTCGAGTCCTCGCTGCCGTACGAGATCACCAACGATCTCGAGACCGTCGGGGCCTTCGACTTCGGCGGCAAGCTCGTCGACGCGATGACCGCGCACCCCAAGATCTGCCCCAGCACCGGCGAACTGCATTTCTTCGGCTACGGCAACCTCGCCGAACCGCACGTCACCTATCACCGTGCGGATGCCAACGGTGAGCTGGTGATCGACCGGCCCGTCGAGGTTCCGGCGTTGACGATGATGCACGACTTCGCGATGACGGCCGGGCACGTCGTCTTCATGGACCTGCCCATCGTGTTCAACCTCGACCTGGCGATCGACGGCAAGGGCATGCCATACCGGTGGGACGACGACTACGGCGCCCGGTTCGGCGTGCTGCGCCGGGACGACCCGTTCGGCGAGATCCGCTGGTTCGACATCGACCCCTGCTACGTCTTCCACGTGGTCAACGCCTTCGACACGGGCGACTCCCTGGAGATACAGGCGATCCGGTATCCCGAATTATGGCGCCACGACGGCGGATTCGACGCCGACGGCGTGCTGTGGAGCTGGACCCTGGACCTGGCGCGCGGAACCGTGACCGAGCGTCAGCTCGACGAGCGCGGGGTCGAGTTCCCGCGCATCGACGACCGGCTGGCCGGTCGGCCGGCCCGCTACGGCGTCGCGGTCGGTGGTGACCGCCTGGTGCGCTACGACCTGACCGACGGCAGCGCCGCCGAACGCGCCTTCGACGGCGGGCGACCGGGCGAGGCGGTGTTCGTCCCGGCGGCGGGCTCCACCGACGAGAGCGACGGCTGGTACCTGGCCTACGTGTACGACCCGGCCCGCAATGGCAGCGATCTGGTGATCCTGGATGCCTCCGACTTCGGCGGCGCGGCCGTCGCGACAATCCACCTGCCCCAACGGGTTCCGTACGGCTTCCACGGAAACTGGATCACCGGGCACAGCTGACGGGTCTAGGGTGTCCGGATGCCGCAGTTCGGGTTCGACACCCTGGCCCTGCTCGTCGTCATCGGGCTGGCCGGACCGCTGCTCGCCGCCGTCCCCGGCCTGGGCATCCCGATGGTGGTCGGCGAGCTCGTCGCCGGGATCGTCGTCGGCAGAACCGGTTTCAACATCGTCGACCCCGCCGATCCCACCCTCCAGCTACTGGCCAATACCGGCTTCGCGCTGGTGATGTTCCTCGTCGGCACCCACGTGCCGGTGCACAACCCGACGCTGCGGTCCGCACTGCCGACGGCCGTCGTTCGAGCCGTGCTCGTCGGAGTGGTCGCCGCGGTGTTCGGTGTCCTGCTCGCCGAAGCGTTCGGCACCGGTCAGGCGATGCTGTACGCGGTCCTGATGACCTCGTCGTCGGCGGCCCTGGCGCTGCCCGTCATCGACGGTCTGAAGCTCGCTGGCCCGGCGGTGCTGTCGACGACGGCACAGATCGCGATCGCCGATGCCGCCTGTATTGTGTTGCTGCCCTTGGTCATCGATCCCGACCACGCCGGGCGGGCCGCGCTGGGGGCGCTCGCGATCGCGGGTGTGGCCACGGTGCTGTTCGTCGCACTGCGGGCCTTCGAGCGCAGCGGCCGGCGCAAGCGGCTGCACCACTACTCCGAGGACCACCGGGAAGCACTGGAGCTCCGGGTGAGCCTGATCCTCTTGTTCGGCCTGGCGGCGTTGGCGGTCGCCACCCATGTGTCGGTGATGCTGGCCGGTTTCGCGTTGGGTCTGGTGGTCGGCGCCGTCGGCGAACCGCGCCGATTGGCCCGTCAGCTGTTCGGAATCACCGAGGGGTTCTTCGCGCCACTCTTCTTCGTCTGGCTGGGGGCCTCACTGCGCGTCCGCGAACTGGGGGAGCGTCCGGGTTTCATCGTGTTGGGTCTGGCGCTGGGGCTCGGTGCGGTGGTGGCCCACTGGACCGGGCGGCTCCTGCGTCAACCCCTGTCGCTCGGCACCCTGGCCGCCGCACAACTCGGGGTGCCGGTGGCCGCGGCCACCATCGGCACCGAACAGCACCTGCTGCAGCCGGGCGAGGCGTCCGCGCTGATCCTCGGTGCGCTGGTGACCGTGGTGGCGACGTCGGTCGCGGGCCGGGTGGCGGTCCGCACTCAGCTCGGCGGGGTGAAGCCGCCCGGCCCGGGCGGTGACGCCGGCGGTGGTGGTGGCGCCGCCGCAACCGGCGGGAAGAAACCGGCGCCGGCCTGAGCCGGCCCCGCCGCACCGAGGCGCATCAGCTCGCGGCGATGACGTTCGGCCAGCACCGCCGCCAGCAGGTACTGCGGCGGTGTGCCCGGCGGCGGTGGCGGTGAGATGTGCGCGACCACCTCGGCCGCGATGCGCGCGCCCATCTGATCCCGCAGCCGTGGCTCCAATTGCGGCGCCCGCGCGAGGAACTGCCGGGCCAGATCGGCCTGCTCGACCGAGAGTCCGGACAGCTGCAACGACGACGCCCACCACGCCAGCTGCGGCGGCATCACCGGCGGCGGTGGCGCTTTGGGGCCGCGTTCGCTGATCACCACGGTGCCGGCGAACACGTCACCGAGGCGCTTGCCCTTGGCCGACACCATGCTGGCGATCACCGCCGGCGCGCCGAAGAGCATCCAGATCTCGACCAGGCCGGCCAGCGCGCGGAACAGGGCCTGACGGAACCGCTCCGGGCCGCCGTCCTCGGACACCACCCGCAGCCCCATCGCGAACTTGCCCGGTGAACGGCCGCGGGTGGCTGTCTCGAACACCACCGGGTAGCCGATGAAGACGAGCACGGTGAAGATCACGACAATGGCCTGGGCGATCGCCAGGTCGAACTGGCGCAGCGTGAGCGCCCACAACACCGTCGCGATGATGTTGAGCAGCACCATGATCACGATGTCGATCAGGGCGCCCACCGCCCGCACCGGCAGTTGGGCGATCTGGACGTCGAGCACCACGGCGTCCCCGGTGACCATTGACGGCGAACTCATGCTCGAACGCTACTAAACTCGCCGGGGTGGATGTCGATGCGTTCGTGGTCGCACACCGCTCGACATGGACCCGGCT
>Ga0209023_10004653_pt1 | contig 15494 bp, 12 predicted proteins | sample LakOneMetagenome_FD_187468 | JGI IMG/M metagenome (GOLD analysis project Ga0209023, IMG submission 187468) | Freshwater and sediment microbial communities from Lake Erie, Canada (SPAdes) (version 2) | ecosystem: Environmental > Aquatic > Freshwater > Lentic | place: Lake Erie, Canada... | reverse complement strand
TTCTTGAGCAGTTCGACGGCGACGACGCCGATGAACTGCTCAAGAAGGCCGACATGGCCCTCTATCGCGCCAAGGCCGACGGGCGAGGAGCCTTCCATTTCTTCGAACGGGCCATGGACGAGCAGCTTCAGGCCCGCCGCGCCCTGGAACTGGACCTGCGTCGCGCCCTGGTGGCCGGCGAATTCCAGCTCTATTACCAGCCGCTGTACCATCTGGGCGACGACCGGGTGACGGGCTGCGAGGCGCTGCTGCGCTGGAACCATCCCGATCGCGGCATGGTCTCGCCGGCCGACTTCATCCCCATCGCCGAGGAGATCGGCCTGATCGTCCAGCTGGGCGAATGGGTGCTGCGCGAGGCCTGCGCCGAGGCCGCCACCTGGCCCGATCATGTGCGGCTGGCGGTCAATCTGTCCCCCGCCCAGTTCCGCGACCGGGGCCTGGTGCGCACTGTGGTCTCGGCCCTGGCGATCTCGGGCCTGCCGGCCGAGCGCCTGGAGCTGGAGATCACCGAGTCGGTGCTGCTGCAGGACAATGTCGCCAATATGGGCATGCTGCATGACCTGAAGGCCCTGGGCGTGCGCATCTCGATGGACGACTTCGGCACGGGCTACAGCTCGCTGAGCTATCTGCGCAGCTTCCCGTTCGACAAGATCAAGATCGACCAGACCTTCGTCCGCGACATTCTGGAAGACAGCGACGCCATGGCCATCATCAAGGCCGTGCTCGACCTGGGCGCCAGCCTGGGCATCGTCACCACGGCCGAGGGCGTCGAAACGGTCGAACAGCTGAACGCCCTGCGCGACCAGGGCTGCGCCGAGATCCAGGGCTATTTCATCAGCCGCCCGGCGCCGGCGTCCGACATCGCGCGACTGCTGGGGGTGGAAGCGCGGGACCTGCGCGTGACCGATCAGGCGATCCGCTTCAAGGCCGCGCCGAGGTCCTCGACCATCTCCGGCGTCGTGGCCCAGGAGCACATGAAGCGGGCCGTGCCGTCCAGGAAGCGATAGACGAACCAGCCCTCGCCGCGCAGGCGCTCCAGGGCCGGCTCGTCCATGTCGACGAAGACGCCATTGGCCTCGACCGGATGGCGGACCGGGAAGGGCATCAGGGCGGCAAGCTTGCGGGCCATGGCGTTGGCGTGCGCCGCGCGCTCGGCCCAGGGGCCGCCGTCGTTGGCCTCGCCCAGCAGGCCCAGCCACGGGGCGGCCAGGAAGCGGCCTTTGCTGACCAACTGGCCGGCGTGTTTCAGCCGGGCGTCCAGTCGGCGGGCGTGGTCGGGATTGAGGAACACCACGGCCTCGGTCGGGGTCGAGCCGGCCTTGGTGCCGCCCATGACCAGGATGTCGACGCCCATCTGCGCCACCGACTTCAGGTCAAAGCCCGCCGCCACGGCGTTGGCCAGCCGGGCGCCGTCGAGGTGGACGCCATAGCCCTTGGCCTTCACCGGCGCGATCAGCCACCGCAGGTGCGCCTCGTCATAGACCGTGCCGTATTCGGTGGCGGTGGTCAGGGACAGGGCCGCCGCCGGCTGGTTGTAGGACACCTCGGGCCGCGCCAGGGCCGCTTCCAGCGCCGCAAGCTCGATCCGCCCCGAGGCGCCCGGCAGGCCGATCAGGCCGATGCCCTGGCCGAAGAAGCCGGGCGCGCCGGTCTCGTCAGTGCAGATATGGGCGTGCTCGTGGGCCAGCACCGCCTCGTGCGGATGGGCGAGGACCGTCAGGGCAAAGGCGTTGGCCGCCGTACCCGAGGCCGTGAAGCGCACCTGGGCGTCGGCGTCCAGCAGGGCGCGGATGCGGTCGGCGGCGGCGGCGCTGACATGGTCGGTCCCATAGCCCGAGGCCGTGCCCGCATTTGCGGCGACCAGCGCCTCCATCACCTCGGGCATGGCGCCGGCGACATTGTCGGAGGCGAAGTCGTAGCGGGCTGCGGTCATCAGAACGGCGGATTCTCTGGAAAGCCGGGCAAGGCGGGGTCGATCACATGCCACGGCGGCGCCGAGCTGGTCCAGATGCGCACGCCAGGCTTGAGATCGGCGGCGTCGTCCAGCCCACCCAGTTTCACGGCCAGGAACGGCGCGCCAATGTCCGAAAGCAGGGGCGTGCCGCAGTCGGGGCAGAAGACGCGTCCGACATTGGCGCCGCTGCCGCCCGGGCGGTCATACCGTTTGGGCGCGCCCTCCACGAACCGCACGCTGTCGCGCGGCGCCATGGCGATGAAGTTGGGGCCGCCGCCCGAGGCGTACTGGCAGTCCCTGCAGTGGCAGACGGCGACGCCCATGAACTCGGCGTCGATCTCGTAGCGAATGGCGCCGCACAGACAGCCGCCGGTCTTGAGAGTCATCAGAGGTCTCCGGTTTCAGGGTCAGGCCTGGCGGGCCCAGGCGCGCACATCTTCGACGAACAGGGCGGGTTCTTCCATCGCCCCGAAGTGACCGCCGCGCGGCATGTCGGTCCAGCGGGTGATGTTGTAGGCCCGGTCGCACCAGCTGCGCGGCGGCGCCTGATACAGGGCCTCGCCGGGGAAGTTGGCGAAGGCGGTCGGGGTCTCGCAGCGCGTCCCGGCCGGCAGGACGATGCCGCCTTCCTCCATCAGCCCGCGATAGTACCAGGCGCCCGTCGTGAAGCTGCCGGTCATCACATAGAGCATGATGTTGGTCAGCAGCTGGTCGTCGCTGAAGACCGTCTCGAAGGATTTGCCCGACAGGTCGGCCCAGTCGTGGAAGCGCTCCAGGATCCAGGCGGCCTGGCCCACGGGATTGCCCGCGCCCAGCCAGGCCAGGGACTGGGGCTTGGAGGCCTGCAGCCGGAAATAGGCCCCCATGACGTCCATGGCGAAGCCGGTGCGCTGGATCCAGGCGATCTCGGCCTCGCCCTGCGGCGGGCCGGCCGGGCGAAAGCCGATCATGTTCAGGTGGATGGCTTTCACATGCGCCGCATGGTCCAGCCCCAGCCATGAGGTGACGAGGCCACCCCAGTCGCCGCCCTGGGCCAGATAGCGGTCGTAGCCGAGTTCCCGGGTCATCAGGGTGTTGAACAGTCGCGCGGTGGCGCGCTGGCCGATCGGCGCCTTGGGCTTTCCCGAGAAGCCAAAGCCCGGCAGGGACGGGATCACCAGGTCGAAGGCGTCGGCCGGATCGCCGCCGTGGCGCGAGGGGAAGGCCAGGGCTTCGATGGCTTCCCAGAACTCGAAGTGACTGCCCGGCCAGCCGTGGGTCAGCAGCAGGGGTCGTTTGCCGCCCGCTTCGCCGATCACGTGGACGAAGTGGATATCGAGATCCTCGATCCGGGCCGTGAACTGCGGATAGCGGTTGAGGGTCTCGACGGCCTTGGCCACATCGAACCCGTCGACCCAATAGGCGGTCAGGCGCTTCAGCGTGGCGGCGTCACAGCCATGGTTCCAGCCGCCGCCATCTGGCGAGATCGGGAATTCGTAGTCCCGCACCTGAGCGCGGACCTTGTCGATGGCCGGCTGGCTCCACTCGACCCTGAACGGCGTGGCCATGGCGTCCTCCCTGTTTTGCGGGAGGGTCGGGCGGGTGACGTGGGGGAGGTCAAGCGGTGGCGGACAGGCGCCCTCTGATCTTCGGCCACAGCATGTTCACCGCCAGGCCGGTCAGCACCAGGGCCGCGGCGATCAGCTTCCAGGCGGGCAGGCCCTCGCCCAGCAGCAGGGCCGAGGCGCCCATGCCGAACACCGGCACCAGCAGGGCCATGGGTGTGACCGTGGCGGCCGGGTGGCGGGCCAGCAGCCAGCCCCAGGCGGCATAACCGAACATGGTGTTGCCCACCGCCTGCCACAGCACCGCCGCCCAGGTCAGGGCGTCGGCGTTGCGGACGCCGGCGACCATGGCCGGCCAGCCTTCCAGCCACAGCGACATGAGAAACAAGGGCGGGATCGAGAACAGGCTGGCCCAGACCACATAGCCCAGCATGTTCACGCTGCCGGCCTGACGGGCCACGATATTGCCGCCCGACCAGCTGGCGGCGGCCAGCAGCACCAGCCCCACGCCCAGCGGCGTGGCCGAGCCGCCGCCATGTGCGGCGATCAAGACGATGCCCGAGGCGGCCAGCAGCAGGGCGACGATCTGGAAGGGCTTCACCGTCTCGCCATTGATCTTCATGGCCATGCCGATGGTGAAGAACACCTGGGTCTGCACCACCAGCGAGGCCAGGCCCGGCGAGATGTGGCCCTTCATGGCCATGAACAGCAGGCCAAACTGCCCCGCGCCGATCAGCACGCCATATGCGGCCAGGTTCAGCCACGGCACGGCCGGGCGCTTGACGAAGAAGGCCATCGGCAGCAGCACCAGCGTAAAGCGCAGGGTGGCGAACAGCAGCGGCGGCAGATGATCCAGCCCCACCCGGATCACCACGAAATTGGTGCCCCAGACCGCCACCACGGCCAGCGCCAGCAGGAAGTGGCGCAGGGGCAGGGGGGCGTTGGTCATGGCGATCCGATCACGAAGCTGACCCTCCGCGTCTCGCGCTTCAGGGGCGGCATCGCAATGGAAACATTGTCCCCTGTGACAAGTTCAAACGATTGTTTTGACTTCTGCCCCGCCTCGCGGCCTAGTTTGCCCAAACATCAGGGAGGGCGTCATGGCCTGGGATTTCGTCGTCGCCAAAAGCAATCTGCGCCAGGGCGAGTTCCTGCCCACGACGCTTCCGGACCTGGCCGAGGGCGAGGTGCGGCTGGCCGTCGACAGCTTCGCCCTGACCGCCAACAACATCACCTACGCCGTGTTCGGCGAGGCCATGCGCTACTGGGATTTCTTCCCGGCGGCCGAGGGCTTTGGCCGGGTGCCGGTCTGGGGCTTCGCCACGGTCGAGGCCTCCAGCCATCCGGACATCGCCGTCGGGCAGCGCTTCTACGGCTACTATCCGATGTCGACGCACCTGACGGTGCAGCCCCGCAAGACGCGCGGCGGGTTTGCCGACGCCGCGCCGCACCGGCAGCATCTGGCGGCGGTCTATAATCAGTATACGGCTGTTGACGCCGAGGATGGAACCGAGGCGTTGCGGTCCCTGCTGCAGCCGCTGTTTATCACCGGCTTCCTGATCGACGACTTCCTGGACGAGCACGCCATGTTCGGCGCCGGGTCGATCATCCTGTCCAGCGCCTCGTCCAAGACCGCCATCGGCTTGGCCTTCCTGCTCAAGCAGCGCGGCGGGGCCAAGGTGGTGGGCCTTACCTCGGCGCGCAATGTGCCCTTCGTCGAGGCCCTGGGTTTCTACGACCAGGTCGTGACCTATGACGACTTCCCCACGGCGCCGATCGCCACGCCGGCTGTGTTCGTCGACTTCGCGGGCGACGCCGGCGTGCTGGGTGCGGTCCACCGGCGGTTCGGCGACGATCTGGCCTATTCCTGCCTAGTCGGCGGCACGCACTGGGAAGCCGCGCGCGGGGCGGGCGATCTCCCCGGTCCCAAACCGATCCTGTTCTTCGCCCCGGACCGCGTGAAAAAGCGCCAGGAAGACTGGGGCCCCGGCGGTTTCGAGAGCCGCTATGGCGCGGCCTGGAGCGCCTTCGTCGCCGACGCCGGACGCTGGCTGAAGGTCGAGACCGGCGAGGGCCAGGAGGCGATCGCAGCGACCTATCTGGCGGTGCTGGAGGGACGCGCGGGACCGGAGACCGGGTGTGTGGTGCGGCCGTAGTACACCTCAACCGCTCTTCCCGGCGAAAGCCGGGATCCAGATCGAGCCCAGAGCGGCTGTTGTTCTGGCTCCGTCAGAAGGCGCGTCGTCCCCGATCGCTCAGGGTGAATCTGGACCCCGGCCTTCGCCGGGGAGAGCGGAGATGTTTAGCGCCCCGCCATCCGATCAATCACCCCCACAATCCGCGCCCAGGCCGCCGAGGTCGGGTCGATCAGCTCGAAATGGCTGGCGTCGGCAATGGTGATCTCCTCGACGCGGTCGCCCGCCGCCTTGGCCCGGGCCGCGAAGTCGACGCCGAAGGCCGGCGGCACGATGGGGTCCAGCGCGCCGGAGATCACCGCCAGCGGCGTCTTGATCGGCAGGAAGACCGGCGGCGAGGTGTCGGCATAGCGGTCTGGCAGCGCGGCGCCGGCGGTCAGCTGGTCGATGGTGTCGGGCCCGCCGCAGGCGTCGGGACCGGTGGCGCGATAGGCGGCCAGGTCGTTGATGCCGGCCAGGCTGACCGCGCCCCGGATCTTCAGCGGCTTGCCCACGCGCAGCGGGCTGGCCTTGGGCAGGCGATCGCGGCCCGCCGCCCAGGTGGTGAGGTGGCCGCCGGCCGAGTGGCCCGCCACCACCACGCGCTTGAGGTCCAGATGATGCTCGGGCGCCAGCGCGCGCAGCTTGTCCAGGCCGTTGGCCACATCGACGAAGGTGCCCGGATAGCCGCCGCCCGGCTCGCCCAGCCGGCGATAGCCCAGGTTCCAGACCGCATAGCCGCGCTCCTGCAGGTCCCTGGCCATATAGGCCATCAGCTCGACGCTGGGATATTTGGCCTGCCAGCAGCCGCCGTGAATCAGCACCACCACCGGATGCTTGCCGGACCCCCGCGGCAGCCACAGGTCGCCGAACTGCTCGGGCTCGGCCCCATAGGGGATGTGGGCCGTCGGCTGGGCGCGGGGCATGTCCAGCAGTTGCCGGAAGGTCTTGGGCGCGGCGGCGGCGGGACCGGCCGCGATCAGGACGAGGGCGGCTGCGGCGAGGCTGGCGAGGCGCATGGAGAGTCTTTCGTCGAACGGACCGCCAGCTAGCCCCGCGCCGCTGGGTCGCGTCAACGGTTCAGGCGGCTTGCGGAACGGCGTCGGCGTCGAGGTCGAGGTTCAGGCGCTCCCGCAGCGCCTCGCGCCCCGTCGGGGTCAGGTCGGCGGCGCGGCTTGTCCGGTCGCGGACGATCCAGCCCAAGGCCTCCAGGCGGTCGCACAGCGCTACACCCAGCGGGCCGGCCAGATGATGCTGGCGTTCGGTCCAGTCCAGGCACTGGCGGGCCACGCCGCGTTTGGAGCGCAGGGCGGCCACGTCGACCCCCAGCTCCGCAAACCAGGCGGTTCCGGCGGGGCTGACGGCATAGAGCTTGTCGTCGGCCGCACAGATGTGGCCGTGATCCTCCAGCGCGCGCGTCAGGCCCACGCCCAGCCGTCCGGCCAGATGGCCATAGCAGCAGCGGCCGCCGCGCAGGGCGCGGGCCAGGGGGGAGCGGGGCTGTTCCAGGGCGCGGATCGGGGCGGCCAGCAGGGCCAGGGCCTCAAGGGCGTGAGCGACCTCGGCGTTATGCAGGCGATAATAGCGGTGGCGGCCCTGGCGCTCGACCTTCAGCAGCCCGCCCTCGACCAGCTTGGCCAGGTGGTTGCTGGCCGCCTGGGCGGTCAGGCCGGCGGCCCAGGCCAGGGCGCTGGCGGGCTGGGCGCGGCCGTCCAGCAGGGCCTGCAGCATGGCGGCGCGGCCGGGATCGCCGATCAGGGCGGCGGGGGCGGCGATGTTGGGCTCCATGGCGGGGCTCCTTCTACGCTCTCACACTACCGCATTCACGGACGCGATGGTTCATCCTCGCCTGTAGCATCAAGCGACCGGTCGAAGGCATGACAGCGCCATGACCCAAGCCGCCGCCCGTCCCGCCCTGATCGTCGCCGCCGCCAGTTTCGGCTTTCTGGTCACCCAGCTGGACGTGACCATCGTCAATGTGGCCCTGGACGCCATCGGGGCGGCGTTCGATGCGCCGATGGCGGCGCTGCAATGGGTGGTCGACGCCTATGTGCTGGCCCTGGCGGCCATGCTGCTGTCGGCCGGGGCGCTGGGCGACCGGATCGGCCCCCGGCGGGTGTTCGTGGCCGGGCTGGTGCTGTTCGCCCTGGCCTCGGCCGCCTGCGGACTGGCCGCTGGACCGGGCGCCTTGATCGCGGCGCGGGCGGCGCAAGGCGCGGCCGGAGCGCTGTTGATCCCGCCGTCGCTGGCCCTGATCGCCCACGCCTTCGAGGGCGACGACCGGCGCCGGGCCTGGGCGGTGGGCTGGTGGACGGCGGCGGGCGGGGTGTCGATCGCCGCCGGGCCGGTGCTGGGCGGCCTGCTGGTGGCAGCGCTGGACTGGCGCTGGGTGTTCCTGGTCAACCTGCCGTTGTGCGCGATCGGCGTGGCCCTGACCCTGGCCGTGATCCCGGAGGCGCCGCCCCGGGCCCGCAAGCCGCTGGACCTGCCCGGACAGGCCCTGGCCCTGATCGCGGTGACGGCCCTGGTTGGGGCGGTGATCGAGGGCGGCCGACGGGGCTGGAGCCATCCGGGGCCGCTGGTCGCGCTGGTCGCGGGGGTGCTGGCCGTGGCGGCGTTCCTGTGGGCCGAGGCGCGCAGTCCGCATCCGGTGGCGCCGCTGTCGATGTTTCGTCAGCGGGCGGTGTCGACGGCCGTGCTGGTCGGATCGGCGCTGAACTTTACCTATTACGGCCTGGTCTTCGTGCTGGGGCTCTATCTGCAGCGGGCCGTCGGCTATGGGCCCGAGCAGGCGGGCCTGGCCTTTCTGCCCCTGACCGCGACCTTCATCGTCTCCAACCTGATCAGCGGCGGACTGGTCGCGCGGTTCGGCGCCGCGCGGGTGACCGGCGCCGGGGTGCTGATCGCGGCCTGTGGCTATGGGCTGACCGCGCGGTTGGGGGCGGGGTCGACTTTCTGGGAGATGCTGCCGGGCTTTGCCCTGATCCCGGGCGGGATGGGGCTGGCGATCCCGGCCCTGACGTCCGGATTGCTGGCCAGCGTCGATCGCAGCGTGGCCGGGGCGGCGACGGGTGTCCTGAACGCCTGCCGTCAGGCCGGCGGCGCGGCCGGGGTGGCGGTGTTCGGCGCGCTGGCGGCGGGCGGGCCGGAGAGGATCGTCAGTGGGCTGAGAGTGTCGGGCGTGGTGGCGGCGGTGATGCTGGTTGGGGCGGCTTGGGTGGCGGGGCGGAAGAGCACCTAACCTCCGCTCTCCCCGGCGAAGGCCGGGACCCAGATTCATCCGGTGCGTTTGGGGCTGACGCGCCCAGGACACAGCTAAATCATCCACGCTCAGGGTTCGATCTGGGCCCCGGCTTTCGCCGGGGAGAGCGGGTTTATGGAAATCCAAAACGAAAACGCCCGCCCCGGTTCCCCGGAGCGGGCGCTTCAAACTCAAAGCCCGGTAGCCGCTAGACCAGCGACCCGTGGCACTGCTTGAACTTCTTGCCTGAACCGCAGGGGCAGGGGCCGTTGCGGCTGGTGTTCTGCCAGCCTTCCGGCAGCACCGAGACCGGCAGGGCCTCTCGCTGCTGGGGCGACAGGCCCTCGGGCAGGGCGCCGGCCGTGGCGATGTTCTCGCCGGTCAGCGGGTCCATGTGGACCTCGATCAGGTTTTCCGGGCTGTGCAGGGGCTCGGGCTCGGCATAGGCGATCTCGACCGTCATCAGCCAGCGGGTGGTGTTGGTGCGCAGGTCGCCCAGCAGCTTTTCGAACAGGCTGAAGGCTTCGGTCTTGTACTCGTTGAGCGGATCGCGCTGGCCGTAGCCGCGCAGGCCGATGACGTTGCGCAGGTGGTCCAGATGCATCAGGTGCTCGCGCCACTGCAGATCGATCATCTGCAGCAGGAAGCTCTTTTCCACCTGGCGCATCTGCTCGGGCGTGATGATCGCTTCGCGCTGGGCGGCGTAGTCGTCGGCGGCCTTGGTCAGACGCTCGCGCATCTCCTCGTCGGCGATGCCTTCCTCGGCGGCCCACTCGGCCAGCGGCAGGTCCAGGCCCAGGATCGATTTGACCCGCTCGGTCAGGCCCTCGATGTCCCACTGCTCGGCATAGGCCTTGGGCGGCAGGTGGCGCAGGACCAGGTCGTCGACCACGTCATGGCGCATCTCGTGGATGATGTCGGAAAGGTCGCTCGACTCCATGAACTCCTGGCGCTGCTCGAACACGGCCTTGCGCTGGTCGTTGACGACGTCGTCGTACTTCAGGAGGTTCTTGCGGATCTCGTAGTTGCGCTGCTCGACGCGCTTCTGGGCGGTGGCGATGGCGTTGTTCAGCCACTTGTGGGTGATCGCCTCGCCTTCCTGGACGCCGAAGGTGCGCATGATCGCGTCCAGACGCTCGCCGGCGAAGATGCGCAGCAGGTCGTCCTCGCACGACAGGAAGAACTTCGAACGGCCCGGGTCGCCCTGACGGCCGGTCCGGCCGCGCAGCTGGTTGTCGATGCGGCGGCTTTCGTGGCGCTCGGTGCCCAGCACGAACAGGCCGCCGGCGGCCAGGGCCTTGGCCTTGGACTCGGCGATGTCGGCCTCGATCTCGGCGCGCATGGCCAGTTCGTCGGCGGGCAGCGGCGTGATGCCCAGGCCCTTCTGCTGCTGGCGCCAGCTGGCCAGACGCATGTCGAGGTTGCCGCCCAGCTGAATGTCGGTGCCGCGGCCGGCCATGTTGGTGGCGATGGTCACCGCGCCGGGCGCGCCGGCGTCGGCGACGATGCCGGCTTCCTGTTCGTGGAAGCGGGCGTTCAGCACCTGGTGGGGGATGCCGTTGTGCTTCTTGCCGTCGTTTTCCCACGCATAGGTCGACAGCAGCTTGGACAGCTCTTCGGACTTCTCGATCGACACCGTGCCGACCAGGATCGGCTGGCCGCGCATGTGGCAGTCGGCGATCTGCTTGAGGATCGACTCGTTCTTCTCGCGCTCGGTGCGATAGACCTCGTCGTCATCGTCGATGCGCATCACCGGGCGGTTGGTCGGGATTTCGCTGACGCCCATCTTGTAGATGTCGTCGAATTCCTGGGCCTCGGTCGACGCCGTGCCGGTCATGCCCGACAGCTTGGTGTAGAGACGGAAATAGTTCTGGATGGTCACCGAGGCCAGGGTCTGGTTCTCGGGCTGGATGTCGGCGCCTTCCTTGGCCTCGATGGCCTGGTGCAGGCCTTCCGACAGGCGGCGGCCGGTCATCATGCGACCGGTGAACTCGTCGATCAGGACCACCTCGTCGCCCTTGACGATGTAGTCCTTGTCGCGCGTGTAGAGCACGTTGGCCCGCAGGGCCTGGTTCACATGGTGGACCAGCGAGATGTTGGCCGCGTCGTACAGACCGGCGGTGTCCTCGGCCAGGTGGCCGCCCGACATCAGGATCTCTTCGATGCGCTCCTGGCCGTCCTCGGTGAGGATGACCTGCTTCTGCTTTTCGTCGTGATCGTAGTTGGTCTTGTCCTTGATGAGATCCTTCACCAGGACGTCGATGGTCTTGTACAGGCTGCTGCGGTCTTCGGTCGGGCCCGAGATGATCAGCGGCGTGCGGGCTTCGTCGATCAGGATCGAGTCGACCTCGTCGACGATGACGAAGTGGTGGCCGCGCTGGACCATTTCCTCGACGCTGTAGACGAGGTTGTCGCGCAGATAGTCGAAGCCGAATTCGTTGTTGGTGCCGTAGGTGATGTCGCTGCGATAGGCGCGCTGACGCTCACCCTGGCTCAGGCCGTTGACGATGACGCCATACGACAGGCCGAGGAAGTTGTAGATCTGGCCCATCCACTCGGCGTCGCGCTTGGCCAGATAGTCGTTGACGGTGATGACGTGCACGCCCTTGCCGGCCAGGGCGTTGAGATAGGTGGGCAGGGTGGCGACCAGGGTCTTGCCTTCACCCGTGCGCATTTCCGAAATGCCGCCGAAGTGCAGCACCATGCCGCCGACCATCTGGGTGTCGAAGTGGCGCATGCCCAGCACGCGCTTGGAGGCCTCGCGAACGGCGGCGAAGGCTTCGTGCAGGATGTTGTCGAGGGTTTCGCCCTTTTCCAGGCGGGCCTTGAACTCGTCGGTCTTGGCCTTCAGGGCCTCGTCGGAGAGCGCGGCGTATTCCGGCTCAAAGGCGTTGATCTTCGCCACACGGGCGGTCAGCGTCTTGACCTTGCGGTCGTTGGAAGAGCCGAAGAGCTTTTTGGCGAAGCCGAGCATGAAGTCGAAATTCCGATGAAGTGTTGGGCGCGGCGGGCGTCGGGGTTCCTGCGAGGTTACCACCAAGCACGACTATTTCAGCCTTTGCAGCGCGCGGGAGACTTAAGCAGCGGCCCTCCCAGTGTCAACGCGAGCGCCCGTTATAGAGCGTGGTAAAGGCGAAGGTTTCCGGCCTTTTCCACGTTTCGTTGTCCCCTGCGCCAAAAATGCCGGAAAGCCCTCCCAGGGAAGCGCCGGAGTTGCATTCCCCTGCGCCCGAAACCACGCTAGAGCCGTCTCTTGAGGTTCGTCGGAGATCCGTCCCTTGATCAAGTTCCCCCACAGCCGCGTCTGGGCCCTGCTGGCCGTCACGGTTGTCCTGGCCAGCTGCGGTCAGGACAAGAGCGCCGAGAAGCCGCCGGAGCCGGGCGACACCGCCGTGGCCCGGGTCAACGGGCACAATGTGTGGGCCTCGGACGTCAAGCGCGAGGCGGTGGCCCAGGGCCTGATCAGCGAGGGCGAGCCGCTGGACATCTCCAGCGACGTGTTCCGCCAGCGCCTGGACGAGGTGGTCGACCAGAAGCTGCTGGCCGCCGAGGCCCTCAAGCGCAAGCTGGACAAGGATCCCGTCGCCCAGCGCCGTCTGGCCGCCGCCCGTGAGCGCATCCTGGGCGACATGCTGGTTGAGAGCGTGGTCGAAAAGGCCGTCAACGAAGACGCCATCCGCCGCCTCTATGCCGAGCAGCAGAAGCTGTCCAAGCGTTCGGAAGAGATCCGCGCCCGCCAGATCCTGGTGGCCACCCAGGCCGAGGCCGACAGCATCAAGAAGCTTCTGGCCACCGGGGCCTCGTTCGACGCCCTGGCCATGGAGCGCTCGACCGACCAGGCCACCCGCTTCAACGGCGGCGATCTGGGCTATTTCACCGTCGACGTGATGCCCGAGGCCTATGCCGCCCCGCTGAAGACCGCCCAGAAGGGCCAGGTGGTCGGGCCGTTCGCCACCGAGGGCGGCTGGGCGATCCTGCGCGTCGAGGACAAGCGCATGGAAGAGCCGATCACCCTGGAGGCCGCGCGTCCGCAGATCGTGCGCTTCCTGACCTATGACCAGGTCCGCGACCTGCTGGAAAAGCTGCGCGGCGGCGCCAAGGTCGACATGCTGGCCGCCAAGACCCAGGACGTGCCCGGCGCGCCGCAGGAACCTGCCTCGGCCCCGCCGGAGCTGCAGGGCTCGGCCCCGGCCTCCGCCCCGCCCGCTGCGGCGCCCGCGAAGAAGAATTAGTCGAGACGACCCGATGCCCAAGAAGACCGACAAGACCGCCGCCGAAGCCGACGCCGGAACGCCGGGCGCCGTCGAGCGCGTGGGCCAGAGCCTGGAACGCGCCCTGGATCCCCTGGCCTCGGCCCTGAAGCGCGCCACGCGTCGCGCCGACAAGCCGGCCGCCAAGGCGGCCGCCGCGCCGGGCAAGCCGGGCCTGGCGATCTCGCCCCTGGCCGTGCCGTTCCCGACCATCCCGCCGATCGCGGGCGTTGAGATCGCGACGGGCCGCGCGGGCTTCTACAAGCACGAGCGCGAGGACCTGCTGCTGATGCGCTTCGCCGAGGGCACCAGCGCGGCGGGCGTGTTCACGCGCCACGGCGTCGGCTCGGCCCCGGTCGACTGGTGCAAGCGCCAGCTGGCCGCCAGCGGCGGCGCAGACGTTCGTGCTTTGGTGGTCAACGCCGGCTGCGCCAACAGCTTCACCGGCAAGCCGGGCGCCGACGCGGTACGCCGGGTGGCCACCGCCGTCGGCAAGCGCTTCGACTGCCGCCAGCGCGACGTGATGATGGCCTCGACCGGCGTGATCGGCGTGATCCTCGACGACGCCAAGATCACCGCCCGCCTGGCCGAGGTGGAGACCCGCCTGACCGAGGACGCCTGGTCCGAAGCCGCCCAGGCGATCATGACCACCGACACCTTCCCGAAGGGGGCCTACGCCACGGCCCTGATCGACGGGCACGAGGTCAAGATCGCCGGCATCGCCAAGGGCTCGGGCATGATCGCGCCGGACATGGCGACCATGCTGGCCTTCGTGGCCACCGACGCCGCCATCGCCCCGGCGGCGCTGCAGACCCTGGTCAGCCTCTATACCCGCACCACCTTCAACAGCGTGACGGTGGACGGCGACCGCTCGACCAACGACACCCTGCTGCTGTTCGCCACCGGCCAGTCGTCCGCGCCGAAGATCCAGCGGGCCGTCGACCGCCGCCTGGCCGATTTCCGCGAGAAGCTGGACCTGCTGATGCTGGACCTGGCCCAGCAGCTGGTCCGCGACGGCGAGGGCGCCACCAAGTTCGTCCGCGTCACCGTCAATGGCGCCCAGAGCCCGGCCAGCGCCCGCAAGATCGCCCGCACCATCGCCGAGAGCCCCTTGGTCAAGACCGCCTTCGCCGGCGAGGACGCCAACTGGGGCCGCATCGCCATGGCCATCGGCCGGGCCGACGAACCGGTGGCCCGCGAGAAGATCAGCATCAAGTTCGGCGATCTCTACGCCGCCCGCGACGGCCTGGTCTCGCCCGAATATGACGAGGCCGCGATGAGCGCCTACGTCAAGAAGCCGGAGTTCGAGGTCACCGTCGACGTCGGCGTCGGCAAGGGCTCGGCCACGGTCTGGACCTGTGACCTGACCAAGCAGTATGTGGCCATCAACGGGGATTATCGGAGCTAGGGCCCAGGGGCCATTGCCAAGCCATCGCTTTACTGACCACACCAAGGGCTTGAGTGTTGGTAAGGCGTTTTTCAGTGCTGGCTTATGTGTTTCTGGCCGGGTTCGCCTCGGTGTGGTGGGTCGGCGGTTTCCTTTACGCGCACAAGCCCTTGCCCCTGGCCCTCGTGGGGGGCGCCGTCTCGGCCGGGGTGCTGCTCGCGGCCTGGCTCCGCCGCAAGCCCGCGCCGCCGGTGGCGCCCGCCGAGCGAAAGCGCCGGGGCCGCATCCTGGGCGGGGCCGCCACCCTGGAAGGCGTGGCGATCGGCATCGTCTGCAATCTCCTGATCGCCAACGGTCTTGCGGACTATCTCTTTCCGGCAGTGGCGCTGATCGTGGGTCTGCATTTCCTGCCGATGGCCCGGCTGCTGCCGCTGCCGATCTACTATCTGTCGGCGGCGCTGCTGATCCTCGTGGCGGGGGCGGGCCTGCTGGTCGATCCGGGCTTGCGGCCCATGGCCGTCGGCGCCGCTTCGGCCGCCTCTCTGTGGCTGACGTGCCTGCTGCTGCTGTTCAGGCGCTCGCCTGAGCCCGCGGCGGCCTAGGCCTCGAAACCGCCGCCGGAACGCCCTATAGGATCGTCAAAGACGACGATCGGATCTGACCATGGCGGACGACCCTCTTCCCCTCGACCTCGACGAGATCGCCGCGACCTGCCGCGAGCACGGCTATGTGGTCGAGGCGATCGACAACGGCCTGGAGGTTTCCGGCGCCGAGGACGGCGGGGCCTTCTATCTGTTCCCCGAGAATGGCTGGCTGCAGGTGCGCTGCCAGGTGCTGGACCCCCAGGACCTGGACAAGGCCCGCGACCTGACCGCCCTGTTCGAGACTATCGCCCGCGCCCAGTTTCGCCTGATCGGCTGCCGGTTCGGCTTCGACGTGCTGAC
>Ga0209023_10004652_pt1 | contig 15495 bp, 10 predicted proteins | sample LakOneMetagenome_FD_187468 | JGI IMG/M metagenome (GOLD analysis project Ga0209023, IMG submission 187468) | Freshwater and sediment microbial communities from Lake Erie, Canada (SPAdes) (version 2) | ecosystem: Environmental > Aquatic > Freshwater > Lentic | place: Lake Erie, Canada... | reverse complement strand
ATCAGAATGCGCTCGTAAACGCCGGTGTACCTACCGTCTCCAGTGGGCAGGAACAGCTTCCCCGTCCCACCGACAATTCTGCCGTCCTTGGCGTACGCCTCGGGCTCGGCGTAGTTCCTCATCGGCTCGGCATCGCGGGTGCTGATACCGACGATCTGGAACTGTTCGGGGCTGTACTTGTCGAGGAAGGTGATCGGAACGCCCATGACCCCGTCGTAGTCGAACGGGATCTCGGCCACCTTGGCGACCTCGATAGCCGGGTAGTTGACGTAGGTCGGGTACTCGTCGGCCTTGAAGCGTTTGTACAGCGTCAGTGGCTCATGGCGCTTGGTGGTGTCGAGGTTGGTATACCAGTAGATTCGGCCCATGCTCAGGTACTTGACGCCGTCGACGATCTTGGTGCGCGACGCGGTGGCGATCTCGTAGTCCATCGGCACACGGAACCACTTCGTGCCACCGTTGTCGTAGCCGAACCAGAGCTTGTTCTCGGTGACGTACGGGAAGATCTCGGAGTGCTTGGCGTGGTTCTGGTCGCCCAGGACCAGGAACTTCTTGCCGTGCGCGATAAGCTGGTGGATGTACTCCTTGAACAGCGAGAACGGCGGATTCGTCACCACGATGTCCGCCTCATCGAGGAGCGCCTCCACCTCCTTGCTGCGGAAGTCACCGTTGCCGGAGAGCGGGGTCACCGCGTTGGCGTCGTGACGCAGCAGGTGCTCGACGTCGAGCAGGTCAATGGCGCCATCGTCGTTGAGATCGACCACCTCAGTGATCTCGACCTTGCAGGCGGTCTTGGTGGGCTCAGCGTCGCGCATGCCGGCAGCTTCGAAGAGCGGGAGCTGCGAGCCGGCGATCGGCGAGCCGACGAACGAGGTCGCGATGAGCTTCTTGAGCTTCAGGTGGTTGAAGTTCATCGCGAAGTACTTGAAGAAGTTCGACTCGTAGGGGTCGTCACAGTTGCACAGCACGATCTTGCCCTCGAACTGCGGCCGGTAGTGTCGCATCTCCTTCTCGATGTCGACCGTGCTGGTGTACCACTCGTCCCGTTTTGCCGACTGTGCCTTGCTCAGCGTCGTGTTTCCTGCCATCGCCCCTGCTCCGTTGCTGTTCCCCGATCCGGTCTAACCGTAGTCGAGAGGTGCGACAGGATGAGGGACACGGTGGCTGGCAGTGTTGGGCTGAGCAGATGGAGACACTGGGACTAGATGAGGCCGTGGTGGTGCGCCAGCACCGCCGCGGAGCCCCCCACCGGGGGTGTCCCGCAGTCGCCCCGCAGCGTCACTGAAGACGCATTGGAGGGTATATAAGAGGGTATCCAGGAAATGAGGAAGGCTCCTGATTTGCGTTTCCGCAGATCAGGAGCCTTTTTGTGCGCCATCAGGGACTCGAACCCCGAACCCGCTGATTAAGAGTCAGCTGCTCTGCCAATTGAGCTAATGGCGCTCGCGAATGCGACCTCAAGACACTAGCACCACCGTGACCGAGAGACGAAATCAGCTGGTAGCGGCGCTATCTGCCCGCCGCTTCGCGGGCCTCAGGCGTTACCCTTCTTCCACACGTTCCACGGGACGTTCCAGTCGCCGAGCCCGTCGTCGCCGGGCAAGGTCGGACCGACGGTGTTCTTGACAATCACCACATCGCCGCGTTTGGCGTTCTCGCGGAACCAGAGCGCGTTCTCGTCGCTCACGTTGAGACAGCCGTTGCTGACGTCGGTGTTGCCCTGCTGCCCGAGCGACCAGGGCGCCGCGTGGACGTAGATCCCGCTAAACGAGATACGGGAGGCGTTGTACACGACCTCGCGGTAGCCCGCAGCGGACTTCACCGGCACGCCGTAGGTCGACGAGTCCATGATCACGCTGGGCACCCGCTCGGCGACCATATAGATCCCAGGGTTGGTCGGGGTCGAGTCCTTGCCCATCGAGGTCGGCATGGTGCGCACCTGTTTGCCGTCGACGAAGACGACGATCTGCTTGTTCTTGTCGTCGGCGATCGCCACAAAGCGACGCCCAACCGTGTAGTGCGTCGTCAGGTTGCTAGCACCGAACACGCCGTCTCCGAGGTCGATTCCCTTGGCGCGCACCGAGATCGACACCTTGGTGCCCGGCGCGAAGAAGTGTTCGGGCCGCCACCGGACCATCGAGTCGTTGAGCCAGTAGAACGCGCCCTCGACCGGCGGGTCGGTGGTGACGGTGATCGCCCGCTGCGCGTTGCGCTTATCGGTGACTGGTGCGTCGAAGTTGATCGGCACGGTTTGGCCGACGCCCACGATCTCGCCGTCGCCGACCGTTGTCGACACATCGGCGAAACTCGACGCCGAACTCGTCGTGAAGCCGACCTGCTCGGCCCGCTCCCCCGCGACGCCGCGCGCCGCGGCGGTCAAGGTGTAATGGGCCCCGAACGACAAGGTCCCCGTCGACTGCCAGTGCCGTCCATCGTCGCTGATCCGCCCGGGCACGCGACCTGTCGGGCCGGACACCGCCACATCGGACAACATGCCGTCGCGAGTGGTGACCTCGACCGGTGCACCGGGCATCACCCCGACGGCGGCGTCCTTGAGCGGCTTGCCCTGCCAGCCGGTCACCGCCAGCGTCGGGCGCGCCTCGTTCTGAAAGCCGGTGACCTTTTGAACCTGGTCAGGATACGTCGGCGCCTTCGTACAACCGGCGGCACCCAGGACGACGCCGAGCGCGAGCGCGAGCGCCGCCAGCCGCCACCGCCGACTCACCGCTGCCCGCCGCGCAGCTTGCGGATGGCCAAGACTGCCACCAGTGCCCCGGCACCGATAAGCGGGTACTTCACGGCGGGCTTCTGCAGGGTTTCGACGGCCCGCGCCTTGGCATCGTCGGCCAACCGTTGCGGATTGGCTCGGTCGGCCAGCTGGTCGAGCGTCGATGCCAGGTCCTCGCGGGCCTGGGCGATCTGCTGCTCGATGCGCTCGGTGTCGTCGGCCACTGGGGGATCTCCTTCTCGCTGCGGTACTGCACTCGACGTTTGAGGATACTCTGCGGCCCGGCCGCCGGCGGACGGCGATCGGGACGGGACCCGGCGCCGATCGGCTAGCCTCAGACGCATGTCCGCCAATCAGCGCCTGTCCGTCGGTGATCCGGCACCCGGTTTCACCCTCACTGATTCGACCGGCACACCGGTCTCCCTGGCCGACTACGCCGGGCGGCGAGTCATCGTCTACTTCTACCCGGCAGCGATGACGCCGGGCTGTACGAAGCAGGCGTGCGACTTCCGGGACAACCTGCACGAGCTGAATGATGCGGGCCTCGATGTGGTCGGGATTTCCCCCGACAAACCCGAGAAGTTGGCCAGGTTCGCCGATGCCGACGGTTTGACCTTCCCGTTGCTGTCCGACCCGGACAAGACGGTGCTGGCGCGGTGGGGCGCGTTCGGCGAGAAGAAGCTCTACGGCAAGACGGTCCAGGGTGTCATCCGGTCCACGTTCGTCGTCGGACCCGACGGGCGGATCGAAGTGGCCCAGTACAACGTGCGGGCCACCGGCCACGTGGCCAAATTGCGCCGCGACCTCAAGATCTAGCCGCACCCGATATGGGCGACCCGACGACAACACCACTGGTCCCCCGGCGACGGCCCGCGCAGGAGCGCAGCCGACGGAAGTTTGACACCATGCTCGCGGTGGCGCGCGATCTTCTCACCGACGTCGGCTTCGAGTCGATGACGTGTGAGGAGATCGCCGCCCGCGCTGATGTGCCGATCGGCACGCTGTACCAGTTCTTCGCGAACAAATATGTGATCGTGTGCGAGTTGGACCGGCAGGACACCGTGGCGGTGCAGGCCGAGTTGGTCGAACTGGGTTCGGCGATCCCGTCGTTGGAGTGGCCGCATCTCCTCGAGCGCTTCCTCGACCATCTCGCCGCGTTGTGGCAGCACGACCCCTCGCGGCGGGCCGTCTGGCTGGCGGTGCAGTCCACGCCCGCGACGCGCGCCACCGCCGCGCTCAACGAGCAAGCCCTGGCCGAGCAGGTGGAGCACATTCTCGCGCCGCTGACGCCGCACCAGCGTGCTCGGCGCAAGACGATGGCCCGCCTGCTGGTGCACACCGCGTACTCCGCGCTGAGCTTCTCCGTGCAGGCGGGCCAGGATCGCGCCGCCGTTGTGAGCGAGCTCAAGTTGATGCTCGGCGGCTATCTGCTGGGCGAGCAGGACAAGCTCGGCCCCTAGCCGCGAGCACCGTTCTACCCGCCTGCACCGTTCTACCCGCCTGCACCGCCTTCCCCCTCTTCCAGGATCGCCACGGCCGCGGCCGTGTCGCCGTCGTGGGTGAGCGATACATGGATCCGCGCCTGGGCGAGGAAGTCTCCGATGGCTCCCGACAACCGGATCGCCGGGCGACCCCAGTTGTCGGTCACCACCTCGATGTCGGAGTGCACGATCATCGGCAGTGCCGGCCGGCGCGCGAAACGGCTCACCGACCACGCCTTGATCACCGCCTCCTTGGCGGCCCAGCGGGCGGCCAGGGAACGCTCGGCATCACCGGCGCCCGACCGGGCGTCACGTCGCTCACCGGCGGTGAACGCCTCAGCGAACCGCGTCCCCGGCTGGCGCATCTGCTCGGCGAACCCGGGGATCGACACGATGTCGAGCCCCACCCCGAGCACGGTCACCGGTGGCACCCCACGCGGTACGCCCCGCCGGAGTCCAGCCGCGCATCGTCGTCGAGCAGCAGTGCAGCCTCCTGGCTGCCCTCACTCTGGTCGGCGGCATCGTCGAAGCGCCGGCCGGCCGGCCGGCGGTACGCCGGGTCGCCGCCGCACATCGCGGCGAGGATCCGCTGCTGACCGTCGCGCAGCCGCTCGGCGCGGCGGGCCCGATAGGCCTCCCGCTCGTCGACCGGCAACGAGGCGATGAACGCCTCCGGATGAACAACCGCAATCAGACCCGACACGTGGCCGAAGCCGAGCGACGTCAACAGACCCGCCTTCAACTCGAACTGCCCACCCATCCGCATCGGGGTCGTCGGCCACACGAGCCGGTCGTACTCCGCCAGCGCGTCGTCGACGCAGTCGAGGCTTCGGTTGGGCGGGATGATGCCGGAGTTCAGCACCTGGCACAGCCCGATCAGCTGGAAGGCCGCCGCGCCGCCCTTGGCATGGCCGGTCAGCGCCTTCTGCGACACGACGAACAGCGGGGCGCCGTCGCTGCGCCCGATGGCCGACGCGAGGTGCTCGTGCAGCTTCGACTCATTCGGGTCGTTGGCCTTCGTTGACGTGTCGTGCTTGGAAACCACCGCGACATCGTCTGAGCTACAACCCAATTCGCGCAACGACCGGGCCAGCGGCGACTCGAGCGAACCACGGGCCGCACCGAGTGCACCGATTCCGGGCGCCGGGATCGACGTGTGCACACCATCGCCGAAGCTCTGCGCGAACGCGACGACCCCGAGCACGGGCAGGCCGAACTGCGCCGCGACATCGCCGCGGGCCAGCAGCACCGTGCCGCCGCCCTGCGATTCGACGAAGCCGCCGCGTCGACGGTCGTTGGCCCGCGAGTAGCGGCGCTCGTCGATGCCGCGGGCGGCCATCGCCGCCGAGTCTGCCGTCGCCGACATGTCACCGAAGCCGACAATCCCCTCAATGCCCAGGTCGTCGAACCCGCCGGCAACCGCGAACAGGGCTTTGCCGAGGCGGATCTTGTCGGCGCCCTCCTCCACCGACACCGCGGCGGTGGCACAGGCGGCAACCGGGTGGATCATCGATCCGTAGCTGCCGATGTAGGACTGGACGACGTGGGCGGCAACGACATTGGGCAGGGCCTCCTGCAGGATGTCGTTGGCCTTGGACTCGCCGAGCAGCGTGTCGACGTAGAGCGAGCGCATCGACGTCATGCCGCCCATGCCGGTGCCCTGGGTGTTGGCGACCAGCGTCGGGTGGACCCACCGCATCAGTTCTTCCGGCGTGAATCCGCTGGACAGGAACGCGTCCACGGTGGCGACGAGATTCCACAGGGCGACCCGGTCGATCGAACTCGCCATGTCCGGGGTGACGCCCCAGCGCACCGGGTCGAAGCCCGTCGGGATCTGTCCGCCGACGGTGCGGCTCAACTCGAATCGGCGCGGAACGCGGATCTCGGTTCCGGCCAGACGCGTGACCGCAAAGTCGCCGGTGCCGGCCACCGGTGCGATCCGGGTGTGCTCGGGGTCGGCCGCGACGAAGGCACGGGCCGTTTCCTCCGACGAGACGGTGAAGGTCAAATCCTCGTCGAGGAAGACCGACTCCAACAGCGGCGAAGAATTCTCGATCATCGCACCGTCATCGACGTAGCGGCGGATGCCACAGCGGGCCACCACCGCGTCGTGATAGCGGTCGGCGATCTCCGACTCGGGCACCGCATCGCCGGTCTCGGCGTCATACCAACCCGGCTTCGGGTTCTCCTCCCAGGTGATCAGCCCGGTGCTCCACGCGAGTTCGGCGACCCCGGCCGCCGACAACTCGCCGGTCACCTCCATCTCGAACCTGGTGCGCGCCGAACCGTACGGCCCGACCTCCCCGGCTCCGACGATGACGACGAAGTCTTCGGGCTTCACGCCGACCTCGGGCCAGGCCACCGGCGCCTCGCGGGGCGCGCGGGCCGGGTGCGGCAGCGCGTCGATGCCGGCCGTGGCCGATGCCTCCTGGGCGGCGGGTTCAGCGGATTCCGCTGCCTGTTCGGCAGCGACGTCGGCCAGGGCCTTGAGGTCGATCGACGGGTCGAGACCGGCGGTGAGGTCCACCTGCAGCGGTTTGGCAGTGGCCGTCGCACGCTGCTCGGGGGTGCACAGCGCGAGTAGCTCGGCGGCCATCTCGGCGGTGCTCCAGGTGCGTACCCCGGCGGCCTCCACGGCGGCGACCATCGGATCGTTGCCACCCATGAGACCAGTGCCACGCACCCAGCCGATGAGCGCATGGGCCAGGGTGGTCCGCGAGCCCCACGAGGACTCCGCCGACCAGCGGGTGACCACGGCGTCGAGCGCTGCCTTCGCCTCACCGTAGGCACCGTCGCCGCCGAACATTCCACGGTTGGGCGACCCCGGTAGCACGACGTGCAGGCGCGCGTCGATGTTGTGGTCCGCGTGCAGACCCGACAGCCCGCCGATCATCCGCTCGACCGTCCACAGCAGGACCTTCATCTCCGCCTCGGCGCGCGCGCCGGCGTCGGTGAGATCACCGGCCACCCGCGGCGCGGCGAAGGGGAACAGGAGGGTCGGGCGCATGGCCTCCTTGGTGACCTCGGTCGCCCCGCCGAGGGTCTGCGACTGCTCGTCGCCGACCCATTCAACTAGTGAGTCGACATCGGTGTAGCTCGCGAGATTCGCCGGCACCACCCACAGCGCCGCACCATAGCGGGCGTGCTCGCGATAGAGCTGCTTGAAGAAGTCCAGTCGTTGCGACGTCAGCCGCGAGGTGGTCGCGATGACGGTCGCCCCGCCGCCGAGCAGCCCGGCCACGACAGCGCCGGCGATCGATCCGTCGGCCGCACCGGTGACGACCGCGATGTCCTCGGCGTAGTCGCCGGGCGTCGGGTCGGCGGCCTGCTGCGCGATGGCGGCAAACACGCGGGCGTGAACGTCGCGCTCGCGGGTCAGCGACTTACCCTGCCACCAGGTGGCGTGCTCGGCGATCGTCGCCCCCGCGCCGCGGAAGGTCCCGGTCTTTTCGAGGAATGCCGCATCGAGCTCGTCGGCGCCGGCCAGCCACAGCTGCGCCAGGTCGGCGCGGGCACTGGCCCACCGATCGTCGATCAGCACCGCGCGGCGCTCGTCGAAGACCGGCGCCACGGTGCGCACCCAGTCCGCGCCGAGCTCGGCGGCGACCCGGTCGGCGAGAACAGCGGCGTCCTCATCGACGTCGAGGCCGACCGGTGCGACATCGTCGAGGCCGAGCTGGTGCAGCACGGTCCGCGCCGCCGTGGCTAGGACGCCGCTGCGCCCGGTCAGCTGCTCGGCAAAGTCACCGAGGGCAGCGGCATCAACGGTGCCGCCGGCCTCGCCGCCGCTGGCGGGGAGCGCCACGGCAATCCCGTGGGCGGCTCCGACGGCCTGCACGGCGCGGTCGATGACGGCGTCGAAGGCCGCGAGATTGGCCAGTGGCCCGTCGGCCAGGTCGCCCAGGGCTCCGCCGCGCACACTGTCACCGTCGCGGGTGCCCATCGAGACCGCTACGGCCGCGTGGGTGGCCCAGCCCGGACCGAGCTGCCACACCTCGGTGACGCGTTCGGTGAGGTAGTTGGGCCGTTTGCCCAGCGGGCCGGCGATGCGCCGCAGCTGATCGCCCACCGCATCGGACAGCACCGGACCGAGGGCCCGGTAGCCGCGGGCCAGCGTGTTGACCGACTCCCCCAGCGCCGTCAACGGTGCCTCCGCGGCGCCGTCGATCGCACCGAGACCCAACTCGGCCCCGATATCGAGCAGCAACTGGTTGCGGCGCGACGAGACCCCGTCACAGAGCGCCTCGATGGTGTCGGCCGCGCCGATCTGCTCGACGCGGATCTTGGTCCATTGCGCGATCACCGCGCGCACCGCGTCGGCCGGGGCGAACGCCAGGTCGCCGGGACGCGGTCCCGCCGCGGCGGGAGTCGCCGCGGGGACCGCCGGGGCACTTGCCACCGGGGCACTTGCCACCGGGGCGGCACCCTCGTCGCCCGCCGACTCGGTCGCCGTCGCGGACTCCGCCTCCGGCTCGGCCCCCTCGTCGGCGGCGAGCAGGACTGCGGTGTCGCGCTCGATGTTGAGGATCTCGGCGTCGGCGGCGGCGAACTGGTCCAGCTTCAGGGTGTTGGCCGCCAGACCCGACAGCGTCGGCGCGGACTTCACCCCGATCTCGACGAATCGGCCCACGTTGAGGCCCCCACGGCTCGTGGGGGCGAACAGCAGGTCCTGCGTCTCGATCCACCGCACCGGGCTCGCGAACTGCCAGGCCAACAGCTCGATGAGAATGATGCGGGTCAGCTCGGCCGGGCGCGAGGACCAGGACTCGAAGTTGGCGAGCACCTCGTTCAACGGCTCGGACGGCACCAGGCCGGCGATCTCGGCGATGAACTCGCGGCCCAGGTTGAACAGCCGCGGCACGAGGTTGGGGATGTAGTGCCCCACCAGGATCTGCGGGTCGATGTGCGCCGGCAGCAGGGCGTCCAACCGCTCGCGGAACGCGGGCACGCCGGCCCGCAGCACCGTCGAGTGGAAGGGCACGTCGATCCCGGGAACCAGGATGAAGGCGCGCTTGCCGCCGAACTCGGCGACGCGGCGCTCGATCTCCACCTCCAGGGCGGCCAGGCCGCGCACCGTACCGGCGATCGCGTACTGGGAGCCGCGCAGGTTCAGGTTCACCACCTCGAGGAACTCGCCGGTCGCATCGGCGATCCCGTCGACGAAGCCGGTGACGTCGTCGTCGGTGAGACCGAACTGGCTGGGCCGGATGGCTGCCATCCGGTACTCGCTGTTGCCCTTGGCGTCGCGCGGGACCAGGTGGTGCATCGCCTCACCGCGCTGGAACACCACCTCCAGGACTGCTTCGAGCGGGAGGACGCCCACGCATGCGGCGAGCGCGTTATATTCGCCGACCGAGTGCCCGGCGGTGATCGCGTTCTCGACGAAGCCGCCGGATTCGCGCAGCTCGGCGACCTGCGCGACACCGAGGGTCGCCATGGCCACCTGGGTGAACTGGGTCAGGAACAGCACCCCGTCGGGATGGTGGTAGGTCGTGCCGTTGGCGACGAGGGTCGTCGGGTTGTCCCGCACGACGGCCAGGATCGAGAATCCCAGCGCTTCGCGGGTGTGCGCGTCGGCGCGGTCCCACACGTCGCGGGCGGCCGCCGACTGCGACCGCGCCGCCAAGCCCATGCCCTTACTCTGGATACCCTGCCCGGGGAAGGCGTAGACGGTCAGCGGTGCCGCCAGCAGTGCGGTCGCCGCAGCGACGAGCTCGCCGCCGACCTTCATCGTGACCTCGACGACCTCGCGTCCTCGGTCGAGACCGACACGGTCGACCCGCACGTCCACTCGGTCGCCGAGGCGGACCATGCCGAGGAAGCGGATCGTCCAGCCCTCGATCGGGCGGGGAGCCCCGCCGCGCCGCGTGTCGCGAGCGGTGACGACCTGCTGGGCCGCCGCCGACAGCCACATGCCGTGCACGATCGGCTCGCCGAGTCCGGCCAGCGCCGCCGCGTTGGCGTCGGTGTGAATGGGGTTGTGGTCACCCGATACCAGGGCGAAGCCATTCATTGCGCGGGGTGCGACGATGGTGGCCGTCCGCACGAACTTGCGGGTGGCGTCGCGCTCGTCGCCGGGCTTCCCGCCGGCGCGGATCGGGTCGGCGAGCTCGCCGCCGCCCAGGCGTCCACGAATGGCGAAGCGCTCGGCCAGCACGGCCACGAGGGTCGGCCCGTCGTGCAACTCGACGTCGACAGTCAGAACGCGGCCGACGGTGGTGTCGGCGACCCCGCGCAGCGTGGAGGTCGCGGTCAGGGTGGCGCGCTGCGCCGGGATCGGCGACTCGATGCCGATGGCGTGGTCGAGATGCACCAAGTCGAGCAGACCCTCGACCACGGGGGCACCGCTCTCGGTGCGCGCGGCGCCGATCAGGGCGAAGACCGACGGCCAGGTGAGGCCGACGAGCGCGTCGGGCACGGTGTGGCCCGGCTCGGGGGCCAGCGTCGACGGCAGCGTCGCGGTGGTGACCCCGCGATGGTCGGCGGCAAAGTCGGGATCCCACTCGATCACCGCCTGCGCGGTCAGTTCACCCGACGGCGAGACCTCGATGGGTGCGAGCCTGCCGCCGGCGGCGATCGCCACGATCTGCGCCATCGCGGAGCCGGCGTCGTCGATCCCGACGAGCGGGGCGCCGCCGTCGAGCACCGACGATGCGACGGTCAGCGGGATGATCGTCGAGGTGGCGCCGATCGGCACGACCAGGTCGAAGCGGTCGTCGTCCCGGCGGCGCAACACGGCACCGGAGGACGGGTGTTCGGCGGCATCCTCGGCGAGGATCGTCCAGTGGTCGGGATGGCCCAGTCGCAGCGCGGGGTTGGGCACGATGCGTCCGGCCCAGCGCACATCTGCGGCCGAGAGGATGGCCGCGATCGATCCGGCGGCACCGGCCGCATCACGACGGCGCGCATCAATCTCGACGACCGGCTCGCCGGCGCGGGTCAACTCCCCGACCAGCTCCGCCTCGAAACGGTCGAGCAGATCGCCGACCGGCTCGTCGGCCTCGGTGATCCCGGCGACCGCAACCGGGCCGGGGATGACGCACACCTCGTCGGCGCCGTAGCGCGGGTCGTGTGCCTGCCACAGCGAGTCGCTGCGCCACCAGCGGCGAACGTCGGCATCGACGACGGGGACGAAGTTGACCGGCTTGCCCGGGGTTTTGCACAGCCCGAGGAAGAAGGCGACGTCGGCGGGGTGCAGGATGTCGGTCGCGGCGGCCGGGTAGGCGCCAACGAGGCGGTCGACGCTGGCGTGGGCGTCGGGCGCCGTGGCGAAGAGGGTCTCGATCTCGCCGCGATCAGCCTCGTGCAACCGCGCCTCGGCGCGCTGGCACATCTCGACGAACCGCTGCTCCCAGGTGGTGTCCGCCCAGGGCAGCGCGTCGCCGGACTCTCCGACGGCGAGGGTCGCGTAGCGGCGCAGCCATTGCTCGTAGGTCATAGTCGCCACGTGGCCGAAGTAGGGCTTGGCAGTGCCGGCGAGGGCGGCGATGATCTCGTCGCGCCGGGCCGCGACGGCGTCGCCGTCGCCGGCCACCTCATCGAGGAGCCGCCCGCAACGCGACGCGCTGTTGTCGACCTCGTGGATGTCGGCACCGAGCTGACTACGGCCCGACGCCATTCCGGCGGTGGCATGGCCGGCGCCGATCCACTCATCGCACCCTTGCGTCTGGACCAGCAGTTCTTTGACCTCGGGGGTCGTCGTCGCCTCGGCGGTCGCCATCGCCGCGGTGCCGATCAGGATGCCGTCGAGCGGCATCACCGGATAGTCGTGGGCCAGCGACCACCGGCCGGACAGGTACTCTGCGGCGCGCTCGGGGGTCCCGATGCCGCCGCCGACACAGATCACCACGTTGGCGCGGGCGCGCAACTCGGCGTAAGTGGCGAGCAGCAGGTCGTCGAGGTCTTCCCACGAGTGGTGGCCTCCGGCGCGACCACCCTCGATCTGGACGATCACCGGATGATGGGGAACTTCGGCCGCGATGCGGACGACGTCGCGGATCTGCGCGACCGTGCCCGGCTTGAACGCGACATAGTGCAGGCCGGCGTCGATCAACTCATCGACCAGCGCGACCGCGTCCGCCAGTTCGGGGATGCCGGCCGAGACGATCACACCGTCGAGCGGGGCGCCCTGGGCCCGTGCCTTCTGCACGAGGCGCTTGCCGCCCAGCTGCAGCTTCCACAGGTACGGGTCGAGGTAGAGCGCGTTGAACTGTGCCTGGCGGCCGGGTTCGAGCAGCTCGGTCAGTCGCGCGACGTTGTCGGCGAAGATCTCCTCGGTGACCTGGCCACCGCCGGCGAGTTCGGCCCAATGGCCGGCGTTGGCCGCGGCAGCGACGATCGCCGGATCGACCGTGGTGGGGGTCATTCCCGCGAGCAGCATGGGTGAGCGGCCGGTCAGCCTCGTGAAGGCGGTGTCGATGACCGGCCGGCCGTCGGGCAGCACGGCCAGACGCGGGGCGTAGCGGTCCCATCGATGGGCCACCTCGGGCACCCCGCCCGGGGCGAACAGGTTGCGCTGCCCGCCGCGCAGCGCGGCCGGGATGACTCCCACACCGGCGCCGCGGACCAGTGGCGCGGTGAGGCGGGTGACCACGTCGGCGGGGCCGAGATCGATGATCCACTTGGCGCCGTCGGCCTTGGCCTCGTCGATGATCGATACCCAGTCGACCGGGTCGACGAGGACGGCACCCGCCTGGCGGTGCGCCCATTCGGTGTCGAGGCCGCAACGCTCGGCCCACTCCCGCACCAGATCCACCGCGTCGGACATTTCGGGGTGGTGGAACGCCACCGAGACGGCCAGCGGATCGAAGGTCGGCGCAAAGGGGGTGCCGCCGGTCAGCTTGTTCTTCCGGTCGGCCGCCTCCTGCGCGGCGATCTGCTCGCAGTGCGTCTGCAGTGCGGCCAGGTGGACTGGCGCGCCGGAGAGGACGACCCCGCGGCGCCCGTTGCGCAGCGCGACGACGGGAAGCCCGCGCTCACCATCGGCGGCCGTGGACCGGTACTGCGCCAGCACTTCGTCGATCCGGGCGGGAACGACGTTGGTGACCGAAAGCATGGGCGATCCGTCGGCGGCGGCGCTGAGCCCGCGACGGGCGGCAACGACGGTTGCGGCGGCACCGATCAGCCGGGCCAGGGCCAGCAGCGCACCCTCGCCCGGGCCGGCGACGAGGTTCTCGCCCACCCGGACGGCGTCGACGGCGAGGCAGCCCTGCGAGTGGCCGACGACGCTGGTCGGCGGGTACTGGTCGGTATCGAGGCCCTGTTTGCGGAGGGAGGAGAGTGCGGCGAGCTGGGCCAGCAGGATGCCCGGCAACGAGGCCGCCGCGGCCAGCAGCGCGTTGTCGTCGGGCAGGTATTCACCGGTGTCCGCCATCGTGTCATCGAGGGCATCGCCGGCGTCGAGGACCTCGACCCAGCGCAGCGGGTCGAACCCGTCGGGCGCGGCCATCGACAGTTCCGCGGCGACGGGTTCGAGCAGTCGCTGCGACGCGAGCAGAGTCTGCTCGAAATGGCGCTGCAGCTCGGCGTCGACGACGAGCTCGGCCAGCGTCGGCAACCACGCGGCGCCCTGTCCACCGAACGCGACCGCGTAGGCCTCCCCATCGGCGATCCGGTCGATGAGCGCCTCGGACACGGCGTGTGCGTCGGCGCGGGCGGTGGCGGTGCGGTCCTGGTCGATGGTCACAGGTGTGCTCCTCAGTAAGGGATCGGTTTGGGATTCGCGGTCCATCCTCGCACGGGAAAATGAGGCGTCCCTCATGTTTTAGGGTGACCCGTCGGTATACCGGCCAGTAGTCTCACGAGTAGCTTTTTGCGGCCCGTGACCTGCTTCACACGCGCGGATGAAACGTCCTGCTCACGCGACGGCGAGTCGCGCCCGCCCCTCCCACCTGCGGCGACGGTACATCGTTACCCAATCGTTATCTTTAGCCGATGCCGGACACCGGCGTAGGCTTAATCCCGTTCCGCACGGAAAGGGGACCGGCGATGAGCGAACCGGCAGCGGTGCGCGGCGTCCATCCGGCAGACCGGCGGCTCGCCGATCCCACACCGGGGAAGGTGCGCGAGCAGGCCATCGCCGTCGAAGGACTCTGGTCGGGATACGTCCGCACCGAGCCCGGTGTGGCATCAGGGTGGCACCATCACGGCGAACACGAGACCTCGGTCTACGTCATCGAGGGAACGGTGCGCATCGAGTTCGGTCCCGGCGGCCGCGACTCCGTCGACGCGGGACCGGGCGACTTCGTCCACATCCCCAAGCACCTGGTGCACCGCGAAGTGAATGCCGGCCCGACATCCTCGCAGGAAATCATCACCCGCTCGGGCACCGGCGCTCTTACCGTGAACGTCGACGGCCCGCAGCCCGCCTGACCCCGAAGGAAACGAACCCTCGATCACCGCCGTCCGCCACGCGATCTGAGACCATCAAACGCCAACGCCGTGTCGCGGTCGCCCCGGAGCAGGCCGCCGCGCGACTGCGGCAGCCGACGCAGTTCCGGTAGGGTCCGGCCATGCCCGACTGCATCTTCTGCGACATCGTCGCCGGCCGATCCCCGGCCCGCGAGGTCTACTCCGACGAGAACGTCGTGGGATTCCTCGACATCCGGCCCGTCATGCGCGGGCACACGCTGCTCGTCCCGCGGACACACTCACGAGGTCTGGTAGATCTCGCCCCCGAGGCCGGTGGACAGCTCTTCGCCGCCGGCCAGAAGGTCGCCGGCGCGATGCGCCACGCCGTGGGCGCCGACGGGGTCAATCTCCTCGTCAACGACGGCCGAGCGGCGATGCAGACGGTTTTCCACACCCATCTACACGTGGTGCCGCGCCACAACGGCGACAAACTGTCATTCGCCAAAGGACTGGTCGTACGGCGCGACCCCAATCCCGACGAGACCGCGGAACTGATCAGAGGAGCATTGGCCCGCTGACGGGCGGCGAAACTAGGCGCGCTCGCCGCGCAGCGCCCGGAAACCACCGGCGATCCGGACGAGGCGGGTGAATCCGAGACGCGACAGGCGGGACTCGATCTCCTCGGCCTGCGCGTTGAGGGCGATTACGGCAACCTCGGCATCGCGGCGAACCTGCGAATTCACGCGCAGCCGGCCCGTCAACTCGGCGGGCTCCACGACGACCGCGCCGGGCACACTGCCCTGGTGACGGACTACCTGAGGCCGAACGTCCAGAATCACGGCGTCCCCGCGCTGTGCATGCTCGACGGCTTGTGCGGCCGAAATCTCCGGCATCATCGACTGTCTCCTCGCTGGGTGGCGCTTTGGGTGGATGTCC
>Ga0209023_10004651_pt1 | contig 15496 bp, 6 predicted proteins | sample LakOneMetagenome_FD_187468 | JGI IMG/M metagenome (GOLD analysis project Ga0209023, IMG submission 187468) | Freshwater and sediment microbial communities from Lake Erie, Canada (SPAdes) (version 2) | ecosystem: Environmental > Aquatic > Freshwater > Lentic | place: Lake Erie, Canada | collected... | reverse complement strand
TTATGTGTTCCTTCCCCGATCTCCGACCTACGCGTTTTGATCCCGGATCCTGCGCCAGACTCCTGTCTCATGGCGTGACAGAGAGTCCCATTGGTTTCGCATGTGCGGGGATGGTGACCCGATCCGACTCCGCCGTGAGTGCGGCTCGGCTGGTCGCCGGCAGGAGCGGACCGAGGGCGGCGGCGACGGCGTAGACGTCAGCGGGGTCCCGCGGAACGATCTCGCAGTAGGTGCCGCCGGTGCGCTCCTTGAGTTCATCGGCAGTGCCCTGCGCGACGATAGTGCCGTGATCGATCACCACGATCCGGTCACTGAGCGCGTCGGCCTCCTCCAGATACTGGGTGGTCAACAGGGTCGCGATGCCCGCCTCCTTGAACGAGGTGACCAGTTCCCAGATGGCTTGACGGCTGCGCGGATCCAGGCCGGTGGTCGGCTCGTCGAGGAACACCACTTCCGGGCGGACCACGAGTCCGCACGCGATATCGACGCGGCGGCGCATACCGCCTGAATAGGTGCCGACTCGGCGGCCGGCCGCGTTATCCAGATCAAACTCGCCGAGGAGTTGGCGCGCCCGCATCCGCGCGGCCGCTTTCGTCAGTCCCTGGAGCCGACCGAACATCACCAGATTCTCGTATCCGGTCAACATGTCGTCGAGAGCAACATGCTGGCCGGTGAGCATGATCGACCGGCGCACCATCGCCGGGTCACCGACCACGTCATGACCCGCGACCATAGCGCGTCCACGGTCCGGCCTGGTCAGCGTCGACAAGATCTCCACCGTTGTCGTCTTGCCGGCACCATTGGGGCCGAGCAGCGCGACGACCTCACCGCGGCCCACGTCGAAGGAGATATCACGCAACGCGGCAACCGGACCGAACGATTTACCGACGCCTTGGACATCCACGCCTTTGCCGGACTCCGACATCGTTGCCATTGCCTACTCGTCTACCTATTCGTCATCGTCGAGAACGGCTGCCGACAGGTCCACCAGGGCTAGAGCCTCGTCCTCGGCCTCGCTGTCGGCACTGTCCTCACCACCGGCAATCGCTTCGTCGATCAATTCGATCAGGATTGCCGGGAACTGCTCCGCGAGCGCTTCGACATTGCTGCTGAGCATCTGCCGACGGTCATACCACCAATCCACGTGCAGCACGCCACCGTGCCGATACGCCCGCAGTTCGAGCGGGTGGCCCAGTCCCGACAAGGCCTCCCGGACTGTGCGCCCGTTATCGCCATCGAACTGCACCGGCGCATCGCTCTCCTGCCATTCGGGGATCATGCCGAGGTAGGAGAAGAAAATATCCGACGTACCGGTGGCGGCCAGCACCCCTGCGGTTGGAGCGTGAAGGTAACGCAGCAGTCCGTAGCCGATACCGTGGTGAGGTACGGCGCCGAGGGCCTGGCTGACCTCGTCGAGCAGTTGCGTGGCACTGGCACCCGATAAATCCATACAGGGCAGCGCAATCGGGAAGATCGTTGAGAACCACCCAACCGTCCGCCGCAGGTCGACATCTGGTCGCAAAACCGACCTTCCGGCACCGGCCAGGTCGACGGACACCACGCCGTCACCGACCGTGACCGCAATGTTGCGGGCCAACGCGGCCAATAGGATCTCATCGGTTGAGGACTGCAGCAGCCTGCGAGCGTTGTCGAACTGCGAGGTCTGTTCGATAGTCAACGCAGTGGCCAGGCTGACCAGATCGGTGGGTTGTGGCGCCTCGATGATCTCGGAATTGTTCTCGACACTGGCCAGCCTGACCGTCGCCTTCGCCGCGGTGTCGACCCAATAGTCCCGGCTGTCGAGGACAGCGGGGTGTGCGGCCAGCGCAGCACAACGGTGCGACCACTCTCGCCAGTCCGCGGTCACCGGTTCCAACACGATGTCATTACCGGCAAGTCGCTGGCCGAATGCGGTCAACAGATCTGTCGCCAGCAGGTCGCGCGAGGCCGCGTCGTAGACCATCTGGTGCACGGTGAGCACCACAAATCGTGGTCCTCCCCGGGCATCTGAGACATAGGCGGCGGTCACTGGCCAGCTGCTCAGATCTTGTGCCGCAACAGTGTCGACGATGACTGCCGCAAGCGCCTCGCGCTCCTGCCGAGTTCCCGGTTGGGCATCGGCGGGCAATGCCGCCTCTGCCAAACCGGCGAACTCACCCGGTTCGCTGATCTGTTGCTCCCAAGTCCCTGCCCGCCGGGCGACCCGCATCCGCAACACATCATGGTGGTTGATCACCGCTGTCAGAACGGCCCGCACATCGTCGGAACTCACCCGCGAATCAACTCGCAGCACCAACGGCTCCCGCCAGTGGCCGGGCTCGGCCAGCCCGCGTTCGAGGAACCGGAGAATGTTCGGCGGTACAGGAAGACTCAGATTGCCGATCTCCTGGGTTGCCAAGCCGCCGGATCCGACCCGCGCGACGAGGGTATCGGCCAGCGAGGCAAGGCTGGGGTGGTCGTACAGGTCCTGCGGCGTGAGCTCCAGCCCCTGGTGGGATGCGGTCATCGCGACACCGATTGCCAACAGCGAGTCGCCACCGAGCTCGAAGAAGTTGTCGCCCGGCTCAATCGAGTCGACGCCCAGGCACTGCGACCAGATCGCCACCAGCGTCGCCTGCATCGCAGCGCGGGCGTCCCCAGCGCTACCGGTTGCGCGGTCCGACTGTGGTGATGCGCCGATTGCCATGCCACCCTGGGCGGCCGCGGCGGGCGAACGCACGAAAGCCGCGGGCTCGATCCAGTGCCGCTGTCGGGCGAAGGCATAGCCGGGCAACGTCACCCGCCGGGCATGATCGCCGTGCAGGATTGACCAGTCGACATCCACCCCGGCCGACCAGAGCTGGCCGAGTGCGAGCAGGAACGCATCACGATCATCCCTGCTCTGCAGCGGATGCCGCATCATTCGCACCGCACGATGAGTTTCCGACCACCCCGGCTGCCGAACGGCAGATCCGGTCAAACTTCCGCCCGGACCCACCTCGACAAGCACCCGGTGCGAATCGGCGAGCAGCAGATCAAGTTCGTCGGCGAACCGCACCGTGGATCGAATGTGTTGTGCCCAGCGATTGGGATCGGTGGCCTCCTGATCGGTCATCCAGGTGCCGGTGATATTGGACAGCATCGGGATGGTGGGCGCGTGCAGCGTGAGAGTCGCGAGGTAGGAGGCGAACGGCTCAAGTACCGCATCCATCGACTGCGAGTGGAACCCATGTGACGTCCGAACCCGTCGGGCCAGGATGCCCTGGTCCGCAACGCGATCGGTGAATTCACGAATCGCTTCCTCCGGGCCGGCCACCACACAGCCACCCGGTTCGTTGATGGCGGCAAGATCGACGTCGGCCGTCAGGTGATCTGCGATATCGTCGGGACTGGCCGCGACCGCAACCATGGCGCCGGGGGGCGCGGCATGCATCAACCGGGCCCGCAGAGCCACGACCTTGATCGCGGTCGGCAGGTCGAACACGCCGGCGATGGCCGCGGCCACCAGTTCGCCGATGCTGTGACCGGCCAGTGCCGTCGGCGTGATGCCGTATGACATGGTCAGTTGTGCCAGTGCATACTCCACCGCGAAGAGCGCGGGTTGGGCCAAGTCGGTGGACTCAAGGCTTGTGCCACCGTTGTCCGCACCGAAAATCTCCGCGGTCAGGTCAATGCCGAGTTCCTCACCGAAGCCGGTGGCGCACCGATCGAAATAATCACGGAACACCGGTTCGGTGTCGTAGAGCCCACGCGCCATCCCGACGTGCTGGGCGCCCTGGCCGGAGAACAAAAACGCCACTCGATCGGATCTGTGCCCGATGCCGACGGGACAGCGGCCGACCGAGACATTGTCGTGCTCAGCGGCCGCTAGGACTGCGACCGCATCCCCGCGGTCGTGCACGACCGCGGCCAGCCGAACCTCTTCGACGCGACGGCCCGCCAGTGTGTGCGCCACATCTGCCAGTCGCAAGTCGGTGTCGCGGGCAAGTTCGGCGGCCAGCGTTGCCCCGGCATCCTGCACGGATTCGGTGGTGCGCGCCGACAACAACAGCACCTGCGGGCCGTTCGGAACCTCCCGAACGATCGGCTGCGGGGCCTCCTCCACGACGATATGCACGTTGGTTCCACCCACACCGAAAGAGCTCACTCCCGCCCGACGCGGCGTGTCGGACTCCCACGGCATGAAGGAGTCGGCGATCACGAAAGGAGTCTGCGCAAGGTGCAACTCCGGGTTGGGCTCGGTGTAATGCAAGGTAGCCGGAATCGCCCTGTTCTTCAGGCACAGGATCGCCTTGATAAGGCCTGCGATGCCGGATGCCCCATCCAGGTGCCCAATGTTCGACTTCACCGAACCGAGCACGCACGGCCTGGAGCGCTCCTGTTCGGAGACATCGAAAGCCTGACGTAGGGCCGCGACTTCAATCGGATCACCGAGTGGGGTGCCGGTTCCGTGCGTTTCGACATATCCGATCGTCGAGGCGTCGACATCGGCTACCGCATGTGCCTCAGCGACGACCTCGGCCTGTCCTGCGATGGCGGGTGCGGCGTACGTCATCTTGACCGAGCCGTCGTTATTGATCGCCGAACCACGGATGACGGCGTGAATACGGTCACCGTCGTCGAGTGCCGCCTGCAGGGGCTTGAGGATCACCGCCGCAATACCGCTGCCGAAGATGGTGCCATCAGCGTTCGCGTCGAACGGTCGGCAATGACCCGACTGTGACACCATCGCCCCCGGCTCGTATCCGTACCCGACGTGATGAGGCACCTTGACCGAGGACGCACCGGCCAAAGCCATGTCGCACTCGCCGGACAGCAGGCTCTGGCACGCCTGGTGCACCGCGACCAGAGAAGACGAGCACGCGGTCTGCACCGAGATACTGGGCCCGCGGAGATTGAACTGATGGGACGCCCGCGTCGCCAGGTAGTCCTTGTCGTTGAGCAAAAGCAGGTTGAACATCTCGATGGTGATGCCCTCACCGACGAGTGTCTGCGGGTCACGGTGGGACATCAGGTTATAGGTCAGATAGCCACTGGCGGTACTGGTCGCAAAAACGCCGACGGCGCCATCGACGTTCGCGGGGTCGTACCCGGAATCCTCAAAGGCATGCCAGGCGGTCTGGAGGAAAAGACGCTGCTGAGGGTCCATCAATTGAGCCGTGTAGGGAGTCATCCCGAAGTACTCGGCGTCGAACTCGTCAATCCGATCGAGCGTGGCCGCGCGGCGAACGTACCCGTGATCGGCGAGTGTCTTGGCACTGACTCCGGCAGCGGTCAACACTTCCTCAGAAAGCGTGGTGATCGATTCTTCCCCGCGGCACAGGTTGTCCCAAAACTTCCCCACGGTGTCCGCACCGGGAAATCGTCCCGCCATCCCGATGACAGCTATGGCATTGGGCGGCAACTCATTCGATGTATTCGAGTAAGCGTTGTCGGTGGTCAACTGCCCTCTACCTTCCGTCTGCCGGCTTGGGCGCCCTGGCGGGCCCGGGCGCGAAGCTGAGCCCGCGCCCCGAGACCAGACCGATTTGTCGCCGCAGCCTCATCGGCCGTCACATAGCCCATGCGCTCACAGAGCGCGTCGGTGAGTGAGGAGATGGTCGGGTACTCGTAGATGACCGCAGCGGGCAGGGTGATGCCAAGGCTCGCGCTCAAGCCGCGCTGAAGTGTGACGCTCATCAGCGAATCCATACCGAGCTGGAAGAACCCTACTTCCGGATCCAGCTTCCCCGCGGGCGCCAGTCCCATCACCTCCGAAGCTAACGTTCCGATGTGGTCGGCGAGTAACTCGTGACGCCGTTCCGGTACGCATTCGCGGAGTGCTTTCGCGAACTCGCTTTCCGGCAGATTCGCGGTTGATGCATCAAGCCCGGCCAAGACGGCATCGAGAATGCGCAGGGCACCACGGGTGCGGTATGCCGCAGCCAGCAGTGGCCAGTCGGCATCCACCACAGTGGACCGCGCCGGCGCATCGGGACTGATCACCATCGACAGCGCGCGAATGGCCACCTCGTCGGCCATCGGTATGAGTCCTGAATCCGACGTCACCTGACTGGTGCCCGATTGCAGATCGGCCAGCGACTTCCACAGTCCCCAGTTCACGGTGGTGGCAGGCAGACCCAGGTTGCGGCGGGCGTAGGCGAAGGTATCGAGGAAGGTACTGGTCGCGGTGTAGTGGGCGAGCCAGCGCGACCCGAGAAGACCTGAGATCGATGAGAACAGAACGAACTGGCGGATATTCATCTTCAGCGACAAGGCATGCAACAACCCGAGTGCGTCCAGCTTCGGACCGAACATGGCGGCGACGTCCTCGTCGGCCATACCGGACAACGCCACCGGTCCACCGGCGAAGGCCGCCAGGTAGATACCCTCCAGTGCCGGAAGATCAGCGCCGAACCGGTCGAACAGCGCCGACATCGCCACTTCATCAGTTGCGTCGGCAGCCACCTCGATCAGGTTCGTACCCGTCGATGACAGTCGCCGAGCTAGCTCATCGATCCGTCCCCCCGGATTCCGGGATACGGCCACGATCGTTCCCGCACCCATGTCGGCGAGTTGTTGGATCAGATGCGGACCGATATGACCGGTGGCACCGATGACCAGATGGCTGGTGTCGGCGCTGATGACATCGCTCGGCGTCGACCACGGAGCAACGTGTTCCAGTCGCGGCACATGCCGGGCGCCCGTCCGATACACCACTTGGTCCTCGCCGTCACCCGCCTGCGCTTCGGCCAGGATGCACCGAGCGGTCAACGCAGCAGGCATCGACTCGTCGACATCGATCACACCCGCCCAGATTTCGGGATGCTCCAGCGCGAGCGTGCGGCCCAGACCCCACAGGACGGCGTGGGTCGCATTGGCCCGGTCACCCTCAATGACAGGCTGGGCATTGCGCGTGAGGATGAACAGTTTCGGTGCCACCGGCATCGAAATCAGTTCTGCAACAAGAGCTCTCGCCTCGTTGAATAGGTCATAGGCCGATTCGATATCAAGGAGGGTACCGCTGGAGGGCGGCGCAAAAACAACGTTGTCGATCTCGTTGAGGGCGGCGCGAAGCGCGGTGCCTTCGCTGCAGTGTGCCAACCCCCGACCGAGTTCAGCCGCCAGATCGGGATCCCCGATAACGAGCCAGGGTCCGGTAACACCGGTGTCAGCTGTCGGCAGTGGGTGCACCGGCCAGGTCGGCTCATACAGCCAGTCTGACGGGATGGGACTGTCCTCCGCGCGCAGCGGCCGTCTGCCGTTGCGGCTGGAACCATTCCGACTGGGCCCGCCCAGCGCAGGCGTAGACAACGCCGGTGCAGTGTCGATCCAGTGTCGCGTGTGCCGCCACGGGGTGGCCGGGATGCCGGGATGGGGCTCCGGCCGGTGGTGACCGAGTGGTGCCCGGACGGTGTGGGTCGCGTTCAGGCTCGTGTGGAACGCGACGGTGTCGTGAGCGTCGCGCTGCAAGGTTCCAAGGCTGTGATGATGCGCGTTACCGATGTCCGGATCATCCAGGGTGCCGGTAATCGCCTTGGTGAGCACCGGGTGCGGGCTGATCTCGATGAAGGTGCAATTGGTGGCGCCGGCAGTGGCGATGGCCTGGCTGAACCGAACCGGGTTACGCACGTTCGCCACCCAGTGGTCGGCGCCGAACCGCGCGGCCGGATCGGCGCCGTCGACTGTGCTGAAGACCGGGATGCGCGGTACCTGTGGGGTCAGATCAGCCAGAGCGGTTCGTAACTCCGGCAGGATCGGGTCCATCATCGCGGTGTGGGACGCCACCTCCATATTCACCCTTCGGGCGAACACGTTCCGCTCGCGAGCCGCCGCGATCACCGCTTCGACCGACTCCATCGGGCCGGCAACCACAGTCTGTTGCGGGGACGAATACACCGTCACCGTCACGCCTGGGTGATCGGCGATCAACGCCTCCGCAGCGGTTGCGTCGAGTTCCAGCAGGGCCACCGCGCCCTTGTCGACGAGCTGGGACATCAATTGCGACCGACGGGCGATCACCTGGAATCCCTCAGCCGGGGTCAGCGCGCCGGCTACCACCGCAGCGGAGACTTCGCCCATCGAATGGCCGACGACCGCATCAGGTTCCACTCCGTAGGAGCGCCACAGCGCCGTCAACGCCAACTGCACACCGACCAAGACCGACTGGACCCGCACCGAGCCATCCACCGGCTCGCCGTTGACCAGAACCTGACGGAGCGAAAACCCTAGCTGCGCAACAAAGTCAGGCTCCAATTCTGCGATGGCGGCGGCGAATTCCGGCTCATCGGCAAGTAACTGCCGACCCATTCCGGCCCATTGGGAACCCTGACCCGAGTACACGAACACCGTTCCCGAACCGCACTGCCCGGCATGCGGACCAACCACTCCGGTCGCGGGTTGTCTGGCTGCCAGCGCGCGCAATCCCGCCACCGCATCATCCCGATTGGCCGCGCAGACCGTGCCGTACGTCGGGTGGTGGGTTCGGTGATGATTGAGTGTGTGTGCGATATCCGCCAGTGGCACCTGCGCACCCGCGTCGGTCATCCAGTCGGCCAGCGTGGTGGCCATCTCGGCCATCCGCTCACTGCCCTTGCCGCTGATCACGAGGGTGGTCACCGCAGGAACCGCCGCGGGCTCGGGCGCACTGATCTCAGGGGCCTGCTCAAGCACGATATGGGCGTTCGTGCCACCGAAGCCGAACGATGACACACCCGCGCGGCGCAGTTGCCCGGTTTCTGGCCACTGGGTCGCCTCGTCAACGATCTTCAGCCGAAGCTCGTCAAACGGGATATGCGAATTGGGTTTTTCGAAGTGCAGATTCGCCGGGATCAGACCGTGCTGCACCGCAAGGGTCGCTTTGATCAGCCCGACGATGCCCGCGGCCGCCTCCAGGTGGCCGAGGTTGGTCTTGACTGCGCCGGCCAGCAGTGGCGCATCCGGCTGTCGTCCTCGCCCGTACACCGCACCCAGGGCACGGGCTTCGATCGGGTCGCCGAGCAGCGTGCCGGTGCCGTGCGCCTCGACATAGTCGACCTCTGAAGGCTGAACGCCCGCATCGGCGCATGCGGCGCGCAACACGGCGGCCTGAGCGGCCGGGTTGGGCGCCATCAGCCCGTTGGAGCGACCGTCCTGATTGACCGCGGAACCGCGCACGACAGCGAGCACACGGTCTCCGTCACGTATCGCATCCGAGAGTCGCTTGAGCACCGCTACCCCGCAGCCCTCGCCGCGGACGAAGCCGTCGGCGGCCGCGTCGAAGGCGTGACATGCGCCGGTCGGCGACATCGCTTCGGCGGCATCGAAACTGCGCGTCACCACGGGCGAAAGGATCAGGTTCACCCCGGCGGCAATCGCCAGTTCCGATTGACCGGCGCGCAGACTCTGGCAGGCCAGGTGCACAGCGACAAGTGACGACGAGCATGCGGTGTCCACCGTGAGCGAGGGGCCCCGCAGATCCAGGAAGTAGGACAGCCGGTTGGCGATGATGCTCAGGGCGCCGCCCGTTCCGGTCCAGGCGTCGATCTTGGTCAAGTCGCGCGAGGCAAGGTAACCGTATTCGCTCATACACGAGCCGACGAACACCCCGGTCTGCGATCGCTGCAGCGTTTCAGCCGGGATGCCGGCATGCTCGAACGCCTCGACGGCGACCTCGAGCAGCAGACGTTGCTGCGGATCGATCCGGTCGGCCTCCCGTGGCGTGATACCGAAGAAGTCGGCGTCGAACGCATCGATATCGTTCAGGAACGATCCCCACTGGGTGGTTTCCGCTAACGCCATCGCCGTCGTCGGCGAGCCGTCGTCGAACGCCTGCCAGCGTCCGTCAGGCACGGTGCCGACCGCGGACCGGCGGGCGGCCAGAAACTCCCACAGTTCGTCCGGGCCGTGAATATCTCCGGGTAGCCGGCACCCCAGTCCGATGATGGCGATCGGTTCGTTCAACGCGCCGGCGGTAGCACCAGGCAGGGCGCCCGTCATCTCCGCATCAGGGGTCAGCAGCGCAGCGGCCAGCGCGTTGATGGTGGGGTTCTGCCAGAAGTCCACCGGCGACACCGGCTGACCCAGATGCTCAGAGAGTTCACCGGACAGAACGACGGCATCACGGGATCCGACGCCCAATTCGTTGAAAGGGGCGTCGAGGTCGATCTCCTCTGGACTGCAATCAAGATTCGTGACGAGGTAGTCGACCAGCCAGTGACGAAGTTCGGCTTGGGCGTCTGCCTCTGAGGTCATACCGCTATATCTAACCGGTTGAATTCACCATCGCGATACAGATCGGCACACGACGACCGCCGAATCTTGCCGCTGGTCGTGATCGGGATCGAACCGGGCGACACCAGAACGAGGTCACCCACGCGAAGGCTGTGTTCCTTCCAGATCGCGGTCTTCACCGCGCGGCTGACAGAGTTCAGTTGCAAGTCCTGTTCGTCGGCGCCCGCAGGCTTCACCTCGACGATCGCCACCAGGTTCTCACTGGAGTCATCCTCGACGGCGATGGCGGCAACGCGGCCCCCGGTGATCTCCCGAATGGTGGCCTCGATGTCGTCAGGATAGTGGTTGCGACCGTCGACGATCAGCAGGTCCTTCAGGCGGCCCATGATGAACAGCTCACCGTCGGACAGCGCACCGAGATCACCCGTCCGCAGCCACGGCCCGGCAGGCGTGCCCGCCGACGGCTGGTTGATCTGGGCACGAAAGACGCTGGCGGTGAGTTCAGGCTTCTGCCAGTAGCCCAGCGCTACGTTGTCGCCGCGCACCCAGATCTCTCCGATGGAGCCCTCGGGCTTCTCGATCCGGGTCTCCGGGTCAATGATGCGAACCGGGTAGGCCCGCGGAGGTCCGTAGGCGACCAGCTCGGTGCTGGCCTCCTGGCCGGCCTCGCAGCGCCGCGCAACGCCGGCCGCGAGCTGCTCAAGGTCGAAGTGAGCGGTCCGGACCGGGTCGTTCACCTCGGGCGTGGCCACATACAGCGTCGCCTCGGCCAGACCATAGGAAGGCTGAATCACCCTGTCCTTGAGGCCGAACTTGGCGAAGCGGGTGACGAAACGGTTGACCGTGGCGGAGTGCACGCGTTCCGCACCGCTGAGGATCACGTGGACGCGGCTCAGGTCGAGGCCTTCCATATCGGCATCGGAGGTTCGGCGCGCGGCGAGTTCGAAGGCGAAGTTGGGTGCACCCGAGAAGCAATGCGGATGCTTGGCCATCAGCTGGACCCAGCTGGCGGGCTTCAGGAGGAATGCCAGCGGGCTCATCAGCACCGCCTTGCGTCCGGTCACCAGAGGTGAGCAGACCCCCATGATCAAGCCCAGGTCATGGAAGAAAGGCAGCCATGACACGACCGTGGTCTCCCGGGGCAGGTCAGTGGTGCCGAAGTAATCCCGCATGATCTGCTCGACGTTGGAGTTCACGTTGCGGTGCGCCACGATCACACCGGCGGCCGTGCGCGTCGAACCCGAGGTGTACTGCAGATATGCGGGTCCAGAGCGGGAATGGTCGGTGGTGTCCAGAACGCGGGTCTCGTCGAAATCGAGGAGATCGACCTCGATGACGGCGGGCGCGGGTCGGCCACCCTGGCCCGAGGCGTACTTATTGACGTCGGCGACTGCGGACGAGTTGGTCAGCAGCACAACCGGCATGCTGTCCTCCAGTGCGGAGGCGACCCGTTGGTCGTGCACGCCGAACTGGGGCACCGACAGCGGAACGGCGACGAACCCGGCCTGCAATGCACCCAGGAACGCGACGATGTAATCCAGACCCTGTGGCGCCAGAATCGCGGCCCGATCACCTGGCGCACCGCGCAGGCGAAGTTCATCAGCCAGGACCAGTACCTTGCGGTATAGCTGACCCCAGGTCAGCGTCTCAACGTCGCCGGTACCGGTGATCTCCGGATCCATGAAGGTGTAAGCGAGTGCATCCGGCCCCTCAGTGGCCCGGCGCAGGAGCAGGGCAGGTAGGGACAGATCGGTCTGCGACATGCTGATCAACCTCTTCGCTTTCGGTGTGCCGGGCCGGGCGGGGAACCCGTAGATCGCATGCCCGGCGGTGGACCAGCGCATCAAGTCCGTACGCGAACCAAAGAACATCGCGCGAGCCTGCTGCCCCGACCACTCTGTGCTCCCCCAAACTATCAGGTTAGTGTAATACTCGCCCAGGTAGCCAGCAAAATATCCGCCAGCCGAGTGCACTGAAGCACACTCGGTAGATTAGCTGAAACAGACATCTTCGGAGAAGAAGACGAGCAACTGAATGCGCCTTGAGCTGCTTCTTTATCTGAAACTTACCGCTCGCACAGACTCGATTCAGTATGTCAATCGACTTGCACAGCAAACGTTTTTCGGTGGCCTTCTGCGCTCTCAGCTAAATCTCAGCTGGGATGCTGCTGGTCGCGCGCACAACCCGCCTGAACCCGTTCCTCCACCCAATGGGCCAGTTGAGGCAAGTTGTCGTTGATATAGAAGTGTTCGCCGCGGAAGACAGTCAGGTCGAAACTTGCGGTGGTTCGCTGTTCCCACGGCGCCATCAGTTCCGCGGTGCCCAATTCGTCGTTGTCAGCCATCATGGCGTGGATCGGGCAGGAAACCTTCGCCTCCGGCGGACTCTCGTACCCCGTGACGGCCTTCAGACCACGTAACGTCGGCAGGATCGTGGCGGCGAAATGTTCGTCGTTGAGGAATTCAGGGTTGGCGCCTGTGACCGTGCTGATCATGCTCAGCAGATGGGCGTCCGAGCCCTGCAGATTAGCGATGCGGCGCAGAAGTCCGGGGGCGGCGGCGGCCGAGACGAACAGTGCGGCAATGGGATTGCCGGCCTGCTCGAAGCGCAGTGCGACCTCGAAGGCCAGCAGTGCTCCCATGCTGTGCCCGAAGAACGCCACCCCACCCGCCGGCGTCTCCTCAGGTTTGAGCATCACGCAGAGGCGATCGGCCATTTCCGGAATGCTGGTGTACTTCGACAAATCCTTACCGGCGCGCTTACCCGGATACTGCACCGCCACACATTTCGTACCGCCGGTGAACGCCCTGGCGAACGGCAGGTAGAACTCCGCCGAACCACCGGTGTGGGGGAAAATGTAGAGCCGCGGCCCAGTGCTATTCATTAAGACGTACCAGCCATTAAGACGTGCCAGCCATTAGATCGGGATCAGTCCATGCTTGCGGGCAACGCGCTGAATCTGCTTATCCCGCAGAAGCCTGATGGCTTTACGCAGCATCAGCCGGGTCTGGTGCGGTTCGATCACGGCGTCGATGAAGCCGCGTTCGGCGGCAATGTAGGGGATCGCCATATTGAGGTTGTACCCCTCGATGAAGTCGGCGCGGATCTTCTGCACCTCCGGCGCCGTCGGATCGGGGAACCGCTTGACCAACAGTTGCGCGGCGCCGTCGGCCCCGATAACGGCGATGCGCGCGGTCGGCCAGGCGAAGTTGAGATCGGCGGTCAACTGTTTGGACCCCATCACCGCATAGGCCCCACCGTAGGACTTACGGACAGTGATCGTCACCTTCGGAACATCGGCCTCGACGACTGAGTAGAGGAACCGGCCGCCACGCTTGATGATCCCGTTCTTCTCCTGCTCGACGCCGGGCATGAACCCAGGGGTGTCGACGACGAACACCAACGGCACGTTGAACGAATCGCAGAACCGCACGAAGCGGGCTGCCTTATCGGAAGCCTCGTTATCGATCGCCCCGGACATCATCATCGGCTGGTTGGCCACCACGCCGACCGGCCGACCGTCGACCCTGGCGAATCCGGTGATCATCGACTGACCGGCCTGGGCAGCGACGTCGAGGAAGTCGCCGTCGTCGAAGATCCTCAAGAGGATGTCGTGCATATCGTAGGCCGTGTTATCGGCGTCGGGCACGATGGTGTCGAGTTCGAGATCGGCCGGGGTGACCTCGGGCTCCAAGCCGGGGTTGATCACCGGTGCGTCGTCGAAGGTGTTGGGCGGCAGGAATTCCAGGAAGTCCCGCACGTAGTGGAACGCTTCGGTCTCCGAGTCGACGACCTGGTGGATATTGCCGTACCGGGCCTGATAGTCGGCGCCGCCGAGTTCGTCGAGGGTGACGTCCTCGCCGGTGACGTCCTTGATGACATCAGGTCCGGTGACGAACATGTAGCCCATGTCGCGCACCGCGATAATCAGGTCGGTCTGGATCGGTGAGTACACCGCGCCGCCGGCGCACTTGCCGAGGATGATCGAGATCTGCGGCACCACACCGGAGAGCAGTTCGTGGCGGGCGCCCAGTTCGGCGTACCAGGCCAGCGAGGTGACCGCGTCCTGGATGCGGGCTCCGCCGGAGTCGTTGATACCGACGATGGGGCAGCCGACCATGGCGACCCACTCCATCAATCGCGCAACTTTGCGGCCGAACATCTCCCCCACCGAGCCACCGAACACCGTCTGGTCGTGTGAAAAGACGCCGATCGGCCGACCATTGATGGTGCCGTGCCCGGTGACCACACCGTCGCCGTAGAGGGCGTTCGGGTCACCCGGGGTGCGGGCCAGTGCGCCGATCTCCAGGAAGCTGCCCGGGTCGAGCAGTGCGTGAATCCGGTTTCGGGCGCCGGGGATGCCACGCTTGTCGCGCTTGGCGGCCGCGGCCGCACCGCCGGGTTCGGATGCCTGCTTGAGCTTCTCGCGCAACTCGGCCAGCAGTTCGGCGTTGGTCTTCGCGGTCACTGCGGCTACTTCTCCTGCGCCGGGATCTTCTGCTGCACTTCGATCGCTTCGCCCTGAATACGGGTGATTGCCTCGCTGAGGTGGGCGCCCACCTTGGCGATGTAGGGCTCGTCGATCGCCTGAATGTGCTCACCGCCGATCGGCACTACCTCCAGATCGGATGCGAACCGGCCCCATCCGCCGTCCGGCTGCCGGATGCCGTAGCGCGGTTCGAACATGATCGCGTCATCGTGATAGCGGTCGGCCATGTAGAGAGTCACATGCCCGTCGAACGGCTCGATATTGGCGGTGTCCAGCGCACGGTTGTCCAGGTACGAGGTCCGCTGATGTTCGATGATGCCGCCGGGAACATTCACACCGCTGGCTTTGACGGCGTCGAGCACGAAACGGACCTGCCCGTCGTCGTCGAGGTTCTCGAGTTGCTCGTAGGGGATGGCCGGGATCTCCACGTTGAATGTCCGCTGCGCGAACAGTGCGTAGCGGTCCCAGCGGGCGCGGATCTCCGCTGTGGTCTGCGGAACTTCCTCTCCGGCACGAACCGTGTCGATCAACCCGACGAACGCCACCTCGACGCCGGCGCGTTTGAGTCCGACCGCGCAGGCGTAGGCGAGCGCCCCGCCCAGGGACCAGCCGGCCAGGATGAACGGGCCTGTGCCGCCGATCTCCAGAAGCTTGGGCACGTACTGCCTGGCCCGCTCCTCGATGGAGCCTTCGACCCGTTCGAGTCCGTATACGGGGTTGTCCGGCGGCAGTCGTTTGATCAGTGGTTCGTAAACGACCGTTGAACCACCGGCCGGGTGGAACACGAATATCGGCACGCTGTCGACGCCTTCTTTGGTGCCTTCTTTGGTGCCTTCT
>Ga0209023_10004650_pt1 | contig 15497 bp, 13 predicted proteins | sample LakOneMetagenome_FD_187468 | JGI IMG/M metagenome (GOLD analysis project Ga0209023, IMG submission 187468) | Freshwater and sediment microbial communities from Lake Erie, Canada (SPAdes) (version 2) | ecosystem: Environmental > Aquatic > Freshwater > Lentic | place: Lake Erie, Canada... | reverse complement strand
CCCGCTGATGGCCGGCTACCCCCGTTCCGAGATGGAGGAGATGGTCGAGCGCTGGCTCCAGGCCAACCGCGACGCCGAAGCCGCGGGCGACTGGAGCCCGATGGCCGACCTCTACACGGAGGATGCGACCTACGGCTGGAACTACGGCGACAAGGAGAACTTCATGGCCGTCGGCCGGGAGGAGATCCGCACCATCGCCCTGGGGCTGGAGATGGGTGGGCTCGGCGGCTGGGAGTACCCCTACCAGGAGATCCTGATCGACGAGGTCAAGGGCCAGGTCGTGGGGTTCTGGCGCCAGATCGCCGACGCGACCCGCGCCGACGGCACCCACTACGAGGTGGCCGGCATCGGCGGGAGCTGGTTCCGCTACGGCGGCGGCTTCCAGTGGTCGTGGCAGCGCGACTGGTTCGACTACGGCAACGCGGCCGCCCTCTTCATGGAGATGATCGGCGACGGCACCTTGTCGGAGGGCATGACCAAGCGCATGGAGCGGTCGATGGCCGGTTCCCTGCCCGGCCACTACGCGCTGGCCGACACCCCGGTCGGCCTGTGGGAGGTGCCGGGCTGATGGGGCGGTTCGACGGCCGCTTCGAAGGGAAGGTCGCCATCGTCACCGGAGCCGCCGGGGGCATCGGCGAGGCCTACGCCCGGGGCCTCGCCGCGGAAGGCGCGTCGGTCGTGGTGGCTGACCTCGACGAGAAGGGCGAGGCCACCGCCGCCGACATCACGGCCCAGGGCGGTGGCCCGGCCATCTTCGTCAAGGTCGACGTGGGCGATCCGGACTCGACCCGGGCCATGGCCGACGCCACGGTGGCCGCCTTCGGGGGCATCGACCACCTGGTCAACAACGCGGCGATCTACGGCACCATGCAGTTCGACCTGCTCCTGACCGTCGACTGGGACTACTACCAGCGGTTCATGGGCGTGAACATGAACGGGGCGCTGCTGTGCACCCGGGCCTGCTTCGAGGCCATGACGGCACGGGGCGGCGGTTCGATCGTCAACCAGTCGTCCACCGCCGCCTGGCTGTACTCCGGGTTCTACGGGTTGGCCAAGGCCGGGGTGAACGGGCTCACCCAGCAATTGGCCCACGAGCTCGGCGGCCGCAACATCCGCATCAACGCCCTGGCCCCCGGGCCGACCGACACGGCGGCCACCCGGGCGCAGGTCGGCGAGAGCATGGTGAAGTCACTGGTCAAGGACCTCGCGCTCAAGCGCCCCGGGCAACCCGAGGACATGGTGGGGCTCTGCCTGTTCCTCCTGTCCAGCGAGGCCTCCTGGATCACCGGCCAGGTCTTCAACGTCGACGGCGGCCAGGTGTTCCGGTGACCGACGGTCCCGAGCCGGACGTTGCCGCGCCGGCCGGTGTCGGGTTCATCGGCCTCGGCCAGATCGGCAAGCCGATGGCCGAGCACCTCGTCGACTGGCCGGGCGGCCTGACCGTCTGCGACGCGGTGCCTGCGGCCACCGAGGCGTTCGCAGCCCGGGGCGCCCACGTGGCCGCCACCCCGGCCGAGGTCGCCGAACGGGCGACGGTGATCTCGATCATGGTGCGCGACGACGCACAGGTGAGCGACGTGCTCACGGGCCCCGACGGCATCCTCACCACCGCCCGGCCCGGAACGGTGGTCGCCGTCCACTCCACCGTCGAGGCCGACACCCCGGCCCGCCTGGCCGCCCTCGCCGCCGGGCACGGCGTCATGCTCGTCGACGCCCCGGTCAGCGGCGGCTTCATGGGCGCGGCCGGCGGCACGCTGGCCCTGATGGTCGGCGGCACCGACGAGGCGGTCGCCCTCGTGCGGGCGCCGTTCGCGTGCTTCGCCACGCTGGTCGCCCACCTCGGTCCGGTCGGAGCCGGCACGAGGGCCAAGCTGGCCCGCAACCTGATCACCTTCGCGTCCTACGCCGCGGTCGGCGAAGCGTTGCGGCTGGCCGAGGCCGCAGGAGTCGACCTGGCCCAGCTCGGGGAGGTCGTCCGCCACTCCGACCGCATCACCGGAGGCCCTGGCGCGATCATGCTGCGGTCGACGGCCGGGCCCTTGGGGCCCGACGACGGCCTCCGGCCGATCTTCGAGCACACGCGCGGGCTCGGCGAGAAGGACCTCTCCCTGGCACTCGGGCTGGGGGCCGACCTCGCGGTCGACCTGCCGATCACCACGCAGGCCCTCGCCTCCCTCGGCGACGCACTGGGCGTCCCGCCCGAGCCGGCCTGATGGCCGAGCCCTACACCGGGAGGACGCACGACGACCTGGCCGACCTGGCCCGCGAGCTGTTGCTGGCCGGCCACCTGATCGACCGGTCGGGCATGCCCCACCTGATCGGGCGCTTCGGGCGCGACGGCATGCGCGACATCGCCATCGACGAGTGGATGGCGGCCAGCCCGATCTACTCGAAGCGCATGCAGCGCCTGCTCGGGTTCGAGGGCGACACCGTCGAGACCATCTTCAAGGGCATGCAGCTCGACGTCGGCGCGCCCCCCGAGTTCATGGACTTCCGCTACTCGGTGGCCGATGACCACCACGGCGAGTTCCACCTGGCCCACTGCGGTGCGCTGATGGACGTCGAGCCGATGGGCGACGACTACGTCGAAGCGATGTGCCACGACATCGAGGACCCGACCTTCGACGCCACCGCGGCGGCGACCAACCCCCGGGCCCAGGTCCGCCCGATCCACCGCCCGCCCCGGGTGCCGGCCGACCGCCACCCCCACTGCGCCTGGACGGTGACCATCGAACCCGAGGCCGAGCCGCTCCCCTACCCCGCCCAGGCCCAAGGGCTCGGCTCGTCGGCCGCGGCGCGACTGCCGTTGGCGGCGCCGCCGACCGACCTGCCAGCCGACGACGGTTGGAACGACTATGCCGCTCCCCTCGACCCCGACCTCGTGCTCGAACGGTTCTCGTCCGCCACCCTGGCCGCCATCTGCGACGAGGTCGCACTCCAGGGCCACCTGCTGTCGCGGGCGTTCCTGCTCCACACCGCCGAGCGATCCTCCGTCGAGGAGGCCACGGCCATCGGGACGAAGCAGCTGGCGGGGATCGCCGGCCTGACGTCGAAGCGGCTGGCCGCCCTGCTGGGCGTCGGTCCGGACCTCGCCGGCGTGGCCGCGGTGCTGGCCGTCCACCCGATGTTCCTGCCGCGGGCCTACGTGGATCGAACGATCTCCACGGACGGCGCCGAGCTGCACCTGACGCTGGGGCCCTCCCCTGCCCATACCGACGGCGACGGACTCACCTGGCCGGCTCTGCTGGTCGAGCACGCCGACGACGGCCTGCGGGCGGCCGTGCAATGCGTCGCGCCGCAGTCTCGGATCACCGCCAGCGAGACCGGGTCCTGGACCATCAGCATCGACCCCGAGGCTCCCCCGGCGCCGCAGCCCGACGAGGTGACCCTGACGGAGTTCTCCACCGGCGCGGTGTTCCGGTTCCGACGCCGGGGCTGAGCCTGGCGAACCGCAGCTCGGCGGGGGAGCTCGTCAGACGTTGCGGCGGTACCGACCGCCGGCTTCGAACAGCGTCTCGGTGATCTCCCCGAGGCTGCACACCCGCACCGCGTCCATCAGCACCGCGAACACGTTCTCGCCGGCCAGCGCAGCGTCGCGGAGCCGGTGCAGCATGGCCGGGCGCTCGTCGGTGTGGCGGGCCTGGAAGTCGCGCAGGCGGCGGATCTGGCTCTCCTTCTCCTCGTCGGTGGAGCGGGCCAGTTCCGGGACGACCTCGACATCGGTCGCCGGGTTCGGGTCGAGGAACGTGTTGACCCCGACGATGGGCAGCGAGCCGTCGTGCTTGCGGTGCTCGTAGCGCATCGACTCGTCCTGGATCCGGCCCCGCTGGTACCCGGTCTCCATCGCCCCGAGCACGCCGCCCCGCTCGGAGAGCTTCTCGAGCTCGACCAACACCGCCTCCTCCACCAGGTCGGTCAGCTGCTCGATGACGTAGCTGCCCTGGTTGGGGTTCTCGTTCATCGCGAGGCCCCACTCCTGGTTGATGATCATCTGGATCGCCAGGGCGCGACGGACCGACTCGGCCGTCGGCGTGGTGACCGCTTCGTCGTACGCGTTGGTGTGGAGGCTGTTGCAGTTGTCGTAGATCGCGATGAGGGCCTGGAGGGTGGTGCGGATGTCGTTGAAGTCCATCTCCTGGGCGTGCAGCGAGCGGCCCGAGGTCTGCACGTGGTACTTCAGCTTCTGGCTGCGCTCGGCCGCGCCGTAACGGTCGCGCATGGCCACCGCCCAGATCCGCCGGGCCACCCGCCCGAGCACCGAGTACTCCGGGTCCATCCCGTTGGAGAAGAAGAAGGACAGGTTGGGGGCGAAGTCGTCGATGGCCATCCCCCGGGCCAGGTAGGTCTCGACGTAGGTGAGCCCGTTGGCCAGCGTGAACGCCAACTGGGTGAGGGGGTTCGCGCCCGCTTCGGCGATGTGGTAGCCGCTGATGGAGACCGAGTAGAAGCTCCGCACCTCGTGCTCGACGAACCACTCCTGGATGTCGGCCATCACGCCCAGGCTGAACTCCGTGGAGAAGATGCAGGTGTTCTGGCCTTGATCCTCCTTGAGGATGTCGGCCTGGACGGTGCCACGCGCGGTGCGCAGCGCCTCGGCCCGCACCGATGCCGCCTCCTCGCCGGTCGGTTCCCGGCCGTGCTCGGTCGCGAACGCGGCGAGCTGCTGGTCGATGACCGTGTTGAGGTACATGGCGAGGATGGTCGGTGCGGGGCCGTTGATGGTCATCGACACCGAGGTCGACGGGTCGCACAGGTCGAACCCGGAGTACAGGACCTCCATGTCGTCGAGGGTCGCCACCGACACCCCCGCGTTGCCGACCTTGCCGTAGATGTCGGGCCGCTCGGCCGGGTCGAACCCGTAGAGCGTCACGGAGTCGAACGCGGTCGACAGCCGGGTGGCCGGCTGGCCCTCGGCCAGCAGGTGGAACCGCCGGTTGGTCCGGAACGGATCGCCCTCCCCGGCGAACATGCGGGCCGGATCCTCCCCGTCCCGCTTGAACGGGAACACACCGGCGGTGAACGGGAAGGAGCCCGGCAGGTTCTCCGAACGGAGGAAGCGCAGCAGCGCGCCGTGATCGTCGGCCGGAGGCAGCGCCACCCGCGGAACCTTCGTGCCCGACAGCGACTCCCGCCACAGCACGGCGCCCGAGGGATGCACGTCGCCGCCGTGGGCCTCGACCACCGCCGGCCAACCGTCGAGCAGGGCGCGACTGCCCGGGGCCACCACCGACGCCGCCTCGTCGATGGCCTCGACCAGATCGGGGCTGGGCGTGCCACGTGACTCGAGCACTGCGCGGGCCGTCTCCAGGTGCTGCACGGCCCGGACGGCCGCCACCTGGTCGTCGGTCTCGTGGTGGTGGTCACGAACCGCCTCGGCCACCTCGGCCAGGTAGCGGGCGCGGGCGGCGGGCACGACGACGGCCACCCGCGAGCTGGTGCGCCCCGTGACCGGAGCGAGCACCCCCTCGGCCACCGGCAGGCCGAGGTCGGCCAGGAGGCTCCGCAGGTGCTGGTAGAGCGCGGTGACCCCGTCGTCGTTGAACCGGGCGGCCACCGTGCCGAACACCGGGAGCTCCTCGGGGGGCACATCGAACCGTTCGAGGTTCCGGGCCAGTTGCCGCCGCACGTCGCGCAGGGCGTCCTCGCCTCCGCGGCGCTCGAACTTGTTGATGACCACCGCCTGGGCGTGGTCGAGCATGTCGATCTTCTCGAGCTGGGTGGCCGCCCCGAACTCGGGGGTCATCACGTAGACGGGCAGGTCGACGTGGTCGACGATGCCGGCGTCACCCTGGCCGATCCCGGGCGTCTCGACGATCACGAGGTCATACCCGGCGACCCGGCATGCGGCGATCATGTCGTCGAGGGCGTCGGGAACCTGGCTGCGGCCTCGGGTGGCCAGCGACCGGAACAGCACCTGCGGCGGCGCGACGGCGTTCATGCGGATCCGGTCGCCGAGCAGCGCGCCCCCGCCCCGGCGCCGGGTGGGGTCGATGGCCAGCACGGCGATGCGGAGCTTGTCCTCCTGGTCGAGCCGGAAGCGACGGATCAACTCGTCGGTGAGGGACGACTTGCCCGAGCCGCCCGTGCCGGTGATGCCGAGCACCGGCACCGAGCGCGTGCCGGCCTGCGCCCGCAGCTCCTCGACCAGGTTCGGGTCCAGCCGGCCGGCCTCCAGGGTGGTGATCACCCGCGACAGCGAGGCCTGGTCGCCGCTGTAGAGCCCGTCGAGGCCGGTGATCGGGCTGCGCACCGGATCGCGGTCGCACGCCTCGACCATGGTGTTGACCATCCTCTGGAGCCCGAGCTCCTGACCATCGGCCGGCGAGAAGATGCGGGCCACGCCGTAGGCCTGGAGCGCCTCGATCTCGCTCGGGATGATCACCCCGCCGCCGCCGCCGAAGATCTGCACGTGCCCGAACCCCCGGGTCGCCAGCTCGTCGACCAGGTAGCGGAAGTACTCGTTGTGCCCACCCTGGTAGGACGACACCGCGACACCCTGCACGTCCTCCTGCACCACGGCCGTCACGATCTCCTCGACGGACCGGTTGTGGCCGAGGTGGATGACCTCGGCCCCTTGGGCCTGCAGGATCCGGCGCATGATGTTGATCGCCGCGTCGTGCCCGTCGAACAGGCTCGCTGCGGTGATGAACCGGACCGGATGGGTCGGCACGTGGAGGCCCTGCGTGGTCATGGCACCAATGTAGTTGGAAGTCCAACCACATTTCCTTTGATGCCCAACTATCCGGGTGGGTCAGAGCCGTCGGTGAAGTCCGCGGCATCGAGTCGGACGCGGCGCAGCAGCGAGAACAGCTGGCCCAGCTCGTCGGTGGTCAGCGGCACCGCCTCGAAGAGCGCCTCGTTCAACGCCGCAGTCGCCCGCTTGGCCACCCGGCGGCCCGCCGGGGTGATCCGGGCCAGGACGGCCCGCCCATCGGTCGGATGGGCCACCCGACGCACGAAGCCCTGCTGCTCGAGCCGGTCGACCGCGTTGGTGACGCTCGCCGGGTGCACCTGGAGGCGGCGGCCGATCTTGCCCAGCGGCAGCTCACCTTGGCGACTGAACTGCAGGAGGGCGAGCAGTTCATACCGGGCGAACGTGAGGTCGTGCGGGGCGAGGAGGCCATCGGCCTGGGCCAGCAGGATCTGGTTGACCCGGGCCACCGAGGTGACCATCGCCATCCCGGGCGCGGCGGCGGCCCACCCGTGGGCCTCCCACTGCCGGGCCGCTTCGGCGATCGGGTCGAACCCGAGTGGTGCCCCCGTCGCCATGCCAGCAAGGTACACACGCGGGCCGGGCCGCTACGACGGCGCGGTGCAGGCCAGGGCGTGGAACTGGCTCGGGACGATCGAGCCCTTGCAGAAGACGCTGGTCGGGCTGCCCTCGACGACGGTCCAGCCCGGCGTGGCGCCGTACCAGCGCCACAGGCTGGTGAAGATGGCCGTGGGGTCGGACGGATCGTGGAGCTTCAACCGGGCGTACGAACCGATGCAGGTGAAGCTGTCGTACACGGGCGGCGTGTCCTCACCGGTGTCGGCGAGGAGCAGGCTCGTCTTGCACACCGGCTTGTCGACCTTGGCCGTGAAGGGGAAGGTGCAGATGTCGTCGTGGCCGGCCTCGTTCCCCGCGAGGGTCCCCGTGCCCGTGAGCACGCCCGCCCCGGCGGTCGATCCGGTGAGTGTGATCTTCATGGCCGGCGACGAGCTCGGGTACTTCTTGCTGGCGCTCACGCCGAACGAGTTGCCGGCGCGCTTCACCTTGCCGATCAGGCCCTGGTCCTCGGGGCCGAGCACGGTGGCGTTGGCCCCCTTCACGGTCAACGACTTGCCGTCGACGGTGCCGTGGTCGCACGAGAGGGCGTGGTCCCCGGAGATCGTGATGCCGTAGGTGCCGTCGGCCAGCGGCCGCGCCGGTTCGCAGGCGGCAAGGGCCACCACGATCCCCACCAGGAGCAACGCCACCGCGGCGACGCCGGCCCGGCCCCGCGACCCGCGCCTCGGCGAATGGGTGGTGGTCGTCTGCTCGGTCATCGGCTCCCGATCTCGTGGGTCGTCGCGGCAGACCCTTCGAGCCCGGCCCGAGGCCGACCACCGAGCTGCCCGCTCGGGGACAGGGCTACCACAGCCCCGCCGGCCGCGCCCCGGGGTGGGGACCCCGTTCGGGCCCGAGCGGGCTACTCCAGTTGGAGCACCGAGTCGAGGCACGTGACCTCGAGCAGGTGGCGCACGGCCCTCGTGGGCGACTGCACGACCACCTCGACGTCACGGCCGAAACGGGTGAGGGTGAGCAGGCTCCGCAAGCCGGTCGAGTCGATGAACGCGATGCCCGCGGCATCGATCGAGAAGTGACGGATCCCCGATCGCAGCAGGCGGCTCAGCACATCCTCGAGGGATTGCACCGTCACCACGTCGACCTCGCCGACGATGCGCAACCGGGCGCTCGCGTCGTCGCGCACGTCCACGACGATCTCGAGCTCCCTCCGGTCGCGGTGGCTGTCCTCCGGCACGTCTGCCCCAGACCTCGCGGCCGTCGACGCAGTGGCTCTCCGCCGACGACGATCAAGTCGCAGCGTACGCCAGTGCCCGGCGGCCCGCTGCTCAGCCCCGCCCGCAGGAGGCGCCGATGTGACGGCCCGGGCTCGACCACGTGGCGTCGTCGCTGGACGGCCACCAGTCGCCCGTCGGTTCGTCCTGTTCGTACTCGACCGGCGGGGCCGCACCGCTGGCGATCGCCGCCACCGCCGTGACCAGCCGGTCGATGTCGGCGGCCCGGGTGGAGAGGCCCGCACTGGCCCGCACCGCCCCTGGGATGCGGCGCCGATCGCCCTGCAGCACCGCCGCCTGGTAGTCGGCCACCTCGGCGTGGCTCAGCCCCAGCAGCCGCAGCAGGTAGGGATGGGCGCAGAAGCACCCGTGGCGGACGCCGATGCTGTTCTCGGCGCTCAGCCGGGCGGCCACCAGTGCATGCGGCACCCCCTCGACGACGAAGGAGGCGACGGGCAGGGCGCCATCGGTGGCCGACGGTCCGAGCAGCCGCACGCCAGGGATGCCGGCCAGGCCGTCGTGGAGCAGGCGGGCCATGGCGTCGTCGTGGGACCGGATGGCATCCCAGCCGATGGCGGTGAGCTCGTCGATGGCCGCATGGAGGGCCACGCCGCCGATCACGTTCGGTGAGCCGGCCTCTTCCCGCTCGGGCGGGTCGGTCCACACGACCTCGTCGAGGTCGACGAGGTCGACCGCTCCCCCGCCGGCCAGGAACGGGTCGCCCTCGGCGAACGTGGACCGCGGCCCGATCAGCACCCCCGCCCCGAACGGCGCGTACATCTTGTGGCCGCTCCACGCGACGTAGTCGGCGGTGGTCGGCAGGGGCCGGTGGGGGGCGAGCTGGGCGCCGTCGACGAACACCGGGACACCGCGCTCGTGGGCCGCCTCGATGATCGCGTCGATCGGCGGGACCCATCCCGTCACGTTCGACGCGCCGGTGACGGCCAGCAGGCGGGGACGAGGCGCCGCGTCGAGCGCCGCGGCCACGTCGTCGACGGTGAACGTCCCCCCGACGTCGCACTCGACGTAGCGGCGTTGGGCGACCCGCCCCCAGGGCAGCAGGTTGGCGTGGTGTTCCACGACGGTGGTCACGACGACGTCGCCCGGCTCGAACCGCAGCCGGTAGGCCAGGTGGTTGATGGCCTCGGTGCTGTTGCGGCAGATGACGGCCACGTCGTCGCGGTCCGTTCGGCCGGCGAAGGCCACGATCGCCGACCGGGCCCGCTCGTACTCCGCGGTGGCCAACTGCGACTTCCAGCCCGCGCCGCGGTGCACGCTCGAGTACCACGGCAGGAACTCCGCGACCCGCGCGGCCACCGACGGCAGCGCGCCGGTCGACGCGGCGGCATCGAGCGCCACGTAGGTCCGCTCGACGCCGTCGATGCACGGGACGAGCAGGTCGTCGCCGACCAGCCGGATGCCGAGATCGCTCATCGGGCCGGCACCAGCGGATCGCGCCACATGGGGCGCATGACCGGCCCCTCCGGCATCTCGACCTCGGCCGTGATCCGGAAGCCGTGCCGCTCGTAGAACGCGACGTTGCGGATGTTGCTGGACTCCAGGTACGCCGCGGTTCCGTTGGCGTCGCAGCCGTCGAGCACCGAGCGCAGCAGCTGCCCGCCGAGGCCCCGACCCTGGGCCGACGGATGGGTGCCGATCACCCCGAGGTAGAAGTGGGGTTCGGTCGGGTGGGACTCGAAGAGCTGGAGCATCCCGGTGAGCACGAGCTCGGCCCGCTCCGCGACGGTCTCCCGGAAGAAGGCCTCGATGCGCTCCATCGCCGGTCCTTCGTACAGCTCGACCTCCGGTGGGGCCCACAGTGCCGCCGCCTGCAGGTCGTCGGTGACGTAGGCGTGGCCCTTGGCGATCGCCAGGTCGAGCGTGGCGCCGAAGAACTGGTCGAGCGCGCCCGCCCGCTGGCCGACGTCGGGGCACATCCAGGCGAACATGGGGTCGTCGAGGAAGGCCGCACGGAGCACGCTCAGCAGGGCCGGCACCTCGGCCCGCAGCACGTGGTGGGGAGCGAGCATCGGCGCGGGACGGAGGTCCATGACGATGGTGATCGTCCCACAGCCGTGGGGCCGGTGGCCGACTCCGGCGACGAACCCCGTCCTCAGGGGGTCGGCGCGGTGGAGGGGATGCGGAGGCTGAAGACCGATCCCCGTCCGTAGCGGCCCCGGCGGTACACGATGTCGCCCCCATGGGCCCGGGCCGTGCCCCGGGCCAGGTAGAGCCCGAGGCCCGAGCCGGGACGGGTCCGATCGGCCCGGGCGTACTTGCGGAAGATGAGCCCCAGGTCGGCGACGGCCACCCCCGGACCCTCGTCGGCCACGGCCACGTCGATCCACTCCCGATCGGCCACGACGGCGAGGGTCACCGGTTCGTCGGCCCCCGAGTACTTCGCGGCGTTCGCCACGAGGTTGGTGAGCACCTGCTCGATGCGGGGCCGGTCGACCTCGACGAGCAACGGCTCGGGCCGGTCGTGGATGAGCTGCACCGACCGTCCGAGCACGGTGGCCATCTCGGCCGCCACCTGACGCGTCACCTCGCGGATGTCGGTGGTGGCGAGATCGAGCCGCAGCGCGCCCTGGTCGATCATCCGCACGTCCTCGAGACTGCGGATCAGGTGGTCGATGCGCTCGCTGGCCCGGCGGATGCTGGTCGCCGCGGTGGCGTCCTCTCCCTCGAGCGTCGCCTCCAGGAGTGAGGCATAGCCCATGGCCACGGTCAACGGCGTCCTGATCTCGTGAGCGAGGGCCCGGAAGACGACGTCGAGGTCGTCGACCACGTCCTGGGCCCGCTCCGGCTCGGGTGGGGGCTCGGGCGGCCCGTCGGCCCCATCCTGGACCGTGGCCGGACCGACATCGACGGCGGCCAGCTTCAGGAACGGCACGCCCCCGATGGCCGGGCTCCAGTGATACCCCTGGCCGTATCCGCACCCCAGGCGTCGGAGCTCAGCGAGCTGCTCGGCGTTCTCCACCCCTTCGGCCACCACCCGCAGCCCCAGCGCGTTCGCCACGCCCATCATCGCCGTGACGATGGCCAGATCCTCGGGGTTGTCGGGCAGACCCGACACGAACGAGATGTCGGCCTTGATCGCATCGAGGGGCAGCCGCTTGAGCATGGCCAGTGAGCTCGACCCGGTGCCGAAGTCGTCGGCCGACAACCGGACCCCCAGGGTGCGCAGGCGGGCCAGTTGCCGGACCGCACGGGTCACGTCCTGCATGAGCACGCCTTCGGAGACCTCGAGACCGAGGCGGGATGGATCGAGCCCCGAGTCCTCCAAGGCGGCCCGCACGTGGTCCGGGAGCTGGCGGTCGCGGAGCTGCCCGGCCGAGAGGTTGACCGACACGGTCAACGTCCGCTCGGGGAGCTGGCGCTGCCAACGGGCGGCCTCGGCGCACGCCGTGCGCAGGACGAGCGTGCCGAACTCGTCGCCGAGGCCGCATCGCTCCGCAGCCGCGATGGCCGCCGGAGGCGGGATGGCCGAGAGGTCGTCGTCGGTCATGCGCAGCAGCGCCTCCGCCCCGACCACCTCCTGGTCGGCGAGGTTCGTCACCGGTTGGTAGGCCAGCGCGACCTCGCCGATGGCCACGGCCCGGCGCACGAGGTGCTCGATCTGCACCTGGTGCTGCACCTCGGCCCGCATCGCGTCGTCGTACACGAGGGTCTGGTTGCGCCCGGCGTCCTTGGCCCGCTGCAGGGCCATCTCGGCCGCTCGCACGATCTCGGCCGCCCCGACGGCGTCCCACCCGTCGAGCGCCACCCCGACGGTCGACCGGAGCCGGATCTCGAGGTCGTCGACCAGCATCGGACGGCCCACGGACCGGCGGATGTGATCAGCGAACGTCTGGGCCTCGGATTCGTCATGGAGGTGCGGGCAGCACACGGCGAACGATGCTCCGGAGTAGCGGGCCACCGTGTCACCGCCGTGGGCGGCCCGCGTGAGCACCGCGGCGCAGTCGCGCAGCAGCTGATCGCCGGCCGGCAGGCCGTACGCCTCGTTGTGCTGCCGGAAGCCGTCGAGGTCGACCAGCGCCACCGCCACCGCGCCGAGCTCGCCGCGAGCGGACAGGTCGTGGTCGATCGCGTCGAGCAGGGAGACCCGGTTGCGGAGCCCGGTGAGGCCGTCGTGGGTCGCGTGGTGGGTGGCCTCCGCCTCGGCGACGGCGCGATCGGTCCGGTCGACCGCCGAGGCGACGAGGGCCACGACCTGGCCGCTCTCGCAGAGCGCAGAGACGTTCACCTGGGCTGGGAAGCGGCGACCGCCTCGACGGGTGATCACCACTTCCCCGGTCCAGTCCTCACCCCCCCGGACCCGATCGAGGATCGACCGCACCTCCTCCCGGCCGAGGTTCGACGGCGCGACGGCGTTGGTGGACTGGCCCAGCGCTTCCTCGGCCGACCAGCCGTACAGCTCCTCGGCGGCCCGGTTGAGGTAGAAGACCTGGCCGTCGGGGTCGAGCACGAGGATGGCCTCGCCCACGGCGTCGAGGAGGCTGGCCCTGGGCAGCAGGGCGAGCTCGGGCGACGGGTCGGTGGGCCCCAGGCCCGACCGGTCGTCGATCGCCCACCCGGCGAGGCCCATCCGGTCAACCGGCGGGCCGGCGGACGACCGGGTGGGGCTGCTCACCCCCGCGTGGAAGACCACGGCGCCCATCCCGGCGCTGGTCGCGCTGGGCACGACCCGGAGCAGGACCCGGCGCGCCGCCTGGGGCGAGGGGTGCTCGAACACCAGGACCGAGCGCCCACCCCCGAGCACCTCGCGGATGCCGGCGGCGATGGTGGTCCCGGGTCGTCCCTCACGGTCGGGCCACCCCGCGACGACGGCGAGGTAGTCGTCACCCAGCTCACCCGTCCGCCCCTCGCCACGACCGCCACCGTCGATCGTGAAGTCCTGCCACGCCTCGTTGCAGGCCACGATCACCCCGTCGGCGTCGAGCAGGGCCGCCGGTACGCGGAGGGCATCGAAGGCGCGGGCCCCCTGGCCGGTGCTGTCGTCCGCTCGCGTCTCGGTGGCGCTCACGCCATCTGCCTTCCCTTCACTGCCTGCCCGCCTCCCTCCTCATCGGCCGGAACCGGGGCGATGGGAGCGCTTTGCGCGGATCGTGACGATTGCCGGATCATCGACCCGCTCACAGCGCGCCAGACACGGCCGATAGGTGCGAACCCGCAACACCTGCGGCAGGAGGGTTCGGCTGTGAACCAGAGGACGGCGCTCGTCGTCGATGACGATCGGGCGCTCCTGACCCTCGCCACGCGCATCCTCGTCGTGGACGGGTTCGAGGTCGTCGCCGCGCCGAGTGCCGAAGCGGCGCTCGCCGCCGTCGTGGCCGTGCCCGTCCTCGACCTCCTGTTCACCGATGTCGTCCTCCCCGGCGATTCCGGTCTCGAGCTGGCTGCCGCGCTCCGCCTCGAGCGGCCGACGCTCCCGGTGCTGGTCACGACCGGCCAGTGGGAGGGTGAGGTGCGCGAGGCGATCAAGCGGGCGGGTCACCACCTGATCCGCAAGCCCTACGACGCACCATCGGTCCGCCGAGCGGTGCACCTGGCCATGGCCGCACCCGATCCGGGCCCGGTCGGCGTCCGATGAGGGTGCTCGCCGTCGAGGACGATCCGGCCACCAGCGGCATGGTGGCGCGGATGCTGGGCAAGGAGGGCCACACCGTCGAGGTGGTGGCCACCAGCGACGACGGTCTGTGGATGGCCACGGAGTTCGACTTCGACGTGGTGATCCTCGACTGGTCCCTCCCCGGTGTGCAGGACGGCCTCGAGATCTGCCAGGAGCTCCGCGACCGCGGCCGCTGGATGCCGATCCTCATGCTGACCGGGCGCAGCGCCATCGACGAGCGGGTGGCCGGCCTGCGGGCCGGGGCGGACGACTACCTCACCAAGCCGTTCGCGTTCGAGGAGCTGTCGGCCCGGCTCCAGGCCCTGGCCCGTCGGACGCCCCAGGAGCGACCTGCCGTGCTCCAGGTCGGCGACCTCCACCTCGATCCGGCTGCCCGATCCGTCCGGCGGGGCGACAAGGACATCGCGCTGCGTCCCAAGGAGTTCTCGCTGCTGGAGCTGTTCATGCGGCGGGTGGGCGCGGTGCTCAGTCGGGGCGAGATCCTCGACCAGGTGTGGGACATGAACTTCGACGGCATGTCGAACGTCGTCGACGTGCACGTGAAGTCGCTCCGCAACAAGATCGACAAGCCGTTCGGCCGGGCCTCCATCGAGACGGTGTGGCGGGTGGGGTACCGCCTGCAGGAGGGCTGAACCGGGCCCGGACGGGCGTTCACGATTCGTTCACCGTCGCTGGTCCACGCTGCCAGGTGAACGGAGCCCATCGCTCCACTCGGACTGGAGCAGATCGCATGACCACGTGGACCGTGTTCGCCAGCTACCTCCGCGCCCGACTCGGCGACACCGAGCGAGGGGCGGCCCTCGTGGAGTACGCGCTGATCGTGGCCCTGCTGGCCGTCGGTGCGATCGGTGCGGTGACGTTCCTCGGCCGCATGGGTTCGAGCCGCTTCGCCAGCGTCGGGAGCTCGATCTCCTAGCGCGATCTCCCAGCCCGATCCCCGACGGGGACGGCCACGGTCGCCGCCGAGACGGACGTCACGTGGCTACCGCCGGTAACCATTGCCTATGATCGGACGATGCAGGCCACCGAACCCCAGGTCGAGAGCGGCGCCGAGGCGTCCGAGCCGGGCGGGGTGGAGCACGTCGACGTGCTCATCGTCGGGGCGGGGCTGTCGGGCATCGGGGCGGCCTGCCAGCTCCAGGAACGGTGCCCGGGCAAGACGTTCGCCATCCTCGAGTCCCGCGGCGCGATCGGCGGGACGTGGGACCTCTTCCGCTACCCCGGGATCCGCTCCGACTCCGACATGTTCACCCTCGGCTACTCGTTCCGCCCCTGGACCGGCGCGAAGGCGATCGCCGACGGCGGGGCGATCCGCGACTACATC
>Ga0209023_10004649_pt1 | contig 15497 bp, 23 predicted proteins | sample LakOneMetagenome_FD_187468 | JGI IMG/M metagenome (GOLD analysis project Ga0209023, IMG submission 187468) | Freshwater and sediment microbial communities from Lake Erie, Canada (SPAdes) (version 2) | ecosystem: Environmental > Aquatic > Freshwater > Lentic | place: Lake Erie, Canada... | reverse complement strand
ATCTCGGCGTCGACCTCCGCATCCACGACGCCGATGGCGCCATCGACCGGATCGTCGATGGGCTGTTGGCCTCCGCCGCGGTTCTGGCCTCGGCCCAGCTCCTGTCGCGGCGTGCCGGGCCCACCATCGCCGGCCTCTCACTTCCGGGAGTCGTCGCCGCGGGTGTCGGCGTCGTCACCTGGCAGCGGCTCGCCGCGAAGCGGGCCGGCCGGCGCTCGATGCTCAGCAGAGCCCGCCGACTCGCAACCGCGCGCAAAGCCTGACGAGAACCCCCCGCACCACGGCATCGCTCGCACGCCGTCGACGAGCGTCAGCCTGGTCGTGGACGCCGAGAGCAAGACGCAGGCCATCGCCCGCGCCGTCTTCGATGAGCTGGCCTGTACCGAGTGGCGTGTCGAGCCGGTCGAGCTCGGTCCCCGCGCCTCCTCGTTGGAGAGCAGCGAGATCATGTCCGGGCGATCGTCGAGGGGATTCGACGACCGGCCACGTGAGCGCGCATTAGTACACCTCCGGCAGGGACACACTCGCCCGCCAGCCCTTCATCACCACGCCGCCGGGGACGTCGACGCGCCGGCAGATCGATGAAGCCCTCGCGTCGGTGGGGTCTCGAAGCCAACGTGGCCGTCGAGACCGATCAGCGCGAAGCGATCGATCCGCTCGTGCGTGCCGCGGCCGGCATCGCCGTCTCGCCACAGGCTCTGGCTGAAGACGCGGCGACGAGCGATGTCGTCATCCGCGACGTGTCGCGTTTGTGTGCTCCGGAGCGGCCAGGCGCGCCGAAGCACCGGTTGCCTGGCGTCGTCAGAGATCGCCGTCCACCAGCTCCGGTACGGTCCACTGCGCGCCGCCGGCACCGTGCCGCTGACGCCGAGGAGATCATCATGGAACGAACCCCTGCGGGGAGCGTTCCCACTGGCGGCGGTCGGATTCCCCTCTCCGACACTTTAGGTGGCGACTCCGCCACTCAGAATGGTGAAGGTCGACTGGGTCGGGTCGTGACCTCCACGAGTCTCCTACCGCTCGACGTGCGAGGCGAGGTTCGAAAGCGACGCGGTGAGTCCCGTCGCGTGATCCCGCACGGAGATTCCGTCGGGGACGTTCGCTGCGGTGATGTCGACTCGGGTCCCTTGATCGACAGCCGTGACTTCCCAGGTCATGGTCATCGTGCCGGCGAAGGCAGGATCGTCGGAGATGAAGTCCACGGCCTGCACGACCCGGACGTCAGGAACTAGGTCGACGTATCGGGCCTCGACGATGTCGGCATCGACCGTGGTCTTCCCTGGTGAGCCGGCAGCGTTGGTGTAGGTCAAGACGAGTCGGTACGACCCTCCCGGCCGCGCGTCGAATCGTTCGAACTCGGCAACCATGCCGCGGGGTGGGAGCCAAGCCGTGAGTGCGTCGCGGTCGACCAGAGCGGAGTACACCACCGCCGGCGGTGCGGCGATCATTCGAGATGCGGTGTCGGTACGCGGCATCGCAGCATGCTACGGGCCTGCCGTCCCGTGGTCTCACCTTTCGACGCTCTCGGGGAAGCGTCGAGGAGCGCGACGGGCGCTTGGCGGAGCGTCGTGACCAGCTCGGCTCAAGGGTTGACAGGCTGACACATCGGGCGTAGTTTCCACATACATTAATTAACTAGTACGGAAAGTAAAGGCATGGTCATCGCAACTGATGAGGACCGGCTCAGCGATACGTTCGCCGCGCTGGCCAACTCGGCCCGTCGTGCGATCTTGGCCCGTCTTGCTCCCCGCCGTCGCCGCGATCACCGCGGGAGCAACTCCCTGTGTCGTTGCCGATACCTCCGCCGGCCTGGTCCTGCTGCTCTCGGCTGCCGACCTCGAGCGGTGTGCCGGCTCACCGGCCCGGCTGATCGAAGCGCTGATCGAGGCCGCGGCGCGCCACAGGTTGGCTCTTGGCGCCCCGGAGTGATGACCGGCTCTGCCGGGGTCAGGTATCGCTGGTCTCGAGCAACCGTTTGATGGCGGCGAGGTCCTTGCGGTTCGCTCGTCGCATGGCGGCTTCCATCATCGGGGCGGCGACCTTGGAGAACCCGGTGGGTTCCCCCTGGTTGCGCAAGGTCATGCGGGTGGCGTCGTTCCCCGCGGGTGCCCAGGTGTAGGTGGTCTCCATGGGGAACGGGCCCTGCTGGGTGCGCATGACGAGGCGTTCGCCCGGTGTGAGCTCGACGATCTCGTAGGTGTACTCGAGGCGTCGCCCCAGGAACCGGGCGACGAACGCCACCACCGAACCGACAACCAGAGGTGGTGTGGTCCTCCATTCGACCGAGTCGATGTTGACGTACCACGCCGGCGCGTTCGTCGGGTCGGTCGCGTAGGCCGCAACCACCTCGACGGGCCGATCGATGACGATCTCGGTCTCGATGTCGACGCTCATCGTGCTGCCTTCTTCGCCGGCTTCTTGGCAGTTCGTTTCTTGGCCGCCTTCGTGGGGAGCGTGGCGGCGTGGGCGAGGGCCTTGTCGATCCACGATGCCGCCTTGCGGGCGGTCCAGTCGGCGGGCAGCGTGGCGTAGCCGCCCATCGGCCGGTCGGCCGGGCCGAACGGTCCCGAGCCGGGTTCGGCGAGCAGCTTCTCGCGCTCGGCGTCAGGGAGCTTCACCCCGATGGCAGGCCCGAACAGGCCGATGAACATGTTGCCGTTCACGAAGCCGCCGAGGTTGCCGAACATTGCCTTGACCTCGACGCCGGGCGCGTCAGGCACGAGCTTGGTGAAGCGCTCCTTGTCGACGTCGGTGGGCTTGGGGATCTGCATGGTCAGGCCTCCGGATCGGGTTGGTGGACGGCGGTGGCAAGCAGCGCGAGGAAGTGGTCCCAGCCCGCAACGTGGCGGTCGGACTCGCCGGCGGGGATGTCGTGGTGGCGCAAGGTCAGGATCGTGGCGAAGCCGTCGGGCACCAGCGTGATCTCCACGCGGCTGGATCCGGGCGCGATGTCCGGGCCGTCGCGGTGGGGATCCCAGCCGAAGGTGAACACGATCCGTTCGTAGGGGACGAGCTCGAGGTACTCGCCGCGCATGACGGCACCACCGCCGAGGTCGACGATGCACGCCCCACCCGGGCGGGCGTCGAGCTCGGCGGACTGGCCCCACCACGCGCACATCCGCCGTGGGTCGGTCCAGTACCGCCACACCGTCTCCGGTCGAGCGTCGATGCGGATCGTCTGCTCGATCTGCCGACGATCAGGATCGATCATGGTCGCGGGGCATTGCCGGTATTGCGCGCCACGCGTTTCGGCTTGGCGCGTTCCTCGCGCTCGGCGGCGGCTTTGAGGCGTGTGAGGTGGTCGGACCACATCTCGTCGAGAAAGGCCGCGGCGTCGCGCAGGCCCTCGCGCTGCCACCGGTACAGGCGGCGGTTCCCGTCGCGGCGCACGTCGAGCAGTCCCGCGTCGGCGAGCACCCGAAGGTGCTGGGACACCGCGGGACGGCTCATCGACGAGAAGTGCGCGGCGATCTCACCCGCCGGGAGCTCGGCGTCGTGCACCAGTCGGAGGATGGCCCGGCGGGTCGGATCCGCGACTGCCCGCAACGCTTGATCCATCGACGCCCCTCGGTGTCCTCGGCGGTCGCGGCGATCCGCGGCTGTGTAAGAAGATTCTTACAGACAATCGGGTTCGATGTTGCCGGACTTCCTTGCCATATGCAATCATTGCTCTATGCAAGAAAAGGCGGTTGCCGCATCCGACGCCCTGGTCGACGCCGTGCTCACGGCGTCGCGCGTGCTGGTCGGAATCTCGGCGCGATCACTCGCAGGCACGACCGACGCGGTCACACTGCCGCAGTACCGAACGCTCGTGGTGTTGCGGTCGCGAGGTCCGCAGTCATTGCAGCAGTTGGCCGAGGAGCTGCAGGTTGTGCCCTCGACCGCAACCCGCATGTGTGACCGCCTCGTGCGCAAGGGGCTGATCAGCCGGGACATCCCGGCCGAGAACCGGCGGGAGGTGCAGTTGAGCATCGCCCCTCGCGGGGAGTCTGTCGTCCTCGACGTCACGCGCCGGCGCCGTCGCGAGATCCAGCGGATCGTCGACAGGATGGGCTCGGAAGGCAGAGCGGATCTGGTGGCGGCGCTGCTGGCGTTCTCGCGAGCCGCCGGTGAGCTTCCCGATGATGCTTGGTTCCTGGGATGGACGTGACTCGCTCGCTATCGGGTCGTTTGTCTGGGCTCGCGGCGCGGGGTCAGCGGGACTTCGTTCTGGCCGCGGTTACGGGTGTGTTGGTCGGTCTCGGGGTGGCCGGCTTCGAGTGGCTCACTCGCCAGCAGGTCTACGACCGGCTCGTGACGGCACCGCTCGCGGTTCAGGCGCTGGGACCGTTTGTCGGCCTGGTCGTCGCCGCGCTGGCGCTCCGGTACCTGGCCGGTGGGGCGTCACCGGCGACCGCGGATGAGTACATCAAGAACTTCCACGAACCGCTTCGTCCGCTGGCGCTCCGTCCGGTCGTGGGGCGCGTCGTGGCGGGGGTCGCCACCCTGGGGTTCGGAGGGGCGCTGGGCTTCGAGGGGCCCTCTCTCTACCTGGGCGCGGCGGTCGGTTCGGGCTTGCAGCGTCGTTGGTCGCATCGGTTCTCCCCGATCGACTCGAAGGTGTTGATGGTGGCGGGCGCCGCGGCGGGGGTGGCGGCGATCTTCAAGGCACCGGCGACGGGGGCGATCTTTGCTCTCGAGGTTCCGTACCAGGACGACACGGCGCACCACATGTTGCTGCCGGCGCTCATCGCCGCGGCGACGGGGTATCTGACGTTCGTCGCGATCGTGGGTACGGCCCCGTTGTTCGCGGTCTCCGGTAGCCCTCCGTTCGACCTGCGTGACCTCGGTGGCGCGATGGTCCTGGGTCTGGTGTGCGGACTCGGGGCCCGCGCCTTCGCGGTGCTCATCCGGGCCGCGAAGCGCCTTGCGGGCACCGGTCATCCGGCGCTGCGAACCAGCCTCGCGGGCCTCACCATGGCGGCCTTGTTCGCCGGCTCGTACGCGGTGTTCGGATCGGGGGTGTCGAACGGCGCGGGCTATGGAGCGATCGAGCTGGTCGGCGACCCGAAGACCACGTTCGGGTTGCTCCTGGCTCTTCTGGGCTTCCGGGTCGCGGCGAACGCGGTGACGCTGGCGGGTGGCGGAACGGGAGGACTGTTCATCCCGTTGGTGGTGGCCGGCGCCATCGTCGGCCGCATTTGCGCGCTGGCGGTGGGAGACCCCGAGGGCAACTTGTTCCCGCTCATCGGCGTGGCGGCGTTCCTCGGCGCGGGCTATCGCACCCCGCTCGCGGGTGTGGTGTTCGTGGCGGAATCGACGGGCCGAGCGGGGTTCGTCGTCCCGGGGCTGATCGCCTCGGTCGCCGCGCAGTTGATGATGGGCGGGGAGTCGGTGTCGCCCTACCAGATCCGCTCGGACACACTCGAGAGCCAGCTCGAAACCGGCGCGACAGGTGCCTCACCGCAGGCCCCCCAACGGAACGACCCGCTCGCCTCGGAACACGACCGCCAAGCCGACGGTCGCACGGGGACGGACGGATGAGCGCCCATCACATCGCCCACGTCGCCCAACAGTCGGCGCCGTCACAGGGCCCGGGCTGGGTCGGTGTGCTTTGGGTCGTCGGGATCTTCGCGGTCGCCGTGGTGGTACGGGAGGTCGCCGTGTGGATCATCCACCACTGGCCTCATTCGCCAACCGCATCAGGCGACAGCGGCGCTCGGCGCCCGCGTGACGACGCGGACGACCACCCTGACGACGCCAGCTGAGGCGAACCGGCCACGGCGGCCTGAAGACGGGTGCCGACCTCGAACAAGTCCATGCTCGACGAGTTCGACTCCGACGCCTGCGTCGACGGCACGGCCGGCTTCGATCACCCGGCATCGCTCGACCAACTGGTGGCGCCTGCTCACCTAGGGCTCCGGGCCAGGCGTGCCGGTCGTTCGAGCCTGACGATGTCGCCGACGCGGACGCGGCCGGGGCGGATGACTTCAGCGTTCAGGGCGAGTTGTCCGTCGAATCGGCGCATGATGTCGCGCAAGACCTCGCGGTCGCGCTCGAGCGTGTCCGGGTCGACCGTCGTCATCGGGCAGCGCTGGCGGCGTGAGTCGAGTCGTACGATGGCCTCGCCGATGTGCAACGTGGCGCCCGGCCAGCTCACTTCGTCCATGTCCTCGACTCCGGCGATGAGGAGGTTGGGTCGGAGGCGCCGCACGTCTCGACCGAAGGCTTGGACGGCGCCGTCTGTGGCGACGAGGAGGGGGAGGACGTCGAAGCGCTCAGGCCCGTCGAATGCTTCGAGCCATGCATCGGGACCCGCCGCGTGGCGCACCGCATCGAGGACTCGAGGGTCGGTCCAGGGCAGGTCGTCGACTCTCGGCTGGTCGTCGGGTCCGAGCGTGGCGTGGAGTCCGAGGAGCCGGTGGTGTCGGCGTGAGGTGCGCACGCCTTCGGGACCGCGGACGTGAACGATGCGGTCGCCGGCGACGCCGTTGAACGTCAGCTCGGCGGATTCGAGTGGTTCGCCGGCCAGCGTCTTGATCGGGTAGCGCCAGAGGGCGCCGACAGACAGGGTCATGGTGGGTTCCTTCGGGCCGACGTGCGGCCGTGGTCGCTGCGCCCCGATCGACGGGATCGCTTCGGCCGGTCCGGTACGAGTGGGTCGTACCGGACCGACCGCGATGAGCGGGTGCTGCTTCAGCCGGCGACGAGCTGCGCGGCGAGGTGGTGGTCGTAGTAGCGGATCATGGTGTCGGCGATCTGATCGAGGTTGTCCTCGACGGCGAAGTGGCCTGAATCGAGACGGACGAGCTGGGCGTCGGGCAGGTCGCGGAGGTAGGCCTCGCCGCCGGCGGGGGTGAAGAAGATGTCGCCCTGGCCCCAGAAGATGAGGGTGCGCGGTTGCCGGTCGCGCAGCGACTTCTGCCACTCGGGGTAGAGCGCGGCGTTGGTGCGGTAGTCGTAGAACAGGTCGAGCTGCACGCGGTGCGCGTGGGGGCGGGCGAGGAAGAAGAGGTCGGTGTTCCAGTTGTCCGGGCTGATCTTGTCCAGGTCGGGGTGGCCGGTGGTGTAGATCGCCTTGACCGTGTCGGGCGCGAGGAACGCTTCGAGCGGCTTCTCGGTCGCGGGCCCGCGGTCGACCCACAGGGCGTGACGGATGCCGTCCCACGCTTCGGTGAAGCCCTCTTCGTAGGTGTTGGCGTTCTGGATGGTCTGCCACTGCAGCCAGTCGGGGTGCGCGGCGATGATCCGGTTGCCGATCGGGCCGCCGTAGTCCTGCATGTAGATGCCCATCGGACCGGTGAACCCGATCTCGGTGAGCAGTCCGTCGACGATCTCGGCGAGGTGGTCGAAGGTGTAGTCCCAGGTGGCCGGATCGGGCATGTCCGTGTTGCCGAAGCCGGGGTAGTCCGGTGACACGACGTGGAGCCGCTCGGCGAGCACGGGGATGAGGTTGCGGAACTGGTGCGACGACGAGGGGAACCCGCCGAGCAGCAAGAGCTTCGGGTTGGCCGGGTCTCCCGCTTCTCGGTAGAAGACGTTCAAGTCCTGAACCCGAGCGGTGTGGAAGGTGGTCATGTGGATCTCCGGGGTGACGGGCGTCCGACCGTGCGGTCGAGGAACGCGTTGACCCAACAAGAGCGTCCGAGGATGAGGACTTCTTACGCCGCCGCCCCGAAATCTCCGTGGCGGGAGAATCGTTGTGCCGAGCCGCGCGTGCTATCCGCCGTCGATGGCGAGCTCGTAGTAGTCGCACCGTTCCAGCGCGCCGCCCGGCACGTCTGTCTCCCTCGAGCCGGGAGCGAGCGCTTCGGTCCTGGCGTCGCGTTCGGTTGCCCAGTAGGAGACTTCGAGCGCTCGCCCGTTCGGGCGGTCGACCAGGAGCCGGAACCCGCGGAACCCCTCGCCGTCGTTTCTCGACACCGCGGTATCGCGGACGTGGGCGATCACCTCGTCGGCGCGCGCCGCCGGAAACGAGACCTCGCGAATGCGCACCCACATGTCGGTCTCCCCTTGTTCGAAGTCGGCGACGCAGTGTCGGTCTTCAGCCGTCGAAGTGTTCGACGGCGGCGCGCAGCCCGAGGTAGTCCTCTCGGCACGCGGGACAAGTGCGGATGTGCGATGCCACGCCCGGCAACCGCTGCGCAGGATCACCGCCTGCCAACTCGATCTCGACGTACTCGTGCAGCACCTCGAAGCTGGCGGCGCAGCCGGCGTCGACATCGTCCACGGCGAGCAGTTCATGGATGTTCGGTCGGTCGTTCATGCGTCCCTCCGACTGGCATCGGGACGTGCGTAGCCCGCGGCGGCGAGGCTCGTACGCAGTTTGCGTCGTGCGTCGAACATCGTCTTGTACACCGCGTTGCGGTTGGACCCGAGCTCCCGGGCAAAGGCATCCATTGGTACCTCGTTCAACGCGATCGCGACGAACACCCGCCGCTGCAGATCGGTGAGGTCCTCCTCGATCGCTCGCCGCAGCACGGCGAACAGCTCGCGGTCCTCCACGTGGCGCGCGGCGGCGACCCCGAACCTGTCCGGGATGCGCTCCCACGCGTCGTCCTCGAGCACCGCAGGGCGATGGCGCCAGAAGTGGCGGCCCATCTTGGTCGAAACTTCGAACATGACGAACCGGTAGGCCCAGGTCGTGAAGCGGCTCTCGCCGCGGAAGTCACCGACCTTTCCCTTGATCGCCATGAGCGCGTCGTCGCAGGCTTGCTGGGCGATGTCATCGAGCTCCGGGCCGGCGAGCTGCAGCGAACCCGCACGACGCGACACCTCGTAACGAGCGACCCGCAGCAACAAGGCATGCAGTCGTTCGATGCACTCGTCGTACTCCGATCGAGTGGCCTGCAGACCCCGCAGCCACGACACCGAGTCCTCATCGAGCTCAGCCCGCACGCCGGGGGTCGCGATCTCCGGGCTCGACACCTGCTCGACGGACACGAGGAGACGCTATCCCCCACGCGGGGGGATCTCCGTTTCGGACGGTGAAGGCGCGATGTGCGCGCGTGGCCCACGTTCGATCCCGACAAGGCGATTTCGATTCCGACGTAAGACGCGCCTATTCCTCGACACAAACACCTGACAAGTGCGGCCGGCCGCGCCGAAGAACCCGGCCGTCGCCCGCGGACACACCAGAAGCCCTCATCGGTGTCCTTGGTCAGGTCGGACGAGCCGGGGGTCCAACAAGAAGGAGTACTCCGAATGACGACATCTCTGCAGGACTCGAACGGTGCCACTCGGGTCGCGCACCTACTCGGCGCGCCCTTGGCGGAGCACGTCGTGCGTCAGTGGCCGCAGATGGGCGAGATCGTGCGTACCCGCCAACTGATCGCAGAGGTCGAAGGGAACTTTCCGGAGCTCACGCTCGAAGTCGGTCGGCGTCTCCACCACGATGACGTCGTGGTCGTCGAGTGGACCTGCAACTACGGCGACGGGCGGTTGTACCGGAACGTGACCATCGGCGAGCTCGAACAGGGGGAGGTCGTTCGCGTGACCGACTACTGGGGCGAGCCCACCGCGACCCCCGCGTGGCGTGTGCCGATGACCGACCGGCTCGACATGCCCGGCGACGGCATCTGGCCCGACAACGAACATCTCAGCCACCACTAGAGATCCCGCGCGAAGTCGGCTTCGACGCCGTCCGACAACAAGCGCACGGGATGCAGGCGCCGCGAGGAGCGCGCTCTCGAATGCATCTCGAGACCCCAGTCGTCTGGATAGAGAGGCGACCGACACTGCCCCCGCGGCGGATGGCCGAACCGACGAACACGACAGCGATCGCGTGCATCCGGCCCTGGGTCATCACCTGCGGGATTCGGTGGTGACGCGGACGTCCGTGCATGCATCGCGGTGCCGCAGACCAGTCCTGGCGTCTGTGAATCCCTCGGGCTCAGGGCCGTTCGATGACCTCGATGTTCGAGAAGGACGGGCCCGCGGTGGTCAGGGCGGCGGTCTGTTCGGCCAAGGCCGCAGTCTCCGGCAGGGCGTTGTTGACGTCGGCGGCCTCCTGGGACGGGAACGTCACGATGATGACGTGCTCGCCCGTGTCGAGGTCGCGGCCCATGACCTCGCTGGTGTAGGTCGAGCGGCCGGCGGTGTCGGCACGGTATTGCTCACTGAGCCTGACCAGGGCTTCGACGTCCTCTGTACGGAACCGCATGATCTGGATGAACTCGGGCATCGGGGATCTCCTTCGAGATTTCGCATGGGTGGGAATGTGCTTCAAGGTCGCCGGGCGGTGATGAACCAGGTGGCGGAGCGGAAGACCACGCCGTCCTCGGTCTCGTGCTCTCGGGTCGCGTGATGGAGCGCCGCGAGCGCGGCAGCCTTGGCATCGGTGTCGAGGTCACTGATCAGACCCTGGACGACGGAGAGCCGACCGGCGAAAGCAAAGGCGTCATCCGCGTCGGTGCCAAGCTCGAATGTGCCGGTGACGGATCGATGGTCGATGTCGGTGAAGCCGGCCTCGGTCAGCCAAGCCCGGCCGAGGTCGGGGTCGGCGAGGCCGAACGGGCTCGGGGCCGTGGCGGGCGGCTTCGGGAGGTCGCGGCCGCCGGAGAGGCTGGCGAAGATGGGCGAGCTGTTCGTTCTCCGAGATCGGTTGCCAGGCCACGAGCAGCAGTGACCCACGTCGGTGTCCCCGAGGGCTCCCCTGGGGCGAGCGGATGGACCATGGCGCACGACAAGTTGGACGCCTACATCGACGGCGCCAACGGCCGCGAGCGCTGAGGGCGGTCGCTACTTCGTCGCCGTCTGGTTCGTGTTCTTGGAGCCGTCGGGGTGGAGGATCCACCACCCTTCGGCGCCTTGGCAGTTCGCTTCGCCGGGGGCGTCGATCATCATGTTGTAGAGCGGCTTGCCGCGCAGGGCCGCCTGCTTCGTGCCGTCGGGCCTCGTGATCACCGAGAACAAGGCCGGGTCGATGCCGGGCGGCGTCGTGACGCTCGACGCGATCAGCGGCGGCCACTTCTCGAGGCACGCCGCATCGAGGCACACGACGGTGCCGGATGCTTCCTTGTCCCACGCGTAGAGCACACGTCCGTCGATGCTCCCCAGCGCCTCGCCATACGGCGTGGACACGATCTTGATCTGCACCGCCCCGTCGGTCGCCGGTGCAGTTGGGGCCAACCCCGTCGTCGACGGGTCCGTTACCGGTGCGGAGGTCGTCGGCGCGGACGTCGCTGGTCGGGTGGTGCTGGTCGCCGGCGCGGCCGTGGTGGTCGACGCGGTCGAAGCGTTTGCGCCACACCCGGTCAGGGCCAACCCCCCGACAACCACTGCAGTGCACGCGAGCGCGACGAACTGATGACGATGGACCATGGTTCTCCTCCCTCAGACAACATCGAGCCAACGAACGCGTGCGGACGATCGTTCCCGGAAACGGACATCGATGCGCTGGCTGGGGAGCAATTCGCAAGGGAGAACCGCGATCGCCCGCGCCGGTGACCGACGCGGCAGAAGCTCGGTTGCGCCACGGCCCGTGGCACAACTTCGAAGCCGGGCCTGGGGAATGTCGCGAAGCACTCCACCTGCCTCATCGCCACCGGTACCAGCGAGAGAGGTTGGGACCGCGTCGAAGGTAGTTGGAGCGATTGGCATTCTCGGTGGTGGGTGCGCGCCCTCGCCCCCAACCGAGCGGCCCGGCTTTTGCAGCATGGATGAGTGGCGGGGCGTGGCCAGGGACACCAGTGCTGTTGTCATCAGATTTGTCCGCGAAAATCGCAAGTGGGCATTGTGACGGGGATGTACCAAGGAGGACGGGCCGGGATCTCGCATACAGGAAACCGGGGACTGAACAGCACGAACAGGGGAGTGGTGGTACGGGCTGGGACGGCGCTGCTGCGAGTTCAAGTCCCCCCTCCGACACGAAATCTGGCTCTGAAAGCCCTGCTCAGAGCAGGTGCTTGGCCAGGGAAACGCCGTTCATCTCGGCTATTTGTCATCATTTGTCATCGGGACTTGTAAAGACGGTTGTTCCGAAGGGCTCGAGTTTCGGCCACGCACGGTGGCCGGGGACGAGCCCGGCCGGCTGTCGCTGGTACGCCGGACAGTGCTGCCTTCGAAGCTGCGCCGGCACGGCCCAGCGTCCCGATCCGTCGGGCTTTGAAATCCAAGGTGCTGGCCGTCCATCAAACCCAGGGCGGTTCACGATTGCCTCGGGTGTGGCGAGGAACGCGGTGCCAAGCCACGCTCCGTCGGCACCTGCGAGGAGCGCGGTGGCGAGCGTTCGGCCGCTGGCGATCCCGCCAGCGGCGAGGAGCACGATGTCGGGATGCTTCTTCGGCGAGTCCCGAGAGCAGGGCGAGCACGCCCATGGTGCCGGTGTGGCCGCCCGCTTCGTTGCCTTGGGCCACGAGCACGTCGGCGCCGGCCTCGACGGCGAGGTCGGCGTCGGCGAACGTCTGCACCTGGCAGATCACACGGCACCCGGCGTCCGGGGCCCGGCCGACCCAGGGGCGAGGGTCGGAGAACGAGAGCGCGACGGCGGCTGGTCGGGCATCGAGAGCGGCTTGGAAGTACGGCTCGGTGAACTCGAGGAACGGCGTGAGTAGCACGGCGTGCTACGATTGCGGGATGGCCCGAGAAGTAACGCAGCGAGAGCTCCGAAACGACAGTGGCGAGATCATGCGCCAACTCGACCACGGCGAGACGTTCGTCGTGACTCGCAACGGTGTCCCGGTGGGCGAGCTCACCCCGCTGCGGCGGCATCGGTTCGTCGCGGCAGAGGCCGCAGTGGCGATGTTCCGCAACGCACCGAGCGTCGACTACGCGGAGTTCCGCGCCGACCTCGATGCCGTCGTCGATCAGGACGCGACACGGCGTGACTGAACGGCCCCGTCACGCCCGCGGCATTCTCGACACGTCGGTGGTCATTGACCTCGACCTGCTCGATCCGGTTGACCTGCCAAGTGAGGTAGCGGTTAGCGCGCTCACCATGGCCGAACTGGCGGCCGGACCTCACGCCGCCAAGGACGTCGATGAGCGCAGCCGGCGCCAGGACCGCCTCCAGCGGGCCGAGGCCGCGTTCGATCCGTTGCCCTTCGACAGCGAGGCTGCGCGCGCGTACGGCCGCGTCTACGCCGCGGAAGCTGCAGCGGGGCGCAAGGCCCGCGGTGCCCGCGCCGTCGACCTGCTCATCGCCGCGACCGCCTGCGGGGCAGGTTTGCCGCTCTACACGAGAAACGGTGCCGACTTCGAAGCTCTCGAAGGCGTCGTCGACATCGTGGTCGTGTAGCCGGCCTTCGATATCCGCGGCGCGTTGCTCGCGCAGGATGTCGTTCGCACGTGGCGGACCTCGGGCCGGAGCCATCCGCCCCGACGGATGTACGTGGCGCCGTCAGCGCTCTTGACGCCGAAGGCTGCTCCGAGTCGCTCGCGAAGAGGTGGCGAGCAAACTGCGCGCTACTCGGGGCTGAGCGTCCATCAAACCCAGGGCGGCTCAAGGACACTCACACCGGGACGGGCGGCCGGTGAAGCGCTGTACGATGGCAACGAAGTGAGCCAGGTGCTGGTGGCCATAGGTGCCTGTTCGGCGTCCCACCGCGGAACAACGGCTCCGTCTCGACCGGTGTCGTGACGACGTTCCCGTCCGTCGTGAATCGAAGAGGTGCATGTTGGCCAAAGGCCGCGTTGAACGAGACGACGAAGATCTTGTTCGCGTCTACCTGAACGGCATCGGTCAGTTTCCGCTCCTGACGAAAGACGACGAGGTCCGCCTGGCCCAAGCGATCGAAGCGGGGGCCGCTGCTCGTGTCGAGTTTGCCTCGGCAACTCGCGTGACGCCTGCGCAGAAGCGTGAGTTGCGGCGGGCGATCAAGAGCGGCGAGGACGCCGAGAGCAGGTTCGTGCAGTCGAACCTCCGGCTCGTGGTTTCGATTGCGAAGAAGTATCAGGCATCAGGTTTGCCCTTGCTGGATCTCATCCAGGAAGGGAACTTGGGTCTGATCCACGCCGTCGAGAAGTTCGACTGGCGCAAGGGCTTCAAGTTCTCGACCTACGCGACGTGGTGGATCCGTCAGGCGATCACCCGTGGCATCGCAAACACAGGTCGCACGATCCGTCTGCCGGTGCACGCGGGCGACACGCTGGGCCGGTTGCAGAAGGCGCGAGCGTTGCTCGAACTGAAGTTCGGTCGCCCGGCGACCCTCTCGGAGTTGTCGGCGGAGCTCGAGATGCCCGAGGACAAGGTCACCGAGACGTTGCGCTTCGCCGCCGAGCCGTTGTCGCTCAGCGAACCGCTGCGCGAGGACGGCGACGCCGAACTGGGTGACATGGTCCAAGACCGTTCGGCGGAGTCACCTTTCGAAGCGGCTGCGACCTCGTTGCTGCCCGAGCAGATCGCCCGCCTGCTGAGCCCGCTCGACGAGCGCGAGCGCGAGATCCTCAAACTGCGGTTCGGTCTCGATCGCGGTGAGCCCCGCACACTCGAACAGGTTGGCGAACATTTCAACCTCACCCGCGAGCGCATCCGCCAGATCGAAGCACGGGCGATGTCGAAGTTGCGTCACCCGGCCAGCGACACCGGCGCTCGCGACCTGCTCGCCGTCTGATCGAGAGAATGGTGAGTGGGGCCCGCGCACCGCGGGTCTGACCTCACGTCTGGCTGACTCCGTGTCCTGAACGCGATTCGGTAGGGCGCTGGCCCTGATGCCCGAAACGACGACCGCGCAGACAATCGATTCACCGCGCCATCGAGGCTGCGGCACCGGGGCCTCTGAGAAGACCAACCCAACGAGCCCCCATCCAAACCCGGGCCGATTCAACAGTGCCCTTTCCGCCAGTGTCCTACTCGGGTAGGATTTCTGGATGGGTATGACCAAGATCTCCGTCACCGTCGAAGACGAGCTTGTCGAGCAGGTCCGCGAACGCGTCGGGGCAAGGGGCCTCAGCGCCTTCATGAACCAGGCAGTACGACACGAGCTGCAGCTCGCTCGTGTCGGTGAGTTGCTCAACGATCTCGAGAACGAGCTGGGGCCTCCCGACGAAGCGATGGTCGCTGACGCCTTGGCGTCGCTCGATCGACTCGAGCAGCGTCAACAGGCCCGGTCCAGGACCCACCGATCCAAGCGCTGATCAGCGGTGGCCGCTGTCCTGCTCGACGCCGAAGCGTTGAGCGTCATCGCTTTCCCCAAGGAACGCGGATCAGCCGCCCGCCGAGCCCAAGCAGTGCTCGACGCCGCGACCCAGCGCAGCACCCCAATTCGCGTCTCTGCCGCGACGCTGGCCGAGACCTACCGCGGCAAAGCGCGCGACGCCGCCATCGACCGTGTCCTCAACCAGGGCATCGACGTCCTCCCCGTCGACCGAGGCACCGCCAAGGTCGCCGCCCGGCTCCTCACCAACGCTGGTCTCGACTCGTGCTCAGCCATCGATGCGATCGTGGTCGCGACGGCCATCCGTCTCGGCGCCACACTCATCCTCACCTCGGACCCCGATGATCTCTCGCTCCTTGCGATGGACCATCCGGCAGTCGAGATACAGGCATTGATCTGACGTAGCGACCGAAGAACATCGGC
>Ga0209023_10004648_pt1 | contig 15497 bp, 13 predicted proteins | sample LakOneMetagenome_FD_187468 | JGI IMG/M metagenome (GOLD analysis project Ga0209023, IMG submission 187468) | Freshwater and sediment microbial communities from Lake Erie, Canada (SPAdes) (version 2) | ecosystem: Environmental > Aquatic > Freshwater > Lentic | place: Lake Erie, Canada... | reverse complement strand
CCCACCAGGAACTGTTCACCGTCAGCGAGATGCTCCGCAACCCGCGGGTTCGCCACCACACGACCCAACGCATGCAACTGCGCCACACCCAGTTCGCCCTGCGAGGCGCGCGCGGCTGCCGACGAGAACCTGTCCAACACCGCACCGGCACGCACGAACCTGGCCGCCTCGCCGCGGGACCAGTTGCACGCCGCCTTCCCCCACGCCTTCGGCGACCGGTGCTTGTCCACCAGATACGTACCCGACTCACCCACCCGATGCACGAACGTCGCGATCGCAGCCTCCAGTCGGCGGCGCTCGCGATCCAGCCCGCGCACCAACGCTTCCACCTCGCCCGGCGGCATGCCGGCGATCTCGTCGGCGGTCGGGATGAGCCACGAACTCATGTACGGATCATCGCACGAGGGTGTGACACAGTTTCCTCGAGCACCGAAGTCGGAGCAAGGTGAAACAACCCAGGCGCGCGGCACCTCGTGGTGCGACTTCCGGCCGCGGCTGCCGCTTCCTACCCTCGCCTTACCGACCTCCCAGCAATCTCCCAGGCAGGCCGCTTACCGTGCCCTTCGTCAACCCCGATGACAACGAGATGCCACGAAGGACCACCCCGATGACACACGAACACGATCACGAACCGGACGAGTGGGACCTGGGCCTGGCCCACGACCTGCAGCAGATGGTGCAGCGCCGAACGGCGCTGAAGATGCTCGCCGGCGCAGGTGCTGCGGCCTTTCTCGCCGCCTGCGCCAGCGAGGCCACCACCAAGAACCCCGCCGGCACGACCGCCGCGACGACGGGCGGCAGCACCGGCAACACGACCGCGAACACGACTGGCGACACCACCTCAGCCACGACCGGCAGCGCCAGCACCCCGACCGCCAACGTGCCCGAGGAGACCGCAGGCCCCTACCCGGGTGACGGGTCGAACGGGCCAGACATCCTGACCGAGCCCGATGTGGTGCGCAGCGACATCACCACCAGCATCGGCTCGTTCACCGGCACGGCAGAAGGTGTGCCGACCAGCATCAGCTTGGTCGTGCTCGACAGTGGCAACAACCATGCCCCGCTCACCAATGCAGCGGTCTACCTGTGGCACGCGGACAAGGACGGTCACTACTCGATGTACACCGCACCGGATGCCAGCTACCTGCGTGGCGTACAGGAGACCGATGCGAACGGCATCGTCACGTTCCACTCCATCTGGCCGGGCTGTTACGACGGCCGTTGGCCGCACGTGCACTTCGAGGTCTACCCGAGCCTGGCCGACGCGCTCGAGGCGAAGAACAAGATCGTCACCTCACAGATCGCGCTGCCGGAGGCAGAGTGCGCGGCCGTCTACGCAGCGACCGGCTACGAGGCCAGCGTCACCAACCTGACCCACACCTCGCTGGCCACCGACATGGTGTTCCGCGACGGGTGGGACCAGGAGTTGGGCACTGCCACCGGCGACAACGACAACGGCTGGGCGGTCAGCCTCACCATCTCGGTCTGAGATTCCGCCCCTCGGACCGAGCCGCCCACCAGTTGGGCAGCCTGACCGATCGGTCGCCGCAGCCGGCGCTGTCGCCTAGTTGTAGTTCCCAGTGAGGTTGTTGACATGTGAGGGGTCTCGCAGTCGGATGGGTGTTGCGAAGCATCCAGCCGAAGGAGACCCCTCGTGGCACACGGTAAGGCGAAATTGACCCCTGCGGGAAGACTGTTGTTGGTCGAACGCATCGAGCAGCAGGGTTGGCCTCCAGCTCACGCGGCGGCGATGGCGGGTGTCTCGCGGGCGACTGCGTACAAGTGGTTGACCCGCTGGCGCAGCGAAGGTGTCGCCGGGTTGCGTGACAGATCAAGCCGTCCGCTGTCGATGCCGACGCGGACTTCGCCCGAGCGCGAGGCAGCGATCGTTGATCTGCGCCGGTCGATGCGTCGGGGTCCGCACTTGTTGGCAGGCCGGCTCGACATGGCGCCCTCGACGGTTCATGCAGTGCTGGCCCGCCACGGGCTCTCGCGCTTGTCGCGCATGGACCGGGTGACCGGCGACATCATCCGTTACGAGCGGGAGCATCCGGGTGAGTTGATCCATGTCGACGTGAAGAAACTCGGCCGCATCCCTGACGGCGGCGGTTGGCGGGTCCACGGTCGCGAGATCGGCCGTCCAGGACACAAACGCAAGAACGGCTACGACTACCTGCACGTCGCAGTCGATGACCACACCCGGATCGCATTCGTCCAGGCCCACGCCGATGAGAAGGGCCCAACCTGTGCTGCGTTCCTCAGCGACGCGCTCGCGTTCTTCGCCGAGCTGGGGATCCAAGTCGAGCGAGTGATGACCGACAACGCCAAGAACTATGTGCTGTCGCGAGACTTCCAGGCCGCGCTCGGCGACCGGGCGCACAAACGCATCCGCCCTTACCGGCCTCAGACCAACGGCAAGGTCGAGCGTTTCAACCGCACCCTGCTCGACGAATGGGCCTACGTCCGCGCCTACGACACGAACACCGAACGCCTCGAGACGCTGCAACCGTGGGTGAACGACTACAACTGGCAGCGAGCACACTCATCGCTCGGCAACCGCCCACCCGTCAGCAGACTCCCGTCCACAACGTGACTGGGAACTACAGCTAGCCCTCCTTCATCACCCGTTGGACTGGCTTAGAGATCTCGAACGGTCGAATGTCAAACGAGAGCTCTACGGAACGGCTGACGTTCTGCTTCGCGGCCACCTTCACGAGACCGAAGTGGAGTCGGTCGAGTCGGTGACGGGCAGCGCGGTGGGCCTGGCGGCCGGCGCCGCATACCAGACCCGGCGCTGGCCGAATCGAGCGATGTTCGTGGTGGCCACGCCAGACGCGCTTCGGGTACAGCCAATTCGATACGAAGACGACCCGGAACTCTGGACGATCGACCCGAGTGTGTTTCCACGCGAAGCGGGAAGCGGCTACGTGCGCGAGTTCCGGCTCACTCGTGCATCGGAACCGAGCGCAACCCCACCGTCGAGCGACCATCTGCCCCGTCGAACCCGAACGAACATCACCGCTCGCGGAGACGTCCCCTTGGTGGGTCGCGAGGGGGTTCTTGCCGAACTCGGCGCCGCGTTCTCCGACGCTTCCGCTGGGCGTGTAGTGCTGGTCCACGGGTTTCCTGGTGTGGGCAAGAGCGAGGTCGCCCGGGAATACGCGCGCCGGAACCTGGGTCGTTACCCGGGCGGCGCCTACCTTCTTGACTTCACCGGGGCAAATGGTCCCGTCGAACTCGCCCGGCTGGGCGCAAACCACCTCGGCCTCACGTACCCATCTGACCTCTCGATCGAGGACCAGTGCGATCGCACCATCACCTCCATCGGTGACCGACCTACCCTTCTCATTTACGACAACGCAAGCCCGACCGGACCCATCGATCGCCTACTTCCGGCCGCGGGGGCGATGTGCCACGTTCTAGTTACATCAGTAACCAGTCGCATAGTCGAGGACTGGCCATCAGTCGAGGTGACGCCACTCTCCAGAGAGGAATCACTCGAACTTATCGCAGCGGTAGCCGGTGCCGCGACTGCAGAGGGCCCTGTTGGGCATCAGCTCGAGTCGTTGAGCGGCGGCATTGCCGTACAACTCCTACCGGCAAGTCGGGCGGTGGCTTATGAACTGCGGAGGGGCCGCCCTGTGGTGCTGCGTCCGGGGCTCGAGGCCGCGACGACAGGAAGCTTTGATCTCATCTACGGCCTCCTCGACAGGCCGGTGCGGTTGGTCCTGCACGCGGCGTCTTTCTTGTCAGTTGAGCGCTTCGAACGGGCTGAGCTGAGGCGTCAGATCATCGAGGCATGGGGGTGGGGAGAACGCGACTTGGATGAACACCTCGACGCGTGCGCGGACCTGCACTTGCTCGAGGGCGCGGAGGACCTCCGAATGCACCGGCTTCTTGCCGACTACCTCACCTCGCGAGCAGTCGCAGCGGATGACAGCACAGATGTCGCGCGTATGCGGCACGCGCAGTTTCAGCGTTTCGTCGACTGCGGACGCGCCGTGACCGAGACCCCTGCCGACGCGGAGACCGCCGGACGGCTCCTCGTGTTTCCCGCCGATCCAGCAACTTGGATGAATGCCGGAGTGCTGCCAACAAGTGCGGACGGGACCACCGCGGCTCTCGGTCTGCTCGAGGTGGGCCACTTTGAGCAAGCTCGCCCCTGGTTCGAACGCGCCGTCACCCGAGCAGAGCAAGGCGACATCGACGGCCGCGTCGACCACGAAAGCCTGAGCGCCAGCCTCCACCTCGTCGGCTACTGCTACACCAATACCGGCCAATTCGACAAAGCCCGCCCCTGGTTCGAACGCGCCGTCACCGAAGCAGAGCAAGGCGACATCGACGGCCGCGTCGACCACGAAAGCCTCGGCACCAGCCTCCATCAGGTCGGCGATTGCTACACCAGCATCGGCCAATTCGACAAGGCACGCCCCTGGTTCGAACGCGCCGTCACCGAAGCAGAGCAAGGCGACATCGACGGCCGCGTCGACCACGAAAGCCTCGGCCGCAGCGTCAACCTCGTGGGCTACTGCTACAGCAGCACCGGCCAGTTCGACAAAGCCCGCCCCTGGTACGAACGCGCGGTCGCGGAGGCAGAGCAAGGCGACATCCACGGCCGCGTCGACCACGCAAGCCTCGGCCGCAGCCTCCACCAGGTCGGCTACTGCTACACCAATATCGGCCAATTCGACAAAGCCCGGGCCTCGTTGGAACGCGCCGTCACCGAGAAAGAACACGGCGACATTCACGGCCGCGTCGACCACGAAAGCCTCGGCCGCAGCCTCAGCCTCCTGGGTTCGTGCTACACCCACACCGGCCAATTCGACACGGCACGCCCCTGGTTCGAACGCGCCGTCACAGAGGCAGAGCAAGGCGACATCCACGGCCGCGTCGACCACGAAAGCCTCGGCACCAGTCTTCACCTCGTTGGCGATTGCTACAGCAGCGCCGGCCACTTCGACCAGGCCCGGGCCTGCTTCGAACGCGCCGTCACAGAGAAAGAACACGGCGACATCCACGGCCGCGTCGACCACGAAAGCCTTCGCCGCAGCCGTCAGGCCCTTGAGCTGGTGCGGGAAAAGGACTGAGACCCGTGCCGCAGCACTGAGACCCGTGCCGCAGCATCGCCACACCGATCGCTCAGTCCCCGACGGCGACCGGCGGAACCGACTCGGAGAGGTTGGCTGTCACGTCCGCGTCCGGCATCGCCATCAACCGCTCCAGCACCTTCGCCGGCATCATCAGCTGCGGCTTGTCCCAGTCCACCGGCGGGTTGGGCACCGCGCCACCCTCACCCGCGTACGCCGCGGGTGCCTTCATCTTCGCCAACAGAGCGTCGTCGATGCCGACCAGGGCGACCACCTCCGGGTCGATCCAGGCGCGTGCGTCGATGGCCTGGGCCGAGGTGGCGACCTCCAGCGTGAGCTGCTCCGGCCCGGCGAAGTAGATCGAGTGGCACATGCCGTGATCCAGCGGACCGAAGACATTGATGCCACGGTCGCGGATGCGGTCGCGGATGGCCAGCAGTTCGTCGAGGTCCGACACGTTGAACGCGACGTGCTGCATGGTGCCGGGCGCCGACGGCGCGCCTGCGTTGCCCGCGTGCGAGACACCCATCACCGGCTCGATGCCCGCGTGACCGGGGCCCTGCACGAACGCCACGTAACAGGCGTCGTTGAGCTTGACGAACCCATGGAACGTCTCGGGCACGCCGTGCATCCAGTACAGCGCCACCAGTTCGGCACCGAGCACATCGGTGAAGAACTCCAGCTGCGTCTTGATGTCCCTGGTCGAGATCGCCAGGTGGTGCACCCCGTTCAGACCTTTCACGGCTACCCCCTTCGTCGTCGCGCAGCCTAAGTCGCCACCACCACGCCAGGTCCACGCAGACGAGTGACTGCACGCGCATGCGCGAAACTCTGCGGCCGGACACCGTCGACAACCATCCACGCTCGGAGCGACCCGATGACGCAGCACCGCATCTACACCACGGCCGTCGCCAGCGTGTACCCCCACTATGTCGCCAAGGCGGAACGGAAGGGACGCACCAAGACCGAGGTCGACGAGATCATCTGTTGGTTGACGGGCTACGACAGCGTCGGCCTCGCCGCGGTGCTGGACGAGCAGACCGACTTCCAAACCTTCTTCGCTGACGCGCCGCGAATGAACCCATCGCGACGGTCGATCACCGGCGTGGTCTGCGGCATCCGCGTGGAGGACATCGCCGAACCGGTGATGCAGGAGATCCGCTACCTCGACAAGCTGATCGACGAGCTGGCCAAGGGGAAGGCCATGGCGAAGATCCTGCGCTCGGCCTGACCTCACCGCGCCGACCTCGTGGCACCGCTGCCGAAGAGCAGCGTGCGCTAGCTTCCGCTGGATGCCGCCCGCCCGCAAGATCGCCTTCATCGGGTCGCATTCCGTTCGCAAGACCAACGCCGTGCACTCGTTCGCCGGTGCCGTCGGGCGCAGCGGCCGCAGTGTGGAGGTGGGCCGCGAGGTCGTGCGGTTCAGTCCGATGGGCATGAACGAACGGGCGACTCCGGAGGCGCAGCTGTGGGTGATCATGGCCCAGATACGGGAGGAACTGGAGCTGCGCAGTCGTGCCGAGGTGCTGGTGCTGGACCGCGCGCTGATCGACAACTTCGCCTACTTCCTGCGCGTCACCAAGGGGCAGGACCCGTTCGACGTGACTCCGCTCGTGGCCCGTTGGTCCACCACCTACGACCTGTACGTGCGGCTGCGGCCCGACACCCCGCTGCTGGCCGACGGGGTGCGCAGCACCAACGAGCGGTTCCGCAACGAGATCGAGAAGATCCTCGACGTGATCATCCCGAAGTACGTGCCGGCCGATCGGCTGATCGAGCTGTGGGCATCGGAGGTGACCGACTCGTTCGACTGGGCGGGGTTGGTGGAGCGCCTCTGCGGCCCGCCGCTGCCCGGGCACACGGCGGAACTGCCGCCCAGCTTCACGCCCACCCTGTGGGACTGACGACCCGCCGGCGCACCACAATGGCGGCAGCGAACCCGCCGCCCGGACCACCCGCACACAGGAGTACCGCCGCCATGTCGACCTCGGATCTCCCCGCCTTTCCCTTCGGCTCCGCCACCTCGCTGGTGCGTGCGCTCCGCCAGGGCAAGGTCTCGTCGGTGGAACTGCTGCGCGCCTACCTGGAGCGAGTCGACCGGTTCAACCCGGCGCTCAACGCGATCGTGGTGGACGACCGGGCGGCTGCGCTCCGGCAGGCGCGTGCCGCGGATCGGGCGCGTGCGAAAGGTCGGACACTGGGCCCGCTGCACGGCCTGCCGATGACGGTGAAGGAGGCGTTCGATCTGGCCGGCCACCCCTCGACCCAGGGCTACCCGCAGATGGTCGGCAACATCGCCACTCATGACGCCCTGGCCGTGCAACGCCTGAAGCAGGCCGGCGCGGTCGTCTTCGGCAAGACCAACGTGCCGTTGAACAACGGTGACTTCCAGGCGTACAACGAGATCTACGGCACCACCAACAACCCGTGGGACCTCAGCCGGTCACCCGGCGGCTCGTCCGGCGGCGGCGCCGCGGCGGTGGCCGCCGGCCTGGTCGGCATGGAGTTCGGCAGCGACATCGGCGGCAGCATCCGCAACCCGGCCAACTATTGCGGCATCTACGGCCACAAGAGCACATGGGGCATCATCCCCAAGCGCGGCCATGCGTTGGCCCGCACACCGATTGCCGAGGCCGATCTGGGCGTGCTCGGCCCGCTCGCCCGTTCGGCACAGGACCTCGACCTCGCGCTGCGGGTGACGATCGGCGCGGACGAACTGAACGCGGCCGGGCCGCACCACTCGCTGCCCACTCCCCCGAAGTCGCTCGCAGGCCTGCGCGTGGCCGTGTGGCTGGACCAGCCCGGAGCCGACGTGGACGACGCGGTGCAGGGCCCGATCCGTGCCGCGGCGCTCGCCCTGCGCAAGGCCGGCGCGAAGGTCAGCTTCACTGCGCGACCCGCGTTCGATCCGATGGCCGCGCACGGCGTGTACATGGCGTTGCTGCTCGCACAGGTGTCCGCTCGTCGCCCCGACTACGCCCGCCTTGCCGCGCATCGGCTGCGCCTGGCCGACGACGACCAGAGCGAGGCAGCCCAGCAGGTGCGCCTGCTCACGCCCAGCTTCAAGGAGCACTACGACCAGAACCAGGCTCGGGAAGGCCTGCGCTGGGCGTGGCACGAGTTCTTCAAGGACTTCGACGTGCTACTGGCACCCGCCACCACGACGGCTGCGTTCCCCCATGACCACACCGAGCCGATGGGGGCGCGCACGCTGATGGTCAACGGCCGTCCGACGCCGTACATGGCGCAACTGTTCTGGGCCGGCCTGGCCACCTGCTGCTACCTGCCCGCAACGGCCGCGCCGGTGGGGTTGACCGCGGAGGGCCTGCCCGTGGGCCTGCAGATCATCGGGCCGGAGATGGCCGACCGCCGCACCATCTGGGTGGCCGCGCAGTTGGAGCGCCTGGTCGGCGGCGCACCGGTACCGCCCGCGTTCCGCTAGGACGCCCGGTTCGCCGTCACGACGCGGTCCGCGTGACGCGTGCCGTCCGACGGGTGAGCCGCGTACTCGCGAGGCTGACCGTCAGCCCGACGGCGGCGATCAAGATCCAGGCATGGCGGAAGCCGCCGATGCCGGCGTGCGCGCTGGTGAACGCGATGACGAGGGCGATACCGAACGAGCCGCCGAGGTAGCGGGTGGCCTGGACCACTGCGCTGCCGGAGGCGTACTGATCCGCCGGCAGCGTGGCGGCGGCGGCAGAGGAGAACTGCGGGAAGCACATCGCGACGCCCAGCGCTGAGCACACGACGGCCGGCAGGTACTGGGTGAGGTAGGACGGCTGCGTCCCGACGCGGGCCAGCAGGATGAGCCCGCTGGCCCCGTACACGAGGCCGCCCGGGATGAGCAATGCCCGCTGGCCGACGCTGCCGGCCAGGCGGCCGAACCGGGGCGCGGTGAGCGCGACGATTGCCGGCCCGAGCGCGATCGCGACACCGGCACGCACGATCGAGTAGTGCCAAACCGTCGTCATGAACAGCACGTTGCTGAGGAACATCGCGTTGAACCCGATCGCAAACACGGTCGCAGCAATGTTCGCCCAGGTGAAGTCGCGGTTGTGGAACAACTCGAGACGCAACACCGGGTTGGGGATGCTGCGGGCGCGGGCGACGAACACGACCAGCAGTGCGACACCGACGACGAGGGCAGCGATCGTTCGCGCCCCCACCCAACCCCACTCATCGGTCTGGACGATGGCGAGCGTCAGGCCGGCCATCCCGACGGCCAGCAGGGCGACGGTCCACGGGTCGGGCAACCGTCCAGCAACCGCCTCGCGACTCTCGGCGAGGACGCGCCGCCCGAGGAAGAAGCTGAAGATGCCAACCGGGAGGTTGATGAAGAACGCCCACCGCCACGAGAAGTGCCCCACGAGCAACGCCCCCAGCGGCGGCCCGGCGGCCCCGGCCGACGCACTGATCGCGCCCCAGATCGCGACCACCACCGGAATGCGCGACTTGTCGAACGAGTGCAGCAGCAACGCCAGCGAGGAGGGGATGAGCAGCGCCGCGCCGACTGCCTCCAGCGCCTCGGCGGCGATGAGCAGCCCGAGGCTGGGGGCCAGCCCGCAGGCCATCGAGCCGATGGTGAACACGACGACGCCGATCAGGAACACCCGACGGCGACCGATGCGGTCGGCCAGCCTGCCGGCGGGGATGAGCAGTGCGCCGAACACGAGCGTGTAGGCGTTCAGCACCCACGACAGCGTCGACGGCGAGGACGGGAAGGTGCGGCCGATCGCCTGGAAGGTCACGAAGCCGATCGTCGTGTCGAGGAACACCGCGAACACGGCCAGGCCCGTGGAGAGCAACACCACTCGTTCTCGACGCCGGATCGCCCGTTGCTGCGGATCGTCGAGCAGTGCCGGTGAGTTCATAGTTTGAAACTACTAATCTTCGTAGCTTCAAGCAACTAACATGCAGAACGAGGAGGCAGCCCGTGTCCACACCAGTTCGATACGACCAGCAGTACTGCCCGATCGCCCGTGGTCTCGACCTGCTGGGCGACCGGTGGACGCTGCTCATCGTGCGCGAGCTCAGCGCCGGGCCGCAGCGGTTCAGCGACCTCCAGCGGCACCTGCCCGGTATTGCCGCCACGGTCCTCAGCGATCGGTTGCGGTCGATGACGCACGACGGCTTGGTGGAGACCGTCGCCAGCGATCCGCCCAGTTCACGAAGCCGCTACGCGCTCGGCCCTCTGGGCCGGCGGGCGCTGCCGGTGCTCTCGTCCCTGGTGCGTTTCGGCATGCCGCTGCTCGAACCGGCCACCGGCGACAGCGTGATGCGCCCGTCGCTCACGATTCGCGGCGCGATCACGGCCTACCACGACCCGGCCGCCGCCGCAGGCATCGACGAGCGGTACGAGATCCACGTGGACGGCGACGTCTTCACCCTCGACGCGCGCGCCGGTGTCGTCGCTGCCACCGACGATCCCGATCTTGTCGTGACCGCGCCGGCTCATACCTGGATCGACATCCGCCAGCACCGCGCCGGCTTCGCCGAACTCGTCGGCCGCGGCGAGATCACGTGCGCGGGGTCGCAGGAAGCGCTCGCCCACTTCACGGCTGTCTATCGCCTCACAGCCTGAGCCTGTGCGGCTGGGTCAACGTGTCGCGGCTGCGGTGGCGGTCAGCGACCGAGGGTCACAAGGCGTCAGCTCATGCCGCGAGCGCTCAAGCGGCCGAGCAACTCGAGTCATGCCTACGATTCCTCGCATGTCAGCGACCACGTCTCCGTTCGCCTCACTCGCCATGTTCAGCGGGGCCCCGCAACACGAACGCTTCGACCGCCTGTACCGACTGATCCCGAGCAGCCGGCTCGCGGCCGCAACGACGCCGCACCAGTTCCCCGACGGGCCCACGGTCGACCTCCCCGCGTCGTTCGAATACCGGGGCAACACGCTGGAGACCGAGGCGTTCCTGGACGTCACCGACACCGCCGCGCTGCTCGTGCTGCGCAACGGCGAGGTCGTGCACGAGCGGTACCGCCTGACCGGCGGGCGCGACGTGCAGTGGATCTCGTGGTCCGTGGCGAAGAGCTTCGTGTCCGCGCTGGTCGGCATCGCGGTCGAGCAGGGCCACATCCGGTCGATCCAGGATCCGATCAGCGACTACATCGACGTCGAGCCCGGCTCGGCCTACGACGGCGTCAGCATCAAGGACGTGCTGCAGATGTCGTCCGGCGCGCGGTGGAACGAGGACTACAGCGACCCCACGTCCGACGTGGTGCGGCTCGGTGCGGCGATGGCACCCGGCGGCAGCCTCGACAGGTTCGTCGCGAGCGCCCCGGCTGATGTCGCGCCCGGCACGGTGTGTCAGTACAACTCCACCGACACGCAGGCGCTCGGCGCACTGCTCGTGCGCGCGACAGGCCGCTCGATCACCGACTTCATGCAAGAGCACCTCTACGAGCCGCTGGGCATGGAGTCCGACGGCTACTGGCTGCTCGACGCGGAGGGCCGCGAGATGGCCTTCGGTGGCCTGAACCTGACGGCACGCGACTTCGCGAAACTCGGTGAGCTGTACCGCCGCGGCGGCGAGTGGAACGGCCGCCAGGTCGTACCGGCCGAGTGGGTTGCGGCGTCGATCGTCGCCGACGCCCCGCACCTGGAGTGCGGTCGGCCGGTGATCGCCGGCGAGCAGCTGGCCGATGGCTACGGCTACCAGTGGTGGCTGATCCCCGGAGGCCTCGACCAGTACAGCGGTATCGGCGTCTACAACCAGTGGGTGTTCGTGTCACCCCACCACCACGTGACCATCGTGAAGCTGTCGTCGACCCGCACCTACGGCACGACCATGGGCGAGGCGACCAACTTCTCCGAGACCCACGAAGTGTTCCTGCGGGCCGTCGCCGCCCACGTCGCCACCGCGCGCTAGCGGCGGCGCGGCTCCGGAGCCCGGGTCACAACCGGGGTTGGCACATCGGCTCGTGGAGGACGCCAGGAACTCCCAGGCCCGTCAACCGCCCGGCATCGATGGCGACGACGAAGTGCAGCGTGGCGTGAGACGTCCTCGCCGCACCGAACCTCTGCACCTGCTGCACATCGATGCACAGGTCGAGTTCCCCAGGCTGATCCCCAGCGGCGACATGGACGGAGTCCCCACTCCGCAACGTGTACGCCCACTCCGGATCGACATACGGCGGCTGGTCGAACGTCGGGTCGTCGATACCGAATGACGAGTAGCTGCCGATGTTGTTGGCCACCAGCAGGTCGGTGACAAGGTTGTTCGTCATCTCGGTGGACGTCGCGTCGCCGAACTGCAGCCATGCGGTCGGAACTCCGGCACCTGCGAACACCGCTTCCTCGAACGCGAAGATGTTCGGGAACCCGGTGCTCGGCCGAACGTAGCTCTCCACGACACCAGCCTGGGAGATCTCCTGGCACAGCGGCAGCGCCGTCGCCGCCTCGCCCATGATCGTGCACTCGCTCCAGACCCGGAACGCCACGGCATCACTCAGCCCGGACGGAATCGTCGTCTCCGCGGATCGCCAGTCGCAGGCGGGCGTCGCGAGGTTGCAGAGCTCTCCACCCGCAGTCGGGCCGGCGGCGAACAGCCTGGCATCGGCCAGCGAGCACGCGCCGAAGACGACTTCATCGGTGGCCATGGCCGCGACCGCCGACGCGCAACCGGCCGATACTCCGACCGGCATGCTGGCGACCGGTGTCGTGGGAACCTCGCGCTTCGACGACGACTTCTGGGTGACCGCCCATGCGATGCCACCCGCAACGAGCGCCGCGACCGCGAGGGTGCCGACGATCACGCCGGTCGGAAGCCTGCGACGCCTGGCCGTCGGCGTGGCTGTGGCGGGCGAGGCAGCGGCGACTGACGGAGCCGGCGTGACCATCGGCTGGGCGCTCGGAGCCGGGGGCATCGGCGCCACCGGGGGCGGGCCCTGCGCTTCGTCGAAACTCGATCCGGCGGACGCGACGATCGTGGTCCATGCCGCTCCGTCCCAATACCGCTGCTCGTGACGTCGGACCGGATCCGGGTACCAGCCTGCTGGGGTCATCGCTTCAGCCGCCTTCGAAGTTGCAACGCGCGCGCTCGGGATGACCCGCGTTCATGGTCTGTCCGCCGAACCCTAACCCGCTGCCGATGCCGACCGGTGGGGCGGGACGTCGGCCTCGCCCGTCGTCAGTCGAAGCTGTAGCGGAGCTGTTCGCCGGTCTCGTCGACCGCGGCCTCGCCCATCAGGCGCAGGTGCTCGAGGTGGGCGTAGGTTTCGCTCTCGGCCATCGAGCCCCATGACCGCTCCTGGAACAGCACCTGCATGTACTCGTGCACCGTCCCACGACCGAGGTCCGCGCTCGCGGTGCGCAGCTTCTCCAGGCGCTCGTGGTGATGGCGCTTGATGCTCTCGGCGCGGCCGGACAGGTCGTCGAACTGGAGGCCGTGCGCGGGCAGCACCGTGCGCACGCCGTCGAACGTCTTCATCAGGTCGAGGCTGTCGAAGAAGTCCTTCAACGGGTCGACGGTGGTACCCAAGCCGGAGATGTGCGGCGTGATCGTGGGCAGCACATGGTCCCCGCTGATCATCACGCCGGCCGCCGGGTCGTAGAGGCAGAGGTGGTCGATGGTGTGACCGGGCGTGTGCACCGCCACCCACTCGCGGCCGCCGAGCTCCAAGACCTGCGCGTCCTCCACCCGGCGAGTCGGGGTCGGCGTGGCGACGAAACGGCCGGCGGCCTTGCGCATCGCCCAGTAGCGCAGGCGGCGAGCGCGTGGCATCGAGTACGGGTCGCCGCCCCAGGGCGTGTGCTTGGCGAACGGGCCGCGGCGCAAGTCCTGGCCCTGCAGCGACTCGATCTGTGCTTTCACCGGCCGGTCGATGATCTCGAGGTCGTCGGCGGTCTCCTGGTCCTCTGCCTCGGGGTCGAGGAAGGTGCGGAACGTGCGGTGCGTGATGACCTCCGCACCGAAGCGCTTGCGGAACTGGCCGGCCTGCCCGAAGTGGTCGGGGTGCGAGTGGGTGACGACCACCGAGTGGACCTTCTCGATCGCGAGGTCGCCGCTCTTCATGATCCGCTGCAGTTCTTTCCACGTCTTCGGGCCGGGCAGGCCGGGGTCGACGAGGGTGATCCCGCGCGAGTCCTCCATCGCGTAGCAGTTCACATGGCCCAGGCCGGGCAACGAGATTGGCAGCTGCAGCCGCAGGATGCCGGGCGCGACCTCCTCGACACCCTCCCGCGGGGGCTGCCGCTCTTCGCGGACAGGCTTCGGTGCAGTGTGGGTGTGGTCGGTCACCCCCGTAGTCGTAGCGGAGTTGGGTGTCGCACCCGAAGTCGCACGCCGCCGGTTGGTCGCTGCACTCACGCGGCGGCGAACCAGGCGCGGAGGCGGGCGAAGCCTTCGTCGAGGGTGACGTGCGGGGTCCAGCCGAGGTCGCGGTGGGCGGGCCGGGGGTCGAACCAGTGGGCGGTGCCCAGCTGCTCGGCGACGAAACGGGTGATCGGTGGTTCGTCGTCGCGCAGACGCGGCCACACCGTCTCGACCACGGCGCCGAGTCGCTTGGCCAACCCCAGCGGCACTCGCCGCGGCTCGAACGGAACGCCCGCGGCGCGGCAAATGCCTTCCATCAGCTCGCGCACGGTGCGCGGCTCGCCGTTGGCGATGACGTAGGCCCGACCCGCGCAGGCGGCACCGGGATGCACCGCGTCGACAGCGGCCAGCAGGGCGCTCACCGCGTTGTCGATGTAGGTGCTGTCGATGAGCGCGTTGCCACTGCCGACGAGCGCCAGCCGGTTGGCGCGGGCGCGCTCGACGATGCGGCCGACGAGCTGGGTGTCGCCCGGCCCCCAGACGAGATGCGGGCGGATGGCCACGACACCCGCGTCGAGTGCAGCGATCTCGGCGATGGCCTTCGACTCCGCGTAGTGCGCACCCGAGCGGCCGGTGACCGCAGGCGAGGCGCCCTCACCCACGAGCGAGTGACCCGAGTGGGCGACCGACGGCGTGGACACGTGCACGACACGCTCGATGCCGAGTGCCTGTGCCGCGCGCACGACGTTGGCCGTGCCGTCGACGTTGACACTGCGGAAGTCCTCCCACGAACCGACGACGCCGACGCGTGCGGCGCCGTGGATGATCGCGTCGCAGCCGTGCGCCGCAGCCAGAACGGCAGCCGAGTCGCGCACGTCGCCCTGCACCATTGCCGTCGGTGGCACGCCCGCCAGTTCGAGCGGGCGGCGTTGCAGGCAGACGACCTCGTCGCCACGCGCCACCAGTTGCTCGGCCACCCGACCCATCAGCAGGCTGCCGGCGCCGGTGACGAGCACCTTCACCGCGACCGCCCGGACAGGCGTCGCTCCATGGTGGCAGCCAGTGCCGTGCGGTCGATCTTCGCGTTGTGGCGGATGTCGACCGGCAGCGGGGCGCACCACACCGCGGCCACCACCTGCGGCGCGACGGCGGCGCG
>Ga0209023_10004647_pt1 | contig 15497 bp, 14 predicted proteins | sample LakOneMetagenome_FD_187468 | JGI IMG/M metagenome (GOLD analysis project Ga0209023, IMG submission 187468) | Freshwater and sediment microbial communities from Lake Erie, Canada (SPAdes) (version 2) | ecosystem: Environmental > Aquatic > Freshwater > Lentic | place: Lake Erie, Canada... | reverse complement strand
GCACCGCGCTACCACCGTCACGGCAGCGCCCGCCACGAACGGGTCGCGTTCGCACTCGAGGTACCGCTGCACCTCGAGCACCCCGGGTTCACCGGTGTAGAGGCCGAAGTCGACGCTCTGTACGGACTTGTCGTCGGTGACCACCGCAGTCATCGTGAACGCGTCACCAGCCATGATCGTCGTGGGCTCGACGACGACCGAATCCACCACCGGCGGCCGCCACCCAGCCGGAGCCGGCTCGGGACATCCCGTCGCCGTGATCGACAACCCGGCCAAGATCGGAATCAGCACCCATCGCTTCATCGGAGCCCCCTCCACACCGAACGAACGTCCGGCGTCGGCCGACCGTACCGCACGTTCGGCCGGCTCCCTCACCTGCTGACGTACAGCGCGAGATGCTCGCCGGTGAGGGTCTTCTTCTTCGCCGCGACGAGATCGGCGGGCGTGCCCTCGAACACGACCTTGCCGCCGTCGTGGCCGGCTCCCGGACCGAGGTCGATGATCCAGTCCGCGTGCGCCATGACCGCCTGATGGTGCTCGATCACGATCACCGACTTGCCGGCGTCGACCAGCCGATCGAGGAGCCCGAGCAGCTGCTCGACATCGGCGAGATGGAGGCCGGTGGTCGGCTCGTCGAGGACGTACACCCCGCCCTGCTCCGCCATGTGCATCGCGAGCTTGAGGCGCTGACGCTCACCACCCGACAGCGTGGTCAGCGGCTGGCCCAGGCTGATGTACCCCAACCCGACGTCGTTGAGGTGCACGAGCAGCTTGTACGCCGGGGGCACCGATGAGTCGCCGGGCCCGAAGAACTCGAGCGCCTCGCTCATCGGCATCGACAGCACCTCGCTGATGTCCTTGCCGCCGAACTTGTAGTCGAGCACGGAAGCGTCGAAGCGCTTGCCCTCGCACACCTCGCATGGACTCTCGACGGTCGCCATCACCCCGAGCTCGGTGTAGATCACACCGGCGCCATTGCAGTTGGGACATGCACCCTCGGAGTTGGCGCTGAACAGCGCCGGCTTCACACCGTTGGCCTTGGCGAACGCCTTGCGGATCGGCTCCAACAGGCCGGTATAGGTCGCCGGGTTGCTGCGACGCGACCCCTTGATCGCGCCCTGGTCGATCGACACGACACCCTCACGTCCGCCCACCGAACCGTGGATCAACGAGCTCTTGCCCGACCCGGCCACACCGGTCACGACCACGAGCACGCCGAGCGGGATGTCGACGTCGACGTCCTGCAGGTTGTTCGCGTTCGCACCGCGGATCCGCAGCGCCTCGCTGGACGTGCGAACCGTGTCCTTGATCGACGCCCGGTCGTCGAGATGCCTGCCCGTCAGGGTGTCGCTCGCCCGGAGGCCCTCGACCGTGCCCTCGAACACGATCTCGCCGCCGGCGCTGCCTGCGCGCGGACCGAGGTCGACGACATGGTCCGCAATCGCGATCGCCTCGGGCTTGTGCTCGACGACCAACACGGTGTTGCCCTTGTCGCGTAGCTGGAGCAACAGCTCGTTCATGCGGGCGATGTCGTGAGGGTGCAGCCCGATCGTCGGCTCGTCGAACACGTAGGTCACGTCGGTGAGCGACGACCCCAGGTGGCGGATCATCTTGGTGCGCTGCGCCTCACCACCCGACAACGTGCCCGCCGGTCGATCGAGGCTCAGGTAGCCGAGACCGATCGAGACGAAGGAGTCGAGCGTCTGACCGAGGTTCTCGAGCAGCGGCCCGACCGACGGCTCGTCGAGTCCGCGCACCCATTCGGCGAGATCGCTGATCTGCATCGCACAGCAGTCCGCGATGTTCTTGCCGGCGATCTTCGACGACCGCGCCCCAGCCGTCAGCCGAGTGCCCTCGCACTCCGGGCACGTCGTGAACACGACGGCACGATCGACGAACGCCCCGATGTGGGGCTGCATCGCCTCGCGGTCCTTCGACAGGAACGACTTCTGGATCTGCGGGATCAGGCCGAGGAACGTGAGATTGATGCCCTCGACCTTGATCTTGGTCGCCTCCTGGTAGAGGAGGGCGTCGAGCTCCTTCCTCGTGAACTTCTTGATCGGCTTGTCGCAGTCGAAGAGCCCACAGCCGTTGAAGATGCGGCCGTACCAGCCATCCATGCTGTAGCCGGGAATGGTGATTGCGCCCTCGTTGATCGACTTGTTCTCGTCGTAGAGCGCGGTCAGGTCGAAGTCGCTCACCGACCCCCGGCCGTCGCACCGGGGACACATGCCGCCCGTGATGGAGAAGCTCTCCTTCTGCCGAACCGTCTTCCCACCCTTCTCGTAGGTGACAGCCCCGGCACCGCTCACCGACGGGACGTTGAACGAGTACGCCTGCGGCGACCCGATGTGTGGATCACCGAGCCGGCTGAACAGGATCCGCAGCATCGCATTGGCGTCGGTCGCCGTGCCGACCGTCGACCGGATGTTGGCACCCATGCGTTCCTGGTCGACGAGGATCGCCGTCGTCAGCCCGTCGAGCACGTCCACGTCGGGCCGCGCCATGGACGGCATGAAGCCCTGCACGAACGAGCTGTACGTCTCGTTGATCATGCGCTGCGATTCCGCCGCGATCGTGCCGAAGACGAGCGAGCTCTTGCCCGAACCGGACACGCCGGTGAAGACCGTCAGCCGTCGCTTCGGAATCTCGACGCTCACGTCCTTCAGGTTGTTGACCCGCGCGCCAGCCACGCGGATCAGGTCGTGGCTGTCGGCGATGTGCGGCGTTCCGGCCGGTTGCTGGGTCTTCGTCGCCATGGTGTACATCTCTCCATCTCTCGGCCGGACCGCGATACGCGGGCAAGCAGTTTCGCGCGGGCGCTGTGGCGTCGACGTGGCGATCAGGCCAGCCAGCGGAAGTCACGCATGAGGTCGCGGTCGACCAGCTCGTTCTCCTCGCGCCACGCCTGGATCCGGCGGGGCGTCACGCGGAACCAGCAGTGGGGCGAGTCCGGCCGCCGCGGTTCGAAGCCCGTCCTCGCAGCGAACCGGTCGGCACGGTCCGCAGCGAGTGCGTCGATCCCAAGCGTCTCGACGTCGCCCTCGATGATCGTCACGTCACGGGTCGAGCCCAACCCGAGTCGGATCTGCCCACTCGCCGCAAGGTTCGACCCGGTCGGGCCGGTGGCGGCGGTGGCCAACAGCAACGTCTCGCCGTCCCATTCGAACGACAGCGGTACGAGGTAGGGCGTTCCGTCCTCGAACGCGGTGGCGACCCACACGTCGACGTCGGCCGCAAGGCGTTCCTCGGTATCGCGGCGACGCTGTTCGCGGGTTCGGGGGGCAGCGGACACAGCGCCCGCCTCAGCGCTGCTGGATCTTGATCATGTTGCCGGAGGGGTCACGCACCGAGCAGTCGCGCACGCCGTACGGCTGGTCGGTCGGCTCCTCGACGATCTCGACGTTGCCCGCCGCCTTCACCTTGGCGAACGCGCCGTCGAGGTCGTCGGTCGCGAGCAGCAGCATCCCGTAGGTGCCCTTCGCCATCATCTCGTTGATCGTGCGACGCTCATCATCGGTGATGCCCGGGTCGGCCGCGGGCGGCGACAGCACGATGTTGGTGTCGGGCTGGCCGACCGGGCCGACCGTGATCCAACGCATGCCCTCGTATCCGACGTCGTTGCGCACCTCGAACCCGAGGGTGTCGCGGTAGAAGGTCAGGGACGCCTCGGGATCGGTGTGCGGCAGGAAGCTCGTGTGAATGGTGATGTCCATGGGGGCAACGCTACGGACGGGCCGACATGGGCGCTTCTCGATTCCTGACCGGTTTGGTGACCCGCTTCGCCACGCACGACGGCAGGCCGGCCGTGGCGTGCGCCGCCTCGCTGCGATAGATGCTGGGCGACACCCCGACCAGTTCCGTGAACCGGGTGCTGAAGGTCCCGAGCGACGAGAACCCGACGGCGAAGCAGACGTCGGTGACGTTCAGGTCGCCGCGCCGCAAGAGCGTCATCGCTCGTTCGATGCGGCGGGTCATGAGGTAGCTGTACGGGGGCTCGCCGTAGGCCTGCTTGAACTGGCGGCTGAGGTGGCCGGCCGACATGTTCACACCCCGAGCGAGGGCGTCGACGTCGAGTGGCTCGGCGAAGTCGCGGTCGATGCGATCGCGAACGCGTCGCAGCAACAACAGGTCGCGTAGGTACTGCTCCGACCCCGGACCGCTCGTCACGCCCAAGAGCGTGCCACGCGGCCCGCAGGAGGGGCCACGGGTCTCGCAGGAACCCCGGTCACGCCGGCGACGTGTCCGGGCTCGCCACGATGGCTTCGTCTGCCGGATCGAGCACCGCCGTCGAGCCGGGTCGGGCCAGGCGAACCATCAACAGCACCACCAAGCTGGCGAGCGCACCGCCCACCGTCACCTCCCGAAGCCCGATCCGATCGCCCAGCTGACCCTCGATGTTGAGCGAGATGGCGTACACCGTGCCCAGGATCACCTGGTTGAGCGACAGCACCCGGCCCCGCAAATCGGACGGCGCCAACAGGTTGGCGACCGTCGAGAAGCTCGACAGTGCTGCGAAGTAGCACGCTCCGCACCCGATGATCGCGACAAACGCCCACGGCCATGACGGGCTGAGCCCGTAGGCCACGAGCGCTACCGGACCCCCGACGAGTGACGCCACCATGACCCGCCGGACGCCGAATGTCTCCGACAACCGCCCGAACACGAAGCCCGTGATCACGGCCCCGATGCCCTGGCCCGTGATCAACCACCCCACCGCCCGCTTGCCGCCCCCGAGCTCCTTTTCGACCATCGCCGGGATCAACCCGATGAACGGGGCGACGAAGAGGGCGTTGAGGCACAGCGCCTGGGCGGTCACCCGCAGACCTGGCTGCGACCGCACGAACGCGAACCCCTCACGGATCGCCGCCAGCATCGGCCCCGTCGAACGCGCCTGCTCCGGCACCCGCAGCGTGAGCAGGACGGCGACGACCGCGAGGAAGCTCACTGCGTTGACGCCCAGCACCCACGCGATTCCGGCCTGTTGATAGAGCAGCGTGCCTGCGAGCGGGCCGACGATCCGACCCAGGTTCCACGCGGCCGAGCTCAACCCGACCGCCGCTCCGATCTCCTCCTTCGGCACCAGCTCCGGCAGGATCGCCGCGTAGGCGGGGAACCCGAGTGCGAACACACACCCGTTCGCCAACGCGAACAGGGCCAACACGGGCGCACCGGGTTGGCCGACGACCATGCCCCACGTGAGCGCGACCGCGAGGACCGCCTGCACCAACGTCGAGGTGAGGAACACCGTGCGTCGGGCGAAACGGTCTGCGATCGCACCGCCGAACGGGCCGAGCAGCGCCGTCGGGGCGAACTCGCCGGCGGCGACGACCGCGGACCACCCGGCGCTCTTCGTGAGGTGTGCGGTGTAGTACCCGAGGGCCGCCGCCTGCATCCAGGTACCGACGTTCGACACCAACGACCCGGTCCAGACAAGCCGGTACTGACGGTGCCGGAGCGGGGCGAACGAGGACGGTGGCGAGGCGACCGCAGTGTCCGATCCTCCCGTCCGTGGCATCCGCCCAGCTTCCCACGCGCCCCGCACCGGCCGGGCCGGGAGACCGGCGCTGGCGCGGAATCGCCAGGGCGGAGGACCCTCGGTACCCTGAGCGACAGCGAGCTGGGGAGCCCGGGATGAGTGTCACACGTCGAGCGTTCTTGCAGGGAACAGCACTGGCCGGAGGAGGGTTCGCGCTGCCCGGACTCGTGGGCTGCGTCCCCGAGAACGGCATCGGCTCGTCGACCGCGTCGTACCTCCACGGTGTCGCCTCCGGCGATCCGGATTCCACATCGGTGGTGCTCTGGACCCGCCACGAGCCGGTCGCAGGCTCGACCACCCCGATCCCGGTCACCTGGGAGATCTCCACCGATCCGAACTTCGCCCAGAACGCCGCCTCGGGCACTACCACCGCCGACGCAGCCCGTGACTGGACGGTGAAGGTCATCCCCGGAGGCCTCGCGCCCGGCACGACCTACTGGTACCGCTTCACCTCGACCGCCGGCCGCTCCCCCGTCGGTCGAACCCGCACCGCACCGTCGGGTTCGGTGGCGCGCCTTCGTCTCGGCTTCGCGTCGTGCTCGAACTACGCCGAGGGCTACTTCCACGGCTATCGACACCTCGCGAACCGCACCGATCTCGATGCCGTCGTGCATCTCGGCGACTACATCTACGAGCTCGGGTCCGGGACCCGAACCGTCGACCCCACGACCGAGGCGGTCACGCTCGCGGACTACCGGCGCCGGTACGCCTGGCATCGCCGTGACGCCGACCTGGCCGAGATGCACCGCCAGCACCCCGTCATCTGCATCTGGGACGACCACGAGTTCGCCAACGACCCCTTCGTCGGTGGCGCCTCCAATCACCAGCCGGCCACCGAGGGACTCTGGGCAACGCGGGTCGCGGCCGCGCTCCAGGCCCACGCCGAGTGGATGCCGACCCGGGTCGAGAACGACCTCGCCTATCGGACCGTCCGCTACGGCAATCTCGCGACGCTGGTCCTCGCTGATCGCCAACGTCGGTTCATCGCGCCGCAGCCCGACGACGGTGACCTCTACCTCGGCAGGGCTCAGTTCGACTGGCTCGACAGCACGATCTCCACCAACACCGCCACCTGGCTGGTGCTCGGCACGCAGTCACCGTTCGGCTCGATCGCCCCCAGCATGACCGGCGAAGGGTACGGCAACCGCGACCGCAACCGCGTGCTCGACCGGTTCCTCTCGGCACCCGCCGGCAACCTCGTCGTCGCCAGTGGCGACTTCCACAAGTTCCGGGCCCTCGACATCGCGCGCACCCCGTCGACGTACAACGCAACCACCGGCGCCGGGTCGACCGCGGTCGAGTTCACCGTCGGGTCGATCACATCGTCGGGCAACACCGACCCGACCATCGGATCACAGGTCCGCTACACCAACGGCGTCAACCGCGGCTACGCCGTGATGACCCTCACGCCGACCCTGATGCAAACCGACTTCTACGGGTTCGACGACGCGCTGAAGCGAGTCCCCAACCTGCCCGCGGAACGCTGGCTCGCAGGGTTCAACTCCTACGCGGGCGCACGTCACCTGAGCATCGCTGCCGCACCGGCCTGACCGCTCACCGAGCCGACAGCTCATCGCCGAGGCGATCGAGCAGCGCCACCTGGCCGGCCAGGATCCGCTCACGGGCCGCCTCGATCGAGAACCACTCGGCCCGGTCGACCTCGGGAAATGTCGCCATCCGCCCCGACCTCGGCGGCCACTCCATCTCGAACGTGTTGCTCACGATCATCGATACGTCGAGGTCCCCGCGCAGCGCCCACGCGATCACCCGCTTGCCTCCCGCCTGACGGATCTCGCCCAACGGCATCAGCTCGCCGGCGGGCACGTCGGCGCCGAGCTCCTCCCGGAACTCACGACGGGCGACCGACTCGGGGTCCTCGCCCGGTTCGTACTCGCCCTTCGGGATCGACCAGGCACCGGCATCCTTCCGCGCCCAGAAGGGTCCGCCCGGATGGACGAGCAGCACCTCCACGCCGTCCCGGTTGCGATGGAGGAGGAGCCCGGCACTCGTTCTCGGCATGTCTCGCAGCGTAGATCCGGGGCGACCTCGTCGAATTTGTCACCACATCGAGGTCACACCCGGTGCGGACACGGCAAGAGCTGAGAACCGGATTCTCGAGATCCGTTCAGCAATCAGGAGCCCTCACATGCATATTTCCTCCTTGATCCGACGGCTCGCCCCCTGCATCGCAGTGGTCGCCGTCCTCACCTCCATGAGTCCGACCGCCGGCGCAACGTCGCCGTCCGATTCGAAGACCGAAATCACCCATTGTGTGGTCAGCGTCATCGACCAACTCGAGAGCGGCGAGTTCGTCCTCAGTGATGAGGAGTGCTACTCCGATTTCGGTTCCGCGATGGAATCCCTCGGTCTCGGCGAGTCGGCGGCCACCCCGGCGCAGGCCCAAGCTGCCGCCTTCTCGATCCAGTCGACGTTGGCCACCCACTACGACGGCGCCAGCTACACCGGTTCGAGCTTCTCGGTTCTCGGCATCGACTGCGTCGGCGGATACGTCAACATGAGTGCCTCCTGGGACAACCGGGTGTCGTCGACGTACAGCTCGTTCTGCCCGCGGGTTCGGCACTGGACCGGCGTGAACCTGAGCGGTCAATACCAGGACACGCTGTCGAGCGGGAACCTCTCATCGCCCGTCAACAACACCGTCTCGTCGATTCAGTACCTGACGTGATCGGACGAGTTACCCCAAGATGAGCTGACACCAAATGACGCCGCCGCATTCGCCCCTGGGTGAACCCGGTTCGGTGCTGGTACCGTGCGCGACAGGCAGTAGTTGCGGACATGACCGACCTCGAACCAAACACCCGCTCCACGACGGAGCCGCCTCGCGCCCCGGCCCGAGGACGTTCTCCCGTCGACGCGCGTCCGGACCACACCCTGTTGGCCGCGACGATCGCCGGCGATGCGGCGGCGTTCGGTGAGTTCTACGTCCGACACGGCACGCGGTTGTTCGCGTACTTCCGCGCACGAGGCGCCAGTACGCAGGACGCCTACGACCTCGTGTCGGAGACCTTCGCAACGGCATTCCAGTCCATCGCCGGCTTCGATTCCGAGCGGGGCGAGCCCGGCGCTTGGCTCTTCGGCATCGCGAAGAACATGCACCGGCACTATGCCCGCCGCGGCGCCGTCGAGACACGCGGCCGACGACGGATGGAGTTGACGATTGCGCCCCTCTCACCAGACGAACTGGACGCCCTCGACGACTCGCTCGACCTCTCGGCCGTGCGCCGGCGAGTCGACCCGGCCATTCTCGAATTGCCTCCGACCCTCCGCGACGCGGTGCGATTGCGCTGCATCGACGGCCGCAACTACGACGAGATCGCGACGCACCTCGGCGTCCTCCCGGCGACGGCGCGCAAGCGTGTCTCCCGTGGCCTCCGCCAGCTCGGGGATCTCCTCGGCGACAATCCCTTCGAACGCCATGACTGACGACCAGCGACTGAGCGAACGAACCGACGAACGGGTGGCCGACGGACCCTTGATGGACCTCCACGACCAACTCGTCGAGGCGATCGCCCGCCAACAGTCGACCGTCACGCCGCTTCCCTCCCAGCGTCGCCGAACCGGCGCCCACACGCGGCGACAGGTCCTGGCCGCTGCCGCCGCGGTCGTTGTGATGGTCGGCGTGGCCCTGTTCGTCACGAGCACCAACGACGACGCCCGAGTCGCCGCAGACGTCACCGTGGAGCAGGACGCCGACGGCGTGACGGTCTCGATCGAGAACAGCGTGTCCGTGGAGGAGCTCGAACGAGAGCTCACCGCCGCGGGCGTCGACGTCGACGTTCGGCCCATGGCCACCGGCCCGTCGCGCGTCGACCACTTCGTCTCCATCTCGGGCAACTCCGGCAAGCTGATCGGCGGCGACGGCACAACGACCAACAAGGCCCAATTCACCAAGGGAGATGAGGTCGTCCTCTTCCTCGGCGTCGCCGCGGGTCAGCGTCCGTACGACGCCATGACCGACGCGTGGGCCTACGGTGAGTCGCTCGCCGGGACGAACCTCGATGGCACCACGCTGGCCGAGAGCCGCGAGGAGATCGATCGACGGGCAGCTGCATCGGGCACGTCGGTGTCCTACCGTCTCCTGGCCAGTGGCCAGGAGACCACCCCGCAACCGGAAGATGTCATTGCGGATGCGACGGGACTGTCCGCCAACTCCGCCGTCATCATGCTCGATCGGTGAGGTGCAGGGCACCAGGCCTCATACCCGCGCCAGGGCAAACGGCAGCACCGGGCCGGCACCCGCGCTGAGCAGGCGGTGGGCCGCCACGGTGGAGGTCCAGCGGCTGTCGCACCTATCGAGGACCAGCAGTACCGGACCGGCAACGGGCGGGACCGGGCCGGCAACGGGCGGGACCGGGCCGGCCAGCTCGACCCGACGCCAGACCTCGGCGAGCCGGAACGACGAATTGGCGCCGCCGGCACCGTCGCCGGGGGCGAGCGCAAGCGTTGCGTGCACGGGAAGCTTGCCGGCTGCGCCGACCCGAGCCGCAACGTCGGCCGCGATCCCCGCGCCCTCGCTCGGCATCCACGTCACCCAGGTAGGACGCTGAACCCACGGCCACCGCTTGAGTGCCGCAAACACCCCCGCGATCAGCTCGTCGTCGGCCTGCGCGGCCTGTTCGCAGCGCTGAACGACCGGCCACCAGCCGGCATCGCCCACCCGACACAGTGCACGCCCTTCCTCGGCACGACCATCGGCGGCGATGTTGCCCTTCGGGAGATCGCCGGCCCCGCCGCGGGCCCATTGGCGACGAGGCTCGATGACCACGTCGACACCGCGCAGGAACTCGACGGCGGCGCGCACCACCGCCGGGTCGAGGGTGACCGGATCCCCGAGGCCGGTGCACACGGCACACCGGCCGCACTCGACGGCGCCGTCGTCGTCGAGCGACGAGCGCAACAACCGCATCAGACACGACGGCGACTGCCCGTACCGCAGCATCTCCTCGGCCTCATGCCGGCGGGCCTCCTGGACCCGCTCGACCCGCTCACGGTCGTACGACCACGGAAGTGCGGTTCGGATCCACCCCTCGGCCACGCGTTGCACCGCCCCGTCGACGTCGAGGATCTTCAGCAGCGCCTCCAGCCGGGTACGTCGCAGATCGACCAGACGCTCGAGCGTCGGCACGCTGATCGGCACCTCGCTCAACTCGCCGAGCACGCGGGTCACCAGGTGCTCGGGAGGCAGGCCGACCGACGTGAAGTAGTCCCAGATCGCCCGATCCTCCGGGCCGGGGAGCAACCAGGCCTCGGCGCGGGGAACCGACCGACCCGCTCGGCCGACCTGCTGGTAGTAGGCGATGGGCGACGGCGGCGCGCCGAGGTGATACACGAAGGTGACGTCGGCCTTGTCGACGCCCATGCCCAGCGCGCTGGTCGCGACCAGCACCTTGATCTCGTTGGCCTTGAAGGCCTGCTCGAGCGGGATCCTCTGATCGGCGGGGGTCTGCCCCGAGTAGGAGGCAGCGTCGATGCCCTGCGACCGGAGGAAGGCCGCGACCTGCTCGGTCTGCTCGACAGTGAGGCAGTACACGATGCCCGTGCCCTCGACCTCGGCGACGCGTTGCGCCAGCCACGCCAAGCGCTCGGCGGGTGACGGGAGCGCAGCGACACCGAGCGAGAGCGACTCGCGATCGAGGGTGCCGCGAAGCACCAGCACGTCGTCGCCCAGTTGCTCGGCCACGTCGAGCGACACACGACGGTTGGCCGTGGCGGTCGTGGCGATGACCGGGGTGGTCGGCTCGAGGTTGGCGATGGCGTCACGAATGCGCCGGTAGTCGGGCCGGAAGTCGTGACCCCAGTCGGAGATGCAGTGGGCCTCGTCGATGACGAGCAGGCCGAGCCCGGCCGCGAGACGCGGCAGGACATCGCGGGCGAACCGGAAGTGGTTGAGGCGCTCGGGGCTGATGCACAGCAGGTCGAGCTCACCCGCCGCCAGACGCTGCTCGATGTCGAACCAGTCGTCGGGGTTGGTGGAGTTGATGGTCGCCGAACGGACCCCCATTCGTTCGGCCGCAGCAACCTGGTCGCGCATCAGCGCGAGTAGCGGTGAGACCACCAACGTGGGGCCGGCACCGGCGTCACGGAGCAGCCGCGTGGCGATGAAGTACACCGCCGACTTCCCGAAACCGGTGCGCTGCACCACCAGTGCCCGACGACGGTCGCGGACGACGGCCTCGATCGCCTCGAGCTGGGCCGGGCGAAGCTCTGCCTGCGGCCCGGCCAGCTCTCGGAGCAGTTCGCTGGCACGTTCGGCGATGGGGTCCATACCGACCATCCTGACCGATGCCCCTGACAGCCGGTCATCCGAGGGAAGCGAGTCGGCCGGGAGCACCTCGAGTCAGCTCGAGGTCAAGGGAGATTCGGCGAGGAAGCGATCGATCGTCGACGCGACCTCCCTGGGGATCTCCGTCTCGATCGAATGCCGAGCACCCGGGAAGACCACCAACTCGCTGTTCGGCAACAGCCCGTGCAGTCGGGCCACGCCCGCACCCATGCCGGCACCGTTGTCGTGGTCGCCCCACATCAACAACGTTCGCTGCGTGATCGCCGGCGCGATGTCGAACAGGCTGTGGGCGAGCTGGTCCCCGGCGATGCCCCAGTACATCCGCACGAACCCCGGTCCCATCACGGCGCGGTAGTACGCGAACGTCTCCGCCAGGGCCCGCTCGCGCCCGGGGAATGAACGGTCGTACCAGAAGCGCGACTGCACCCTGACACTCGGCCAGAAGGCCCAGCGCCCGAGACGCGACACGAACCGCCCGAACCGCGGCCGCGCCCGCCACGCACCGCCGGGCGCCCACAGCACCAGCTCGGGGAACCGCCGGGGGAGGCGGTGGCCCAGGCGCAGCACCAGGTTGCCTCCGAGGCTGCCACCCACGGGCACCGCCCGATCGATCCCCAACTCGTCGAGCACCCCGATCAGCGTGTCTTCGTAGAACGTGAGGTCGTACCGGCGATCGGGCCGGTCGGACTCGCCGCAGCCCGGCAGGTCCACGATCACCACACGACGACTCCCGTCGAGCGCCGCCAGCAGGTCGGCGAAGCCGTCGATGCGCGCCGTATGACCCGGGATGAGCAGGAGCGGGAGGCCGGAGGGATCGGTGGGCGCGCCCGTGTCGAGGATCCGCAGTCGCATCGACGACACGACGACGAAACGGGTCTCGGGCACGATCGGACGCTACCGTGCCGCGATGCAGATCTCAGGGAAGACGGTCCTGTTGACGGGGGCGAGCGGCGGGCTCGGACAGGCGATCGGCCGTTCGATGGCCGCGGCGGGTGCCAACCTCGTCATCACCGCACGCAACGTCGCTCAGCTCGACGACCTGTCCCTCGCGACCGGAGCAGAGGTCATCGTCGCCGACCTCTGCAACCGCGGCGACGTCGAGTCGCTCGCAGCGCGGTCTGGCGACATCGACATCCTCGTGGCAAACGCCGGAACCGGCGCCGACGTCCTCCTCCCCGACGAAACGCCCGACAACATCGACCGCGTGATCGACGTCAACCTCCGATCGCCGATGCACCTCGCCACGGCCTTCGCGCAACGAAAGCTGCAGAGCGGCTCGCCGGCGCACATCGTGTTCGTCGGATCGCTGTCGGGGCTCGCGGCCACCCCGACCACCCGGCTGTACAACGCGACCAAGTTCGGTCTCCGCGGGTTCGCATTGTCGCTGCGGGAAGATCTCCACGGCACCGCCATCGGCGTGAGCATCGTCGAGCCGGGGTTCATCCGCGACGCGGGGATGTTCGCCGAATCGGGAATCGACCTCCCCAAGGGAGTCCGCACCAAGTCACCCGCCGACGTCGCCCGCGGCGTCATCGGTGCCATCGAGGGCGACAAGGGCGAGGTCTTCGTCGCGCCGCTCGAGCTGCGCTTGTCGGCAACCCTGGCAACCGTGGCCCCGGCACTCAGCTCCCGGATCCAACGAGCAATCGACACCGCCGGCATGAAGGGGACGAAGTGATGCATCGGATGAACCGCTCGCTGCTCGCCACGATCCTCGTCGGGGCACTCGTCGTCGCCGGCTGCAGCTCGACCGACGACGCTGCGAACGACGGCCCCACCTCGACCCGCGCCGAGTCCACGACCACCAGCGTGCCGGCGCCACCGGAGTTGCCGGCCCTCCGCGCCATCCGCGGTGACCAACCACGCATCGTCGACGACCAGGACCGGCAGGTCATCCTGCGCGGCGCCAACGTGAACTCGCTCGGCGACTACTACCAAGGTGACCCCGACGCGGTACCCGTCGTGCCGGTGACCGACGCCGACTGGGCGGACATGGCGGCGCACGGGTTCAACGTCGTGCGACTGCTCGTCAGTTGGTCGAAGCTCGAACCGGAACGCGGCACCTTCGACGAGGAGTACCTCGCCACCGTCGCCGACGCGATCGATGCCGCCGCCGCCCACGGCATCTACAGCGTCGTCGACATGCACCAGGACGCCTGGGGCAAGTACATCGCCTCACCCGCCGGCGAGACCTGCCCCGACGGCGGCGACCCGGCCATCGGTTGGGACGGCGCTCCCGAGTGGGCCACCCTCACCGACGGCGCGTCGACCTGCACGTTCGGCTCGCGGGAGACCTCCCGAGCCGTCATCAACGCGTGGGACTCGTTCTACGCCAACCGCGACGGCATCATGGACGAGCTCGTGCGGACGTGGGCGTTCGTCGTCGGTGGCCTCGGCAACCGTCCTTCGATCGCCGGGTACGACCTGCTGAACGAACCCAACGTCGGGAGCGGCGCAACCCCGGCGACCGACCAGCTCGGCCGCTTCTACGACCAGGCGATCACCGCGATCCGCGCCGCCGAGGAACCGCTCGGTGTGGATCGGATCGTGTTCTTCGAGTTCACCGTCGCCGGTCAACCCGTTCCGAACGACTTCACCGCCGACGACAACATCGTGTTCGCTCCCCACCACTACGGGGAGTCGATCGGAGCGATCCCGATCGAGGGCCTGTTCGACTACCTCGCCAGCCTCGCCGCCGGCTACCGGACCGCGCTGTGGGTGGGCGAGTACGGCTTCTTCGAGGACACCGACGCGGCGGGCGCGAAGCTCGAACGGTACGCCGCCAAGGAGGACGCGTTGGTGACCGCCGGCGACGCCTGGTGGCAGTGGCGCCAGGCGTGCGGCGACCCCCACTCGGTGGGCCGGCCCGGCGGGACCTCCGACCCGGTGCAGATCCACCTCCAGACCAACCGCTGTCCGGGCGACGTCAACGGCGGCGTGAACCCGCGTTGGAAGTGTCTGTGGCGTCCGTACCCACGGGCCACGGCCGGCGTCATCACGTCGCTCGACGCTTCCTGCGACGGCGCCCTCGACTACCGGGCATCGACGCCGACACCCGGCACGATCGAGATCTGGTCACCCGGTGTCGCCGACCGGCAGCCCACCGTCGCCGGTGAGGGAATCAGCGACATCGACATCGCTGCAGTCGCCGGCGGGTTCGTCGTCAGCGCCACCGCCACCGGCGACTACCACGTGGTGCTGTCGCCGAGCTAGCGCTTCGACTCAGGGCGCCGCTGCCGGACGGAACCGCACCTCGACGTCCTCGTATCCCAATCGGTTGGCGAGGGCCGTGAGGAAGTCGCGGGTGTTCTCCTCGGCCGTGCTCCGCAGTTCACTCTCGTCCGCCGCCTTCACGAGCTCCTCCACGGCGACGTCGTCGAGTTCGTCGCGGCCCTTGAGCGGCGCGTCGTCGAACAGCTCGCCGAGGCGCGTCATCAGGCCGCGGTCCTGGGTGATCACCTTCGACTTCGACTCGTCGATGTTCGGCTCGGAGAGCTTGGGCTCCGGCACGGTGATCACGATCGAGCGGTCCGTGCGGTTGATCTCGAGGTCGTCGGTGGTCAAGCCCTTCAGATCGACGAACGCGTCGACGCTCCCCTGGTAGATCGCCACGCCGGAGTTGCCGTCGAACGCATCGGGAAGGACCTCGTGGAC
>Ga0209023_10004646_pt1 | contig 15503 bp, 18 predicted proteins | sample LakOneMetagenome_FD_187468 | JGI IMG/M metagenome (GOLD analysis project Ga0209023, IMG submission 187468) | Freshwater and sediment microbial communities from Lake Erie, Canada (SPAdes) (version 2) | ecosystem: Environmental > Aquatic > Freshwater > Lentic | place: Lake Erie, Canada... | reverse complement strand
GAGCTGCTGGCCCAGCGCATCGGCATCTGATCGGCCGTCGCTTGAGGGAACCGATGTCGGTGCCGATAGGTCCCATCATGGGAACCACTCGTCACTCCGCGCGCCAAGCGCGCCGTCGGGTCCGTTCTTCGGCCTGGGTGGCGGTCGTCGCCCTGGCCGCGTCGGTCGCCGTGGTGTCGTCGGCGCCTGCTGGAGCACAGCAGGCGCCCACGGCTCCGCCGACCCCCGACCAGCTGATCCAGATCCAGAAGGCCCAGGAGGCGACCCTCCAGCTGGAGCCCCCGGCTCCGCCGTCGCCCGACGATCCCTTCCTGGCCGTCACCAAGACCAACCAGGAAGCCACCGACGCCGCGGTGGTGCGCTTCGGTGCGGTCCAGGCCTCCGACGCCGCCGACGCCGACATGTTCGTGGCCGCCACCAAGCTCAACGACGCCATCGAGAAGGACCGCATCGCCACCGAGCGGCGAAACGCCGCTCGCACCAAGCTGGCCCAGGAACGGGATCGCCTCTCGGACCTCACCATCCGGGCCTACGTCACCGGCAGCGAACAGGGCCTGGACCAGTACAAGGCCCTGGTCAAGGGCGACACCACCAATCCCGCGGCGGGGCGCAAGGTGCTCTTCGAGCAGGTGCTGGGCCGCCAGGAAGACGTCACCAACACCGCTCGCAAGGACCTCATCGCCGCTCGCAAGGCCCTGGTCGACGCCGACAACCACCTGGTGGTGGCCCAGATCGAATCCGACGCCCGCAAGCAGGTGGCGGCGGATCGAGCGGCCGACGAGGCCAAGGCCATCGCCGCCCATGAGAAGGCACTGGCCGCCCAGGCCAACGCTCGGGCCCGACTGTCGAACGCCCCGTTGGGTGGCCTGGTGCCCGAGGGTGCCTCGCTCATCGGGATGCCTCGGCTCAATGCCGAGGACCTGGCCGGTTGGTTCCGCTCCACCACCTACTCGCCTCGGGTGTCCACGCCGATCGAGGACTACGCCAAGTGGTTCATCGACGAGGGCAACGCCGAGGGCATGCGGGGCGACATCGCCTTCGCCCAGGCCGTCCTGGAGACCGGTGGCTTCGCCAACAACGACACCCTGCTGGCCAACAACTTCTCCGGCATCGGCCACTGCGACACCTGTGCGTCGGGTTGGAAGTTCCCCTCGCCCGAGATGGGTGTGCGGGCCCAGATCCAGCTGCTCAAGACCTACGCCGTCCGCAAGCCGGTGTTCGCCCACGACCTGGTCAACGCCCACCTGCACGGCCCGGCCGGTTGCTGCCCCACCTGGGGCGACCTCACCACGGTGTGGGCCACCGACCCCACCTACGCCCCCAAGGTCATGCTGATCTACAGCGGCATCGTCGACTACGCCCTCTCGCGTCGACACGCCGGCCAGGGCTTCGACTCGCCCTCCGCCGCCATCCTCCCCACCCCGTAGCGCCTCCAGCGGGCGGGTAGGTTGCCCGACGTGATGTGGCTGTTCGCACTGCTCGGTCTGGTGCTGGTCGTGGTCATCGGGCTGGTGGTCATCGGCCGCGAGACGGCCCGGTTGGCCACATCGGCCCGACCTGCGGTGTTCGACGTGGCCGAGGCCACCGAGTTCATCGCCGACCGACTGTCGGCCGGCACCCAGGCCCGCATCTCGCACGGCGACGTGGAGTGGATCCTGCTGGCCGACGCCGACCTGCTCGAGGAGGCCACCGCCGATCCCGACGAGGGCCGGTACCCGTGGAGTCGCAAGCCTCGGCTGGTGGAGGGTCGCCCCATCCCGGTACGCGACGACCGTGGCGAGGTGGTGGCCCCCGGCACCGATGGGCCGGCCGATCCGTTCGGCCAGGTGCTCGACGAGGACCTGGCCGTGGCCCGGATCCTGGTGGCGGCCGAGAAGGCGGGCCGCGACATCGCCGACGAGGACATCGCCGCCGTGCTCGATGCCCGCACGCTCTACCTCGAGGCCATCGGCGCGGTCGGCGGCCAGGCCGAGCCCCCACCAGCCTGACGACGCGGTTCCCGCCCGGCGGCGACCATCGCGTACCTTGTCGGCATGGAGCGTCCCACCCGGTTCGAGCACAACCGCTACGTCGGCGACAAGCGGACCCAGGTCGTCTACGACCTCGACACCGCGCCCGAGGAGGCCATCGAGGAGCTGCTCGAGGCCCGCACCTACCTGAGCTTCGGGCCCGACACCCTGGTGGAGGCCCGCAACCGCGGGTACAAGCCCCACGCCAGCTGCGCGCTGGTCTCCGACGAGGGCTGACCACCGCCTCGTGAGCCGTTCCCGATGAGCGAGGTCGAGCTCCAGTACGGCGCCCGAACCATCGCGGCCTACGTCGCCAACCCGCCCATCGCCGACCCGGCCGCACCGCTCCTGGTGCTGTGCCACGGCTACCCGTCGGGCTCGCTGGGCGCCGAGGCCACCGGCCGGTCCTTCCCGGCGCTGGCCGATCGCATCGCCAACGAGGGCTGGCGGGTGGTCACGTTCACCTTCCGTGGCTGCGGCACCTCCACCGGCAACTTCGAGCTCAGCGGCTGGCTCGACGACCTGCTGCACGTGATCGATCAGGCCGATTCGTTCGGCGTGAACCGGGGCGTCTGGCTGGCCGGCTTCGGCACGGGCGGCGGCCTCTGCGTGGCCGCCACGGCCCGGCGACCGTCGGTGCTCGGCGCCGCTGTCCTCGGTGCCCCGGCCGACTACAGCGACTGGGCCAACCACCCTCGTCGGCTCCTGCAGCACGCCCGCGAGATCGGCGCCATCACCGACCCCGCGTTCCCGTCGTCGCTGGACCGGTGGACCCGTTCCCTGCGCGACATCCGGCCTGTCGACGACGCCGCCGCGGTGGCGCCACGACCGTTGCTGATCCTGCACGGGTCGGAGGACGAATCGGTGCCGTCGTTCGACGCTCGGGTGCTGGCCGACGCCCACGGCGAGGCCGAGCTGCGGATCATCTCGGGTGCCGCGCACGATCTCCGCCACGATCCCCGAGCGGTGGCCATCCTCCTCGGGTGGCTCGATCGGCAGCGACACGGGCTTCGGTCGACCTGGGCCCTCAAGTAAGACAGCTCTGCTGCCGACGCATGTGGTGGGCACGTGGCTGAGTAGCTTGTGACTGTCCCACCCGAGAGGAGCCTGGTGCTCGAGGCACAGGAGCCGACCGAACTTCCGGTCGACGATGAGATCCCACGCTCCCTGATGGGGGAGCTGCGCGACCTTGGCTTGGTCGGTCAGATGTGGACACTCACCGTCGTGGCGTTCTGCGCGATCCGGGCCGTGATCGTCTGGCCGCTGCTGCTCGATCACGGGGTGAACCCGTGGTGGTTCCTGGCCCTCGACGTCGGCACGTCGCCCACCTACGGGCTGGGTCAGGCCATGGGCGTGAAGCTGCTGCGCGACGATCGTCGCCCCATGCGTGATGCCGCGCCGTGGATCGCCATGCTCTTCGTGTCGTTCCTCGCGCCGTACGTGTACCTGCTGGCCTCGGCCGGCAAGTTCCCCACCTACGTCGTGGCCCTGATCCTGGGCTACATGCTGCTCTTCGGCGGCCTGGCCGCCATGCGGGTGCGTCGCGAGATCCGCTGCGACCCGACGCTCAGCTGACCTCTCGGATGCTCCGTCACGCACCTCGTCCGGTTCACGTACCGTTCACGAGGTGCGAACCGATGGGAAACCCGGCCGCAGCAAGCTCCCCCAGGTGAGCGACCTGTTCGACGATTACGACGCCGGCTCGGTTCGTCGCACCTTCGATGAGATGTTCGACCGGTTCGGTCGCGTCCGAGACACGTACCGGACCGTGCACGACACCCTGGAGCCCCAGACCACGGCCGACCTGGCGGCGCGCGCCGACGGGCTGAGCCGGGCCTACCGAGACCGGGGCGTCACCTTCGCCCTGTCGGGCCAGGAGCGACCCTTCCCGCTCGACCTGGTGCCTCGGGTGCTGTCGGCCGAGGAGTGGCGTCGCCTGGAGGCCGGCATCCGCCAGCGGGTGCGGGCGCTCGAAGCGTTCCTGGCCGACGTGTACGGCCCCGGTGAGGTGTTCAACGACGGGGTGGTGCCCCGCAAGCTGGTGCACTCGTCGCCTCACTTCCACCGTCAGGTCCACGGCATCGAGCCGGCCGGCGGGGTGCGCATCCACGTGTCCGGCGTCGACATCATCCGCGACGACCACGGCGAGTTCCGGGTGCTGGAGGACAACCTCCGCAGCCCGTCGGGCGTGAGCTACGTGATGGAGAACCGGCGCGTGATGGCTCGGGTCTTCCCCGACCTGTTCGGTGCCAGCGCGGTGGCTCCGGTGGACGACTACCCCCGGCACCTGCTCCACGCCCTGCGGTCCACCGCGCCGGCCCGGGCGTCGGACCCGCGCATCGTGGTGCTCACGCCGGGCGTGCACAACTCGGCCTACTTCGAGCACGCCCTGCTGGCCCGCATGATGGGCGTCGACCTGGTGGAGGGCCGGGATCTGGTCTGCCGGGACGACGTCACCTACGTGCGCACCACCACCGGCGAGGAGCGGGTGGACGTGATCTACCGGCGCATCGACGACGAGTTCCTCGACCCGGTCCAGTTCCGTCCCGACACCGTCCTCGGTTGCGCCGGGCTGATCCATTCGGCTCGTGCCGGCAACCTCACCATCGCCAACGCGGTGGGCAACGGGGTGGCCGACGACAAGCTCATCTACAGCTACGTGCCCGATCTGGTGGAGTACTACCTGGGCGAGCCGCCGCTGCTGCGCAACGTCGACACCTACCGCCTGGGCGAGCCCGACGTGCGGGAGTTCGTCCTGGACCGGATCGACCAGATGGTGGTGAAGCCGGTGGATGCCTCGGGCGGGTACGGGCTGGTGTTCGGGCCCGACGCGTCCGACGAGGAGCTGGAGGACTGCCGCCAGAACATCCTCGACGATCCGCGCGGCTACATCGCCCAGCCTGTCGTGGCGTTGTCCACCGGGCCGACGCTCGTCGACGGTCGGCTCCGGCCCCGCCACCTCGACCTGCGACCGTTCGCGGTCAACGACGGCGAGAAGGTCTGGGTCCTGCCCGGCGGCCTCACCCGCGTGGCCCTTCCCGAGGGCAGCCTGGTGGTGAACTCCAGCCAGGGCGGTGGCTCCAAGGACACCTGGGTGCTGGCCGACGACGACGCCACGTTCGGCCTCGACCTGGCCGTGCCCGTGGCCCGCGAGGTGGTGGCCCGGACCGCGCCGGCGGTGCCGCTGCAGTTCGGCCCGGCCGACGATCACGAACGCCATCACCAACAGCAGCTGCAACAGCAGCAGCAACCCTCCGCGCTGGCCGAGCCGGCCGAGGAGGTGGCGTCGTGCTGAGCCGCATCGCCGAAGCGCTGTACTGGATGGGCCGCTACCTCGAGCGGGCCGACGACACCGCCCGCCTGCTCGACGTCCACGTCCACCGCATGGTGGTGCAGGTCAACGACGACAGCGTCGGGGCCTCGCTGCTGGAGTCCATGGGCATCGAGGGCGAGCACCTGGCCCAGCTGGCCCTGGAGGGCCCGATCGACCTCTGGAAGGCCACCGAGCTGCTGGCCTACGACGCCGACAACCCCAGCTCGGTGGTGGGCTCGCTGCGCCTGGCCCGGGAGAACGCCCGAGGGCTGCGCGAGATCTTGGCCACCGAGGTGTGGGAGGCGCTGAACCGGACCCACCACGAGCTCGACAACCACGTCCGAGCGGCCCGGACCCTCGGCCCGCACCTGCTCTTCCAATGGGTGCGCGATCGCATCGCCCTCATCGGCGGGTTGATGGACACCGTGCTGCTCCACGACGACGGCTGGCGGTTCCTCACCATCGGCCGCTGCCTCGAACGGGTCGACATGACCGCCCGACTCCTGGCCGCGGTGCCCGAGAACGCCGGTGCCTCGCATTGGAGCGGCGTGCTGGTGTCGTGCGGTGCCAACGATGCGTTCCTGCGCACCTACGGCGGCGACATCGATCAGGCCAAGGCCCTCAGCGTGCTGCTGCTGGACCCCGACTTCCCCCGCTCGGTGTCCTACGCCCTGGCCCAGGCCGAGCAGGCGCTGGACGACGTCGACGGCGGGCAGCGACCCAACGGCGGCCAACGTCGCCCGCTCGCTCGCAACAGCGCCGCGGCCCGGGAGGTGGGTCGGATCCGCAGCGAGCTGGCCTACACCGACCCGGCCCTGCTGGCCGCCGATCTTCCCGCGGTGGTGGCCCGACTCCAGGAGGCCACCGCCCACGCCAGCGAGCTGGTCACCCAGCGGTACTTCCAGCGGGTGGCGTTCATCGAGTGGACGGCGGACAAGGCCGGATGAGCTGGCGACTGCAGGTCACCCACACCACCAAGTACCGCTACGACGTGCCGGTGGGACAGTCGTACAACGAAGCGCGCCTCGAGCCTCGGAGCGACCGGCACCAGACCGTGCTGTCGAGCCGGGTCGAGGTGGAGCCGGCCACCCGCGTGGTGCGCCACGTCGACTACTGGGGTTCGGTGGTCCACCACTTCGACATCCAGACCCCGCACCAGGAGCTCACCGTCATCGGGCGCACCACGGTGGAGACGGCCACGTCGCCCCCCGATCGCGGCGACGCCACCTGGGACGACCTGGCCGACAGCGAGATCCGGGACCAGTTCGAGGAGCTCCTGGTGCCAACCTCCATCGTCGCCTGGACGCCCGAGATGGCCGACGTGGCAGCCGAGATCCGCGCTGCGAGCGCCACGCCGATCATCGCTGCTGAGGCCGCCGTGGCCTGGGTCAACGAACGGCTCACCTACAGCCCCGGCACCACGGGCGTGAAGACCACGGCCGAGCAGGTGCTGGAGAGCGGTGGCGGGGTCTGCCAGGACTTCGCCCACGTCGGCCTGGCCCTGCTCCGCGCCATGGGCATCCCGTCGTGGTACGTGTCGGGCTACCTGCACCCGCACAAGAAGGCGGCGGTCGACGAGCCGTTGGTGGGTGAGAGCCACGCGTGGGTCGCGGCGTTCACCGGCACGGTCTGGCCCCTCGATCCCACCAGCCTCGAACCGGTGGCCGAGCGCCACGTGCGGGTGGCGGCGGGTCGGGACTACGGCGACGTCGCCCCGTTCCGCGGCATCTACGCCGGCCACGCCGCCCAGGAGCTCGAGGTCACCGTCGAGCTGACCCGCCGGGCCTAGCAACCCCCCCCCCGAAGGTGTCGCACTTGTTCGCGTGAGGCGCGAACAACTGCGACCAGTTCGGTAGTTCAGTGGCGGGTGAGGGCGGCGGCGATGGCGGCGCCGGTGACCGAGGCGTTGAGGTAGGGCTCGGGGTCGTGGGCCCGGTGGCCGTTGTCGACGCGGACGTCCTCGATCCGGCCGTCGAGCACGTCGGCCAGGCAGTGGATGGCGGCGGCGTGATCGCCCACCGCGGCCACGTTGACCCAGCGCTGCACCGAGCCGGGCCAGCTGGTGTCTGCGGTGATGGCCGGGTGGAGCATCCCGTGGATCGAGGGCTGGCCGAGCGGTGAGCCCAGGGTGACCAGGGTGTGGACGTTGAGCTGCGGGCTCTTGCGGAGCGCGGCGTAGGAGATGACCGATCCGAGGCTGTGGCCCACCACCACCTCGGTGTGCTGGTCGATCACCGCGTCGACGCGCTGCTGGACCTGATCCCACAGGTCGGGCACCGTCGTCATGATGGTGACCATGTCGACGGTGCGGTCGAAGGCCGCCTCGCTGGCGGCCTGGCTGAGGGCTTCGAGGCCGACGCCGTCGCCCAGCTTGGAGAGCATCTCGGCCACGCCGGCTCGGGACTGGGCGAAGGCGGCGGCGTCGTCGGTCTGCGGGTCACGTCGGAACAGGTCGCCGTAGAAGCACACCGCGACGTCGTCGTCGGACACGGTGACACCGTGGTGCCAGAGGCCGTCTCGCAACGCCGGCAGCCACCGGGCCTTGAGCTCGTTCGGTCCCCACAGCTCGTTGAACGCCCCGTGCACCAGCACGACCTTCGACATGTACGCCCCCACATCCCGGTGCCCCGATCGTTCAGGACGAGTGGATGGTGACGTACCGCTCACCCCGGACGCAACCGCGGCGCTCGACCCAGGTCGGTTGTCCCGGTCCACCCGTGGCAGGATCTCCCGTCCGCTTGCCCCCTGCCCTGGAGCCTCGCCATGTCCACCGACGTCGTCATCGTCAGCGCCGCCCGCACCCCGATCGCCACTGCCTACAAGGGGTCGCTCACCGGGGTCGATGCCTTCGCCCTGGCCGAGGTGGCCATCGGCGCCGCGGTGGAGCGCTCGGGCATCCCGGGCACCGAGATCGAGGACATGGGCTTCGGCGAGTCGATGCAGGGCGGCGGAAACGTAGGGCGCAACGCGGCCGTCCGACTCGGCCTCACCGGTGTGGCCGGTGTGGCCATGCAGCGCTGGTGCGCCTCGGGCATGGCCGGCACCCAGTGGATCGCCGCCAACATCGCGGCGGGGATGATCGACGTCGGCATCGGTGGCGGCACCGAGTCCATGTCCACCGCGCCGGGCACCTCGAAGCCCGGACCCGACGGTGTGCCGGCCTTCTGGCTCTCGCCCGGCAACCCCGACACGCCCGAGGCGCCGCCGTTCAACATGGCGCTCACCGTCGGCGACAACACGTCCCGGCTGGCCGGCGTGTCGCGTGAGGACGCCGACGGGTGGGCCTTCACCTCGCACCTGAACGCCATCCGTGCCATCGATGAGGGTCGCTTCGACAACGAGATCGTGCCGGTCGACCTGCCCGGGGGCGGCCAGTTCACCGTCGACGAGCACCCGCGGCGCACCTCCACGTTGGAGAAGATGGCGTCGCTGTCGGTGCTGAACCCCGACGTGGCCGGAGCCACCACCACCGCGGCCAATTCGTCGGGCCTCAACGACGCCGCTGCCGCCCTGGTGCTGTGCAGCCGGGACTACGCCGATGCCCACGGCCTGCGCCCGCTGGCCGCCATCCGCGGCTGGGCGTCGGTGGGCCTCGACCCGGTGGAGACCGGTCTGGCTCCCACCAAGGCCCTGCCCAAGGCGCTGGCCAAGTCGGGCATCGCCGTCGGTGACCTGCAATCGGTGGAGGTCAACGAAGCATTCGCTTCGGTCGCGGTCGCCTTCCACCGGGCCATGGGCCTCGACCCATCGATCGTCAACGTCAACGGGTCGGGCTGCTCGCTGGGCCACCCCATCGCCTGCACCGGCGCCCGCATGATCGTGACCATGGTCAACGAGCTCATCCGGGCCGACCAGCAGTGGGGCGCGGTAGCCATGTGCGCCGCCGGGGGCATGGGCTCCGCCACGGTCATCGAGCGCCTCTGACCCGGCGCGGCCGGGGTTGGCCGGGGTGACGGTTCTCACATCGAGAGCGGCCGACCAGGGACCTTGGTCCCTGGTGCCGGGTCACCCTGTGGGGTGACGCTGCAGCCCCCGACCATCTCTGAGAGGACGCGCTCGTGGCCGCTGCCACCCTCGAAACGCCGACGGGCCTGAAGCCGGTGCTCGCCGTGATCCCACCCCACTGCTACGAGCGCTCGACGCTGCGAGGGCTCGGCCTGTTGGCACGGGACCTGATCCTCTACGGGCTGGTGATCTGGGGTCTGCTGGTCACGAACAACCCGCTCCTGCTCGTGCCGCTGTGGGTGGCGGCGGGGGTGATGGTGGCCGGGCTGTTCGTGCTGGGCCACGACGCCGCCCACGATGCGCTCTTCGACTCCAAGGCCCTCAACCGGGTGGCAGCCACGGTTGCGCTGCTCCCGTCGCTGCATGCCACCGAGCTCTGGCGCTACGGCCACAACCGGGTGCACCACGGCCACACGCTGCGCCAGGGCATCGACTTCGTGTGGCACCCGCTGACGGTGGAGCAGTACCGGGAGCTCGGTCGGTTGGGGAAGCTCCGGCACCGCTTCGAGTGGGGGCCGTGCGGCGCCGGTGCCTACTACCTGCGTGAGGTGTGGTGGAACAAGATGGTGCTCTTCGCGCCGCCAGCGCGATGGGCTCGCAAGATCCGCCGGGACCAGGCGATCGTCGGCGCGGTGGCGCTCCTCGTGCTCGGCGTCCTGGTGGCCACGAACGGTGCGTCGGGGCTGTGGCTGTGGGTGAAGGTCGTGGTGATCCCGTTCGTGCTGTTCTGCCAGGCCATCGGCTGGGTGGTGCACGTCCACCACATCCAGCCCCACATCCGCTGGTGGACCCGCCGAGACTGGAACCGCTTCCGCGGGCAGGTGGAGGGGACCACCATCCTCTGGGGTCCTCCGGGCTGGGACCTGCTGTTCCACTGGATCATGGTCCACATCCCGCACCACGTGGACATGGCCATCCCGTGCTATCGCTTGCCCGAGGCTGCCCGCGCCATCGCCGCAGCGTTCCCCGACGAGGTGGACCAGCGGCCCATCCGCGTCGGCGACTACCTGGCGTCGACGAAGGTCTGCAAGCTCTACGACTTCGAGGCCGGGCGCTGGGTCCCGTATCCGGAGGCGTCTCCCGCCTGAGGGCGAGCGGGGTCAGCTCCCGATGACGTGGATGGCCTGGTCCTCGGGGCCGGCCCGCTTGTGGTCGTCGGGCAGCCCCTCCACCACGCCGGCCACGTGCTCGTCGTCGGGGACGAGGTCGAAGTTGTGGCTCGCCTCCAGCCCTGCGGCGTCGACCGCTCCGATGGGGCTGGGGGCGTCGTCGACGTAGCGGGCCTCGACCATGACCTCGGCCTGGTACTCGTGCCCGACGCAGTAGCGGGTCGCGGGAACGGCAGCGAGCCGGTCCTCCGCGATGGCGTCGCCGCAGGCATGGCAGCGCCCATAGGTGCCGTCGGCGAGGCGGTGCCGAGCGTCCTCGATGTCGGCCAGCTCGGCTTGGAGGGCGGTGTGGAGCGATTCCTCGACCTCGCGCTCGAGCAGGCTCTCGTCGGCCAGCGAGTCCATGGAGGGCTCGGCCTGGGCCTCGGCGCGCTCGCGATCGACGGCCCTGAGCGCAGCCGTGAGGCGGTTGGCCTCGGCATCCAGGTTGGTTCGGACCTGATCGTCGTCCATGGGACTCCTCCGTTGCGGATCTGACCCAAGGGTGCCTCCCGCTCGCCGCCTCCGACCAGGGTCTTTGGTCCGTTGATCGCCTCGGGATCCGTCGGTCGAGTGGCCCCACGGCGACCCGCGTTCCATCTGTCGATCCTGGGGCCTTCCTGCGCGCCTTCCCAGGGAAATGCCAGGGTCGGGCCGTAGGTTTCTCGCCATGACCGTGCCTCCTCCCGATCAGCGCGACGAGCCGGGCGCCCGCCTGGCGGCCATCTCCCGTCGTGCCTTCCTCACCCGCTCGCTCCAGGCCGGAGCGGCCACGTTCGCCATCGGGGCGGTGGTCTCGGCGTGCAGCAACGACAAGGACAAGAACGTGTTCTCCTCGGCGTCGACCACCACGGCGGCGGCGAGCGGGGCGACATCGACCACCGCGGCCTCGGGTGGCTCGTCCACCACGGCCAAGGTCGACTCGAGCGCCACGCTCGAGGGATCCAGCACCGCGGTGAAGTTCACCTACGCCGCCGACGCCATGGGAGGCCGGGTGGAGAACCCCTACATCGCCAGCTGGATCGAGAACGAGGCCGGGGAACTGGTGGCCACGCTCGCCATCTGGTTCGGCCAGGACCAGAAGGGCCTCCGCTACCTGAACGAACTGCGGCGGTGGTACTCGGTGGTCGGGTCCACCTCCACCGACACGGTGTCGGGCGCCACCCGGCTTCCGGGCGATTACTCGCTCAGCTGGAACGGCACCTCGTGGGACAACAAGCCGGTGGCCGAGGGCGACTACTTCGTCTGCATCGAAGCAGCCCGCGAGCACGGCCCGTACTCGCTGATCCGCCAGTCGCTGACCTTCGGCGCCGAGGCCTTCACCACCGACCTGGCCGACCAGGGCGAGCTCAGCGCAGCGTCCGTCGCCTACACCCCGGCCTGACCCGGTGGACGACCTCGACCAGCACGAGCCCGACGCCTCGACCGTGCCCGACGACGGTGCCGACGAGGTTCGGGAGCCGTCGTCGGCCGCCACCCGTACGTCCCGGAGCCGATCGGCCAGCGCCCAGAAGTGGACCCGGCTGATCCACGTCTACACCAGCATGATCGCCCTGTTGGCGGTGCTGTTCTTCAGCGCCACCGGGCTCACGCTGAACCATCCGGAGTGGACGCTGGGCTTGCACGGCCGCACCTCCAAGATCAGCGGCGACCTGCCGTCGGGCTCGGTCGCGGCCGATGGGACGCCGCAGTACCTGGTGATCAGCGATGCCCTGCGCGACCACGAGGGCATCCGAGGCGAGGTCACCGACTTCGGTGCCACCGGCACCGAGGGCCACATCGCCTATGCCGGTCCGGGCTTCCTGGCCGACGTCACGTTCGACACCAAGGCCGGCACCTACCAGGGCACCGTCGAGCAGCAAGGGCTTATCGGGGTGCTCAACGACCTGCACAAGGGGCGCAACACCGACACCTCGTGGGGCTGGGTGATCGACGCCGCCGCCGTCTTCCTGGTGGTCATCTCGCTGACCGGGATCGGGCTGCAGCTGTTCCTGCGTCGTCGGCGTCGGTCGGCGGTGATCGTGGCCACGGTCGGCGGGATCGTGGTGCTGATCCTGGCCCTGCTCACGGTGCGCTGAGCTCGGCGGCGGCCCAGACGGGGTCGCGGTGGACCTCGCCGTCGGGGGTGACGAGCAGGCAGCCCACGTCGTCGAGATCGTCGACGAAGGCCAGCCCCTCGACCAGGTCGAGCACGGTGAGGACGGTGGCCACCACGTCGGCCGTGATGGCGTCCGGGGCCAGGACCGACGCCGACGAGATGTGGTCCACGGAAGCTCCGGTCCGAGGGTCCAGCACGTGGCTGTATCGGGTGCCGGCGACGGTCCAGCCCCGGCGGGCGCCTCCGCTGGTGGCCACCGCACCGTCGACCACCTGCACCCGGGTGAGCGGGGCGACGTTGTCGAACGGCCGGGCCGGGTCCTCGATGCCGACGATCAGCGGTCGGTCGTGGCGGTGGGCGATGTCGCCGCCGGCGTTCACGGTCATGCCCTCGACCCCGGTGACGGCCAGCCCGGTCTCGAGCGCTCGGTCGACGATCGAGCCCTTGGCGACGGCGTTCAGGTCCACCCACGGCCGGGCCGCGGCGTCGGTCAGCGGATCGTCGGGCGAGACGAGGGCCACGGCGTCGGTCAGCTCGGTGCTCGTGGGGAGTCGGTGGTCTGCAGCGGCGGCGTCCCAGACCGCCACCAGCCGGCCGACGGTGGGGTCGAACGCACCATCGCTCCGATGCCGCCACCGCTCGGCGACGGCGAGCACCTCGGCCAGCTCGTTCGACGGGTTCGACGCACCGTCGCGCCAGCGGCGCAGATCGCTCGATGGGTCGAACCGGTCGAACACCGCCTGCAGCCGCTCGATCTCGGCGATCACCGCCGCCTCCGCCGCGGTGGCGTCCGCTGGTGTGGCCGCCCAGGTGCGCAGCTCGATCACGGTGCCGAGCAGCCCCTGGTAGCGGGCCACCACCGGCTGTACGTCGTCGCTCACCCGGCCATCTTGGTGGCCGGGTCAGGTGGTGGTGGCGCCGGCCGCACGCATCGAGCCGGGGACGTTGTGGCCCACGATCGACAGGCGGTTCCAGGCGTTGATGGTGACGATGGCGAAGATGACGGCGGCGTAGGTCTCCTCGTCGATGGCCGAGCTCAACGGCTGCCCGCTCCCTACCTCAACAAGCAGCTCCAGGCCCTGGCTCGCGCCGGCGTCCTCGCGTCGACCCCTGGCGCACGGGGCGGGTTCTCGCTGGCCCGGGCCCCCGTGCGCATCCGCCGCTGGATCGGCGAGCGCACCGCCTGAACCGGCTCCCGCCCGGGCGGGCAGATCGGGACCTTCGACCCTGGGCGCGCCCAGACCGGAGGGAGCAACGTGAGGGCGATCCGCCGATCCGTGGGGGCTTCACGTTGGAACAACTCATCTGGCCGCCGTGGTCGACCATGTGGCGCTGGCGCCTCCCGCCGAAGGGATCGCCCCGTCCTGAGGGCACGGGGGATCCCCTCGTGCTGGCTACGGAGTGCGAGCACTTCCTGGCCGGCACCTACGTCGCCTACCTCGAGGCGCTGGGCCGGCCGGTACCGCTTTGGGTTCGGCTCAACGCAGTGGCCCACGCCGACGTGGCGACCCTTGCCGGCCTCGCCATGTCGTTGGCCCGCCAACCGGAGCACGAGGCCCTCGGGGTGTGGCAGACGGCGAGTGCGCAGATGGCCGATGCCCTGCTGCGGGCGGCGGCGTTCAGCGACGCAACTCCCCTGGAGGTCCAGCAGGAGGTGCTGGTGCCGCTCGAAGCGCGGCTCGCCCGGCAGGCCCCACGGCGGGGCGGACGGTTCGGGCGTGCCGCCCGGGATGCGCGTGAGCTGGTGGCGACCGTCGAGGCGTTCCTACCGCCACGCCCCGGTTGCTAGGTCGGCCGACGCGATCGCTTCTGAGCGCCTGGTTGTTCACCGGTGCACGCTGAGGCTGTCAGAAGTGAATCGCCCGCCCGGTTGCTACGTGGTGGCCAGCAGGAGGTCCTCGCCGGTGGACGGGCGGAGGCCGTCGGGGCGCCCGGCGAAGTACCGGTCGGCGTTGGCGGTCGACGACACGTGCTCGGCGTGGGGGAACCCGGACCGGAGGGCCAGCTCGGTGATCTCCTCGGGCGTGAAGTAGCTGAGGAACGGGGTGCCGGCGGCCGCCGCACCTCGGGCGCTCATCTCGAGGCCGGGCCGGTCTGCTTCGTCGACCAGCTCGGCAGGCAGGAGGAAGGTCATGACCACGGTGGAGCCGGGAGCGAGCTGGGCCAGCTGGCCGAGGGTGGCGGCGGTGGCAGGCTTGGTCAGGTACATGCTCACGCCGGTGGAGGCGACGACGGCGGGCCGGGTGGGGTCGAAGCCGGCGTCGATCAGGCCCTGCCACCAGCTCTCGCCGCCCTCGAAGTCGACCGGCACGAGGCGCAGCCAGTGGGGCACGCCGTAGCCGAGCGCGTCGAGACGGCGGCGCTTCCACGCCTGGGTGCCGGGTTGGTCGATCTCGAAGACCCGCACCCGCTGGCCGAGGTCGGGTCGACGTTGGGCCAGGGTGTCGAGCCCGGCACCGAGCAGGACGTACTGGTCGACGCCGGCGTCGGCCTGCTCGGCCACCAGGTCCTCGATGAACCGGGCCCGGGCGACGATCGACGCCCGGAATCCCTTTGTGCCCTCGGGGTGCGTGTCGGGTCGGTCGCGCCAGCCCTCGGGCGGGTCGGCGAGGGCGAGGCCGACGGTGTCGTCGAGCACCGGCGGCGCGGCGTCGACCTCCACGTGCAGGGCGCGCCACAGTGCGGTGCGGACCGCGGTGTTGTCGGGCTCGGCCTCGTTCGTCGGGGGAGTGGCGGTCATCGTTCGCTCGACGCGGCGCCCGGGCCCTGCAGGGTCCAGGTGCGCCCGTCGGGGTCACGGACCTCCAGGTCGCGGGTGCCCCAGTGGGTGTCGGCGACGGGGCGGACGATCTCCACCGAGGGGTCGAGGGCCACGGTGTCGGCGTCGGCCACCTTCAGCACCACGCGGAGGTCGACGGGCTGGTCCTCGG
>Ga0209023_10004644_pt1 | contig 15508 bp, 12 predicted proteins | sample LakOneMetagenome_FD_187468 | JGI IMG/M metagenome (GOLD analysis project Ga0209023, IMG submission 187468) | Freshwater and sediment microbial communities from Lake Erie, Canada (SPAdes) (version 2) | ecosystem: Environmental > Aquatic > Freshwater > Lentic | place: Lake Erie, Canada... | reverse complement strand
CCAGCGCCTGCGAGACGTCGTTGACGACGGCCAGTACGCGGGTGCCGGCCGGGGTGCGGGCGGCGACGAACACCTTCTCGGGGTTGCCGTCGCGATCGAACGGCACGGTCCAGGTCTCCACGGTTGCCGTCCCGGACCAGCCGTCCTCGGCGACGACGGTCGGTTCGGCGTCCACCGCCGGCTGCACGTCCGCCCAGCGGAAGGCCCCGCTGGGCGGTTCGGTGCTGTACACGCCGAAGCTGTGCTTGGTCAGGTAGCCGCCGTTGGCGGTGATCAGTCCGATCTGACCGGGGGTGGCGGTCAGCCGCTCGGCCATGGTGGCGATGGAGTGCGTCACGTAGTTGTTCCACGGCCCACCGGCGAAGGTCAGGCCACCGGTCACCGTCAGTGGCCGCTGCGGGTCGTAGAGGGCAAGCCCGAGTTCGCCGGCAGCGACCTGCACCGCGGACGGGAAGCAGGAGTAGACGTCGACCAGGCCGATGTCGTCCATGCCGCACCCGGCCAGTTCCAGCACCCGGCGCCCGGCAATCCGGATCGCCGGTGATCCCGCGAAGCTCGCCCGCTCGCCGATCGGGTAGGTGTCGTGCGCGTCGGTGCCGGCGTGCGGGAAGACCCAGCGTTCCCGCGGGATGCCCAGGGCGGTCGCCTTCTCCACGGAGGTCAGCAGCAGCGCCGCGCCCTGGTCGACCATGTTGTTGGAGTTCATCAGCTTGGTGTACGGCCAGCTGACCATCCGGTTGTCCGGGCCGGGCTGCCAGATCTGCTCGGCCGGCACCGCCTCCCGGCTCCAGGCGTGCGGGTTTTCCACCGCGACCGCGCTGAAGCGCGACCACAGCTCGCCGATGCGACGGCGATGCTCCTCGGTCGCCTCGCCGGCTTCGATGCGCAGCGCCTGCTCGAACATCGGGTAGATGTGCGACGGGGCGACCAGTCCGATGCGGATGTCGGCCGGGCCGGCCAGCGGGATTTCCGGATCGCTGGGCGCCTTCGGCACCGAGGGATCCTGCTCCGTCGCGGTCAGTCGCTCGCCGCGGGCCTTCAGCCGGTTCCGGGTGCGCCAGGTCTCCGCACCGGCGATCAGCACCGCGTCGTTGCGGCCGCTCTGGATGTCCAGGCAGGCCTGGTTGACCAGGGATTGCGGGACGTTGCCGCCGATCGGCGTGTACCGGGTCGACGCATCGGGCGCGCCGATTCGCTGGGCCAGCAGCAGGCCGGGATCGCGGTAGTTCACCGACAGCAGGTTCACGATGCGCACGGCGTCGACGGCCGCCAGAGCCTCGGGCGAGGCGGCGGCCCGGACGGCGGCCTCCATCAGCTCGACCGGTTCCCCGCCGGGGTTCTCGTCGCGCTGATTGACCTGCCCGTAGCCGACGAGCACCGGGGTGCGGGGATCAAGGGCCACTGCCGGATGCTCCGTCCTGCGGGGATGTCGGACGCGGGGGGACGGTGATGAACCGCTTCGCCCGCGGGGTTCGACCCTACCGACGGGCGATGTAGAAGTTGCTGAGCGGGTCGGCGGCGGTCTCGGCGATCGTGACGTCGGTGAACCCGGCGTCGGCCAGCATCGCGGTGGCGCGCTGGTGCCCCCACATGGTGCCCAGCCCCGCACCGTCGAGCCCCAGCGACACCGACATGCAGTGCATCAGCGACACCGTGTACCGGTAGGTCGACAGGGGCCGGCCGATGTTGTCCTCCAGGCGGCTGGACGCCTTGACGTCCATCATCAGCAGCACCCCGCCGGGGCGTAGCGCGCGGTGGATGTTGGCCAGCACCTTCTCGGGCCGGGCCTGGTCGTGGATGGTGTCGAAGGCGGTGATGAGGTCGTAGACGTCGCGGGCGTCGAACTCGGCGAGGTCGTGTTCGACGAAGCCGACGTTGGTCAGCCCGAGTCGGGCCGCCTCGGCCGCACCGGTGGCCGTCGCGGCGGCGGAGAAGTCGACGCCGGTGAAGGTGCTGGCCGGGAACGCCCTCGCCATCAGGTTGATGGCATGCCCACTGCCGCAGCCGAAGTCGGCGACGACGGCACGGGCGCGCAGACGTTCGGGCAGCCCGTCGACCAGCGGGATCACCTCGTCCACGAGTGCCCGGTCGTACATCTCGCCGCTGCGCTGGGCCATCACGGTGTGGAAGCGCGGGTAGTCCGCGTAGCTCAGCCCGCCGCCGTCGCGCACGCAACCGATGACCTTCTGCTCGACCTCGGCCAGCAGCGGGATGTACTGGGTGGCCGGCGCGAGGTTGCGGGCACCGCCGGCATTGGTCAGCACCTCGGCGCGATGCGCGGGCAGCCGGTAGCGCCCGGTGTCGGGGTGGTATTCGACGACGTCGGCCGCGGCCATGCCGCCCAGCCACTCCCGCACGTAGCGTTCGTTGAGGCCTGCCGCGTCGGCGATCTCGGTGCTGGTGGCCGGCGGCAGGTCGCCCAGCGTCTCCAGCAGCCCGACCTGGTGGCCGATGCTGAGCAGCATGGCCAACGCGGCGGCGTCCATGGTTGCGGCGATCCGGTCGGCGAACTCCTCGGCGGTCTCACCAGTGGTGTCGGAGGTTCGGCTGCCGGTCATGAACCCACCCTACAAGCGCTCCGGCGGGCGAACCGGTGAGCGTAAAGTGCCGGGAATGGCTCGCCGTTCGTCGCCCAACACCGCGGAGAGCAACGCGCGTGACCGGCTGCTGGAGGCCACGGCGCGGGTGATGCGCGACGAGGGCTACGCGGCGGCCACGTCGCGGCGGGTGGCCGCGGAGGCCGGGGTGAAACAGGCGCTGGTCTACTACTACTTCCCCACCATGGACGATCTGTTCGTCGAGGTGCTGCGCAGCGGCGCCGACGCCGCGCTGGCCCGGATCCGGACGCTGCTGACCGCCGACGATCCGTTGCACGCGCTCTGGTCGATCAACAGCGATCCGCGGCTGACGATCCTGAACACCGAGTTCATGGCGCTGGCCAACCACCGCAAGGTGATTCGCGCGGAGTTGCGGGCCTACGCCGAGCGGGTGCGGGAGATCGAGACGGCAGCGGTCACGCTGGTGTTGCGGGCCAACGGGGTCGATCTCGACCGCTATCCGCCGGTGGCCGTCTCGATGTTGATCGCGCAGACCGCGCGGAGCCTGAGCAATGAGGCCGCGGTCGGCGTCACCGCGGGCCACGCCGAGTTGCGCGCGCTGGTCGAGCAGCAGCTGGGCCTGCTGCGACCGCCCGCGCCGGCGGTCACCGAGTAACCGACCAGCCCAGTCTTTGCTCGCCACGATATCTGCGACGGTACAAGGTGATCGAGTCAGGGCAGATTGGTGCGGCAGTACAGGCCCACCAGAAAGTCCGACAACTCCGAAGGGGTCACCTCCAAGACGCCTTCGGCCCAAGCGACGAGCAACTCCGAAGCCGCACCGGACAATGCGAAGGCTTTCATCTGGTCCTCCGCCGGTGCCTCCAACAACAGCCGGTCTTCCGGCGACGGCCACTGCAGGACGTGTCCGGTGGCCCGGTTCAGAATGTGGCCGTGCCGGCTGGCGGGTCGTCCGCCCTTGCCCAGTGCCTCGACGAAGAAGATCCGGATCATCCGCGGATCTGCGGTCAGCGTGTCGACAGTGGTTCGCAGCACGACAGATACCTGGGCAAGGGCGTCCTCCGATGTCTTCGGGACCGCCGCTTTCACCTTGCTCTCCAGTACTTCAGCGGCGTCTTCGAAGACCGCATCAAACAAGTCCCCCAGGTCACTGAAACTCTCGTAGAAGTAGCGTTCGGTCAGGCCGGCCTCAACGACGATGTCCTTGACCCGGACCTGCACGGAGCCCCCGGACCCGAACAGGACCATACCGGCCTCGATGAGCTTCCGGCGCCGCTCCGCCACTCGCTCCTCGCCGGTCACTCCCCCGTATACGCGGGTCGCACTGGACGCCTCATCCCGCACCACCCTCAGTCCAACAGTTCTGCGAGGTCTGTGCCGATCTGCTCGGGAGTGGCCGTCGACTCGTACCGGCGGATCACCGAGCCGTCGCGGCCGACCAGGAACTTGGTGAAGTTCCACTTGACCTCGTCGCTGCCGATGGCCTCCGGGCGCATGGCCTTGATGTGCTCATACATCGGGCCCTGCTCGGGACCGAATTCGCCGGGGGCCTCTTTACGCAGATAGACATACAGCGGATCCGCGTCGGGACCGTTGACGTCGATCTTGCCGTAGACGGGGAAACTGACGCCGTAGTTCAGCGAACAGAACTCCTGGATCTCGGCATCGGTGCCGGGCTCCTGTGCGCCGAACTGGTTGCACGGGAAGCCCAGAACCTCCAGCCCCCGATCCCGGCTCTGCTGGTACAGCGCCTCCAGCCCCTGGTACTGCGGGGTGAATCCGCACTTGCTGGCGACGTTGACGATCAGCGCCACCTTGCCGGCAAGGTCGCGGAGTGATTTCGCCGAGCCATCGGCGGCCTTCACCGAGAAATCATGGACGGTCATACGGTCATCCTCTCGCTAATTCAGTTCGCCTGCTTCTTACCGGCGGACCGGCTTTTGCGCGACTGTTCGAGCGCCGCGGTGACCAGCGTGGTGGCCGCTTTCCCGGCGGTGTGCATCGGGGCCACAGAGCGGGTGGTTCTGGCAAGCAGCACCGCGCCCTCGATCAGGCAGAAAACCTCGATCGCGACGTCACGCGCACGACCATCGGTCATCCCGGCACCGACGAAGCGCTCCTGGAGAAGCTCCAGCCAAGACTCGAACGCCGCGGCGGCAGCCTCGCGCATCACCTCGTCGTTGTCGGCAGTTTCCAGGGCGATGGTCGCGATCGGGCAGGCGTAGCCGAAGTCGGTTTCCTCCAACATCTCAGTTGCCCGGGCAAACGAATCAGCTGTGTCCTGCACGACGTCGGAGTTCTCGGGGTACACCGAAGCCAGGATCACCCGGTACCGCTCGCCGCCGTAGGCGAGGGCGGCCGCGCCGAGCTCCTGCTTCCCGCCGGGGAAGAAGTGGTACAGCGAGCCGTACGGCGCCTCGGCGGCCGCGAGGACCGCCTTGATCCCCGTCGCCCCGAAGCCCTGCCGACTGAACAGATCCGTGGCGGATTCCAGCAGTCGGACCCTGGTAGACACCGGCTTTCCGTTGCCGGTCGTGGTTGCGGACACGCGTTCAGAATACTCTGGTAGATCAATCTGTTGCGCACCCGGAATCGCCCTGCTCCGGCAGTGAATCGGTCTTTCCCGACCGCCGCCGTACAGCGCGTACCGTAGTTTTCCCAGCATGCTGCGCGCCGCGGATCGCCCGGATCGGCGCGCATGACACCGGTCCGGCGCCCGACTACCGTCGATCCGGTGAGTGCAGCGGGTTCACGCGTCACCCGGGCTGCCGTTCTCGGCGTCGTCCTGTTCACCCTTTTCGCCGTACCGTCCTGTGCCCGTCGCGACGACTCCGGCCCCGCGCCGGTGACCACCGGCTCCCCCGCCCCGCAACTTCCGCATCCGCTGCCGACGGCACCCGCACCCAACGTGGCGACCGTCGGCGATATCCCGTCCATCTCCCAAGTGGTCAACGACGCAATCGCCGCGCCCCGGCTGCCGGGCGCCGTCGTGCAGATCGGGCACGACGGGAAAGTCGTTCTGCGCCGGGCATTCGGTGAACGCAAGCTGGCGGGCGAACCCGGACTCGACGGTGAGCCGGCGGCCGCCGAGCCGATGACCGTCGACACCATCTTCGATTTGGCCTCGCTGACCAAGATCCTCGGCACCGCCACCGCGGTGCTGCAGCTCTACGAACAGGGGCGGGTGCACATCGACGATCCGGTGCAGACCTATCTGCCCGGCTTCAATGCCACCGGCGATCCGGTGCGGGCGCGAGTGACGCTGCGCATGCTGCTCACCCATACCTCCGGCATCGGCGGCGACCTGAGCCACCAGGGACCGTGGGGCCTGACCGCGCCGGACAAGGCCGACGGCATCCATCGCGCGCTCACCGCGCCACTGGAGTTCGCGCCCGGCGAGCTGTTCCACTACTCCGACATCGGCTTCATCATTCTCGGCACCCTGGTCGAGCAGCTCACCGGTCAGCCGTTGGACGAATACGTGCAGCAGCACGTGTTCGCCCCGCTGCAGATGACCGATACCCGTTACCTGCCCGCGGCCAAGGTGTGTGGGCCGCATCGGATCCGCGGCACGGCCGTCGGGTTCGACAAGGATGAGGCGGCCGTCGCCGACTGTCCGGAGGATTCGTGGAGCACCGACCTGCTGGCCCGGATCGCCCCCACCGCCCGCGATGAGGACACCCCGGGCATCAACCCCGACTTCGACGACCTGCTGCGCGGCACCGTGCACGATCCGACCGCGCGGCGGATGGGCGGAGTGGCCGGCAGCGCCGGGGTGTTCTCGACGGCCGCCGACGTCGGGAAGTACCTGCAGGCTCTGCTGGATCGGCTGGCCGGGCGCCCGAGCCCGTTTCCGCTGCAACAGGCCACGCTGGAGTTGATGACGACGCCCCAGCAGCCCGGCCACTTTCCCGGGCAGGTGGCCCTGGCCAACGCGGCGACGCGCGCGGCGATCGCCGCCGGGGGCCGTGGATCCGATCCGCTTCTTGCGCCGAGCTATCCGGCCGTCGCCGGGGTGAACCTGCGCGGCTTCGGGTGGGACATCGACACACCGCATTCGCGCCCGCGGGGCATGGTCTTTCCGATCGGCAGCTTCGGGCACACCGGGTTCACTGGCGTCACGATGTGGGTCGACCCGGGCACCGATACCTATGTGGTGGTGCTGGCCAACGTGATCCACCAGCGGGGCGGCCCGCCGATCACCGGGCTCAGCGGAGACATCGCCACACTGGCCGGCCGAGCGCTACATCTCTACGGGAGCTAGTCGGCGAGGTCCCGGGACAACTCGGCGGCCGCCCGTCGTACGGCGGTGGCGAGTTCGGGGTGTTGTTCGGGCACCATGCGCTCGGCGGGCCCGCTGATCGCGATCGCGCCGAGCGCCCGACCGTCGGCCTCGAAGACCGGGGCGGCGATCGTCATGCTGGCCTCGTTCACCTCACTACTGGCGGAGTATCCGCGCTCACCCGCATCGTCAACGAGTTTCCGGAACTCGGCATCGGCCGGCCCGCTGAGCAATTCGCGTTGTCGCTCGGCGCTCAAATGCGGAAACAGCACACGCCCGGTCGCACTTTCACGCACCGGAACCGCAGCGCCGATGCGCGGCACCATCCGCAACGCCTGGCGGCTTTCGGCCACCTGGGACACCGTCAGCCCCGAACCGTCCGGCTCGTTGAACATCGCGGTCTCACCGGTCTGTTCGGCGAGCTGTTCCAGCACCTGCTGAATACGTTGGCGCCGATCGGATTTCGACCGCGAACTGTGCGCGATGTTCAAGATCCGAGGAGTGGTCTCCCACCGCGTCGACGATTCCTCGCGCGCCCGGATCCAGCCCTGCTCGGCCAGCGTCACCAATGCGCGCTGCACCGCGCTCTTGTCCATCTCCAGCATCCGCGACAGCGTGGCGACACCGACCGGCTGGTGGGCGGCGACCGCCTCGAAGACGGTGAGCACGCGCGCGGCGGTGGAACTGCCCTTGACGGCCATCCACAACCTCACTAGTGTTGATTAATGACATTACTGTATCAGATAGTGATCTATGTACAACCGCTCGGAGGAACACGCCATGTCATCGATTCACGTCGCACCTCTGCGCGAGGACCTGTCGTTCGGCGCCCGGGTCACCGGCGTCACGCTGGGGGTCCTCGAGGACCCGTCGGTGCGCGAACAGCTGCGCCAGGTCTTCGACGACCGCGGCATGATCCTGTTCGAGGACGTCGAGCCCGACGGCGCGCTGCAGGTCGAGATCAGCACGGTGTTCGGTCCGTTAAAGGACCACCCCGTGCCCACCGTGCCGCGGGCCGGCGGTGCGCTGCACCCCGGTGTCATCGAGATCGGCCAGGCTCCGCGCGAGGGCAACATCGTCATCGTCGACGGCAAAGAGGTGACCTCCTGGCTGCCCTGGCATTTCGACCACTGCTACAACGACAAGCTGAACCGGGCCGGCGTGCTGCGCTGCCTCGTCGGCGTCACCGAGGGCGGCCAGACCGGCTTCGCCGACGGCATCGACCTCTACCGCGCGCTGTCCCCGGAGCTACGTGCCAAGATCGAGGACCGCAATATCCTCTACAGCCTGAACCTGCGGTTCCGGGACATGCGCTTCGGTCTCGCCGACGGCTTCCGGGAGGTCCAGCCGCACAAGCGCCTGCAGGAGACCATCGACTACGGCCGGGACAACCTGCCGCGCGCCGTGCATCCGGCGGTGTGGACCCGCGACACCGGCGAGAAGGTGCTGCACGTGTCCCCGTGGATGGCCGAGGGCATCGAGGGCGCCGAGACCCCTGAGGGTGACGAGCTGCTGGAAGCGGTGTGCCGGGAACTGCTGGCGACCATCACGCCGTACTTCCACACCTGGCGACCCACCGACATGGTGATCTGGGACAACCTGCGGATGCTGCACGCGGTGACCGGCCACGACCCGGACGAGCCACGGGTCATGCACCGCACCACCATCGACGGCGACTACGGCCTGGGGTACTTCGAGAACAACGCCGTCGGCGACAAGATCCTGGAGATGGTGGTCTGACGTTCGGCCCCTTTTCACCTCGGGCCCGCGGCGACGCCAGTAGCCTCGGATAAGCGCGGTTATGCGCACCTGTCCTGATTGCCGGCGTTGGCACGTTCAACGCGGCCGGCTCCGAACGAAGGGGAATCCTTGATCGACAACGCTTTTCTCGATGCGGCTCGTACCTCCGGATCCTCCGTCGAGCAGGCCGGTGCGGCGTTCATGTTGCACCCGGAGACCTTCGCCGAAAGCGCTGCGGCCGGCTACACCAACCCGTTCGCCGGGTACGTGGTGGGCCGCGGCGGGGTCCTCGGCGATGCCACCGGCGGAACGGTGGCTTCGGTCTTCGCGGTGTTCGAGCCCAGCTTCATCAAGGCCATGTGGGACGAGGGGCTGAAGGTCCGCGGCGCCCTGGCCGCTGCCGGCACCTACTGGGATCAGGCCGCCGGCTTCGGCCGACGGCACCTCGCGGATGTGTCGGGGATCGACGTGGTCGCCGAGCTCGGGGCGAAGATCATCGCCGCGACCTCCGGTGCCGGGCTTCCGCTGTTCGCCGGCTGGGCAACCATGCCGCTGGCCGAGGACACTCCGGCGCGTGCGATGCAGGTGATCTTCGTGCTGCGCGAACTGCGGGGCAGTGTGCATTTCAACGCACTCACCATCTCGGGTGTGACGCCGGTGGAGGCGCACGTGCTCAACAAGGGTGCCCAGTACGCGAAGACGTTCGGCTGGTCCGAACCGTTCCCCGATGGTGCGGACAAGAAGCAGCTGCTGGCCGACGTCGAGCAGACGACGAATCGCCGGATCTCCGAGATTCTTTCCGCTGCACTGACGGCGGCCGAGGCAGCCGAATTCGCCCGGGCCGCCGCGGAGGTCAACGCCGCGCTATCCGCGCAGTAGGCCGTCCTTCGGTGCTCAGATGAAGTCGGTGCCGCCGTCGACGTTCACCGTCGCGCCGGTGACATAACCGTTGCGCCGCGACGCCAGGTAGGTGGTCGCCGAGGCGATCTCCTCGGGTAGGCCGGCTCGGCCGAGGTCGCAGGGGTGCCCGAAGTTCGTTTCCACCCAGCGCATGACGTCGTGGGTATCAGCGGAGTCGAAGCCCTGGGCCGCGAGGATGTCCTTGAGGTTTTCGGTGAAGCTGGCGGTGACGATGGTGCCGGGGCAGACGCAGTTGACCAGGATGCCTTCGGGGCCCAGGCTTTTCGAGAGGTTCTTGGTCAGGCTGGACAGTGCGGCCTTGGCGGCGGTGTAGGCGATCAGCCGTGGGGATTGGCGCTGGATGGAGTGCGCCGACAGGGTGACGATGCGGGCCCACTCGGCGGCGCGCAACAGTGGCAGCGCTTCTCGGATGCTGCGGACCGCGGACATGGTGCCCATGTCGAAGGCGGCCTGCCAGTCCGCGTCGGTGAGGTCTTCGAACTTGCCGTCGCCGGGGCCGACGGTGTGCACCAGGACGTTGACCTCGTTCCAGCGCCGGGAGATCTCGGCGAAGGCGTCGATGATCGAGTCGGGGTCGGACATGTCGACGCCGACGGGGATCACCTCGGGGGCGCCGGCGGCCTTGACCCGCTCGGCGGCGGATTCGAGTGCTTCCAGGCCGCGAGCCATGATGGCCACCGAGGCGCCCTCGGCGGCCAGGGATTCGGCGATGGCCAGGCCCATGCCCTTGCTGCCGCCGGTGACGATGGCTTTTGCGCCGGACAGACCAAGATCCATGTTTCCTCCGCTGGTGGTCGGACTCTTACCGTAGAACATACGGTATTGATGTCCGTTTGAGGAGGGTGAAGCGCGCCGTACCGCCTCGAACGAGGCCTCTGGGCCTGTAGGTTAAGCGAGTGATTGTCACTGGTGCGCTGCTGGCCGAATCCGCTTCGGCCGTCGATAACAAGCTCAACATTCAGGGCGGCGTGGCCTCGGCTTTCCGGCCCGGCCCCGATCGGGTCGCCCCGGTCACGCTGGTGCTACTGCTCAAGCCCGAGCCCGGAGAGACTTCCGCCGTGATCGACGTGACCGTGAGCGCCCCGACGGGTGAGTCCGTCCCGGTCCAGGTTCCGGTGCCCGAATCCAGCCTCGGCGGCGAGATCGGCTTCATGTACACCCCGCTGCCGTTCAGCGTTCCGGTGAACGGTCGGTATGTGGTTGCGGTGAGCACCGGCACTGGGGTGATTGAGCTGCCGCTCAACGTTGTTGAGTAGGGGCTCGTAGGAGAACGGGGACAAACGCGGTGACCGCACTTCATTTCATCTCTGGTCTTCCGCGCTCCGGCTCGACGCTGTTGGCTGCACTGCTGCGTCAGAACCCCCGCTTCCAGGCCGGAATGTCGGGCCCGGTCGCCGGACTGTTCGACGCCTTGATCGCGCAGATGAGTGCCCGCAATGAGTTTTCGGTGTTCCTCGACGACGCCAAGCGCGAACGCATCCTTCGCGGACTGTTCGAGAGCTACTACGCCGACTGTCCGGCCGACGTCGTCTTCGACACCAGTCGCGCCTGGTGCGCTCGGATGCCCGCTCTCGCCCAGTTATTCCCAGAGGCGAAAGTCATTGCCTGCGTTCGGGAACTGCCGTGGGTGATCGACAGCATTGAGCGGCTGGTGCAGCGCAACGTATTCAGCCCCTCATCGATGTTCGACTACAGCCCGGGCGGCACCGTCTACACCAGGGCCAGCGCGGTCGCCGGCCAGGAGGGAATGGTGGGCGCCCCCTACGATGCTCTCAAGCAGGCCTGCTACGGCGCCCAGCGTGACCGGCTGCTGCTGGTGCAGTACGAAACCCTAACCACCGAGCCGGCCCGGGTGATGAACACCCTCTACGAGTTCATCGGAGAACCGACTTTCGAACACGACTTCGGCCACGTGGGCTACGACGTCACCGAGTTCGATGAGCGGGCCGGGACCCCCGGGTTGCACACCGTGCGCGGCGAGGTGAAGGCGGAACCCCGGGAAACAGTGTTGCCGCCGGATCTGTTCAATCGCTTTGTGAACGACGCATTTTGGACCGATTCGAACAATGTGCCGGAGGGTCTGCGGGTGGTCTGAGAACCTGGTACGACGGACGAAAGAGAGGCCCGCAGGAGCGGGCCTCTCTTTCACGTGCTGTCAATCATGGGTTTGGGTCGTTAGCCCGGAATATTTGCACCATTGGAGCCGGTGGTGCCGGCTGTACCGTTGGGCTGCGCGTTGCCGCCGTTCGTGCCGTTGCCGCCAGTGCCGAGCACGCCGGCAAGGTTGCCGCCAACGCCACCATTACCGCCGGCACCTCCACTACCGTCGCCGCTAACTCCGGGCGCGGTGGCGTTTCCGCCACTGCCTCCGTGGCCGCCGGCGTTGACTCCGTTGGTGGACGTCACATTGCCAGACTGCCAGAAGGTACTGTTGCCGCCGTCACCGCCCTTGCCACCGATAGCACCGCCGCTTCCGTTTGTACCGCCGTCGCCGCCGTTGCCAGCGGTCGACTGGCCGTTGACGATAGTGGTCCCCTGAGGATCGGCTGTGGGGTCATCCCAGGGGTAAGCCTGAATCCACCCGTCACCGCCCTTACCACCGTCACCGCCCTTACCGATACCGCCATTGCCGGAGGTCGCGGTACTGGCGGTGATGCTGTTGTTGAGCGCCGCAATATTGGTGAAACCGCCCTCGCCGCCTTTGGCACCAGCCGCGGTGGCGTTCCCACCGTTGCCACCTTTGGCGGTGTTCCCGGTCGCGACACTGCCGGTTCCTGCGGCCATGATGAGCGAACCGCCACCGTCACCGCCGGTGCTACCAGCAACAGTGGCGTCACCACCCTTGCCGCCCGTGGTGGTGCCGCTGGCCATTCCACCGCTCAGCCCCTGGTAGTTGCCAGCCTTGATCTGCGCCCAGCCGCCCTCACCACCGGCACTGCCGGCTCCGGTGGCCGTGCCGCCGGCACCACCGGTCGCGGTGCCGGTTGCGGTTCCGGTCGCGTCAGAGCCGATCTTGGCAATGCCTCCGGCACCGCCGGTACCACCATTGGTCGCCGCGCCGCCGGCACCACCGGTGGCACCAACCCCCGTGCCCGTACCGCCTTCACCACCGGTAGTCGTACCGGTCAAGTTCCCCGTTGCCGGCTTGGCCGCGATCGTGGCGTCGCCACCTGCGCCGCCCTTACCGCCCTCGACCCCTGCGCCGCCGTTGCCGGCGTTGGCATGGCCGCCGGTGACGGTGGTCCCGTTTGTCGCCCCTATTGAGGCGGCACCGCCGTTGCCGCCGGTGCTGCCGTCGGCATCACCCGCACCGGCGTTGCCGCCGACCGCAGTGGAATTGGTGATTGAGCCACCGGCGCCGCCGCCCCCATTGAAGTCGATGGTAGCCGCGCCGCCCGTGGCGCCATGGAGGCCTCCGTTACCACCAATCGCCGTGTTGCCGGTGGCCTTGTCCTTGTTGCCCCGGGCGTAGAGCTTTGCTGTGCCACCGGCACCGCCGTTGACGCCATCCTGGCCTGCCCCACCGGTACCACCCGTGGCAATACCTGTCGAGACAGATTCAGCACCAGCAGTGCCCGAGGATTGGCCCGAGCCGATAAGGGCATCCCCACCGTCGCCACCGGTCACGTTGCTCCCGGTACCGCTGCCGCCGGTGCCGGCTCGAACAGTTCCGCCGGCGGTGGATTTGTTGCCCCACGCTGTTATCTGACCTCGTCCGCCGGCCGCCCCGTAACCTCCGTTCGAGGCGGATCCACCGGAGCCACCGTAAGCGGCGCCGCTGGCGTTGGAACCTGTTCCCGACGCGTAGATGGTCCCGAAACGTCCAGCGCCGCCATGCCCTCCTGTGGTCGCGTCACCGCCAGCACCGCCCAAGGCGTAGCCACTTGCCTTGCTGTTGTCACCGAGGAGTGGGTTTGTGCCGTAACCAGCCTCGATCAAACCCGAATTGCCGTTGCCGCCCGTGCTGTTGGCATCCTCTGCCTTACCACCGACGCCACCGATAGCGGTGCCCCGGGCTTGCGTCCCGGTCTTGAGCGCGGAAATCCGGCCCCGACCACCGTCTCCACCGATGCCTCCAGTCTTGGCGGCCCCGCCGGCGCCGCCCGTCGCGCTGCCCTGGGCCGAGCTGCCATGGGCTATCGCACGGACGACGCCCTCAGCACCGTTTCCACCGGTGCCGCCGTCCTTGCCCTCTCCACCGGCACCACCAACAGCACCGTCACCGGTCGCCGAAGCGTGCCCACCGTTTTGGGCAAGCACATGACCCATCCCGCCGGCACCACCAGTACCGGTACCGATCGAATGACCACCGGCACCACCGGTCACCGTGCCATCAGCCGCGCTGCCCGGATCGGCCCAAAGATCAGCCTTACCACCGTCACCGCCGATGCCACCGACACCGGCCGCAGAACCATTGCCACCGTTACCGCCGGCACCACCGGTCGCGGTCGCACCATCGACCACACCGGCGGCCCCGCCGGACACAGCGACGACCCCGCCGCCAACAAGCGCCTGGCCACCAGTTCCGCCCTTGCCGCCCTGTTTACCACCGCCGTTGAGGCCACCGTGACCACCGGCACCACCGGTAACAGTTGCATCGGAGATAACAGCACCCTCGGCCTGGATCCAACCCTGGTTGCCGGCCCCGCCATCACCACCACGGCCCTCACCACCGGCACCGGAGACTGCGGAACTGTCGGTGATCGAACTGCCATCGGCTGCAAACACATTGGTCCAGCCACCCACACCACCAGTAGCACCGGCCGCCGTGGCATTACCACCCGCGCCACCCTCGGCACTGGTACGGGACACCTCACCGGTCTCCGAAGACATCAGCAACGCGCCACCACCGGCACCACCGGTGCTGCCAGCGACCGTGGCATTACCACCCAGGCCGCCGATCGCCGTACCACTGGTATCGCCGCCCGTCTCGCCGCGATAAAGGAAACCGGCTTGCACTGTGGACCAGCCACCCTTACCGCCAGTGCTACCCGCACCCGTCGCCGAGCCACCCGCACCACCGGTGGAGGTACCACTGGCCGAGCCATTGAGCCCAGCATTGACATCGGAGTTACCGCCGGCACCACCAACACCACCATTGATGCCCGCACCACCAGCACCACCCTTGGCGCCGACACCCACACCCGTCACAACCGCGTTGTCACCATCGGCGATCAGCTTGCCGTAACCACCAGCACCACCCGTACCGGTGCCCGTGGAATTACCCCCAGCGCCGCCAGTGGCGTTGCCTGTCGCAGAGCTGCCGGTCCCATTCGCTGAAATCTCGGCTAGGCCGCCGGCGCCACCCTCGCCGCCGGCTGCGGTGAGGGATCCTTCACCGCCGTGGCCACCTTCACCACCTGTTGCCTTGCCGCTGGCGGATCCACCGTTGGCGCTAATAACGAGCGCGCCGCCGCCGCCACCACCACCACCGCCACCCTGGCCGAGATTGGCGGAAGTGCCCGTCGCACCAGCGCCCCCCGCACCACCGGCCCCTCCGACAGCTCCGTCGCCTGCACTACCACCGGTTCCGCCGGCACCGCCCTTCCCACCAATCGGACCGGTGCCACCGGTGCCACCGGTGCCACCGCTGCCTGCTCTCCCCGTGGTTACGTCGCCAAGGCCGTTTCCGCCTGCGCCGCCATCGCCCGCTCGGCCGGCGCCCTGCGCTCCGCCGGTACCGGCGCGGCCGTTCGTGCCGAGTATCCAGAAGCCACTGGCAATTCCGGCAGCGCCCGCGGCGCCAGCACTCCCGCCGGCGTCGCCGCCGTCGCCGCCGTGACCACCGTTGTAGTCGGATACCAGCAAGGCACTGCCATCGGCACCCTTACCGCCGGTGCCGCCCGTGCCTTGCGCACCACCATCGCCGCCGTTGCCGCCGCGGTTGACCAGGAAGCCGGTCGCATCGCCGCCCTTGCCGCCTTGACCGCCGGTGCCGCCAGCGCCCCCCTTCTGGCCGGCGCCCGGTCCATACCCTTCGTGATAGTCGATTGCCCAGAGATCGGAA
>Ga0209023_10004642_pt1 | contig 15512 bp, 10 predicted proteins | sample LakOneMetagenome_FD_187468 | JGI IMG/M metagenome (GOLD analysis project Ga0209023, IMG submission 187468) | Freshwater and sediment microbial communities from Lake Erie, Canada (SPAdes) (version 2) | ecosystem: Environmental > Aquatic > Freshwater > Lentic | place: Lake Erie, Canada... | reverse complement strand
CGCTTCAATCGGGTGCAGGCGTCACGCCTGCCCGCCGGAGGCTCTTTCGTTCAAAAATTCCTATCGCTTCAAAAACTTGTCAAAACCCTGCGGCATCGACCCGCCACCACCGCCAAGCAGCCCGCCAAGGCCGCCAAGATCGCCGCCACCGCCGCCCATCTTGCCCAGCATCGCCATCATCCCCTTCATGCCGCCCATCTTGCGCAGGCGTTTCATCGCGGTTTCCATTTCCTGATGCATTTTCATCAGCTTGTTGACTTCCTGGACCGTCGTCCCCGAACCTTTGGCAATGCGGATCTTGCGCTTGGCGTTGATCAGCCCCGGCTTGGCGCGCTCGATCGTCGTCATCGAACAGATCACCGCCTCCATCCGCCCCAAAGTCTTCTCATCCGGCCCGCCGTTCGCCATCGCCGCCTTGGCCTTCGCCATGCCGGGGATCATCCCCGCCAGCGCGCCCAGCCCGCCCATCTTCTTCATCTGGACAAGCTGCGTGCGCAGATCCTCCATATCGAACTGGCCCTTCGCCAGCCGCGCCGCCATCTTCTCGCTGGCCTCGGCCTCGAACGTCTCCGCCGCGCGCTCGACCAGCCCGACAACATCGCCCATCCCCAGGATGCGCCCCGCCACCCGGCTCGGCGAGAATTCCTCGAGCGCGTCAAGCTTTTCGCCCGTCCCGGCGAACTTGATCGGCTTGCCCGTCACCGAACGCATCGACAGCGCCGCACCACCGCGCGCGTCGCCGTCCATCCGCGTCAACACCACGCCCGTCAGCTCGACCTGTCCGGCAAACGAGGCCGCGACATTGACCGCGTCCTGACCCGTCAGACTATCGACAACCAGCAAAATCTCGTCCGGCGCGCCCACGCCTGCCACGGCGCGCATCTCGTCCATCAGCGCGGTATCGACATGCAACCGCCCCGCGGTATCGAGCAGCAGCACATCAAAGCCCTGCAACTTCGCCGCCGTCCGCGCGCGCACCGCAATATCGACCGGCTGCTGCCCGGCAATCACCGGCAACGTCGCCACCGCGATCTGCTCGCCCAGCACGCGCAACTGCTCCTGCGCCGCCGGCCGCGCCACATCGAGCGACGCCATCAAAACCTTTTTGCCGAACTTCTCGTTGAGCCGCTTGGCGATCTTCGCCGTCGTCGTCGTCTTGCCCGACCCCTGCAACCCGACCATCATGATGACAGCGGGCGCCGTCACATCGACATTCAGCGGTGCACTATCGCCGCCCAGCATCTCGACCAGCGCATCATTGACGATCTTGACGACCATCTGCCCCGGCGTGATCGACCGCACCACGTCCGACCCGATTGCGTCCGCCGTCACCTGGTCGACAAAACTCTTGACCACCGGCAACGCCACATCGGCCTCGAGCAGCGCAATCCGCACCTCGCGCATCGCCGCACGCACGTCGAGCTCGGTAAGCGACCCGCGCCCCCGAAGCTTGTCGAACACACCGCCAAGGCGGTCAGAAAGGCTCTCGAACATCTACAGCTTGCTCCAAACGAACTGTCGCCGGCGTGCGAGTCTTCGCAGGCCGGCGTCGTCCGTGGACGTTTGATTCCATATCTACCCTAGGGTGGATGGAGCGGCTGCTAGTGGATTATGCGCCGCAGGTCAAGAATGCATGCGCCGCAACGCTTGCTGCAGCTCTCAGCCCGCCGCCAGCGCGCGTGCGCGCAGCGCCTTATACTCCTCGTCGCTGATCGACCCCGCCACCTTGAGCGCATCAAGCTTGGTCAGCTCATCGGCTACGCTATAGCCGACGACTTGGCGTAGTTCGTCGCGGGCACGGCTGGCGCGTTCGATACTCCGCGCGCCCATGCTGTGGCCGTGGAAAATCAGATAGGCAAACACCCCGATATACGGCAGCACGCCGAACAGGATCACCCATAACACCTTCTTGAAGCCCGAAATATCGTCGTGGCGGAACAGATCGACGATGACGGTGATCATCAGCCAGAACCATGTCACCAGCATGAAGATGATGAACGCGTCGCGCAGGAATTCGCCAAGAGACATGGACATGAGTATTCACCCCGTTTGAACCGTTGATTGCCGTTGACAGCGACGATGCACCGGCGCCAGCGCGCCGTCAACTATCGCGTTACCCGGCCAGCGCTCGCGCGAATTCGCCCGCATCGAACGGCCGCAAATCGCCCATGCCCTCGCCAACGCCGACAGCGTGGATCGGCAATTTGAACTTTTCCGCCGCCGCCACCAGCACGCCGCCGCGCGCCGTGCCGTCAAGCTTCGTCATCACCAGCCCCGTCACCCCCGCGACTTCCTTGAAAACCTCAATCTGGCTCAGCGCATTCTGCCCCGTCGTAGCGTCGAGTACGAGCACCACATCGTGCGGCGCCGCCGGCATGGCCTTTTTGAGCACGCGCTTGATCTTCGCCAGTTCGTCCATCAACCCCGACTTGTTCTGTAACCGCCCTGCGGTGTCGATGATCAGCACATCGACCCCCTCGGCGCGCGCGCGCTCCAACGCCGTAAACGCCAGCCCCGCCGCATCGGCACCCTGTTCGCCCGAAATCACCACCGCCCCGGCGCGCTCGCCCCAGATTTTGAGCTGTGCGATGGCGGCGGCGCGAAACGTATCGCCCGCCGCCAACATGACGCGGTAATCCTGTTCGATAAAAAGATGGGCGAGTTTGGCGATCGTCGTCGTCTTTCCCGAGCCATTCACGCCGACCACCAGCACTACTTGCGGGCGAGGGAACGCTACAATCTCAATCGGTTGCGCCACTTTTCCAAGTACAGCGCCAATCTCTGCCGCGACCGTTTCGCGCACCCCTGCCAGATCAATATCGCGGTCGAACTTCTCGTCGCGCAGCCGCGCCGTCACCCGCGCCGCCATCGCCGGCCCGAGGTCCGAAGCGATCAGCGCCTCCTCGATATCCTCCAGCATCGCATCATCCAGCTTGGCGCGCACCAGCAATCCCGCAAGGTTGTCCCCGAGCTTGTCTGTCGAACGCGACAGACCCGCCTTGAGCTTCGCCAGCCAGCCGGTTTTCTCGGTCATGCACACTCCAATCGGTCACCGGCAACGCCGCGCGCCGTCACCGCAATAATGCTGCCACGCGGATAGGCCCGGTCGAGCGCCACGGCCGCAAAACTCTCGGCATGCCCGCGTAACCCGTCGCCCTCGACCAGCACACGCTGCGGCTTGCCAACCTGCCCCGCCAGCCAAGCTGCCTGCCGCTCCGAACCGCGCACGCGCAATATCGCCGCCCTGGCCCGCCTTACCGCAACCGGCACCATCGGCATTCGCGCCGCGGGCGTCCCATCGCGCTCCGAATACGCAAACACGTGCAGCCGCGTTAGCTCACAATCATCAACCAATTTCAACGTGTTAGAAAACGCAGCAGCGCTCTCGGTGGGGAATCCGGCGATCAGATCCGCCCCGAAAACCATCTCGGGCCGTACGGCTCGCAGCCCCGCGCAAAACGCCACCGCCTGCGCGCGACTATGCCGCCGTTTCATGCGCTTGAGGATCAGATCGTCCCCCGATTGCAGCGACAGATGCAGCTGCGGCATCACGCGGCTTTCATAGGCCAAAACCTCGAACAGTGCCGGGTCAACCTCGATACTGTCGATCGACGACAACCGCAGCCGCGGCAGATCGGGCACCAACCGCAAAATCCGCTGCACCAGCGCCCCCAAAGTCGGCGTGCCAGGCAAATCCGGGCCGTATGATGTCAGATCAACCCCCGTCAGCACCACCTCGTTGACACCTGCCCCAACCATCGCCTTGATCGCCTCGATCACCGCACCGGCTGGCACCGATCGCGACGGCCCGCGCGCCAGCGGAATCACGCAAAAGGTGCAACGATGGTCGCAACCATTCTGCACCGCGACAAACCCCCGCGTATGTGAAACGCTGCTCGATACCGCCAGCGGCGCATCGCGCACCGCCATGATCTCACCCACCCGCTGCCGGTCGTTTGCGCCACCCAGCATAAACGCCGCCGCATCGAGCTTTTCGCGGTTGCCCAGCACCATCGCCACACCGGGCAGCGCGCCAAACCCGTCCGGATCAAGCTGCGCCGCGCACCCCGTCACAATGATTGGCGCCTCGGGCCGCTCGCGATGCGCGCGCCGCACCGCCTGCCGCGCCTGCCGCACCGCCTCATGCGTCACCGCACAGCTATTGATGACGATGCTGCCCGCCGGCGCTGCATCGCGCGCGCGCGCCGCCTCGGCAATGTTGAGCCGGCAGCCGAAGCTGATGATTTCGGCAGCAACCGTCATGCAAACGCGTCGGGATCGACTTCGCCAGCAAACGCCGTCGCCGCCGGCCCGGTCATCGCGATATGGCCGTCGTCGCGCCATTCGATGACCAGCGCACCGCCCGGCAAATCGACCGTCACCTTGCGCTCGGTCAACCCGCGCCGCATCGCCGCAACCGCACTCGCGCACGCACCCGTCCCGCACGCCCGCGTCAGCCCGACCCCGCGCTCCCACACCCGCAACCGCAGATGATCGCGCGCCACAATCTGCGCGACATTGACGTTGATCCGCTGGGGAAACAGCGCGTCATGCTCGATCAGCGGCCCGATCACATTGAGTGGCACGGCTGCCACGTCATCAACGAAAAACACGATATGCGGATTGCCGACATTGACCGCGACCGGGTGCTCAAGTTCATCCCATGCAACGGGCATATCGCGCGTATCCATCGCATAGCCGAGCGGGATCTCGTCCCAGCCAAAGCGCGGCGGCGGATAGACGATCGTTGCCGCATCTGCCGTCGCGCCCGCGTCCAGCAACCCCGCCGCGCTATCAATCGTCGCCGTCGCCCCCAACAGCGTCGCGACACAGCGCGCCGCATTGCCGCAAGCTTCGACCTCGCCACCATCGGCGTTGTAAATCCGCATGAACGCGTTGGCACGCGTCGAGGTCTCGATGACGATCAACTGGTCGCAGCCAATCCCGGTGTGCCGGTCAGCCAACCCGCGCACCTGCGCGCCCGACAGCGCCAGCGCTTGGCCACGCGCATCGAACACGACAAAATCGTTGCCCAGCCCGTGCATCTTGAGAAAGCGCCGCATCATGCGCGGCATTTAGGCAGCGCGACCCCGAAAGTCCAACACCGCCGCCGCTGGCTTGGCCAAAGGACGTTCGTCAGCCCGCAGGCGCAGTTCGTCGAAACTGCCTTGACGGCACTTGCACGCACGCCAGCGCCTGCCTACCGTCGCTCCACATTGAATTCAGGGAGTCCCGCAATGCTCAATCGTCGTGAAATCCTCAACACCGCCGCCGCCGGCGGTGTCGCCGCGATGCTGCCCGTCTGGGTCGCCAAAGCCGCTTCGGTGACCGGCAACACCAAACTCGCCGCCGTGCTCCAGTCGATCGCCGATGCAATGCTGGTCGCAGCACCGGAAAGCGCAACTTTGAACGGCCTCGATACCGGCAAGAACGCTGCGCTCGCCGGCAAGGTCAGCGACCTGTCGTCCGCTGCTGTCGCACGCAACCTCGCCGATCTCAAAACCTTCAAATCGCAACTCAATGCCGTCGGCCCGGCCGGACTCAGCCCCGCCGACACCGTGCACTATGAAATGACGCTGTTCGCACTCGACCTCGGTATCAGCGGCGGTGACCGCTTCAGCTACGGAAATACCGGCACCAGCGGCGGCATCCCCTATGTCGTCAGCCAGCAAAACGGCGCCTATTCGCAAATGCCCGAATTCCTCTCGACCTATCAACGTGTCGAGGACAAAACCGATGTCGCCGCCTATCTTTCGCGCATGGAGGGCTTTGCCACCCAGCTTGATCAGGAAACCGCGCGTATCGCTGCCGACGCCGGCAAAGGCGTTATCCTCCCCGATTTCCTGCTGTCGAATGCGCTCGGCCAACTCGAAGGCTTCCGCGCCACGCCGGCTGCCGATCAGCGTATGGTCACCACGCTCGTCGAAAAGGCTACAAAAGCCGGCGCCAGCAATGCCGGTGCGCAAGCCGCCGCGATTACCGATTCGAAAATCTATCCAGCGCTCGACCGCCAGATTGCCGCATTGAAGGCCGTCCAGCCCAAAGCCAATGGCGATGCCGGCGTCTGGAAGCTCCCCGATGGCGGCGCCTATTACGAATGGTTGCTCAAAGGCAGTACCACCACAAAGCTGACGGCCGACGAAATCCACGCCACCGGCCTGCGCCAGACCGCCGAACTCCAGGCCGGCATGGACAAGGTGCTCAAGGCACAGGGCATGACACAGGGCAGCGTCGGCGCACGGCTGACGGCAATGACCAATGATCCAAAATTCCTGTTCGCTGACAGCGACGCTGGCCGGGCTGATGTCATCGCGTTCATTCAAAAACGCATCGATGCCGTCCGCCCGCGCATGCCCGAACTGTCGAACCTCAAGCTCGACGCCAATGTCGTCGTCAAGCGCGTCCCCGTCGATATCCAGGACGGCGCCGGCCTCGGCTATATGAACTTCGCCTCGTTGGACGGCAAACGGCCCGCGATATACTACGTCAACCTCAAGGACATGTCGTACTGGCCGAGCTACACGCTTGCTTCGCTCACTGCGCACGAAGCGATTCCCGGCCATGCCTGGCAGGGCGCGTATATCGCTGAAAATCAGGACAAGCTGCCGCTGATCAGCTCGCTGCTCGGCTTCAATGCCTTTGTTGAAGGCTGGGCGCTCTACGCCGAAACCCTGGTCGATGAAATCGGCATGTACAAGGACGAGCCATTCTGGCAGCTCGGCTTCCTGCAGGCGCTCAACTTCCGCGCCGTGCGGCTGGTCGTCGATACCGGCATGCACGCCAAGAAATGGACGCGAAAGCAGGCGATCGATTATATGGTCGCCAACACCGGTCGCGCCACCGGCAGCGTCACCAGCGAAATCGACCGCTATTGCGCCTCGCCGGGGCAGGCCTGCGGCTACAAGATCGGCCACAACGAAATCGTCCGCCTGCGTGGCAAAGCCAAGGCCGCCATGGGCGCCAAATTCACGCTACAAAGCTTCAATGACGCCGTCGTCACCACTGGCGGCGTGCCGCTCGACGTGCTCGCCAAAGTCATCGACCGCTATATCACGGGCGCCTGACCCGGCACTCGGCTGATCCACCCCCATCCCCCGCGCAAAATTAGCAGGGGGTTGGGGGTGGCACCTATGCTGCAACTGCGTTAGAGCCTGTCGCGAAATCATATAGCGATAGGAGTCGACCGATGACCGCCGTTGGACAGGACAGCCTGAAAACCCGCCGCCAGCTCAAAGTCGACGGAAAATCCTACACCTATTACAGCCTCGCCGCCGCAGGCGACGCGCTCGGCGATATCAGCCGGCTGCCCTTCTCGATGAAGGTGCTGTTCGAAAACCTGCTGCGCTTCGAAGACGGCGTCACCGTCAAGGTCGATGATTTGAAGGCCGTCGTGCAATGGGGCCACGACCATAAATCGACGCACGAAATCAACTACCGCCCGGCGCGCGTGCTTATGCAGGATTTTACCGGCGTGCCGTGCGTTGTCGATCTCGCCGCAATGCGCGACGCGATGACCAAGCTCGGCGGCGATCCCGCGAAGATCAACCCGCAGATTCCCGTCGATCTGGTCATCGATCATTCGGTGATGGTCGATGAATTCGGCACCCCGCAAGCCTTCGAAGACAATATGGAGCTCGAATACGCGCGCAACATCGAACGCTATGAATTCCTGCGCTGGGGCACCTCCGCGCTCAAGGGCTTCCGCGTCGTCCCGCCCGGCACCGGCATCTGCCATCAGGTCAACCTCGAATATCTCGCGCAAACCATCTGGACCTCCGAAGACGCGTCGGGAGAAACCATCGCCTATCCCGACACGCTCGTCGGCACCGACAGCCACACGACGATGGTCAACGGCCTCGGCGTACTCGGCTGGGGCGTCGGCGGGATCGAGGCCGAAGCCGCAATGCTCGGCCAGCCCGCGACGATGATCATCCCCGAAGTCGTCGGCTTCAAGCTCCACGGCAAAATGGCCGAAGGCATCACCGCGACCGATCTCGTGCTGACCGTCACGCAGATGCTGCGCGCCAAGGGCGTTGTCGGCCGCTTCGTCGAATTCTTCGGCCCCGGCCTCGATGCACTCAGCCTCGCCGACCGCGCGACGATCGCCAATATGGCCCCCGAATATGGCGCGACCTGCGGATTCTTTCCCGTCGATGCCGCCACAATCAGCTATCTCAAGCTCACCGGCCGCGATGATGACCGCGTCGCGCTCGTCGAAGCTTATTGCAAGGCGCAGGGCCTGTGGCGCGACGCGTCGTCGGTCGATCCGCTTTTCACCGACACGCTCGAACTTGATCTCGCCAGCGTGCTGCCCTCGCTCGCCGGCCCGCGCCGCCCGCAGGACAAGGTGCTGCTCCTTGGCGCCGACGCCGCGTTCGAAGGCGAACTCACCGGCAGCTACAAAAAAACCGCCGCGACCGACCTGCGCGTTCCCGTTGCCGGCGCCGATTACAACCTCGGCAACGGCGATGTCGTCATTGCAGCGATCACCAGCTGCACCAACACCTCGAACCCTGCGGTCCTCATCGCTGCCGGCCTTGTCGCGCGCAAAGCCCGCGCGCTTGGCCTGACACGCAAGCCCTGGGTCAAAACCAGCCTCGCCCCCGGTTCGAAGGTCGTCACCGATTATTTCGAAAAATCCGGCCTGCAGGAAGATCTCAATTCGATCGGCTTCAACCTCGTCGGCTATGGCTGCACGACGTGCATCGGTAACTCGGGGCCATTGGCGGCACCAATTTCGGCAGCCATCCACACCAATGACCTCGTCGCGGTGTCGGTGCTGTCGGGCAACCGCAACTTCGAAGGCCGCGTCTCGCCCGATGTTCGCGCCAACTATCTCGCCTCGCCGCCGCTCGTCGTCGCCTATGCGATTGCCGGCACGATGCGTTCGGACATGGTCAACGCCCCGCTGACGCAAACTGCCGACGGCGCCGATGTCTATCTCCGCGACATCTGGCCGACCAACCAGGAAGTCTCCGAACTGATGCAGTCGAGCGTCACCGCCGCAATGTTCCGCGGCCGCTACGCCAACGTCTTCGAAGGCGATGAACATTGGCAGGCGATCCGCGTTTCGGGCGGCGCCACTTATCAATGGAACCCGGTCTCGACCTATGTTCAGAACCCGCCATACTTCGACGGCATGACAATGACCGCATCGGGCGTGTCGGATATTCGGGGCGCTCGCCCGCTGGCGGTTTTCGGCGATTCAATCACCACCGATCACATCTCGCCCGCCGGCAACATCAAGAAGGAATCGCCCGCCGGCGAATATCTCAGCGAGCGGCAGGTCGCCCAGGCCGAATACAACAGCTACGGCGCGCGGCGTGGCAACCATGAAGTGATGATGCGCGGCACCTTCGCCAACATCCGCATCAAGAACGAAATGGTCCCCGGCGTCGAAGGCGGCGTCACGCGCTACATCCCGACCGGCGAGCAGCTCCCCATCTTCAATGCCGCCGAAAAATACCGTGCCGATGGCACCGCATTGGTCGTCATCGCCGGCAAGGAATATGGCACTGGCAGCTCGCGCGATTGGGCGGCCAAGGGCACCACGCTGCTCGGCGTCAAGGCGGTCATCGCTGAAAGCTTCGAACGCATCCACCGTTCGAACCTCGTCGGCATGGGCGTTTTACCGTTGCAGTTTGCCGAAGGCGTCAGCCGCAAGACGCTCGGCCTCGATGGCAGCGAAACCTTTGATATCGGCGGCATGGCGGACCTCAAACCTCGCCAAACCGTCACCGTCAACTTCACCCGCGCCGATGGAAGCACCGGCAGCTTCGAAACCCGCTGCCGCATCGATACCGAAACCGAGCTCGATTATTTCTACGCTGGCGGTATCCTGCCTTACGTCCTGCGCAAGCTCGCGGCCTAAAAGGCGCACGCAAAATGCCGGTCAGCGATTGCGCTCGCTGACCGGCTGCGCGTTGGCATTTGGCAGCGCAGCTGCTGTTAACCAATCAGCAACCCAATCAAAACGTTCAATTATTTTCGATGTGCGGCACATCTGCCGCTTGCATAAACATGATTATTCGTCATGCTACGAGGTAGTCGCATCTCTGCGATGGCTTGATTCAGGGGAATTAGCATGAAATCCAAACGACTTTGCGCAGCCGCATTCGGCGCTTTGTTGGCTTCGACAGCGCCCGCCTCGGCACTGACCATCAACCTTATCGACACCGGCGGCGTCACCGGGTCACCCGCCGAAGCGGGTTTCCGCCTCGCCGCCAGTTATTGGGAAAGTGTGCTGACCAACGACGCCATCGTCAACTTCAATGTCGGCTTTGCGCCGCTCGGGCCGGGCATCCTTGGTGGCACCAGCAGCAGCCTGTTCACCTATGTACCCGTCGACACCTATACCTATCTGCTGGGCGCCAGCGGCAACAGTGCACTTGACGCCCAGGCCGTCTCCGGCCTGCCGACGACCAGCGCCAACGGCAGTCTCACGGTCGTTGTACCCGACTATTTCAACGCCGCGCTGCTCGATGGCGTTGCGGCTACCGGTTCGCGCGTCGCGCCCGATAACAAGGAAATCAGCAACACGCTGGCGCTGTCGACCGCCAACGTCAAGGCGCTCGTTGGCGGCTACACCGATGTCATCGACGCCGACATCACCTTCTCGAGCACCTTTGCGTTCGATTTCAACCCGCGCAATGGCATCACGCCGGGCAGCTATGACTTTGTCGGCGTCGCCGTCCACGAAATGGGCCATGCGCTCGGCTTCCTCAGCGGAGCGCAGGATTTCGACTATAGCGTCGGCGGCGGCTTTCCTGTCGATGATTATTGGTGGGGCTACGGCCTAGACATGTTCCGCTACAGCGCGCCTGGCGTGCTCGATTGGACCTTCGGCACCAACAGCTATTTCTCGATCGACGGCGGCGTGACGCCGTATGGCGGCGGCTATTGGTCAACCGGCGACATCAATGGTGACGGTTGGCAGGCCTCGCACTGGAAGGCGCCGGGCACCTGCTCGAACTTCCTCGGTATCATGAACCCCTATATCTGCAACGGCCTCGGCGATTCAGTGTCGTCGCTCGATCTCGCGGCGCTCGATGCCATCGGCTGGAACATCAATTTCGATGTCATCGCTAACCCCGGCTATGAATTCTCGACCGCCGACATGGCATTCGCCTCGACCAACGTCCCCGAACCCGCAAGCTGGGCAATGATGATCGCCGGCTTCGGCATGATGGGCGGCGCACTCCGCCGACGGCGCCTCGCCGCCGTCTAAACACTGCGGCAACTGCCGAACGCATACGGGCCGGAACCTTCGTGGTTCCGGCCATTTTTTTGGCGTGCAATCAACCGCCTGCGACTCGCGACCCCACACTGCGACACCATGCCGCAACACGCTGTCATTGCCAAAAAAGTGCGCGTTGGATGATGCCGGGCGCATCCGGTCAGACCTCCGTCTTCCAGAAGAAATGTATTACTTTACAACACCTTGAATCACATACTGGTACGGAAGCTGCACCTCTGGCGCGCCCGGCAATTAGCAGAAAGAGCAAAAACCTTGCCGCAATATGAATATTCCTGTTGCTAACTGCGACAATATGTCCTCTTTTATATTTCATTCGTCGTGCGGTGGGCACGGCAATCAAGAGGGGACACCGCCATGAATACAAAATATCTGCTCGCAACCGCATGCAGCGCATTGCTTGTTTCGACAGCAATGGCGCCAGCAGTGCGCGCGCAGGAAGCCAAGGAACCGTTCACCGAATTCGAGGCCATGGAACTCGCACCCGCATGGGACGCACAAGTCGATACACCCACCGCCAGCGCGCCGATCATTTATTCGGGCGGCTCGATCATTGTCGGCTGGGAAGGCGTCAGCCAATATAACGCCGCAAGCTTCGGCCGCAATTTCATCCCGCCAGATACCAATGGCGCGGTCGGCCTGACGCAATATATGGAAACCACCAACGGCGCCTATGCGGTCTATAACAAGTCCACCGGCGCGCTCCAGTCGATGGTCAGCGACGTTTCCTGGTGGGCGGCAGCCGGCCAGACCGGCGCCAACGGCGATACCCGCATCATGTACAACGCGCATGCCGATCGCTGGATCGTTGAATCCTTCGGCAGCAGCACGTCGCAGATACAGATCGCCGTTTCGAATACTGGCGATGCACTAGGTGGCTGGAAATCCGTCAAATTCACCGGCTATGCCGGCATTGCCGACTATCCGACGCTCGCGCTCGACAATAACGCGGTCTATATCGGCACCAACAACTTCACCACCGGCGGCAGCTTCCGCGGGACCACACTCAATGTCATCCCGCTCGATAGCCTGTTCAACAACACAGCGCCGACCGTCACCAACATGAAGCAGTTCGTGACCGCCTATCCGGGCACGATCGATCGCGGCTATGCCATCCAGGGTGTCAACAGCGACGCGACAGGATCAACGGGCAGCATCGCTTCGTCGTCGCTGTTTTATGATCCCTACCTGACCTATACGGTCAATGGCCTGACGACCGGTTCGGCAACCGGCGCGACACTCGGCGTGCAGGCTTATCTCGATCCCGGCGTCTATGCAGTCCCCGGTGCCGGGCGCCAGCCGAGCGTGCTCAACCCGCGTGTCATCGATACCAGCGACACGCGCGTCAGCAGCAGCGTCTATGAAGTCGGCGGCCGCACCTATATGGTAGCAACGGTCGATCCGGGCACAGATCATGCCGTGGTGCGCTATATCGTCTTCGATTCGGCGACACAAACCGTGCTCGATGTCGGCGATATCGGCGACGCGACGCACGACTATTACATGGGCGCGATCGCGGTCAACGCGCTTGGCCAGGTCGTGATTACCTATGACCGTTCGGGTTCGGATCCGTCGGACGGCAAGATCAGCGTCATGGCGCGCACCTTCAAAACGCTGGGCAATGGTACGCTCCAGCAAACCGGTAGCGAACTGCTGCTCCACGTCAGCAACAGCAACGACTATCACAATGGATCGCTCGATGGCCAAGCGGCCGCCGGTCGTCAGCGCTGGGGTGACTATGCGCAAGTCAGCGTCGATCCGGGCACCACGCACGGCTTCTACCTGATCGGCGAATTCGCGCGTGAGCCCAATAACGCCGCCAACGGCCATCCCGGTGGTACCGGTGGCACGCGTTGGGGCACCTGGATCGCTGGCATCACCGCCGGTTCGGTCCCCGAACCCGCAAGCTGGGCGATGATGCTTGCTGGCTTCGGCTTCATCGGGGGCGCACTTCGCCGCCGCCGCTACATGACAGCATAGCCGCTTCGGCATTTGCCAGAAACGCGGGCCGGAACCCACCAGGTTCCGGCCCGTTTTCGACTCCAGTCTCGATTGCATTCAGGTTGAAGCACACTCCAACCGGCTCGTGCTGAGCTTGTCGAGGCTCGTCGGTTGCGGCCGCGCCGACAATGCCAAGTGCTTCGACCAGCTCAGCCCGAGCGGGTTTGACGGATTCAATCTCAGTGAAACCGAGTCTAAAGCACTACGCCGCCTCCAAAATATGCTCGGCGTGACGCGATTCGCATTTTGCCAACGCAGCGCCCTGTCGCGCCCTGCGACATTCCGTCGCACTGACGCAAGAGCATCGTCGCACTGACGGTTGATTTCACACCGGTTCAAGCCCCGACATCTGCCCGGCACCAATAGCCAACCTATTGTATTTACATTATTTCTTAGTCCAAAACCAACTTTACTGGCATATGAACCGTCATAGGCGAGTGTTATGAATGTATCCGCATTGCTTTCTGCAAGATGAACATTCCCGTTGCCAAACACCCTGAAACGCCCTCCATTGTGCACAGGCCGCATTCGTGCGGGCTGAATCACTTAGGGGACATAAATCATGAAAACGAATTATCTGCTCGCAATCGCGGCTGGCTCGCTGCTGGCTTCGACCGCCGCCAGCGCTGCGACGATCAAGCCATATTACTTGAACAAGAATCCGCTGGCCACCGTGCCGCCCGCGCCCGACATGTCGGTCGACACTGTCGGCCCCGGCGTTCCGATCATCAATGCCGCTGGCCCGGTGACGATCCAGTTTCAGGGCATCAGCCAGTATGACGTGCGCAGCGTTAACGCGGGCGGCAGCTACATTCCGCCGGACACCATGGGTGCCGTCGGTCTGACGCAATATATGGAAACCAGCAACGGTGCGTACGCCGTCTATGACAAATACACTGGTGCCCAGCTTTCGCTCCAGAAAATGCCCGATTGGTGGACGACACGCGGTGGCGACGGCTCGAACGGCGACACGCGCGTCATGTACAATGCCGATGCCAAGCGTTGGATCGTCATGTCGTTCGCTGCCAGCGTCTCAAACATCAACATTGCCATTTCGGATACCGACGATGCACTCGGCGGCTGGAAGACGACACAGTTCGTCGGCTTTGCCGGCGGCACCGCCGATTATCCGACGCTCGCGCTGGACAAGAACTCGGTCTACATCGGCACCAATAACTTCGCGCCGAGCTTCCAGGGCACGACGATGAACGTCATCCCGATCGACAGCCTGTTCAACAACAGCACGCCAACTGTCGCCAACATGAAGCAGTTCGTCACCGCTTATCCGGGTACGGGCGTCGACAAGGGCTTCGCACAACAGGGTGTCAACAGCAGCAGCACCGGCGGTGTCGGCTATGTCGTCGCCGGCTCGCTGTACAACTATGACAACCTCGCCTTCGATGTTACCGGTGCCACCTCGACTTCGGCGCTCGGCGCGTCGATCCCCGCTGGTGACGGCACCTACCTCAACATGGCGTCGTTCGTCACCGCTGGCGCCGGCCGTCAGCCAACCGCGATCAACCCGCGCGTTATTGCCACGCTCGATGAACGCATCAGCAGCAGCGCCTATGAAGTCGGTGGCCGCATCTATATGGTCAACACCGTCAATTCGGGTCTCGATGCGCTCGACGAAGCGCGCATTCGCTACACGATTATCGACGCCACGACCAAGGCGATCATCTCGGAAGGCGACCTCGGCGCTGCCGGTTATGACTATTATCAGGGCGCGATTGCGGTCAACGCACTCGGCCAGGTCGTCATCACCTACAACCGTTCGGGCAGTCAGACCGCCGACAACAATGGTGACGGCAAGCCCGACGGTCGCATCAGCGTCATGGCGCAGACCTTCAACACCAACGCGTTGGGCCAACTCGTCTCGACCAACGGCGGCGAAATGCTGCTCAAGGTCAGCGACACCAACGACTACCACAACGGCTCGACCGAATTCGCAACGGCTTCCGGTCGTCAGCGCTGGGGTGACTATGCGCAGGTCAACGTCGATCCGGGCACCACGCACGGCTTCTACCTGATCGGTGAATTCGCCCGTGAATGGAACAACGCCGCGAACGGTCACCCGACCGGCACCGGTGGCTCAAGCTGGGGTACGTGGATTGCCGGCATGAACGTCGGCTCGGTCCCCGAACCCGCCAGCTGGGCGATGATGATTGCCGGCTTTGGCTTCATCGGCAGCGCCATGCGCCGCCAGCGCAAGGTTGTTGCGGCGTAAGCCTAAACAACTCGACCGCATTCGGGCGGG
>Ga0209023_10004640_pt1 | contig 15519 bp, 13 predicted proteins | sample LakOneMetagenome_FD_187468 | JGI IMG/M metagenome (GOLD analysis project Ga0209023, IMG submission 187468) | Freshwater and sediment microbial communities from Lake Erie, Canada (SPAdes) (version 2) | ecosystem: Environmental > Aquatic > Freshwater > Lentic | place: Lake Erie, Canada... | reverse complement strand
CCGCTGCTCGGCGGGGTCGTGGATGTGGAGGTTGTCGACACCCTCGAGCATGCCGACCGAGCCGTCGATCAGCTCGCGGACGATGTCGGCGTGACCGGCGTGGCGTTGGGTGTCGGCCGTGACGTGGACCAGGGCGTGATGGAGCGTCACGGGGGCGTCTCCCCACCACCACACGTGCCCGACCGCGTCCAAGCCGAGCTCCTCGATGGTCGCGTCGGCGACCTGCCAGGCCTCTCGGTAGCCGCTCACGATGTGGTCGCGAGATTCGTCGGCGGTGGCCCAGAACTCGGCGGTGGGCCCTACGTCGCCGGTGAACCGCGCGCTCGACGCCGCGTGCGATCGTCCGAACACCTCGCCGAAGTACCCGAGGTGCGTGGCGGTGCTGTGCTTGACCAGGCCCAGCAGGTTCGTGCCCGTCGGCGTCAAGGGCCGACGGATGTCGTACTCGCCGAGCCCGTCCAGCTTCCAGACCAATGCCTCGCGCGCCCCGCGCAAGTAGCTGTGCAGCTCTTCCTTGATGTCCATGCTCGCCATCCCATCCCCCCGATCGACACGCGCATGATCGCAGCTGTGCGCGACCCGCGTTGCGGGAGCACTCTCCGGGAGCATGTGGCCAGATCCTGACCACTTCCTCCCGCAGAGCTCGCCAGCCGCGTCGTGGCGCGCCGTCAGGTGAGCAGGTTCCAACCCGGGAACTGGCGTTCGCGGTCCTCGACGTACGCGCTGAGCTCGCGAGCCACGCGCGTGGGCGACCGGATCATGGCGTCCTTGGTGTACTCGAGGAGGTCCCACCCGTGGAGGCGCAGGCGTCGGCGTCGGTTGCTGTCGTCGATGACGGCCTGCCGCGTCCCGTGCTCTCGGAGGCCGAGGACCTCGACCCCGACCTTGACGTGGGGCGCAGCGAAGTCCATGCGCACCTTCTCGCCGTCGAGGATCACCCGGTGCTGGTAGACGAAGCGATGCGCTATCGGAGAGTGCTGGAGGATCGCGGCCATGACCGGCTCGATCACGGACTCGATGCTCACGCCAGCCAAGGGGTGCTCGTCGAGCAGGCGCCGCAGGGTGCTCGGGCCACGGCGCCCGGGCCGCGCCAGCTCTGCGATCATCACCCGCAGCCCGTCCTGTGAGACGAGGTTCAGCACCAACGCGCGATCGACGACCTCCGCGAGCTCCCGGGACCCGAGCACCGCCGCGAGATCCACGATGGTCCGTGCCGGTTTGGTCACCCGGACCCCGGCCTTGTTGGTGAAGTGGTTGGGGTCGAAGTCCACCGATCGGTAGACGGTGACGTTCCTGGAGCTGAAGCGCCGCTCGTGCGGGACGACGATCTCGACGCGCTGGAGATCGCGCCGCAGCTGCCACAGATGAGCGGCGCTTCGGTAGGCCGCAGCCGCCGGAGCACCCGCGCACAGCGTCGCGGCGTGGATCAACTGCAGGTGGGAACCCGGTGCGCCCTGCACCCGGAACACCCCCGGGTGGACGTCGGTCAGGCGACCGGTGCGAAGCGCCGTGCGCACCATCGATCGGGTGAAGCCGGTGTCGTGCAGCTGCTCCAACGAGATCAGGCCGTGCTGGCGGCGGGCGATCGGGTCGACAGCTTGCCAGCGCGGTGGATGCGTCTCCATCCGAAGAGGATGGCGCGGGGGTGTGACACCGACGGGGCCCGAGCCGGTCAGCGGCACAGGGTGGCAATCTGCGGTGACGAGCCGGGTCTTGGGTCTTGGGGAAGATGTGGTCATCGCATGACCACATCTTCCCGCAGACGGTTCGATGCCGGGCTGGCCGTGGAGCTCGACCTCTTGCTCGTCCGGGCGGCGCCGCGGGGCGAGACCGGTCGGTCAGAACTTGGCGAGCTCGGTGTGGAGGCGGTCGAGGCCGAGGGGGCCGAGGTCGAGGGCGTAGGAGTGGAAGCGCTTGAGGTCGAAGGAGTCGGCGTGGCGCAGCTCGGCCGCCGCCCGGCCTTCGAGCCACACCCGCTCGCCGACCTTGTAGCAGATGGCCTGGCCGGGCAGGCCCAGGTAGCGGACGATCTCGCTGGCCATGAAGTCCCTCGGGAAGCGGGCGCGGGCGTCGACGAACTCCTGGCCCAGCGCCGGCGTCCAGGTCTCCCCCGGGTGGAACGGCTGGCCGGCGGGGATCGGCAGCTCGAGGTGCATGCCGATGTCGACGATCACCCGCACCGCCCGCATCGCCTGGGCCCGCCACATGCCGAGCTCGTAGGCCGGCTCGTCGAGGTACCCGAGCTCCAGCATCAGCCGTTCGGCGTACAGGGCCCAGCCCTCGGCGTGGCCCGAGATCGTCGAGCCGCGCTGGAACCGTGACAGCTGGTCCTTGAGGTACCGGACCTGGCCGATCTGGAGGTGATGACCCGGAACGCCCTCGTGGTAGGCGATCGACTTCTCGCCCCACAGCGGGAAGCGGGTCTTGCCGAGTGTGGGGTACCAGGTGCGGCCGGGACGGGTGAAGTCCTCCGACGGGCCCGAGTAGTACATCGCCGCGGCGCCGCCGTGCGGAGCGATCATCGCTTCGACGCGCTGCACGGGGCCGGGGATGTCGAAGTGCGTGCCGTTCATGGCGTCGATGGTCTGGTCCATCAGGTCCTGCAGCCAACGCCGCAGGTTGTCCTCCCCCTCGATGACGAAGTCGGACTCGGTCTCGAGCCACTCGATCGTGGCGTCGATGCCGGCGCCCGGCCGGATCTGCTCGGCGATCTCGGCCATCCGGGCCTCGATGAGCTCGAGCTCGGACCACCCCCACGCGTAGGTCTCGTCGAGATCGAGCTCGGCGCCGAGGAAGGACCGCGCCCAGAACGCGTAGCGGTCGCGGCCGACGGCGTCCTGCTCGGTCGCAACCGGCGCGTACTCGTCGCGCAGGAAGGTGCCCATCGACGCGTAGGCCATCGATGCCGACAGCGCCGCCTCGTCGAGCTCGAGGAGCAGCTCCGAGGTGACGCCATCGATGCCGGTGGCCTGGCTGGCGAGCTGCTCGAAGAACGCCGGCGTGCCCCGCTCGCCGGCCCAGGTGAACGTCTGCTCCGCCACCTCGAGGGCCTGGCGGCGCGCCGCCGTGAGATCCCGCTCTATGCCGACCCGCAGGGACGCCCGGATGCCGTCGAGCGCCGCGGGGACGGCGCGCATGCGCCGGGCGATGATCTCCCAGTCACCGTCGGTGACGCGGGGCATGAGGTCGAACACCTGTCGCACGCTCTGCACGGGACTGCCGAGGTTGCGGATGGACCGCAGGTGCTCCTCGGCGTCGACGAACGCGAGCGCGGACTCGAGACGATCAACGAGGTAGGCGGCGGCCAGGTCGTCACGGCCGTCCTCGCGCTCGAGCGCGGCGAGCGCGACCGCAGTCTCCTGGTCGAGCTCCGCCCGGGCTTCGACCCCCTCGGGCGAGTGGTCGGTGAGGCGATCGTCGTAGCCGGGGACGCCGATGGCGGTGGCCCGGATCGGATCGAGGGCACAGGACTCCTGCACGTACTTGTCCGCCAGGGCGTAGATCGGGCTGAGGGACTGGGACCGGTCGACTGCCTCGGGCGTCGTCATGGGGGCAGCCTGCCGCGTCGATCACGCGCTGTCGAGGGTGCGTGTCCGCGGGGCGCGCCGTGGTTCGTTCGTGGCGCCGTCGTGGTCATCGAGGCGATGCCGGTCCGGCACGGCCGCGGCGCGACGCTCGCGCACCACGAAATCGCCTTGGCGGTGTCTGTTAGACAAGTGCGTCGATTCGGGGGCCCCGGGATCCGCCCGGGGATCAACTCGTTTGATCGGCCCGCATCGCGGCAAGGAGCACATCATGGCCAAGGGCAAAGACGCCAAGAAGGAAACCAAGAAGCCGAAGAAGGACAAGAAGAAGTAGTTCCCTCCGGCCGATCGTGCCGAGGCAGGGAACACCCGTCGTGGTGTTTCCTGCTTGCGGCAGGGTCGTCCCACGGGCCGGACCGGCACCAGGGGGTGCGCCGTGGATGACGATGAGCTCCGAGCGCAGGCGGCGGCGAACGTCGCGGCGTGGCACGAGAGCTCGGTGCGGGCGTTGCACGGCGCCACCGCACGGAGCGATGCGTGGTGGTCGTACCCGGCTCCCGCCCCGAACATCTACTTCACCGCGATCTCGCTCGCGAAGCAGCAGGCCGACCGCCACGACGCCATCACCGACGCCATCACCGACGCCATCACCGACGCCATCACCGACGACTGGCCCGACGACGCCCGTGCGTTCGTCCGGGCCCACCTCGACGATCCCGCCGGTGGCCACGTGTGCCTGTGCGACTCGTGGGACGAGCTGGACCTCGTCCCACTCGGTCTCGAACGCAAGACCCGGGGCCGGTGGTGCGTGCGGCCCGCCACCCCGCTGCCCCTCGCGTCGGAACCCGAGGGGTTGGAGATCGAAGCCGTGCGTGACACCCGCGCACTGGCCGTGTTCGAGCGCACGATGGTGACCGGGTTCGGCGCCCGACTCCCCGTGGCCCCGTTCGACATCCACGCGCCAGGCATCCTCGACGATCCGGCGATGCACGTGTTCCTCGGGCGTCACGGCGGGCGCCCGGTCGCCGTGTCGATGGCGTACCTGACGGACGAGATGCTCGGTGTCTACGGCGTCGCAACGATTGCGGGCGCGCGGGGCCGGGGCTTCGCGACGGCGATGACGCGGGCGGCCCTCGCCGTCGACCCGACCCGGACGGCGATGCTGCAGCCGAGCGTCGAGGCATGGCCGATCTACGAGGCGCTGGGCTTCGTCGACATCGGTTCGTTCAGCCACTGGGGTTGAGCGGCCGTTGGTCGAGCCCGTTGGTCGAGCGCCGCGGTCGAGCCCGGAGCGTCACCCGTCGCGACGAGGGACCGCGAGCGCACGGATGGCGGTGATGTCGAAGGGCGGGTGCACGAGGTGGACGACGCGATGCACGCCCAGTGCCTCGAAGGTCGCGAGGACGTCAGCGTCGAAGCTGCGCGCGCTCAGCACCGCTGACAACGTCACGACGAACGCTGCGGGATCGCGTCCGGACTCCGCGTGCGCCGCCCGCGCGAGCTCGAGCAGCGCCGGCAGCTCGCGCGACGACGAGTGGGTGTTGATGCCGTCGCCGTAGCGGCCTGCGAGCGTCGCCATCTTGGGCCCGAACGCGCCGATGATGATCGGTGGCGGAGGCTCCGGGACGATGAAGCCCGTGGCCGACCCGAGGTGGTGGTGCTCGCCCTCGGTCGGCACGGCGACGCCGGTCCAGAGCTGACGCAGCGCCGTGGTCATCTCGATCACCTGCTGGCGCCGCACCGGATCCGCAGGGACGTCGACTCCCGTGGCGAGCTGCTCGGCCGGGTACGGCAGCTTGCGGCCGCCGCCGGCGCCGAGGCCCAGCAGCAGCCGTCCGCCGCTCACCTCCTGCAGCGTCGCGGCGCCCGTCGCCAGCACGCCCGCGCGGCGGTTGGCGACGTTGAGGACGAGGGGGCCGAGCGCGACCCGCGGCACGACGGCCGCCAGCGCGCTGAGCACGGTCCAACACTCGAGCACCCGTGACGCGCCGTGGGCCTGGCCGGCCAGGTGGTCCCAGGTCCAGATGCCGTCGAAGCCGGCCTCCTCCGCCGCGAGCGCAGCGTCCTGGAAGTTGGGCCAGTGCGCATCGAACGGATCCAGCAGCAGATCGAGCTTCACGTCGGTCACAGTGGGCAGCCTCGCATGCCGGTGCGGAGACATGCCGAGCCGAACGGTGGCGCCGTGGTCGTGTGCGATCAGAGCGAGCGGGTGTACTCCACGACGGCCTGGATCTCGGCCGGCGTGAGCTTCGGGGCGAAGGCCTTCATCGGTGTCCCGCTGACGCCGTTCGCGACCACGGCGGTCTGGTCGCCGATGGCCGGGAACTTCCGCACCACCTCACCCCCCTTGAACGCGGGGCCGTAGGTGCCCTCCCCGAAGTCGCCGTGGCACGCCGCGCACTGCGCGAGGTAGATCGCCTTGCCGTCGGGTGCGCCGGTCTCGGCGCCCGCGGCCGGCTCGCGGGTGAAGTCCACGATCGACCGGATGTCGGCGGCGCTGAGCTGATCGGCGAAGGCCGGCATCTTCCCGTCCGCCTTGCCGCGCTCCACGACGGCGACCTGATCGTCGACGTTCGGGTACGCCTGGGTGACGCGGCCGACCAACTGGGGTGCGGTCGCCCCGACCCCACCGGCGCCGTGGCACGAGGCGCAGTGCTCGGCGAAGAGCGTCGCGCCGGCACTCGTGGTTGTCGCACCGGCCGCAGGAGCCGGCGGTTGGCGCACGACGAGCAGGATCGCGGACACGAGCACGACGACGATCGTCAGGGCCTGCACCCCCGTCACGACGCGCCTCAGCACCACGGCCGGCTCACCCGATCCGCCCCGCGAAGAAGTAGCCGGCGCTGGTGAGCCACACCCCGGTGAGCGCCACGAGCACGGTGCCTCCCATGACCGGGATCAACCACCCCGGGACCTGCCAGCCCGCCAGTCGGTCCACGCGGACCGCGAGGATCTTCGTGACGAACGCCCCGTAGAAGAAGCACCCGAGGAGCGAGTGCACGACCGCTCGCGGGTTCGACATGCTCGACTGGAAGCCCAGCGACCAGAGGCAGTGGTACGCCACGGGGATGGTGCACAGCAGCGCGAGCGTGCCGCAGAGGCGGTGGAAGTCGGCGTACCAGAGCGGGACGGTGCGAGGGAACCTGATGCGGTCACGCAGGCGGAGGCCACTCACCAGCTGTGCGAGCGCGAACAGGATCGCCAGCGTGGTGAACCACGACTTGAACTGCAGCATCGCCTGTGCCGAGTCGAAGTTGATGGTCCACAGCAGCATCGCCGTGGACCGTTGCGCCGCCGGCTCGTGCTCCCGCCCGTACAACCCGAGCGTCAGCGCGACGACGGCACCCGCCAGCAGCAACAGGACCCAGCGGGCGTTGCGTTCGTTCGCTCTTGTCGTGGCGTACAACGTCCCTCCCCCGTCGCCTGGACAGCCTAGGAAGCCAGAGCCGGCCGCCGCCGGATGCGCATCGGCGCACGGTGCTCGTGCCTGCGACGGGGGTACGGACGACGTCGACCGGTGGTTCGCGACCGCCGGGTGGGATCGCTCAGTCCGCCAGCAGCTCCTGCACCCGCTCGGTCGGGCGGCCGATCACCGCGCGGTCGCCGGCGACGACCACTGGCCGCTCCATCAGCTCCGGGTGGTCGACGAGCAGTGCGACGACCGAGGCCTTGTCCCGGTAACCGGTCGGGTCGAGATCGAGGGCCTTGAACTTCGGGTCCTTGCGGCGCACGAGATCACCAGGCGGGTCCTCGATGAGGTCGACGATGTGCTCGAGCTCGGCCTTCGTCGGTGGCTTCTTGAGGTACTCGACGAGCTCGTACTCGACGCCGGCGCCCTCGAGGATCTCCTTGGCGCTGCGCGACTTCGAGCAGGACGGGTTGTGGAACAGGGTGGGGGTGTCGTCGGCCATGAGGACCTCCGTGGGTCGATGGGAGCGGTGGATCGAGCGGTGGATCGAGCGGCGCGGCGAGGGTATCGGCCCTACCCGGTGAGGCGGCGCCGACCGACGAAGACCATGAGCACGGCGATCGCGGTGTACGCCACGACGACGCCCCAGAACAGGCGGCTCGTCTGGTCGTCGAGGTAGATGGCGAAGCCGCGGCCCAGGCCCAGACCGAGGGGCACGGTGACGAGCATCTGGCGCCGCGGGTTGTACGTCAGCACGCCCAGCTGCTCGAGCGAGAGCTCGACCAGCGCCGGCAGCGGCAGGACGACGAGCAGGACCACGTCGACGGTCGTCTCCGGGTGCCAGCTCAGCGTCGCCAGCATCACCACGAACGCGAGGGGGTACAGCACGACGCAGCGCCGGCAGACGTGCGAGCGACCGATCACGATGCACCGGTCGTAGTCCTCCGGGTAGTGGTGCGCGAGCCACATCGGCGTGACGCGCGGGGGACGGGCCATGGCGTCTGGTCAGTCCGGCCCGCGGTGGTTGACCGCTTCGACGTTGTGCCCGTCGGGGTCGCGCAGGAAGACCGCGTAGTAGTTCTCGTGGTACTCCGGGAAGACCCGGGGGGCGTGGAGCACCTCGATGCCGGCGTCGACCGCCGCGTCGTGCACCGCGTCGACCGCGGCACGGGAGTCGGCGGTGAACGCGACGTGGATCTCACGGGTCTCGGACCGCTCGGCGCCGCTCAACCAGAACGACGACTGGGTCGGGTCCTTCGCGTACCCGACAGCGACACCGTGGTCGGCCATCACCCCGATCCCCAACGCCCCGAAGACGGTCTCGTAGAACGCTCGACTCGTCGCCATGTCGGCGACCTGGATGCCCACGTGGTTGATCATGGTGGGAGTCTGGCATCGATCGCCCTGGCCGCTACGCTCAGAGGCTCCGCGAGCGCCGTCGAACCGCTCCCGTCGAAGGCCAGCACCCGCCGCGAAGGGTGCCCACCATGACCCTGTGCCCCTGCTCGCTGCCGGTGTCGGCAGCCCTCGCCGGTGGGGAGGCTCCCTCCTCGCTCCGATGAGCCGGTCGAACCGGCCCCGCCGACGAGGCGCCGGCCCCGGATCGGCCAGTCCCCAGAAGTCTCCCCGTGAGCTGCGCGCCGAGCGCTTGCCGGGGGCGCACGGTTGTTGGGACCACCTGATCGTCGCGCCGTTGTTCGTGCGCTACGAGGCCAACTTCGGGACGCTGCTGCGGACCTGCGACGCGGTCGGCGCGTGCTGCGCAGTCCCGCACTCGCCGACGGCCCGGGCGTCGCTGAAGCAGGGCAACACGCTGCGCGTGAAGCCGTGCGTCCACTGGTGCGGGAACCCGCGCCGCTGGATCGAGCGGGAGCGCACGCGCGGCTCGCGGATCATCGCGGTCGAGCTGACGGACAGCGCCATCCGCCTCGCCGACGTCGAGCCCGCTCGCCAGAGAACCGTGATCCTGCTCGGCCACGAGCACGACGGGATCCCGGATGACATCTGGCCGTTGCTCGACGACGTCGTCGAGATCCCGATGGTGGGCAACGGCTCGAGCTTGAACGTCGCCGTGGCCGGGTCGCTCGTGCTCTACAAGCTCGCAGGGCTCAGCTGAGACCCGGCGGCATCCGGGCGCCGCCGGACGCGCCATGGCGAGCGATCGGCGCGACCCCGTGCCACGATGACGGCGTGGACACAGCTGCGCGTCAGCGATGGTTCGACCTGGTGGGCTCGTTCGGAGCGAGCGACGAGGCGATCGAGGTGGCGTTCCAGGACGTGGTGGCCCGCTACGGCGAGCACCAGCGCCGCTACCACACGTTTGCGCACGTCCTCGATGTGCTCGGCACGCTCGACGAGCTGTTCGCCGACCCGGTGAGCCCCGAGATCGCCACCGCCGATCGACGGGCGATCCGTGCCGCCGGATGGTTCCACGACGTGGTGTACGACCCCACGCAGCCCGACAACGAGGCCCGTAGCGCGCAGCACGCGAGGGACACGCTGACGGCGCTCGGGCTCGGGACCGAGGCCGTCGAGGAGGTGGCCCGTCTCATCGAGCTCACGGCCGGGCACGAGGTGGCCGATGGCGACGTCAACGGCATGCTGCTGGCCGACGCCGACCTGGCGATCCTCGGCGCCGCACCCGACCGTTATGAGCGCTACACCGGCGAGATCCGCGCGGAGTACGCGCACGTCCCCGACGAGCAGTTCCGCCGCGGGCGGGCCCTGGTGCTCGAGTCCTTCCTGCAGCGCCCCCGGCTCTACCTGACGGTCGCGGGGGCCGAGCGCTTCGACGAGCTGGCACGCGAGAACCTGCGCGTCGAGCTCGAGGCCCTGCGCGCCGACGACGAGACGGGGTCGACGGCGTGATCGACATCGGCGGGAACATCGAGGACGCCGGAGGGGACGCAGGAGAGGACGCCCGTGAGGACATCGGACGCGACCACGTCGGGGAGGCCGCGGCGGACATCGGTGCCGCCGGCGGGGACGTCGGTGAGCCCTCCGGGGAGGTCGTCGAGGACGTCGCCGCGGACCTGGATCTGGACCTGGATCTGGCCCTCGCCCCGCCCGATCCGGAGGAGACGGCGCGCTTCATCGCCCAGGTCCCCTTGTTCCACGGCCTGCCCGAGCACGCGCGACGCGAGCTCGCGACGGCATCGCGCTGGGTCCACCTCCCGGCCGGCGAGTTCCTGTTCCACCAGGGCGACGCCGCGGACGCACTGGCGCTCGTGTGGTCGGGTCGGTTGCAGGTGATCGACGAAGGCTGGCGAACCGGTGAAGGCGAGCCGCGGGAAGCCGTGGGAGGCACCGCGACCGGTGGTGCGTCCCCGGTGATCAGTGTCCTCGGCCGCGGCTCCTGGGTCGGTGAGCTGTCGTTGCTCACGGGGGCGCGCCGGTCGGCGGCCATCCGGGCCCTCCGGGACAGCCAGCTGATCCTGGTGCCGGCCGAGTCGTTCGCTCGGGTCCTCGACCGCGAGCCCGAGCTCGGCGTGGTCGTCGCGCGCGTGGTCGCGACGCAGCTGCAGCAGAGCGACAAGGTGGCCGCTCCCCTCCCCGAGCCCGACACGATCGCCGTGGTGCCGCTGGGTGACGGGCTCCCCATCGTGCGGCTCGTCGAGCGCCTCCAGGCAACGCTCGGGGCGTTCGGCTCGGTGGCGGTCCTCGCGGGACCGCCGAAGATCGATGCCGCCGCACTGGAGCGCGCCGAAGCCGCCGGCCCCGCCGCGCTGGACGGCGCGAGTGCGTCCGGCGAGGAGGACGAGCACGCCGCCAGCCACCGCGCCTGGGCTGACCACCTCGACAAGGTCGAGACAGAGCACCCGTGGGTCATCCTCGTCGCGCCGGCCCCCGCGCTCGATCCGGCGTGGGCCTCGTTCTGCGCCCGGTCGGCGGACCGGGTCCTCGCGGTGGTGCGCGGCGGGCGACCACCACACTGGGCCATGGAGCTGCTGCGGGCGGACAACGAGCGCGTCGACGCAGTGTTCATCGGGTCCACCCCCAGCGCTCAGCGGATGACCCCGACGCTCGAGCACCTGCGCCCGCGGAGCCACCACCACGTCCCGGAGGGCTCCGGGTTCGACGCCGCGGCCGATCGAGCGGCACGGCGCGCGATCGGCCACTCGCTCGGCATCGTCTTCTCCGGCGGTGGGGCGCGGGGGCTGGCCCATGCCGGTGTGATCGAACGGCTCGTCGAGGCCGGCGCCCCCATCGACCGGGTGGGTGGGTGCAGTGCCGGTGCGTTCGCCGCCGCGCTCTACGCGATGCGGCGCAGTCCGACCGAGATCATCGACATCTGTCGCGAGGAGTTCGTCGAACGCCACCCGTGGAACGACTTCGGGGTTCCTCGCGAGGGCCTCACGAAGGGCAAGCGCGTCCGCGAGATGCTGCTGCGCGTGTTCGGCGACACGCGCATCGAGGAGCTGTCGCTGTCGATGTTCGCGGTCAGCGCCGACCTCGCGACCGGTGACCTCGTGGTGCACCGCGACGGCCTGGTGCGCGATGCGCTCGCGGCGAGCATGGCGATCCCGGGCGTCGCGCCACCGATCCAGCTCGATGGCCGCCTGCTCGTGGACGGGGGGATCCTCGACAACTTCCCGGTGGACGTCATGGCTGACATGGACGAAGGCCCTGTCATCGGCGTCGACGTCATGCGCCAGTTCCCGATGCCGGACCGCGCGCTGCAGCGTGGGCGCGGTCGCGAGGCGGCCGGGCCCGGCATCGTGTCGACGTTGTCCCGCGCCATGGTGCTCGGCGGGTGGCAGCGGTCCGAGCAGAACCGGCGGGCGGCCGACCTGCTGATCTCACCGGCCGTCGACGCGATCGGCATGTTCGAGTTCGACCGACTCGACGAGGCGCTCGACGCTGGGCGACGGGCTGCGGACGCGGCGATCGCCCAAGGTCTCCCTCGCTGAGCGCGCCGGAACCGGATGCCCCTCGGCGATCGGTCAGTGGGCCGCCGTCGTGCGCGGGTCAGGCACGTACCCGAGCAGGAGCAGGCGGTCGACGATGTCGGCGGAGCCGGACACGGAGACGCCCGGGGCCGTTGCGCCCTTGCGCTTGAACAGCACGAGCAGCAGATCGCTCATCGTGGCGCGCACCGTGGCGTCGGCGGTCGCATCCGCATCGGCTCGCGCGGCCACGAGCTTGTCGTCGTCGACGCGGAAGAGCCACCGGTCGCCGGTGTCGGTCGCCTCGAACAGGACCGAGCCGCCGATGTAGACGCCCATCGGCATCATCGCCAGCCGGGGCAGGAACGCCATGAGGACCGTGTCGAAGCACACCGCCGCGAGCCGGGCATCGATCGGCTGGCGGTCATCGGTGATCGTGCCGAGGTCCCAGCGGTGCACCGCCACCTCGATCGCGAGGCTGTTGGGCAGCGTGAACGCCGGCTGCAGGTTCCCGCCGAACCCCTCGACCATGAAGTCGAGCGTCGTCGTGCGCAGCGCCTCGAGCAGGGGGTCGATGCCCTGCTCGAAGGCGTCGATCGCCTCCGGGCCGGGTTCAGAGTGGTCGGCGGTGGCCGGATCCGGGAGGCGGTGGGTCGTCACCATGGCGTGGTAGTCGCCCAGGTTGCGGCCCATGTGGGCGACGAGCTCGGCGCCGGTGAACGCCGGGTAGGTCTTCGACCGCGCCTCGAGCGGCGTGCGCCGGGCGATGACCGTGAGGCGCCGCGCCTCCTCGTCGATCAGGTGCAGGAGGGTCGGCAGGTCCGGCGGCGCCGCGGGTGGCCGGGCGGGCGCGCCGGCGCCGTCCAGGGCGGGCGCGAGCGCATCGTCGGGGTGATGGCCCGGCCGCAACTTCCGCAGCCCGGCGGCGCGCAGCCGCTGCACGAGGATGCGTCCGTCGACCGCCTCTGCGCCGAGCGCGATCGCACGGTCGCGGTAGTCCTCGGGGACGTCGTAGTGATCCCCTTGGAACGCCCGGCGCGGGATCTCGAGGCGCGCGGCGAAGGCGTGCAGCTCCTCGTAGCTCTCGTCGCTCACGAGGTGCGCCCACTTGCGTCCCCGCCAGGGCCAGATCGCTTGGTCGACCAGGATCGTCACGGCGGCGAGACTACCGACAACTCACAGGCGTGGGTCGACCGGCTCGCTCTCGAGGGCGAGCACGGCGAACACGCACTCGTGCACGCGGTAGAGCGGTTCCTCGGCGACGAAGCGATCGAGCGCCTCGATGCCCAGCGCGAACTCCCGGAGCGCCAGCGAGCGCTTGTGCCCGAGCCGCCGGCGACGGAGGCGTTCGAGGTTCGCGGGCGCGAGGTAGTCCGGCCCGTAGATGATGCGCAGGTACTCCGAGCCCCGGCACTTGATGCCGGGTTGCACGAGTTGTCCATCGCGCTGGACGACCGCCTCGATCGGTTTCACGACCATGCCCTCACCGCCGGCGGCGGTCAGCGACTCCCACCACTCGGTTGCCCCCCGTTCGCTCTCCGTGGGCGCCGAGGCATCCGAGCCGAGGTCCACGACCCGTGACGGTGTCACTCGGATGAACCCCGGGTCGGCGGCGGCCAGGCGCTCGATGACGCCCAGGTGCCAGAGGTGGTTGCGGCGAGCGTGGACCTCGCCCTCGCCGGCCAGCACCTGGAACGGGGCGAGCGTCAGATCGTCGAGTGTGCGCACGTCCCAGCAGTAGCGGCGGTACGCCTCGGTGAAGCCGGTCGCCGCCGCACGCTCGCGCGCTCGTGCGTCGTGCAGCGGATCCAGTGCCGCGGGCTCCACGCCGCGTGCCTGCGCCGCCGCGATGGCTGCCACCGCGGCCTGGGTCTCGGCCCGCGCGGCAGCGCCCACCGACGCGTACTGGCGCCGCAAGAGGTCGCCCGCCTTGAACGACCACGGCATGAGCTCGGCATCGAGCAGCAGCCAATCGGTGCCGAGCTCGTCCCAGATCCCCGCGGTCTCGACGGCCGCGCCCACGCGCGCCACGAACGCGGACCCCAGGGCGTCGTCGGTGAAGAAGCTGCGTCCGGTGCGCGTGTGCACGATGCCGACGGCGCTCGAGTGCTCGTCCGCCGGCGTCCCCTCGATCAGGAACCGCCGGGCCGCGGCTTCGGGGGTGCGGCACACGACCACGACGGCGCGCGAGCCCATGTGCTTCTCCTCGCACACGATCTGCGTGACCCCCGCCCGCCGGAAGTCGGTGAACGCCTCGGTGGGGTGCTCGAGGAGCGCGCCGTGCGTCGACGTCTCGGTGGGCGCCATGGTCGGCGGCAGGTAGGCGAGCCAACGCGGGTCGACCGCGAAGCGCGACATCACCTCGAGCGCCGGGATGGCGTTCTCCTCCCGAACCGTCACCGACGGCAGGAGACCGACCGAGATGATGCGCTTGCCGAGGACGTCGTCGATGTCGAGCAGCGCCGGCTCCCGCGCCGCACCTGGGGCCGGAGCCGGGCGCACCGGCTTCGAGGGTTCCCAGTACACCCGGGCGGCATCGACCGAGACGAGGTCGCGCTCGGGGTAGCGCAGGGCGGTGAGCTTCCCGCCGAACACGCAGCCGGTGTCGATGCAGATCGTGTTGTTGACGAAGGTCGCCTCGGCCACCGGCGTGTGCCCGTAGACGACGAGCGCCCGACCGCGGTAGTCGTCGGCCCACGCGTAGCGCACCGGCAGGCCGTACTCGTCGGTCTCACCGGTCGTCTCGCCGTAGAGGGCGAACGAGCGGACCGCACCCGAGGAACGCCCCTGCATGGACTGCTTCAGGCCGGCGTGGGCGACGACCAGGTTGCCGTCGTCGAGCACGTAGTGCGACACGAGCGAGTCGATGAACCGGGCGACCTCGGCGCGCAGCTCGGGGGTCTCGGTCTCCAGCTGTGCGAGCGATTCGGCGAGACCGTGGCCCTTCGTGACGTTGCGGCCGGCGAGGGCGCGCCCGAGCTTGTTCTCGTGGTTGCCGGGGATGCACAGCGCCACGCCGTCGCCCACCATCTGCATGGCCGTCCGCAGCACGGCGACCACGCCCGGACCACGGTCGACCAGATCGCCGAGCAGCAGGACGCGCCGGCCGTCGGGGTGGGGGCCCACGCGCCCGTCCTCCACCGGGTAGCCGAGCTGCGCGATCAGTGCGAGCAGCTCGTGATCGCAGCCGTGGACGTCGCCGATGACGTCGAAGGGTCCGTGGTCGTCGCGGCGGTCGTTCCAGAGGCGCTCGCGGTGCACGCCTGCGGCGTCGACCTCGGCTTCGGACCGCAACGTGAAGACCCGCCGGAAGCCCTCGCGGCCGAGCCCCTTGATCGATCGGCGCATCTGCTGGTGCTGCTGACGCACGACGTGGGGGCCGAACGCGCGATCCGGTCGCGTGCTGTTGCGCAGCTCGCACACCTGCCGGGGCAGGTCGAAGACGATCGCGGTGACGAACACGTGGTACGTGCGCGCCAGGTCGACGAGGGACTTGCGGGCGTGCGGCTGCACGCTCGTCGCGTCGACGACGGTCAGGCGCCCGAGCTCGAGGCGCTTCGCCACGATCGTGTGCAGCAGCTCGAAGGCCGCGCCCGTGACCGTCTGGTCGTTCTCGTCGTCGGCGACGAGGCCCCGGCACGCATCGGAGGACACGACCTCGGTGGGCCGGAAGTGGGTGCGCGCGAACGTGGACTTGCCC
>Ga0209023_10004639_pt1 | contig 15520 bp, 14 predicted proteins | sample LakOneMetagenome_FD_187468 | JGI IMG/M metagenome (GOLD analysis project Ga0209023, IMG submission 187468) | Freshwater and sediment microbial communities from Lake Erie, Canada (SPAdes) (version 2) | ecosystem: Environmental > Aquatic > Freshwater > Lentic | place: Lake Erie, Canada... | reverse complement strand
TGCACCGGATCGAGCGGTTGCCGGGCGGCGAACGCCTGCGCCCGGCACCCGGCGGCGAAGCCGGGCAGGGGATCGTGCGCCAGGATCGCAGGCATCATCGCCACGACGACGCAGCGCTGCCCGAGCCGATCGAACTGGCCTGGCAGGCGCAGCTCGCCGCCGTGGCCGGCAACGACGATCCACGTGCATTCGACCGCGCGGACGAGGCGCTGGCGCGTGCCGAGAGCCTGTTCGCCCCGGTGCTGCAGGAACTCGAACGCGAGCAGGCCTTGCTCTGGGACCGCACCGCGCGCGCCGAAGCGGCGCTGGCGAAGACTTCGCACAAGCTCGCGGACGTGCCCGAAACACTGGCGCAGCTGCGCGACACGATCGACGTCCGCCAGGGACAGGTGATCGACGCGATCGGCGACCAGGTCGGCGGCCTCGTCGCGCGACAGCAGGAAAACCACGCGGCATTGACCGGCTTGTCGCAGGCGGTCACGGACGCGACGGCGAGGAACGCGGAAGCGCTCACCGGGCTCTCGCAGGCGATCGGCGGGTTGCAGGACAACAGCACCTCGGCGCTGACGGACTTGTCGCGCGCCGTGACCGACTCGACGGCCAGGAACGCGCAGGCCCTGACCGGGCTGTCGCAGGCGATGAGTGCGCTGCAGGACAACAGCACCTCGGCGCTGACGGACTTGTCGCGCACCGTCACCGATTCGACGTCGAGGAACGCGCAGGCGCTCACCGGGCTGTCGCAGGCGATCGGCGGGTTGCAGGACAACAGCACCTCGGCGCTGACGGACTTGTCGCGCACCGTGACCGATTCGACGGCCAGGAACGCGCAGGCGCTGACCGGGCTATCGCAGGCGATCGGCGCCCTGCAGGACAACAGCACCTCGGCGCTGACGGACTTGTCGCGCGCCGTGACCGACTCGACGGCCAGGAACGCGCAGGCCCTGACCGGGCTGTCGCAGGCGATGAGTGCGCTGCAGGACAACAGCACCTCGGCGCTGACGGAAGTGTCGCGCACCGTGACCGATTCGACGGCCAGGAACGCGCAGGCGCTGACCGGGCTGTCGCAGGCGGTCACGGATGCGACGGCGAGGAACACCGAAACCCTCACCGGCCTGTCGCGGGCGATGACCGAGTCCGCGGCGCGCAATACCGACACCCTGACCGACCTGGCCCGTCTCGTCTCGGATTCGGGCTCGCGGGTGACGGGTTTGGCCGAGGCGCTGGCGCACGCCCGCGCGCAGGACGCGGAAACGCTCTCTTCGCTTGGCGTCGTCGTCAACGATGCCGTCCACCGCATGGCCGAAACCCTCGGCAGCGAAATGCGGCGGATGCAGGGCGAGGCGCTGCAGGCGCACGAGGAGATCGCCGCGCTTCGCCATGAACGCAACGCCCTTGCCGGCGACCTGGCCCAGGCGCGGAACCGCATGCATGGGTTGCAGCACGATTCCGACCTGTTGCAACGCGTCCGCGACAGCTGGTCGTGGAGATGGACCAAGCCGTTCCGGGTCGTTCGCAGGTTGCTTGCCGGCGGCCAGGACGGGTACGAGGAGCGCGGCAGGCTGGGACGCTGGTGGGCGCTGCAACTGGCGGGCACCCGCTTCCTGCCGCCGACGCTGCGCGAGCGCATGCGCCTGCGGGCGCGCGCGGGCGTGACCGTGCAGCCGCAGATCCCGCTCGACGCGGCGCCCGGGGACGCAGGCCTCCCGCCGATCGCGCAGGCTGCGGCCGCCGATGCGACGGTCGCGATCGTCCCGGCCAACCCGGACCGGCCGGACGTCTTCATCTGGGCGGTGATCGATTGGCATTTCCGCACGCAGCGGCCGCAACACCTGGCGGCGGCGCTCGCCGGCGCCGGCCACCGCGTGTTCTACCTTTCGAACAACCTGGTCGATTCCGGCTCGCCGGGCTTCCGGATCGAACCGCTCGACGGATCGGGCCGCCTGTTCCAGGTGAACCTGCACGTCGCCGGCGCGCCGGCGATCTACTACGGCGCGCCGAGCGAGCAAGCGACCGCGGACCTGCGCCGCAGCATGGGCGAATTGATGCAGTGGGCGGACAGCGACGGCGGGCTGTGCATCCTGCAGCACCCGTTCTGGCTGGACGCGGCCAGTACGATCCCCGGCTCGGCCCTGCTTTACGACTGCATGGACCACCATGCGGGTTTCGAAAACAACGCCGCCGGAGTGATCGAGGCCGAGGAACGCCTGATCGCCGACGCCGACCTGCTGGTGGTGACCTCGGACTGGCTGGACCGGAAGTTGGCCGACGCCAATCCGCATCGGGCCCTCATCCGCAACGCCACCGAATACGGCCACTTCTGCGATCCGCCCAAGCGCCTCTACCGCGACCCGCAGGGCCGCAGGATCATCGGCTACTACGGCGCGATCGCCGAATGGTTCGACGTGGAACTGGTGCGCGCGATCGCGCGCCGCTTCCCGGACTGCGCGGTGTTGCTGGTCGGGAACGACACGATCGACGCGGCAAAGGCGTTGTCCGGCGAACCCAACGTGGCCTTCACCGGCGAGGTTCCCTACGCCGAGTTGCCCGGGTACCTGCATGCCTTCGACGTGGCCCTGCTGCCGTTCCGCGTGATCGAACTGACGCTGGCGACCAATCCGGTCAAGGTCTACGAATACCTGAGCGCCGGCAAGCCGGTCGTGGCCGTGGACCTACCGGAAACCGCGCAGTTCGGCGACCTGATCCATCGTGCGCCCGACCACGCGGCCTTCCTCGACGCGGTCGCGGCGGCGCTCGCCGGCGCGACCGAGGCGGGCGAGGCCGATCGGGTGGAAGCGCGCAAGGCGTTCGCCCGCGAACAGACCTGGGCGCACCGTGCGCGGCAACTGGACGAAGCCATCGCCTCCATGCCGGCTCCGCGCGTGAGCGTGGTGGTGCTGACCTACAACAACCTCGATTTCACCAAGGCCTGCCTGCACAGCATCGAGCGCGAAAGCAACTGGCCCGACCTGGAGGTGATCGTCGTCGACAACGCTTCCGGCGACGGCACCCGCGAATACCTGCAGGAGTGGGAGCGGGGCGGCGGCAATCGCAAGGTGATCCTCAACGACGACAACCTCGGCTTCGCCGCGGGCAACAACGTCGGCCTCGCCGCGGCCACGGGCGAATACCTGATCCTGCTCAACAACGACACCTACGTCACCCCGAACTGGGTCCGCACCCTGGTCAACCACCTGCGCAGGAACCCGGGGATCGGCATCATCGGCCCGGTGACCAACAACATCGGCAACGAAGCCCGGATCGAGATCGGTTATGCCGACATGCGCGGGATGAAGTCCGCCGCCGCCGCCTACACGCGTCGCCATGCGGGGCACGTGTTCCCGTTGCGCACCGTCGCGTTCTTCTGCGTGGCGATGCCGCGCGCGACCTACGCCGCGGTGGGACCGCTGGACCCGGCCTTCGGCGTGGGCTTCTTCGAGGACGACGATTACTGCCGGCGGGTCGAGGCCGCCGGCCTCGGCGTGGCCTGCGCCGACGACGTTTTCGTCCACCACCACCTTTCCGCCAGCTTCGACAAGCTCAAGGCGGAGAAGCGGCAGGAGCTGTTCCTGCGTAACAAGGCGATCTACGAAGCGAAATGGGGCGAATGGATCCCGCACGCCTACAGGCAGCAGGCCGGGCCGTAGTCGCCGGGCCGCGCCGATTCACGGAGAATGCGATGGAAAGCGAACGCAAGGGCGGGGAAGCACGCGCATGAGGCACGTGATTTGCCACTACCACATCTACAAGAACAGCGGCACGACCTTCGACCACCTGCTGGCGCGCAATTTCGGCGACAGGCACGTTGCGTTCGACGGCCCCTTCCCGTACTTCTCCATCGGGCAGAAGGAGCTGGCGAAGATCATCCAGCGCCACCGCGGCGCGATCGCGTTCTCGTCGCACCAGGTCGCGCTCCCGGTGCCGGTCTCGCTCGAGTTCAACGTGTTGCCGGTCGTGTTCGTGCGCGAGCCCTTGCTGCGGATCTATTCGATCTACCGCTACAAGCGCTCGGAGAACGACGGCACGCTGACAAGCGAGCATGCGGTCAGCATGGATTTCGACGAGTGGTGCCGCGCATGCCTGGCGCACCCGGTCGAAATCACCCAGGTGTCCAACCCGCAGACCAGGATGCTGGGCGGGCAGGCGGGTGAAGTGTCGCTGGCGAGGCGGCACAAGGAATGGATGGAATACGACCTGCAACAGGCGCTGCGCAACCTGCGACTGGTCGAATTGCTGGCGCGCACCGAGCACTTCTCCGCGGATGTCGCGCGCTTCCCTGAAATCCTGGGGAAGTACGGCATCGCATTCGATGCGGGCGAAACCGAGCCGCAGAACGTGACCGGCAGCAACCTCGAGAAGAGCGTCGAGGAGCGGTTGGCGCAGGTGGAGTCCGAACTCTCGCCGCAGACGCATGCGAAGCTGATCGCCGCCAATCGCCAGGACCTGGCGCTGTGCGCGGCCGTCGCCGCGATGCTCGGGTAATGCCGGCGGGCAGTGGGCCGCGGGCTCAGCCCTCGAACTCGAACCTGCCCAGCAGGTCGCCGTCGATGTTGTCGTAGAGGGCGAACACCATGCCCGGGCGCAGCCACGGGCCGATCAGCTTGGTTCCGCGTCCGGGCCCGGTGCAGACCATCTGTTCGTCGCCCGACGGCTTCTGGACCATGATCCTGACGGTCGCGACGTTGAAGTCGGCCACGTCCCAGGCGAGCACGCGGCCGACCGCCGCATCCTGGCCCTGCTCGTCGTGGATCCAGATCGCGCGGTAGCCGGGGGGGATCTCCCCGCGCGGCCGCTCGCGCGCGGTTTCCCGCGCCAGCTTGATCATCTGCGCCGACGCCTCGGCTTCGTAAACGTCCAGCACGTCGGCGGTCGGGCCCGCAGCCCGCACCTTCCCGCTGTCCAGCCACAGGCACTGGTTGGTGATCTGCCGCAGCAGGCGGTTGTTGTGCGAAGCGATGATGCAGATGTCGGCGGATTCGAAGAACGAGTTCATCCGGTCCAGCACCTTGTGCTGGAACGCCGCGTCGCCGGCGCCGATCCACTCGTCCATCGCGAGGATGTGGTTGGCGAACGCGGTCGTGATCGCGAAGGCGAGGCGCATCGCCATGCCCTGCGAATAGGTATGCATCGGCATGTGCAGGTACGGGCCGAGGCCCGCGAATTCCGCGATCCCCGGAACCGCGGCCTCGATCTCGCGGCGGGTCCGGCCGGCGATCAGTCCCTTGAGCAGGATGTTGCGGTATCCGGATGCCTCGGTGCGGAACCCGAGCTGGACGTTGAAGATCCCGGAAACGGGGTGGTCGCTGCGCACCGTGCCCTGGCTGGGATGGTAGATGCCGCACAGCGCGCGCAACAGCGTGGACTTGCCCGAGCCGTTGTGCCCGATCAGGCCGAGGCGATCGCCGGGCCCGAGCGAGAACGACACGTCGTCCAGCGCGCGCACGAACGGCTTGCCGCCCAAGAGCCGGATTTCGCCGCCGGTTTCGGTGCTCGAGGACTCGAACTCGAACGGATCCTTGCTGCCCTTCCGGATCGGGAAATCGATGGTGAGGTTGTGCGCCTCGAGATACATGGGCTCAGATCCAGAAGGCGACTTTCTGGCGCGTCGAGGCGTAGACCAGCGAGCCGAACAGCAGCCCGGCTGCATTGATCGCCAGCACCACCAGCCAGCTCGCGAGCGGCGCGTGGTTGTAGAGGAGCGGGTCGCGGAGGATGGCGAGGTAGTGCGTCATCGGGTTGAGCCGCGCGAGTTCGGCGAGCACGCCGCTGGAACCCGGCATCCACAGGATCGGGGTGATGAAGAACAACAGCCGCATCCCGGTCTGGATCGCGTGGTGCAGGTCCGGGTAGCGGGCGCAGAGCGGGGCGAGCAGTGCGCAGAGCCAGATCGACGTCACGAAGTACGCCAGCAGCGCCGGCAGCGCCATCAGGGCCACGGGCGTCCAGGGCGACGGTTTCCACGCGAGCGAAACGGCCATGACCAGCATGACCAGGGCGAACACCATCCAGTTGCGCAGGGTCACCTGCAGCACGTAGACCGGATAGGGAATCGCGGTTCCGAGGATCCACGACCGCGAGTGGATGTATGCGCTGCAGGCGTCCGACACCATCGCGCTGATGAACGTCCATGCGCCGAAACCGATCGTCAGGAAGATCGCGAATTCCCGCATCGTCGCGGTCGCCATCTGGCCGAAGACCAGCACCTTGACGCCGACGAAGAGCCCGAAGGAAAGCACCACCCAGGCGACGCCCAGGACCGTGCGCCGGTAGCGGTCGCGCAAGTCCTCGAGTGCGAGGTTGATCCAGAGCGAAGGGACGCGGACCGCTTGCCGCCAATCGTCGCAGGCGGCCTGCCATGCAGGCGTGCCCTGCGAGCGTCCGGGCGCAACCATGGACATCGGGGATCCCCAGGAACTTGGAAGGCGCGGAATGCGCGCCTTCCCGGCGGAATCAGCAGGAAGTCCCGCGCGCGATGGTGATGCTGCCGAGCTCGGCGCCGCCATCGGCGTTGCGCAGCTTGAAGCCGAGGCCCGGCTTCAGCCAGGGGCCGGTCTGGCGTTCGCCGACCGGGCCGCCGCGACCGAAGTTGCGTTCCTTGCCATCCTTGTCGATGACGTAGACGACCACCTTCTGCGCGCCGCTCGCCTCGACGTTCCAGGTCAGCACGCCCACGCGGCGACCAGGGCAGAAGTCGGGCGGGGTGATCCAGAAACCGGTGCGACCGTCGGCCTTGATTTCGGCGATGCGCGCGGGCGTGGCGAACCGCGGGAGCTTCTTCGCATCGCTCGCCGACGCCGCGGCGCGGGTCGCCGGAGCGGCCGGCTGCTGGACGGTCGCGGACTGGGGCATCGCACCGTTCGCGGCTGACCCATCGACCTTCTGCTTGCAACCAGCCAGTGCGAGGACGGCGGCGAGTGCGATTGCGATCGGTTTGCGCATGGTCTCTGGACGCAGGATACGAGGGTGCGTCATCCTACCACGAGGCATGGCCGGGCCAGATGGGTCGGGGAGTGTGCGATTCATGATTGCAGGATCGCTCGGCAAGACGGGCCTTCGCCTGCTGTTCGGACTGCTGGCCCTGGCCTGCATCGTCAATGCCGTCGCCTACGCGGCGACGACCGCGGGCTGGGCCCCGGTGTCGGACAACTGGTACTTCATGGACCGGATCATCTATCCGTACGCCCATGGCAACCTGCATCCGTGGGACCTGCTGGTGAAGCGCGGTTCGCTCGACCACTCGCAACCGCTGCGCCGCCTGCTGCTGATCGCGAACTACGAATGGTTCGATCTCGATTTCCGCATCGAGGCGCTGTTCGCGGTCGCGGCCGGCATCGCGTCGTACCTGCTGCTGGCGATCGGCATGCGCCGCGAATTGCGCGCCGGCGGAACCATGGCGTGGTTCTTCCTCGCCGTCCTGGCCGCGGTGTATTTCTCGCTGTCCGCACCCATGGTGTTCACCTGGTCGCTGCTCGGCCTGGGGTTCACCAGCCATTTCTGCCTGTTCCTTTGGATGATCCTGGCCTGGTGGATGCTGGAATCGCCCTCGCCGAAGCGCGTGCTGGCGATGGTGCTGGGCACCTTCGCGTTCGGGCTGGCCAACGACGACACCGCGATCGTCTCGGCCCTGGCGGTGGTGCTCGCGGCCGCGTTGATCGGATGGCGGTTCCCTCCCCGGCGCGGCGGCGCGGTCCTGCTCGCGATCGCCTGCATCGTCGGCATCGGCTTGTACTTCGCGTTCTACCAGGTGGCGGCGCCGCCGATGATCAGGCCCGATGCGCGCACCGCGGCGCTGCAGAGCCTGCAGGCCGGCGGCCTGACCACGCAGCTGGCCAATGCATGGCAGTGGGCGCTGGTGCCGTTGTCCTCTGCGTTCGTCCACAGGTCCACCCTGCACGAGTGGTTCCCGGGCGGCGGCAGCGGCTTCGCCACGATCCTGCTGGGCTGCGCCTGCCTGCTCGCGCACGCGTGGTTCTGGTGGAAGGCCTTCTTCGGCCAATCCAACCGCACGTCGTTCATGGCGGTGGCGAGCATGCTGATGTTCTACGGGCTCGTGGCCGGCATCCTGATCGGGCGCATCTCGGTCCTGGGCACCGAATACCTCTGGCAGCCGCGCTATGCCTTCATCTATCGCTGGCACATCCTCGCGTTGCTGATGATGCTGGTCGCGCAATGGCCGGCGATGGCGCTGGCAGGGCGTGGCGCGGTGCTGTCGCGCGGCGTCGCGGTCGCGCTCGCGGCCTTCGTGCTCGCGCTGCAGGTCCCGCTCGCGGTATCGGCATGGAACGGCGCGAAGTACGTCAGGCGCGCGCAGACGGATTTCGCCCGGCAGATCCTCGCGATGGGCGACGATCCGCGGATGCTGCCTCCGGGCAAATGCGCCAAGCAACTGGTGGTGTGCGACTTCGGCGGCCCGCGGCGGATGCGGGTCGTCGGCTTCCTCAAGAGCCAGCAGTTGAGCGTGTTCTCGCCGAAAGTGCGCGCGCGCAACGATTATCCCGGGGATTGAACCGGGTCAGGCCGCGAGCGCCGCGTCGCAGGCCGCGAGGACTTCGTCCATCCGTTCTTCGAGCCCGACCCACAACGGCAGCCGGACGAGGCGGTCGCTGGTCGCGTCGGTGACAGGCAGTTCGCCGGCCGTCCGCCCGTAACGCATGCCCGCCGGCGAGGAGTGCAGCGGGATGTAATGGAAGACCGCGCCGATGCCGCGCTGTTTCAGTCCGTCGATGAACGCGGTGCGGCGCTCGAGCGAAGGCAGCAGCAGGTAGTACATGTGCGCGTTGTGCGTGCAATGCGCGGGCACGATCGGCCGGCGCAGCAGCCCGCGCGCCTCGAGCGGCGCGGCCCAGGCGTGGTAGCGGTCCCAGATCGCCATGCGCCTGCGGTTGATGTCCTCGGCTTCCTCGAACTGCGCGGCGAGGAAGGCCGCGATGATCTCGCCCGGCAGGTAGGACGAACCGACGTCGACCCAGGTGTACTTGTCGACCTGGCCGCGGAAGAACTTGCTGCGGTTGGTGCCCTTCTCGCGGATCACCTCGGCGCGCTCGCACAGGGACGGGTCGTTGACGAGCAATGCGCCGCCCTCGCCCGAGATCACGTTCTTGGTTTCGTGGAAGCTGAGCGCGCCGAGCGCGCCGATGCTGCCGAGAGGCCTGCCGCGGTAGGTGGAGAAGATTCCCTGCGCCGCGTCCTCCACCACTGCGAGGCCGTGCCGCGCGGCGATGGCGAGGATCGCGTCCATTTCGCAACCGACGCCGGCGTAGTGCACCACGCAGATCGCCCGCGTCCGCGGCGTGATCGCGGCCTCGATCAAGGCTTCGTCGATGTTGAGCGTATCCGGGCGGATGTCCACGAACACCGGTACCGCGCCGCGCAGGACGAAGGCGTTGGCGGTGGAGACGAAGGTGAAGGAGGGCATGATCACCTCGTCGCCCGGCTGCAGGTCCAGCAGCAGCGCGCTCATTTCCAGCGCCGCGGTGCAGGAGTGCGTGAGCAGCGCCTTCGCGCAGCCGGTGCGCTCCTCGAGCCACGCATGGCAGCGCTTGGTGAACGCACCGTCGCCGGAAAGGTGGCCGTTGGCATGCGCCTGGCTGATGAGCCAGAGCTCGCGCCCGGTCATGTAGGGCTGGTTGAACTTGATCATGTTTCCGGGCCCCCTAGAGGCTGTAGACGATGATGCCGGCGAGCACGAGCGAGAACCCGAGGTATTGCCGCCTCGAATAGCGTTCGCCCATGAAGGCAAGCGAAATCAGCACCACCAGCAGTTGCGATGCCGCCGTCGCGACGTAGACCGTCGCCAGCGACAATCCCTTCAACGCCTGGTACGTCGTGAACGGGACGAGCATGAAGAACGCGATCGCGCACGCCAGCGTGGCCAGGCGGCGCTTCCGGAAGTAGGACTTGAACGCGACCTGCGCCAGCGCGGTGCAGGTCAGCGATACGGCGAGCCATTCAACCGGGGTCATGCGGCGACCTCCGCGCCCGGAGCGTGCGCGCGGGCACGCCGCCGGCGATGCTGAAGGGCGGGACGTCGCGGGTGACCACGCTGCCCGCCGCGACCACCGAGCCGCGCCCGATGGTCACCCCCTGCAGGACGAGGGCGCCGGCGCCGATCCAGCAATCGTCCTCGACCACGATGTCCGCCCCGGTGTCGGCGAAGTCGGGGTGGTCCGGATCGTGGCCCGCCGCGTGGAAGCGGACGTTGGGCGCGATCCTCACGTTGGAACCGATCCGGATCCGGCTGCGGTCGCGCAGGCTGCAATAGAATTCCGCGCCGCGGTTGACGCTGACGTCGTGGCCCATCGACAGCAGGCGCGGGAATTTGACGTAGACGCGATGGTCGAAATACACGCCGGAGCCGCATTCGGCGAGCAGCATCCGCCAGGCCGCGTTGCGGACGAACCACGGCGCCAGGTCGAGCGCGAAGTGCAGCAACTGGATCGCGTACACGTAGGCATGGTTGAGCATACGCTTGGTGCGCGGCTTCGCCCACAGCGAGTCTTCGAGGCTAGCCATCCGCGCCGCGCTCCGAATTCATGAGCCCCAGCCCGAGCATGATCACGCCGACCCCGGCGATCTGCATCGCGCCGACCGGGTCGCCGTACCACGCCGACACCAGCAGGATGCACGGGAAGAACAGCGCGGTCAGCGGATACGAGCGGCTGAGCGGGTAGTGGCGGTGGGTGTATCCCCACACCAGGAACCGCAGCGCATTGAGCGCGACCGCGGCGACGAGCACGAACCCGACCCAGCCGTGGGTCGCCTTCCTCATCGCCAGTTCCTTGAGCAGGGCCGCGACCACCAGCTGGATCGCGATGGTGGACAGCACGAGCGCGACGAGGGTGGGGGTGCCGGGCTTCTTCATCCCCACGCGTCCACGTCCACGCCGTAGCGGCGCCGCAGCTCGCGGTTGCTGTCGGCGAAACCGGCGCGCAGGCGTTCGCGCACGCCATCGGGCGTGCCGGGCGCGCCGGTGGACTGGTTGAACGGCTCGTCGATGCCCTCGAGCGGGATGTCGCCGTCGAGCCCGAGCGCGGCGAAGACCGCGCCCAGGCCTTCGCGCGAGCCGATGACGCGTTCGGCGACGAGCAGGTGGATGCGATCCGCGGGGAATCGCGCGAACCACGGCCCGAGATAGTCGGCGTAGCGGCCGCGCGCGGCATAGGCGTAGGGCGAGACCGAGATCCCGGTTGCCGCGCCCGCGGCCAGCCTGTCCGGTTCTGCGTCAAGCGCCGCTTCGAGCGCCAGCGGCTCGAGGCCGTTGTCGCGGCTGAAGCGGTAGTTGGAGAGCGCGCGTTCGACCGGGTCGCGCAGCATGAAGAACAGCACGGCATCGGGAAGCAGCCGCGCGATCCGTTCCGCCGCTTGCGGATGCTCGATGTAGGACGTGCTCTTCTCGCCCAGCCACGGCGCGTCCGTGCCGGCGAAATACGCCGCGCGGTATTCGCCGAGGTCGTCGGCCGCGCCCGGGCGGATGAAGTACTTCGGCTCGGGCCGCATCGGCCTGGCCATGGCGATGCCCGGATGCTGGTCGAGCATCCGGTACAGGTAGGTCGTCGCCGAACGCTGCGCGCCGCAGATGAAGAAATGCTCAGGCATCGTGGCGGATGGTTTCCCGGACGAAGTACGGGTCGGCCATGTTGAGCTGGTTGATGATGCGGATCACGTATTCGCCGAGCATGCCGAGCATCAGCATGGTCACGCCGTTGAAGAACGAGAGCAGCACGACCAGGGTGGTCCAGCCCGGAACGCTGGTGCCGTGCAGCATGCCTTCGGCCAGGAAGAACAAGCCGAGGAGGAAGCTCAGGGCGGCCGTCGCGAGGCCGAGCGTCGCGACCACGCGAAGCGGGAACGACGAGTAGTTGAACAGGATGGTGGCGAGCAGGCTCAGGATCCGTCGCCAGTTGTAGTTGCTGCTGCCGACGCGGCGCGGATGGTGCTCGACCATCGTGTTCGCGCGCTTGCCGGAATACAGCAGGCACAGGCCGGGCACGTAGGGGAACGCCCCGCGGTACGCGCAGACGCGGTCGACCACGTCGCGGCGTATCAGGCGGAAATTGCTGAGGACGAGGTCCTTTTCCTGGCCGAAGATGCGGCGGTTGATCGCGCGCACCAGGCGCGAGCCGAGGCGCCGGTAGCCGGCGTGCTGCTTCGCGTGGAACTGGCCGATGACCAGGTCGAAGCCTTCGCGCGCCTTGTCCACGAGGTGCGCGATTTCCTCGGGCGGGTTCTGCAGGTCGTCGTCCATCGTCACGACCCAGCCGCCGCGCGCGGCGCGGAAGCCGCACAGGTTGGCGTTGTGCTGGCCGCTGTTGCGCAGCAGGTCGATGGCGACCACGCCCGGGATGTCGCGCGCGGCCTGCGCGAGCACGTCCCAGCTGCGGTCGCGGCTGCCGTCGTTGACCACGATGATCTCGTGGCTCCAGCCGCGGGCGTTGAAGAACGACGAAGTGCGTTCGATCGTTTCGCGGACGATGTCCTGGCTGTTGAAGACCGGGATCACGACCGAGAATTCGGGGGTTCCGGCTGCAGTCATGCGTGTTTCCGTGGAATGTGCCGCGGCGGTCCATGCCGGGGCCGGACGCGGGAAGTCTAGCAGCAGCCCCGCGTAGCATCGTCCGATGCCCCGATTCCGGCTGAGCGGTTAGACTGTCGCTCCGATCGGAAACGCTGGAAAAAACCATGCCGGGCAAGCCTTCGACATCGCCGGGTGGCGCGGGACACAAGCTGTACGCGAATGCGGATTCCGCGCTAGCCGGACTCGTCGCCGACGGCCAGACCCTCGCGGTCGGCGGCTTCGGCCTTTGCGGCATCCCCGAAGCGCTGATCGCCGCGTTGCGCGATTCGGGCGTGAAGGGCCTCACCGTGATTTCCAACAACGCCGGGGTGGACGGCTTCGGCCTCGGCCAGCTGCTGGCCACGCGCCAGATCAGGAAAATGATTTCCAGCTACGTCGGCGAAAACAAGGAGTTCGAACGCCAGTTCCTAGGCGGCGAGCTCGAACTCGAGTTCAACCCCCAGGGCACGCTGGCCGAGCGCCTGCGCGCCGGCGGCGCGGGCATCCCCGCGTTCTTCACCGCCACCGGTTACGGCACCGTGGTCGCCGAGGGCAAGGAAACGCGGCAGATCGACGGCCGCTGGTACGTGCTGGAAACCGCGCTCAAGGCCGACGTGTCGCTGGTCAAGGCGTGGAAGGCCGACGAGGCCGGCAACCTGGTGTTCCGCAAGACCGCGCGCAACTTCAATCCGGCGGCGGCGATGGCAGGCAAGGTCTGCGTCGCCGAAGTCGAGGAGGTGGTGGAGATCGGCGCGATCGATCCCGACCACGTGCACCTGCCCGGCATCTACGTCGACCGCATCATGCACAACCCGCATCCGGAGAAGCGCATCGAGCAGCGCACCATCCGCCAGGGAGACAAGTGATGGCCTGGACCCGCGACGAAATGGCCAAGCGCGCCGCGCAGGAATTGAGCGACGGCGCCTACGTGAACCTCGGCATCGGCCTGCCGACGCTGGTGGCGAACTTCATCCCCGAGGGCATGGACGTCTGGCTGCAGAGCGAGAACGGCCTGCTCGGCATCGGTCCGTTCCCGACCGAAACCGAGATCGATGCCGACCTCATCAACGCGGGCAAGCAGACCGTGACCGCGGTGCCGGGCGCGAGCTATTTCGGCAGCCACGATTCCTTCGCGATGATCCGCGGCGGCCACATCGACCTCGCCATCCTCGGCGCGATGGAAGTCACCGACAAGGGCGACCTCGCCAACTGGATGGTGCCGGGCAAGATGGTCAAGGGCATGGGCGGCGCCATGGATCTGGTTGCCGGCGTCAAGCGCGTGGTGGTGCTGATGGAGCACGCGACCAAGGCCGGCGCGCCGAAGATCCTCCCCGAATGCACGCTGCCGCTGACCGGCGTTGGCGTGGTCGACCGCATCATCACCGAGCTCGGCGTGTTCGACGTCACGCCCGAAGGCCTCAGGCTGGTGGAGCTTGCGGAGGGCGTGGGTCGCGAGGAAGTCGCCGCCAGGACCGGGGTCGCGCTCGTCGGCTGAGGTCAGTTTCCGCCGATCCCGCGGACGCGCCGTGCGAGCGCGGGATCGCAGTCCTCGAGGTAGCCCGCGAGCATGGCGAGCAATGCCGGCGCCGATTCCGCGTTCGCCAGCCGCCGGCGTCGTTCCCCATCCAGCCAAAGCGAATTGGCCGCGAGCTCGCGCAGCAGCGGCGCGGCGATATCCATCGCGTCGCCTGCCGGCGGCGACGCGCCCGAGGGAGACGGCGGATAGTCGTCGAAGGATTCGTCGAACAGCGCGTCGCGCCCGAACCAGCGTCGCGCCACGTCCGCGTTGGCAGCGCGGTACGGGGCGAGGAACGCGCGCGCCGCCTCGCGATCGGGCAGGGCCGGCGTCCCCGGCCGTTGCGTCGCCAGGAAATCGGCGATGCGCCGGCGCAGCCCCGCCTCGGCGTCCGACATCGCATCGACCTGGCCCGGCCTGCGGCGGTTGAATTCGCGCAGGAACCATTGCGCATCCGCCGACAGCGCCGCATTGCGGTTGGCGGGGCGTTCGCAGCGGTCGAGCGCGAGCGGCAGGCCGCTGGCGGCGACGAAGTCGGCGACGATGTCGCCGTCGACCAGGGCGTCGCGTTCGAACACGCGCGGCACCATCGCATCGTCGCCGAACACGCCAGACCACAGGTCGAGGATGCGGCCGTATTCGAAATGGTGCGGATTCAGCACTTCGAGGATCGCGTCCGAAACCACGCCGCGGCGCAGGTAGGTGCTGTGCAGGCTGGTCGCGTAGCGGTCCTGTCGGCGCATGTAGAACACGATGCGCCACGACGAGCACCACGGTTCGAGCAGCGCCTTGAGCCGCTCGACCTCGCCGGCCCTCCACAGCCGCGCATGGAACAGTTCCGACGACAGCAGCAGGTGGCCCATGCCGGCAGCGTCGCGTTCCATCTCGCGCGCGAAGGCATCGCGGAAGTCCCGGTCGCGACTGGTGGGGTCCGCGGGTTCCCGGCCGGGGTCGATGCACGATTCGGCGAGCAGGCCGTGTTGCTTCGTGCCGGGGGTGCGCGGATAGAACACGCCGGCGTCGCGCAGGCGGTCGCGGTTGAGGTGGAAGAATTCCTGCAACGTGGTGGAACCGGTCTTCGCGGCGCCCATGTGGATGATGCCGATCATCGGCCGGTCCTCGTCGCGGATGCATGCGGTGCCCGCTCGCGCGGCCCCGAACCCCGGCGAGTCTACCGGCGCGGCCCTGCGGGCGTGGCGGCGGCGGATTCGTGACGGGATGCCGCAATCGGGCGCGGAATTGCGGATTCGCCCCGCAGGCGGCAGGATAACCCTGCATTTGCAGCACGAAACGGGGGAAAGTGCGATGCGGATCAGGAATTCATTGGGCGCGATGCTGGCGGTGGGCGTGGCGCTTTCGCTCGCGGCCTGCTCGCAGCAGGGGGGCTCGGACGCGAACGGCAAGCTCGCGGCCCGGACGGCGGGCATGGCGGCGCAAGGCGCGACCATCGCCGC
>Ga0209023_10004638_pt1 | contig 15521 bp, 20 predicted proteins | sample LakOneMetagenome_FD_187468 | JGI IMG/M metagenome (GOLD analysis project Ga0209023, IMG submission 187468) | Freshwater and sediment microbial communities from Lake Erie, Canada (SPAdes) (version 2) | ecosystem: Environmental > Aquatic > Freshwater > Lentic | place: Lake Erie, Canada... | reverse complement strand
ACTGGAGCGCCTTCAATGATCGCGAGGTATTGCCGTGGCGGATGTCCCGGGCCGATGCTGCAGCAGTCTTGCAGCGGGCGCGAAGCCTTCGCGCGCGAGGACAGGCAACGATCAGCGTCGAGTCGGTCGGTCGCCACCGACTTTCGACCTTCAACACCTTGATACTTCAGACGAGGCGGTGTTGATCGCAGGCACTGGCCTTCGACAGGCAACTGGCCTGCGATGTGTCGCCTCAGGTCAACTGAGTCTCGTGGGGCCGCTGGTTCAATGCCGCGAAGACGGGCACAAGATCCGACACCATCGCGTTGTCGCTGCGTTCGTCAATTTCCATGTCGCAGATGCGGCCGTTGAGGCGATTGCCCAGCGCCGCGGCGAAGCCCGCTGCACGGTCCGGTGGCAACGCGGCCACCAGTTCGACCATGATGTCCCTGAGCACATCGAGGCGCATGGTGACTGCGCGAAGTTCGGCTGCTTTCATGGTGAGGCCTTGACCGTTCGTTGCTGACTGCACGAATGGTCAGCGATGTCCTGCCGACAGGCCATCACCCGATACGGGCCCCCGCACGAACGGGTGAGAGGCACCCCCCCAAAAAGGGGCACCCGTTGCCGCTGCGCCTGGCTCAGCTCTTTGCCAGCAGTTCCTCGGGTGTCTTGCCTGAAGCCAAAGCAGCCTTGAACCATGCCGGCCGCTTGCCCATGCCACCCCAGGTGTTGCCGTTGTCGTCCTTGAACTTCACCGTCCTCGCCGATGGCTTTGGTCCGGCCTTCTTGCGCTTTTTGCTGGCCGGCTTGTCGCCGCCCGCTGCGGGCAACTTCGCATTCTTGCGGCCACCCATTGCGAGACCAAGGTCGGCGGCCGTCAGGCCGTAGTGCGAGATCGCGTCCTTGATCTTGGCGACGACCTCTGCGACCTCTTTCTTGCGCAACGCATCGGCCTGCGCCTGCAGCGCAGCAATCTGCGCGTTCAATGCGGCAAGGGTCGGTCCGCTCTTCTTGGTTGCCATGTGCCAGCTTTCAGGGTTGGGGCGAATGCGTCGGAGCATAGGTCAGGTGCGACCCAGCGCTGCTCGCGCGACGATCGACACACTGCCATTGTCCCGCCGGTTGCGCGAGGCGGCGACACTACGTGCTCGCAGCCGTGACCCTGTTCTGTGGAAGCAAACCCGGCCGCGGAGGTGTGAAGTAGCCTGCCAGGAAGCAGGCGCTCGTGGCAGTCGGCAGCCGGCCAAGACCGGTCGGTCGCCAATGTCAGGTCCCTGGCATCTCCATGGGGTGCGGTCAATGCCGCCAGTGCAGCCAATCGGGCTGCGAGGATGCAGGGGTTGGTGCCGCCGAGCGCACCCACGGCTCAGGCGCGGTGCTCGGCGGCGCGGCCAACTGCAACTCAGCGCATTCCATCCGTCACCGCACACCACAGCGACGGACGTCCGTCAGCGCGCGGCGGGTTTCCTCGACTAGAGGCGCAATCGCCGAGTCGGGAAAGGGCGACACGCTGCTCACGTTGATCTCGCAAAGAACGTACTTCTCGTCCGCGTCGTCGTCTCGCTTTCCGAGTAGAAAGTCGGCGTCCCAAAGCATTGGCATGTCGTCGGGACGCACGCCAACCCGACGGCACAGCGGCTCCAGCCATTGACCTTCCAGCCGTCGACGCAAGTCCTGGAATCGAGGATCGTTGGCGTCGCTGTACAGACGCTGGCTTGGCAGCGGGGCAACGCCTCCATTGGCGGCTGGGTGCAGCGCAACGACCGCCTGGTGTCCAAAGCCAGCCACACGCCCCTGCACAAGGTATGCGCGCGTCATGCCTTCGGCCACGCGAGCTTGCCATGCCTGATCGATCATGTGGCCGACGCCCTCGAAGTACGGGGCGATCCGCTGCAGGATGCCCTCGAAGTTCGCGACCTCCTGCATGGCGCCACGCACAGCGTGTCGGATGCCATAACGATCGTCGTCCAGCCGCTCGACGCGCCAGACGCCGATGCCGCTGTGCCCCCGCTGCTGCTTCAGCACGCGAGCACCGAGGTCCAGCCGGCCCGGTAGCTCGGCACGCGCCTGTGCCAGGCTGTCCAGACGATGAACGTCCGTGCCGAATGGCAGGTCGCGGACGGCCACCAGCACGTCCTTGGTTCCCAGCTTCAAGATCGTGTCCGGGTGCGTGCTGACGAACACGCCCTGCGTGGCCACCTCGCGCAGCATTGCATCGAGTCGACTGCGATCGCGGCCACTCTCGATGGGGTTGTGCCAGACCAGAACGCCGTGCATCTGCATCAGCTGCTCCAACACATCGTCGCGGAAGTCGTCTTGATAGATCGCCGGCTCGGCGGCCACGCCGGCTCTGGCGAAGGCCTCGAACAACTTCAGGAACCGGCTCTCTGCCGGGTCCGCACGACCGCGGGCCGCGCGGTCGCCGGGATAGAGGATGGCCAGGCGCGGCCTCGCATCATTGCTCATGGGGGTCTTTGGTTTCAGTACCCGCGACTCAATGCCGATGCGCGTGGTGCTCGTCCGGCACGTGCGGATGCGAGTGGTGCAGCAGGTCATGACGGTGCACGTGGCTGTGCGTACCCTGCGGCATAGGCGCGTGTCGATGGGTGTGGTGGCCGTCGTCGTGAACGTGGGCATGTTCGTGTTCCAGCGCCTCGTGCGCGTGCCGGTGTGCGTGGCGCTCGACCAGGTGCAGCACGATGCCAGCCACCATCAGTGTCGCCCCGGCCAGCATCCAGATGCTGCCACTGCGCTCCCCCAGCCAGAAAGCGATCGCAGCCCCGATGAAAGGCGCGATTGCGAAGACCGACCCCGTGCGTGCGGCGCCGAAGGCGCGCTGCGCGAGCAGATAGAAGCGCAGGCTCAGTCCGTAGCCGGTCGCGCCGACCAAGAGCAGAGCGAAGGCCGGCCAAAGTACCGGCAAGGGCTCTCCGAAGACCAGCGCGAGCAGCGTCGTCGCGATGGCGCCCATCGCGCCCTTGAACATCACGACCTGGCCCGGGTCGCGTTCGGCGATGGCCCTGGACAAGGTGTTGTCCACGCCCCAGGCGGCAGTGGCCAGCATCACCGCCAACAATCCGAGCATCGGCGTCGCGCCGGACTCGGCGCGGTCGAGCACCAGCGCCATCCCGCCGAGCGTCAGCAACGTCATGGCCAGCACGACGCGCCGGTCGAGCGACTCGTGATACCAGAGTCGCGCCAACACTGCGGTGAATACCGCCTCCAGCGTCAGCATCAACGAAGCTCCGGCGCCGCTGGTGCGCTGCAGCCCCCAGGCCAGTGCGACCGGGCCGATGACCGCGCCGAACAGCGCCATCAATGCGAGCCGTCTGGCGTCACTGGGCCGTACCCTGGCCTCGCTTTCGACTGGGCGCCGCATCAACGCGCCGACCAGGGCTGCACCGGCGTAGAGCAATGCCGCCGTTGCGAAGCTGCCAATGCCCGTGCCGAAGCGCTGGACAAGGGGCGTGCTCGCGCCGAACAGGACGGCCGCCAGCAGCGCGATCAGGCCGCCGCGTAGGGCTGGTCGGTGGGAGGACGGGGAGCTCATGGCTCGCCATTGTTGATGATCGGCCTGGCTGCTCCCACGTGCGAACCGAAGCACGAAGGTCCTTCAATCAACGGCGAGACGTCCACCCGAGATGGGCGATGGCGGCATTGGAGCAGCAGGCCCGAATGATTTTCGGTTCAGGGTTGAGGGTGGCATCGGTACCGGTGGCCTCAGCGGTTCGAGAGCAAGCAGGTGCAGGCAGCCTTGCTCAGGCAGGGCCGCCCGTATGCATTCATCTGCAGCAACAGCCGCCCTTCTTCGCTGGAACGCTCACTTCATCCTGTATGTTTGCATCGGTCGGTGTGTAGCCGACCGCTGAGATGGCTTCGGCGAGACGAGCTCGATCGCTGGACACGGAATGGATCTGGACGCGATGCGCGGCCAGATCGACCTGGACGCGCGCTCCTGGGTCGGCAGCTTCGACCGCTTTGGTGATCGCACTGACGCAATGACCGCAAGTCATGTCCTTGACTTCGAAGGCAAGCATGTGAGTCCTCTATGGCTGTTGTTGACAGTCAAAGTCTCAACCCTCCCACAATGAGAATGTCAAGCCAGATCGGCACGAGACACGTAGGTGGACATGGGCATCAGTTTCGGGCTTGACCTTGCCACGATGGCAAGGTTTAACCTCCTCACCTCCAGATGGAAGCAGCTCAGCCAACGCAGCAAGGACACTCTCATGGAAATGTTGAACATTGGCGATGCCGCCAAGGCCACGGGCGTGTCGGCGAAGATGATTCGACACTACGAAGATGTGGGCCTGCTTGCAGCACCCCGGCGCACGGAGGCCGGCTACCGACAGTATTCGGCGGCCGAGGTCCACACCCTGCGCTTCATCCGCCATGCCCGTGACCTTGGCTTTTCCATACACAGCATCGGCGAGTTGGTCGGCCTCTGGCAGGACCGCAAGCGGCCCAGCCGACAGGTCAAGGCACTGGCTCAGGCCCACATCGTCGAACTGGAAAAGAAGGCTCATGAAATCCTCGCCATGAAGGCGACGCTCGAACACCTCGTTCACTGCTGCAAAGGGGATGAACGTCCGGAGTGCCCCATCCTGGAGAACTTGGCCGAGGAGGGCACGGAGGACGTGCCGACCGTCGCCAAGCCCAGCGGCCGGCATGGTTTCGCGCTGCGATGAGCCCGCGGACGATCGAGCGCGCCGCCCCGCGTTCGGACCGGATCAGATAGAGTGCGCGCCATGCAGGTCTGGCTACGGCTCCTGATCGTCTGGTTCATCGCCATCGCGCTTCCCGTCCAGGGGATGGCGGGCGTGACCATGGCGCATTGCGGATCGAGTCACGAGCGCATGGGCGCCGCCGTCGAAGCCCCGCAACATCGGCATGCGGACCACGAGGCAGGTGCCGCGCATCATCACGCCGCCGACGCGGCGGATGATGCGGCCCAGGCAGAGCATGGCGCCGCCGCCCAGGCCAAGGCGCAGTCCGGCAAGTTGTCCGATCTGGCCCAGTACAAGTGCAGTTCGTGCGCCTCGTGCTGCGCGGGTTCCGCACTGCCGAGCGCGCTGCCCTGCCTCCCCGAGCCGACGGCCGCACCCGCCGTCTTCGCTGAAGAATTGGTCACCGTCGACGCCTTTGCGTCCGAAGGACCGGACCGACCACCCCGCACCCACCTCGTGTAACTGGTGCCGCTTCGGCGTGCGTGGCACGCCGTCGGTTACCGGACCCGGTCGCCCCGCCACGTTGGCAGGGCGTTCCTGATTCCGACACGAGGACACGATGGTCGCTTCCACGATGCGCTGGCTGACGCCAGCCGCCCTGTGCGCCGCTGCATTGGCTGCAGCTGCGCAGACACCCCATTCGACCGCCCGCAAGGCCGACCCCCTGGACGCCAGCGCCAGCGTACCCGCCGTCGCCTACGAATCGGCTTTCAGCCGCTATCGGCGAGCCGCCGACGCCAAAGCGATTCCCTGGCGCGATGCCAACGACACCGCGGCGCGCATCGGCGGCTGGCGCACCTACGCCCGTGAGACGCAGCAGCCCGAGCCCCCGGCATCAGTGCCTGCTGCACTGCCCTCCAAACCCGATCCGCAGGCCATGCCCCAAGGGCATGGCGGCCACAAGATGCCATGAAGACCCTCGCCCTCAATTCCTTCTGGCAGCCACCGATGTCGCGGCCGCGGCTCCTGGTGCTGCTCACCGGCGCCGCCGTGCTCTCGGGCTGCGCGTCCTTCAGCCCTGATGGCGGCTTCGCGCCTGTCGAGCAGGCAGCCAAGGATCGGCTCGGCAAAGAGGTTCGCTGGTCGCGCAACGAGGCGGACCAGGACGGCATCGACAAGCGCGTTGGCGAACTGCTGGCCAAGCCGCTGTCGGCCGACGACGCGGTCCAGGTTGCGCTGCTGAACAACCGCGGGCTGCAGGCCAGTTTCCAGGAACTCGGCATCACGGAAGCCGAAGTTGTTCAGGCCGGCCGCGTGCCGAACCCCGGTTTCAGCTTCAGCCGACTCAGGCGTGGTGACGAGATCGAACTCGAGCGCGGGATCCACTTCAACCTCGCGCGCTTGATTGCCATGCCGATGATCAGCGCCATGGAGGCCCGGCGCTTCGAAGCCACCAAGGGCATGGTGACGATGACCATGCTGTCGGTGGCAGCCGACACGCGCAAGGCGTGGGTCACCGCGCTTGCTGCCGAGGAAACCGTGCGCTACATGCGCCAGGTGAAGCAGGCCGCGGAGGCGAGCGCCGAACTCGCGCGCCGTATGGAACAGGTGGGCAACTTCACCAAGCTGCAGCGCGCCCGCGAACAGAGCTTCTACGCCGACGCTGCACTGAATCTGGCGCGCGCCGAGCAGTCCCAGCGCGCCTCCCGCGAGCGTCTGACGCGCTTGCTCGGCCTGTGGGGTGCGCAGACCCAGTTCAAGTTGCCGGATCGGCTGCCGGACCTGCCGCAGGACCTCGTCGACCGACCGGACATCGAACGCGTCGCGCTGGCGCAGCGGCTGGACGTGCAGGGCGCCAAGCTGGCGGCTGAGCAGACCGCACGCAATCTCGGCCTGACGAAGACGACACGCTTCATCAACGTGCTCGAACTCGGCGTGGTGCGCAACAGTTCCAACGAGGCCCCCACCCAGCGCGGCTGGGAGATCGGGGTCGAACTGCCGCTGTTCGACTGGGGTGGTGCGCGCGTGGCACGCGCCGAAGGCGTCTACATGCAGGCGGTCCACCGTGCGGCCGAGACCGCCATCAACGCACGCTCTGAAGTCCGCGAAGCCTACGGTGCGTGGCGCTCTGCATACGACATCGCGCGCCACCACCAGGACGAGATCGTGCCGCTTCGCAAGCAGATCGCCGAGGAGAACGTGCTGCGCTACAACGGCATGCTGATCGGCGTCTTCGAACTGCTGGCCGACGCGCGCCTGCAGATCGCCAGCGTCAACGCTGCCATCGAGGCCAAGCGCGACTTCTGGCTTGCGCAGGCCGACCTCGACATGGCCCTCATCGGCAAGCCCAGCCTCACACCATCCGCCGGCCCCGCTTCGGCGGCTGGCCCCGGTGTTGACGCTGCGCACTGAACCCAGGAACGATCACATGGTTTCCCGACGCAATTTCATTGGCGGCGCAGGCGCCGTCACGGCGGCCGTCACAGCCGCATCCGTCAGCAAGGTGGCAATGGCTGCGCTGCCCGAGCCGGTCATCCAGACAGAGGCCAGCACCATGCCTCCCCTGGTGCCCAGCACCGGCCGACCCTACAACCCGGTGGTCACGCTCAACGGCTGGACGCTTCCCTGGCGCATGAACAACGGCGTCAAGGAATTCCACCTGGTGGCCGAGCCTGTGGTGCGCGAGATGACGCCCGGCTTCAAGGCCCACCTGTGGGGCTACAACGGCCAGAGCCCGGGCCCAACCATCGAGGTCGTCGAAGGCGACCGCGTGCGCATCTTCGTCACCAACAAGTTGCCGGAGGTGACCAGCGTGCACTGGCATGGCCAGCGCCTGCCCAACGGCATGGATGGCGTCACCGGCCTCACGCAGCCACCCATCGAGCCCGGAAAGACCTTCGTCTACGAGTTCGTGGCCCGGCGCCCCGGCACCTTCATGTACCACCCGCATGCCGACGAGATGGTGCAGATGGCCATGGGCATGATGGGCTTCTGGATCACGCACCCGAAGGAAAGGCACCCGCTGATTGACGACGTCGACCGCGACTTCGTGTTCCTGCTCAACGCCTACGACATTGAGCCCGGCAGCGCGACGCCCAAGATCATGACGATGCTGGACTTCAACCTGTGGAGCTGGAACAGCCGCATCTTTCCGGGCATCGATCCGCTGGTGGTCCGCAAGAACGACAAGGTTCGCCTGCGCATCGGCAACCTGACGATGACCAACCACCCGATCCACCTGCACGGCCACGAGTTCACGGTGACGGGCACGGACGGCGGGCCGACACCGAAGGGCTCGCGCTGGCCCGAGGTGACGACCGACATCGCGGTCGGCCAGATGCGACAGGTCGAGTTCCTGGCCGACGAGGAGGGCGACTGGGCTTTCCACTGCCACAAGAGCCACCACACCATGAACGCGATGGGGCACAACGTGCCGACGATGATCGGCGTCGACCACCGCAGCGTGGCGCGGCAGATCACGCAACTGATCCCCGACTACATGGTGATGGGCGAGCGCGGCATGCACGACATGACCGAGATGGAGATGCCGCTGCCCGACAACACGGCCGCGATGATGACCGGCACCGGCCCGTTCGGCGCCGTCGGCATGGGCGGCATGTTCAGCGTCGTGAAGGTGCGCAAGGACCAGAAGCGGGGCGACTACAGCGACCCGGGCTGGTTTGCCCACCCCACCGGCACCGTCGCCTACGAATGGACCGGCGCGCTGGCCGCGGCGCCGAGAGACGGCAAGGCCGAGGGTGTGGGAGCGATGAAGCCCATGGGACGGCCGAAGACAGACGTGGAAGTCACCGTCCGCAAGCCAGCTGGTGGCCACAACGGTCATTGACTTCGAGCCCGACCCACCAAGTCCATCCGTCGACAGGAAGACCATGAATCTGATCAAGACAGCAGCGTTGCTCGCGGCCATGGCCGTCTCTGCGGGCGCGTGGGCGCACGGCGACGAAGCGCACAAGAAGACCAGCCCCGTTCGCAAGGAACAGAAGGACTGGGGCATCGCCGGCGACGCCAAGTCCGTCAAGCGAACGATCCAAGTCGGCATGAGCGATGCGATGCGGTTCACGCCGGACGCCATCACCGTGCGGCGTGGCGAGACCGTGAGGTTCGTCTTCCGCAACGAAGGCAAGCAACTGCACGAGTTCGTGCTCGGCACGAAGAAGGAACTCGAAGAGCACGCCGCGCTCATGCTGAAGTTTCCGAACATGGAGCATGACGAGCCGTACATGGCCCATGTCCCGGCAGGCAAGACGGCCGAGATCATCTGGACCTTCAACCGGCCGGGTGACTTCGACTTCGCCTGCCTGATCGCGGGGCACTACCAGGCGGGCATGGTCGGAAAGATCACCGTATCTGCCAAATGAAGCTCGGCAGGCGCTACGCCCACCACTTCACATCCACCCATTTCTTCGAAAGCACCACCACCATGAAGACGATCACCATCGCAACCCTTCTCGTCGCACTCGCGACGCCGGCCCTGGCGCAGCAGAAAGCCGAGGATCACTCGGCCCACCATCCCGCTTCGGCCGCGTCGGCCGCCGAGATGACCGAGGGCGAGATCCGCAAGGTCGACAAGGACGCGAGGAAGCTCACCATCAAGCACGGTGAGATCAAGAACCTCGACATGCCCCCGATGACCATGGTCTTCCAGGTGAAGGACGCCAGCGTGCTCGACAAGCTCAAGGCGGGGGACAAGATCCGCTTCGTCGTCCAGAAGTCCGACATGGGCTTCATGGTGACCGACATCCAGGCCGCGAAGTGAACCGCAGCGCCATGGCGGGGGCACTTCGGCAGCGCGCGCCGGCCAGCATCTTGGCCGGCGTCGCGATCTGGCTCGGCGCGGGCGCCGTGCGGGCAGAAGTCATCGACTTGCAGTGGCAGGATGGAAGCCGCTTCGAGCGCAACCTGACGATCGCACCCGGCAAGTTTGCAGAGATCTGCGGTTCGCTGGATGCGGGACAGACCGTCAACTGGGCCTTCAAGGCCGACCGGGCCCTCAACTTCAACGTCCACTACCACGTCGACAAGGACGTGCGGTACCCGGCGAAGAAGGACCAGGTCAAGCAACTGAAGCGCGACCTGGCCGTTGACGCCAAGCAGGACTACTGCTGGATGTGGAGCAACAAGACCACGAAAGCGGCGAAGCTTTCCGTCACGCTGATGCGGAAGTAGAGTCGCTCGGGTGGATGGCTGGGCCGACTGACGCTACTCACGTGCGCTGCCGCACAGAGTCGTAGCCCGCAAAGGCTCACATTCACTCGATGTCCGCCTTTCACTTCAACCGCCGCCAACTGCGCCGCACCGCCTGGGCGACGCTGATGGTCTGGGTGTTGGCGATGGCGGCAGGCGTCGTCAACGCATGCGCGCTGACACCGTCCGGTTCCGTAGAGCACACCACCCAGCAAATCGGCATCCTCGTCCACGACGAGCACGTCGGTGTGCCGAGTTCTTCGGCCATCGAGTCTCACCACGAGCAGTCTGAGACGGTCGGCCATCACGAGCACGGGCAGGATTCCGGCAAGGGAAGCTGCCTGAAGTTCTGCGACGACGAGTCTTCGGCAATCGCGAAGGTCAAGCTGCCGGTCGTCGATCTCAGTGCGACCTTGCTCACCGCGGCCGAGCCGTGGAACGCGGTGGTTGCCGCCGGCGATGCCGGCTTTCAGCTGTCGCTCGAACGCCCCAAATCTCCGGGGCCGCCGCTGGTCATTCGCTTCCTGCGCCTGACCCTATAGGTCTGTTCGCCTGGCCGCCGGCGGGACACGCTCCCGCGCCGGCGGCTTGCGCATTGCCGCGCCGTTGACGGCGCCCGCCCGCCAGGGCGGGACAAGGCTTCCTCCCATTGCGAGCTTTGCTCGCGCCCCATCTACCAGGAGATCCACATGTCTTCCCTCAAGACCCTTGCCGCGCTCACGGCCCTTGCCCTCGTCTCGGCCTGCGCAAGCCCGGGCGCGCCCAACCCGGCCAAGGCCGACGAGCACGCCATCCATCACCCCGACGCGACGGCCGCGGCACCCGCAGCAGCGATGCCGGCCATGCAAGAGCGCATGAAGGCCATGCGCGAGATGCACGACAAGATGATGAACGCGAAGACGCCCGCCGAGCGCCAGGCCCTCATGGCCGATCACATGAAGTCCATGCAGGACGGCATGGAGATGATGAAGGGCATGGGTGGCATGGCCGGCATGGGGGCCATGGGCAAGATGGGCGGCGCCATGGGCGACGGCAAGGGCATGCCCGCCGAGATGGCCAAGCGCCACCAGACGATGGAAGGGCGCATGGAGATGATGCAGGTGATGATGGAAATGATGATGCAGCGTCTGCCGAATCCCCCAGCGGCCAAGTGATGGTCAGCCACCTCACGATGCGGACGATCTCGCAGCGAGGTCGAGCCCTGCGCCGTTCGCCTGACGCCTTTCGTCTCCGGTCATCCCGCCTGAAGAATCCGCTTGACCTTCACATCATGGGAAGGTCTAACTTTGCAATCAGGAGTTCAAAGACCTCGCAAGGTTGAAGCCCCAGAAACGCACATAGGAGCCCAACATGGCAACCGACCACCTGCACCCAACGACGTCACCAGTCGAGTCACCCCGGCCTGCACGTGCGCTGTGGGTCGCCGTGGCAATGACGGCGCTGATCGGCGGCTTCTTCCTGCTGCGTGAGCACTGGGGGCACGTCGCCGGCTATTGGCCCTACCTGCTGCTGCTGGCCTGCCCGGTGATGCACCTGTTCCACGGGCATGGCGGCCACGGACGCCATGACCACCGCAATGCGGACGCGGGCCGTTCAACCAACCGGGACGCCTGAGACCATGGACATGAAGTCACACGCCGGCCATGACGGCCAGTCGCACGGCAGCATGCCTACCGATTCGCATTCGCACGACGCCCACAGTGCCCATGACCACGCGCATGGCCATGAGCCCGAGCACGAACACCAGGCACCTACAGCCGACGCGGCGACACTGAAGGATCCGGTGTGCGGCATGACGGTCACCGAACAATCGCCGCACCATGCCGAGCACGAGGGTCGGCCGTACTACTTCTGCAGCGCCAAGTGCCTGACAAAGTTCGCTGCGGAGCCCGCGCGATACGCCCATCCTGCGCCGCCTGCGCCGTCCGAGCCGCCTACCGCCGAGGCAGCGGGGACGATCTACACCTGCCCGATGCACCCGGAGATCCGTCAGGACCATCCGGGCAACTGCCCCAAGTGCGGCATGACGCTGGAGCCCGTACTGCCGGCACTCGATGAAGGCGAGAACCCGGAACTCGCAGACTTCAAGCGCCGCTTCTGGTGGACGCTGCCCCTGACCGTGGTCGTCACGGTGCTCGCCATGTTCGGCCATCGCCTGGGGTGGTTCGACATGGCCCGGCAGAGCTGGGTCGAGCTGGTCCTGACGCTGCCGATCGTGCTGTGGGCCGGCGCACCCTTCTTCGTGCGCGGGGCGCAGTCGGTTGTCAACCGCAGCCCCAACATGTGGACGCTGATCAGTCTGGGCACCGGCTCGGCTTTCGTCTACAGCGTCGTGGCGACGATCGCGCCGCAGGTGTTCCCGGACTCCTTCGTCTCGATGGGCCGCGTCGCGGTCTACTTCGAGGCGGCGGCGGTGATCATCTCGCTGACGCTGCTGGGCCAACTGCTGGAGCTGAAGGCGCGCTCGCAGACCTCGGCGGCGATCAAGTCGCTGTTGGGCCTGTCGCCCAAGACCGCGCGGCGCATCGCGGCGGATGGCTCGGAAGAGGACATCCCGCTGGCGAACGTGCACGTCGGCGACAAGCTGCGCGTGCGGCCCGGCGAAAAGGTGCCGGTCGACGGTGTCGTGGTCGAAGGCAGCAGCGCGGTGGACGAATCGATGCTGACCGGCGAGCCGCTGCCGGTGACCAAACGCGTGGGCGACAAGCTGATCGGTGCCACGCTCAACACCAGCGGCGCCCTGGTGATGCAGTCCGAGCACGTCGGTTCGGCCACGGTGCTGTCCCAGATCGTGCAGATGGTCGCACTGGCCCAGCGCTCGCGCGCACCGATGCAACGCATGGCGGACTCCGTGGCCGGCTACTTTGTCTATGGTGTCGTGGCTGCCGCCCTGCTGACGTTCTTTGCCTGGGGCCTCTTCGGACCCCAGCTGAGTTGGGTCTTCGGCCTGATCAACGCGGTGTCGGTGCTGATCATTGCCTGCCCCTGCGCGCTGGGCCTGGCCACGCCGATGTCGATCATGGTGGCCACGGGGCGCGGTGCCACCCATGGCGTGCTGTTCCGCGACGCCGCAGCGATCGAGAACCTGCGCAAGGTCGACACGCTGATCGTCGACAAGACCGGGACGTTGACCGAGGGCCGGCCGACGTTCGAGAAGGCCGTCGGCGTGAACGGCTTCGAGCCGGATGAGGTGTTGCGCCTGGCCGCCAGCCTCGACCAGGGCAGCGAACATCCCCTGGCGGCGGCGATCGTCGCCGCGGCGCGCGAGAAGAAGCTCGCACTGGACAAGCCCGAGCAGTTCGACTCCGCCTCAGGGATCGGCGTGCGCGGCAGCGTGGCAGGCAAGGCGGTGGGCCTGGGCAACACCGCGTGGATGGCGCAGCTCGGCGTCGACGTGGCGTCGTTGGCTGCACAGGCCGAGGCGCTGCGCGCCGAAGGGGCGAGCGTGATGCACCTGGCTGTGGACGCCAAGCTGGCCGGCATCCTCGCTGTATCGGATCCCGTCAAGGCGACCACCGCCGACGCATTGGCGTCCCTGCGCAAGGCGAACATCCGCGTCGTCATGGCCACCGGAGATGGCCTGACCACGGCACAGGCCGTGGGCAAGCGCCTGGGCATCGAGGAAGTGCACGGCGAGGTGAAGCCAGCGGACAAGCTCAAGCTGGTCGAGAAGCTGCAATCCGAAGGCCGGATCGTCGCGATGGCAGGCGACGGCATCAACGATGCACCGGCCTTGGCACGCGCCGATGTCGGCATCGCCATGGGCACCGGCACCGACGTGGCCATGAACAGCGCGCAGCTCACGCTCGTCAAGGGCGACCTGCGCGGTATCGCCACAGCACGCGCCCTTTCGGTGGCCACGGTCGCCAACATGAAGCAGAACCTGGCCTTTGCCTTCGTCTACAACGCGCTGGGCGTGCCGCTGGCAGCCGGTGTGCTATTTCCGTTCACCGGCTGGCTGCTGTCGCCGATGATCGCGGCGCTCGCGATGAGCCTGAGCTCGGCCTCGGTCATCACCAACGCGCTGCGGCTGCGCAGCGCTGCGCTGAAGCCGGACTGAGTGCCGGCAGGTCATGGACATCGTCGCGCACACGCTTTGGGCGGCCGCTGGCGTCACGGTGCTCCATCGTCGGCGGGCACTGCCGAGATCCACGGTGGTCGCCACCCTGGTCCTGGCGACTTTGCCCGACGTGTTGCACCTGTTGCCCATCGCCGGCTGGTGGCTGTTCTCCGACGGGTCGTTCGCCGCCTTGCGCGGCTACGCCGTGGCGGTCCCCGGTCAGGAGCCGGGCCTGCCACCCATGGTCCAGACCTGGTCGCACGACCTGCACTGCGTGATGCACAGCGCACCGATTGCCGCGGTGGTCACCGGCGCGGTTTGGCTGGTCCGGCGCGCCTTCTGGATCCCCTTGCTGGGCTGGTGGTCGCACATCGTGATCGATGTCTTCACGCACTCGGCTGACTACTACGCGGTGCCGGTGCTTTACCCGTTCACGGAGCGCGGGTTCGATGGCATCGCCTGGACCACTCCGTGGTTCATGGCGCTCAACTACTTCGCCCTGGTCGCTGTCGGCGCGTGGCTCGTGGCGAGCGGAAAGCGTGCGCATGGCACCTGATGCGCTCCCGCTTCACCACCGCAGCGAAGCGCTGCTGGCTGTCGACGCCGGACGCCTGTTCGCCCACCTCGACGATCACCGGCGGTTGGTCAGCCACATGGAGAAGCCCTCCTTGATGACCGCCGGCGCATCGATGCGCATCGACACCGACGACCGCCACGGGCAGGCAGTGGGTTCGGTCATCCGGATGTCCGGACGCGTGCTCGGCGTGCGCCTGTCGGTCGAAGAAATCGTGATCCGGCGAGATCCGCCCCGCGAAAAGGTTTGGGAGTCGATCGGCGAACCACGGCTGCTCGTCATGGGCGCCTACCGGATGGGGTTCACCATCAAACCGGTCGGCACCGGAACGCGGCTGCTCGTCTTCATCGACTACCGGCTGCCGGGACGAGGCGTCGGACTGGTGCTCGGCAGGCTGCTGGGCGGTCCCTATGCCGCCTGGTGCACGCGGCGCATGGCCAGCGATGCGCGTGCAGCTTTTGGGGCTCTGGATCCACGATAGGAGGACGAGTCCATGTCTACGATCGACCAATCGGAACAGTCTCGAACCTCGATCTGGCTTCTGACCGCCTGCGCGGTCTGGCTGGTCGGGCTGGGCATCTACTTCATTGCGCTGCGCCCGGCACTGCTACCCGAGGACACGCGTTTCATGGGTGCGACCCTCGAACAGTTGCGGAAAGCCGCGCCCGGGCTGGAGTCGTGGCTGCGCATCGTGTTCACGGTCATGGGCGGCTACATGGTTGGCGCTGGCGTGTTGACCCTGGGTCTCGTCCGGATTGCGATGCCGCGGCGGCTGCCTGGGACTGCCTGGGCTCTCGGCCTGGCGGGCCTGTCGACCGTGATGCTGATGAGCGCGATGAACTTCGTGCTGCAGTCGGATTTTCGCTGGGTACTGTTGATCCCGGCACTGCTCTGGGTGGCGGGGCTTGTGGCCTATGTCAGGCGAGGCTGAAGAACAAACAGCGCGACCAGCGCACACACAGCCCGATGGAAGTCACTTCCGCTTGACCGCCCATGCCACGACGCCAGCCACGACGATGACCAGGAGGACCAG
>Ga0209023_10004637_pt1 | contig 15526 bp, 15 predicted proteins | sample LakOneMetagenome_FD_187468 | JGI IMG/M metagenome (GOLD analysis project Ga0209023, IMG submission 187468) | Freshwater and sediment microbial communities from Lake Erie, Canada (SPAdes) (version 2) | ecosystem: Environmental > Aquatic > Freshwater > Lentic | place: Lake Erie, Canada... | reverse complement strand
TTCAGCACGCTGTCGGCGTCGGCGGGCAAAGTGGTGGACATCGGGCAACAACTGTAGCCGGATCGCGTCTCGGCCAGAATGCACGGATGTCCGGATCCATCACCCTGCAGAACCCGGCCGACGACGACGGCGTTGCGCGCGTCGTGCTCGCCCATCCCGGCAAGCTCAACGCGATCGACGTCGCGATGTGGCGCGAACTGCGCTCGGTGTTCGAAGCGCTGCAGGCACTGCCCCCGGCCCAGGCTCCGCGCGCCATCGTCGTCAGCGGCGATGGCGGACAGTTCGCCTCGGGCGGCGACATCGTCGAGTTCGCCACCTTCCGCTTCGACGAAGCGCGGTTGCACGATTTCCACGAGCAGATCGTCGCACCCGCGCTCCACGCGATGCTGGATTGCGACATTCCCCTCTTCGCGCAGATCGACGGTGCCTGCATCGGCGGCGGCTTCGAGATCGCGGCGTGCTGCGACATCCGCGTCTGCGGCGCGGCGAGCCGCTTCGGCGCGCCGATCGCCCGGCTCGGCTTCCCGATGGCCCCGGGCGAACTCGAGCTGCTCGTGCCGTTGGCGGGCGCCCCCGCGCTGCGCGAGATGCTGCTGGAGGCTCGGCTGCTGGACGCAACCCGCGCGCTGCAACTCGGTCTGGTGCATGCGGTGGTCGCCGACAGTGAGGTGCACGCCCAGACGCTGCAACGCGCGCGCCTGGCCGCGACGCTGTCGCCCCAGGCGGCGCGCATCAACAAGCGCACCTTGCGCCAGATCGCACGCGGCGGCCCGACACCGCAGGAGCGGCGCACGCATTTCGGCTACGCGGACAGCGACGAGCACCGCGAAGGCGTGCTCGCCTTCATCGAGAAACGCGCGCCGCGCTTCGCCGGCGGGACGTGAGGAGGAGTTCCATGAGCAATCTGTACGACGCCCTGCGAACGGCGTTCCCCGCCGACCTCGACGCGATCGCGATCGAGACCGCCGACACGCCCGAGCCGCTGTACTACACCTGGCGCGACCTGGAGCGCGGCACCGCGATGCTGGCGAACCTGCTCGCCTCGCTCGACCTGCCGCCGGGCAGCCGCATCGCGGCGCAGACCGAGAAGTCAGTCGAGGCGCTGATGCTGTATCTCGCGGTCTTGCGGGCCGGCTACGTCTATCTGCCGCTGAACAGCGCGTACCAACGCGACGAGGTCGCGTACTTCATCGCCGACGCGTCGCCGAGCGTCGTCGTCTGCACGCCGCGCAATTTCACCTGGGTCAGCCGGCTCGCGTTCGGCGCCGGCGTGGCGCACGTCTACACGCTCGACGAGCTGCGGGGCGGCACGCTGCTGCAGCGCGCCGCGGTGCACAGCGATCGCCACGTTGCGGCGAAGAAGCGCCCGGGCGATCTCGCCGCGATCCTCTACACCAGCGGCACGACCGGCCGCAGCAAGGGCGCGATGCTCAGCCACCGCAACCTGCTGAGCAACGCGCAGGTGCTGAAGGAGGCGTGGGGCTGGCGATCGGCCGAGCAAGGCGGCGACGTGCTGATCCACGCGCTGCCGATCTTTCACGTGCACGGCCTGTTCGTCGCGTCGCACGGCGCGCTGCTCGCCGGAGCCAAGATGATCTGGTTCGCGAAGTTCGAGCCGCGCGCCGTGATCGCCCGGCTGCCCGAGGCCAGCGTCTTCATGGGCGTGCCGACGCTGTACGTGCGGCTGCTCGGCGAGCCTGCGCTGACGCGGGAGGCCTGCGCGCACATGCGCTTGTTCATCAGCGGATCGGCGCCGCTGCTGATCGAGACCTTCGAGGACTTCCACACCCGCACCGGCCACACGATCCTCGAGCGCTACGGCATGAGCGAGACGGTGATGCTGACCTCGAACCCGTACGCGCTGAAGGACGGCTTCCGGCGCGGCGGCACGGTCGGCTTCCCGCTGCCCAGGGTCCGGCTGCGCGTCGTCGACGACGCCGGCGCGAAGTGCCCGCGCAACGAGATTGGGCACATCCAGGTGCGCGGTCCGAATGTGTTCAAGGGCTATTGGCGCATGCCGGAGAAGACCAAGGAGGAGTTCACCGACGACGGCTGGTTCAAGACGGGTGACGTCGGCAAGATCGACCCCCAGGGATACGTGACGATCGTCGGCCGCAGCAAGGACCTGATCATCAGCGGCGGCTACAACGTCTACCCGGCCGAGATCGAAGGCGTGATGAACGAGCTGCCGGGCGTGGCCGAGAGCGCGGTCGTCGGCGTGCCGCATCCGGACTTCGGCGAAGCGGTGGTCGCGATCGTCGTCGCGCGCGGCGGCGCGACCGCGCCCGACCCGGCCGAGCTGATCACGACATTGAAGGCGCGCATCGCGAACTTCAAGGTGCCCAAGCGCGTCTTCGTCGTCACCGAGTTGCCGCGCAATGCGATGGGCAAGGTGCAGAAGAAGCTGCTGCGCGAGCAGCACCAGACCCTGTTTGCGGCGGCATGAGCAGCCAGGCCGACGATCGGTGCCCACGCTGCGGCGGCTGCTTTCGCTGCGGTGTCGACGGTGCCGCGCCGTGTGCCTGCACGACGATGCACCTGAGCACCGCGACACTCGCCGAACTGCGCAGCCGATACACGAGCTGCCTGTGCATCGCCTGTCTCGCCGAGCTCGCCAGGCACGAAAAAGCCGGCGCGGTCTCGCGACCGGCCGGCTTGCGGGGAGCGCCCCGGGATCAGTCGTTGCGGTAGATGTCGACGTCCTTCGTCTCACGCACGAACAGCATGCCGACGACGAAGGTGATCGATGCGAAGATGATCGGATACCACAGACCGTTGTACATGTTGCCGGTCTCCAGCACGATCGCCAGCCCGGTCGCCGGCAGCAGGCCACCGAACCAGCCGTTGCCGATGTGGTACGGCAGGCTCATCGACGTGTAGCGGATGCGGGTCGGGAACAGCTCGACCAGCATCGCCGCGATCGGCCCGTAGACCATCGTCACGTAGATCACCATCAGCGTCAGGATCGCGACGATCATCGGCTTGTTCATCTTCGCCGGGTCCGCCTTGGTCGGGTAGCCGTGCTCCTTGAGCGCAGCGGCCACGTCCTTCTTGAACGCCGCGTCCTTGGCCTTGACCTCGTCCGCGCTCAAGCCCTTCGGCGCATAGGACTCGATCGTCTTGTCGCCGATCATGATCTTGGCGACGCCGGTGCCCGGGACGTTCTCGTAGCTGACCGAGCCCGCGCCGAGCACCTGCTTGGCGATGTCGCACGAGGACGTGAACTTCGCGGTGCCCGTCGGATTGAACTGGAACGAGCACTCGTTCGGGTCGGCGGTGATCGTCACCTTCGAGTTCGCCTGCGCCTTCGCCAGATCCGGATTCGCCGCTTCGGTCAGCGCCTTGAACAGCGGGAAGTACGTCAACGCGGCGATCAGGCAGCCGGCCATGATGATCGGCTTGCGGCCGATCTTGTCCGACAGCGTACCGAACACGATGAAGAACGGCGTGCCGATCAGCAGCGCGATCGCGATCAGGATGTTCGCCGTCGCGTTGTCGACCTTCAACGGGCCGGTGAGGAAGAACAGCGCATAGAACTGGCCCGTGTACCAGACCACTGCCTGGCCCATCGTCAGGCCGACCAGCGCCAGGATGACGACCTTCAGGTTGCGCCATTGACCGAACGACTCGGACAGCGGCGCCTTCGAGGTCTTGCCCTCTTCCTTCATCTTCTTGAAGGCCGGGGACTCGTTCATGCTCAGCCGGATCCAGACGCTGATCGCCAGCAGGGCGAACGAGACCAGGAACGGAATGCGCCAACCCCATTCGGCGAACGCTGCCTCGCCCAACGCGGTGCGCACACCGAGAATGACCAGCAGCGACAGGAACAGGCCGAGCGTGGCCGTGGTCTGGATCCACGACGTGAACTGGCCGCGCTTGCCATGCGGCGCGTGCTCGGCGACGTAGGTCGCGGCACCGCCATATTCACCGCCGAGCGCCAGGCCCTGCAGGATGCGCAGCCCGATCAGGATCACCGGTGCGGCGATGCCGATCGAGTTGAAGCTCGGCAGCAGACCGACCAGGAAGGTCGACAGACCCATGATCAGGATCGTCACGAGGAACGTGTACTTGCGGCCGATCATGTCGCCGAGCCGGCCGAACACGAGCGCCCCGAACGGCCGGACGATGAACCCGGCGGCGAACGCGAGCAGCGTGAAGATCAGCTGCGACGACGGGTCCAACGAGGAGAAGAACTGCCGGCCGATGATCACCGCCAGCGTGCCGTAGAGATAGAAGTCGTACCACTCGAACACCGTGCCAAGGCTGGAGGCGAAGATGACCTTCTTCTCCTCCCGCGTCATCGGCTGGCCGACCTTCGAGCCGGCTGCCACTGTGGTTGCCATAAGAGCGTCTCCTGGAGTTGACGAGCATTGCCCAACGCAACGCGAGGCTCGATGTTCGGCAAGCGCTCTGACCGATTGCTTACGTCACGCTGAACCGAAACTGACAAACTCCAGTGAAACCCGTAGACCTCGTTTCTCGATGCGAGACTGAGGTGACGACCTCGGGAAGTCCCTGATCTGCGCGAATGTCAGGTCTCGCGGCGCACGCCGGCTCGCGGCGGGCCTTCGCGATCCCATGCAGGGCCAGCGAACCACGCCCCGCCGCGCAGATGGTCGGCCAGCATCGGCAGCGCGTCGAGGCCCCAGAACATTCGGCGGTCGACCTCGATCGTCGGCACCCCGAACACGCCGCGCGCGAGGGCCTCGCCGGTCGCGTCCTTCAGGGCCTGCTTCACGGTCTCGTCGTTCGGGTCGCGCGACGGTGCCAGCTCCTGTGTCAGCGCGGCCTGCCGCGCCGAATCGTTCGCATCGAGACCGCCGCGCCAGATGTGGCGCAGCACGAGCTCGCAGGCGCGCCGGTTCGGCGCACCGCCCTCGGGCACTGAGGCCACCAGCAACCGCAGCAGCCCGAGCGGATTGAACGGATGCTGCGCCGGCGTGTCGATCGGGATGCCATGCTGCGCGCCGAGCCAGTGCACATGGCGAAAGGTCCAGGCGCGCTTCGGTTCGATCTCGGCCGGCCCCTTCTGACCCCAGTGCTTCAGCAGACCCGCGAACAGGATCGGCCGGTACGTGACGTCGATCGACAAGCCCTCGAGCGCCTGCGGAAGCTGCTCGAACGCGAGGTAGGCGAACGGCGAGATCGGATCGAACCAGAACGTCAACGGCCGCAACATCGTCGTGGTGCTCATCGCTGCTCCTGCGGCGCGCGCCGTTGGTCCAGGCTGTCCCACACCGCGCGCTTGTCCTCATCGCTGAGCGTCGACCACGCGACGATCTCGTCGATGGTGCGCGCGCATCCGACGCACAGCCCCGTGCCCTCATCCATCCGACAGACGTTGATGCACGGACTCGGCACCGGATCGACCGGCCGGCTCGGCATCCGTTCAGCCCTGCACGACGTCATGAACCGGCGCGCCGGTGAGCCGCGTCAACTGATCCGGGCTGAGCTTGAAGACGCCGTTCGGGTGTCCGGCCGCGGCCCAGATCTCGTCGAAGCGAAAGAGTTCGCGATCGATCAGCAGCACCGGCGGCTCGACGTGCCCGACCGGTGCAACGCCACCGATCGTGAAACCGGTGCGCGCCTTCACGAACTCCGCGTCGGCACGACCGACCGCGCCGACCAGGGCGGTGACCTTGCGCTCGTCGACGCGCCGGTCACCGGAGGTCACGACCAGCACCGCGGCCTCGTCGTCCTTGCGCCGGAACACGACGCTCTTCGCGATCTGCCCGACGCTGACGCCGAGCGCATCGGCCGCTTCCTGCGCGGTGCGCGCGGCGACATCGAGGAACAGCGGCGCATGCTCGTGGCGCTGCGCCGCGAGCAGTGCGGCCACGCGGCGAAAGCCCTCGGGACGATCGTCCATCCGCCGCTCGTCGACGCTCATGCGGCCGCCGCCTCGCGCGCGCGCTTCGCCAGCAGCGCATTGCCGGAGCGCGACACCGGCTTGCGGCCGAGCAGGTTCGAGATCCAGCCCGACGTGTCGACGAGCCGGTCGATGTCGACGCCGGTCTCGATGCCCAGCCCGTTCAGCATGAACAGCACGTCCTCGGTGCCGACATTGCCGGTCGCTCCCTTCGCGTACGGGCAACCGCCGAGCCCGGCCACGCTCGCGTCGAACACGTGCAGGCCCATCTCGAGACAGCCGTAGATGTTCGCCAGCGCCTGGCCGTAGGTGTCGTGGAAATGGCCGCTGACCTCGTCAATCGGGAAGTGCTTCAGCGCCCGCTCCATCGCCGCCTGCACGCGCCTGGGCGTGCCGACGCCGATCGTGTCGGCGATGCCGCAATGGTCGACGCCGATGGTCTTCATCAGCACGACGACGCGCTCGACCTCGTCCGGCGTGACCTCGCCCTGGTACGGACAACCGAGCGCGACCGACACCGCGCAGCGCACCTTGATGCCGTGCTCATGCGCCGCAGCGACGACCGGGCGGAAGCGCTCGATGCTCTCTTCGATGCTGCAATTGATGTTGCGCTGGCTGAACGCCTCGCTGGCCGCACCGAACACGACGATCTCGTCGGGCCGGCTCGAATAGGCCGCCTCCAGCCCCTTCAGGTTCGGCGTCAGCACCGAGTAGCGCACGCCGTCGCGGCGCCGCACGCCGGCCATCACCTGCGCGTTATCGGCCATCTGGGGCACCCATTTCGGGCTGACGAAACTCGTGACCTCGATCTCGCGCAACCCGGCGTCCTGCAACCGGTGCACGAGTTCGATCTTGACCGCCGCGTCGACCGGCTGCTTCTCGTTCTGCAGCCCGTCGCGCGGACCGACTTCGACGAGCGTGACGTGGGTTGGAATCATGACTTATGTCTCACATTCGATGAGGGTCGCGCCGCGCCCCCGTGCCCTGGGGATGGCCCCGCGCCGGACCGGTGTCGATGATGCGCCACCTGAAGTACCGAGACGATGGCCATGGACCCCAACAACAAGCTGCGCATCGCCACCCGCATTCATTTTGCGCTGCTTCGCCATTACAGCGAAGACGTGTCGGTGAGTGCCCTGCTCAAGGGTGAGGCCGAAGCGCGCGAAGCGTTGTGGGTCTGCGAGGCCTCGGGCATCGACGAGCTCGTCACGCTGGCGCAGCAGTACGAGGCCGTGACCGCGGACGAAGTGCTGGCCACGCGCACGCACCGGCTGAACCCCGCGCGCACGCCGCGCGTCGCGGCCACGCCGCAAGAGATGGCCTGGGCGCAGGACTCCTCGGGCTTCGGCGTCTCGACCCCGCCGGCCTTGCTCGACGCGCCCGCGCCGACGATCCCGACCTGGCTCAAGCCGTCGTCCTGGCTGCGTCGCGCCGCCAGCTGATCCGAACGACGACGGCCGCGACCTTCATGGCGGCGTCGCCAGGCGCAGCAGTTCCCCGCCCTCATTGACCTGATCGCCGACCGCGTAGAGCAGTTCGGCGATCACCCCGTCGCGCGGCGCGGCGATCGTGTGTTCCATCTTCATCGCCTCCATCACCGCGAGCGGCTGACCCTCGGTGACGTGGTCCCCGGCCTTGGCCAGGAAGGCGATCACCTTGCCGGGCATCGGCGCCGCGAGGCCGCCGGCCTCTTTCGCGCCGTCGGCGGAGTGCGCGATCGGGTCGAACTCGTCGACCACGGCGGCGCCTTCGGGCGCGAACACGCTGTAGCGTTCGCCGGTCGCGTAGACGTGCAGCGACCAGCGCCGCCCGTCGAGCGTCACATCGTGCAGGCCGTCGCCCCGCGTGCTCGCGGTGAACGTGCGGCGTGTCGCTCCGTCCACCAGCGTCTGCGTCGAGCCCCGGCGTTCGAGCGCGAACACGTGATGCGCGCCCTGCGCCTCGATGTCGAAGCGCCGCGCGGCGCTGCCGTGCAGGCGCCACCCATCGCGGCGCGTCCACGGATCGCTGTTCTCCAGCACGCGTTCGGCCGCCAACGCATGCGCGACCACGCCGGCCGCCGCGACCTCCAGCGGCAGTGGCGGCGCGTTGAACAAGACCTCGCGCTCGCGCTCGATCAGCGCGGTGTCCAGGTCCGCGGTCGCGAACGACCGGCTCGCGGCGACGCGGCGCAGGAAGGCGACGTTCGTGTGCAGTCCGACGATGTGGGTCGCGGCCAGCGCGGCATCGAGCCGCGCGAGCGCCTGTTCGCGGTCCGCACCCCAGACGATCAGCTTGGCGATCATCGAATCGTAGAACGGCGAGATCGCGTCGCCCTCGCGCACGCCGGCATCGACACGCACCGGCGCACGCTCGAAACTCGCCGCCTGCGGGGTGCGGTACACCTCGAGGCGACCGGTCGCGGGCAGGAAGTTCGAATCCGGGTTCTCGGCGCAGATGCGCGCCTCGATCGCATGACCGTGGATGCGCAGGTCGCCCTGCTTCAGCGGCAGCGGTTCGCCCGCGGCGACGCGCAACTGCCACTCGACCAGGTCGAGCCCGGTGATCGCCTCGGTCACCGGGTGCTCGACCTGCAGCCGGGTGTTCATCTCCATGAAGAAGAAGCGCAGATCGCCGTCCGGCGTGGGCTCGGCGATGAATTCGACCGTCCCCGCGCCCACATAGCCGACCGCCCGAGCCGCCGCCACCGCGGCGGCGCCCATCTCGGCGCGCCGTGCGGCACTCATGCCCGGCGCGGGCGCCTCCTCCAACACCTTCTGATGCCGGCGCTGCACCGAGCAGTCGCGCTCGAACAGGTAGACGCACTCCCCGTGCGCATCGCCGAACACCTGAATCTCGATATGGCGCGGGCGGGTCACGTAGCGCTCGATCAGCACCGCGTCATCGCCGAAGCTGTTGATCGCCTCGCGCTTGCACGACGCGAGCGCGGCGTCGAACTCGTCGGTCTTCGTGACGATGCGCATGCCCTTGCCGCCACCGCCGGCGCTCGCCTTGATCAGCACAGGATAGCCGATGCGGTCGGCCTCGCGCTTGAGCATCGCCGGGTCCTGCCCCGCGCCGTGGTAGCCCGGCACGAGTGGCACGCCGGCCCGCTCCATCAACTGCTTCGACTCGGCCTTCAGGCCCATGGCCTTGATCGCCGAGGGCGGCGGGCCGATGAAGACCAGCCCGGCGTCGGCGCAGGCCTGCGCGAAATCCTCGTTCTCGCTCAGGAATCCGTAGCCCGGATGCACCGCTTGCGCGCCGGTGGCCCGTGCCGCGTCGATGATGCGCTCGCCGCGCAGGTAGCTCTCCTTCGGCGTGGAGGGGCCGATGTGCACCGCCTCGTCGCAGGCCAGCACGTGCTTCGCGCGGGCGTCCGCATCGGAATAGACCGCCACGGTCTGGATGCCGAGCTTGCGCGCGGTCGCCGCGACACGGCAGGCGATCTCGCCGCGGTTGGCGATCAGGATCTTCTTGAACATGGATCTCCTCACATCGACGGCTGCGCCGCCCCACCGAACCAGCCCGAGACGCGCTGCGCGAGACGGCGCAGGAACTTCGCCAGCATCCAGGTCACGATCACCATCACGACCAACGCCACCGCGAGCACGCCGAAGAACACGTACGGGTGTACCCACGACAACCACAAGCTGACCGGCACGACGCTGTCGCCGAGCAGCGACATCGCGATGTTCGAAAACGGCTCGGGCGACGCGTTCAGCGCCGCGCGCGTGGTCGACTTCGCGACATGGCTGGTGGCCGCGAGCGTGCCGCCGAGCAGCGCGGCGGCCATCGCCCAGCTCGACTGATCGGCGCCGAACACCGCCGCTGCGAGCGCCGCCCCGGCCGGAATCCGCACCACGGTGTGGATCAGGTCCCAGAGCGTGTCGACGCCGGGGATCTTGTCGGCGAAGAACTCGACGAACAGCATCATCCCGCTTGCGCCGAGCATCACCGGAGACTGCAGCACGTGCAGGCCGCTCGGCAGCGCGACCCACCCCATGAATCCGGCGATGCCGGTGAGGAACAGCACTGCGTACAGGCGCAGCCCGCTGGCCCAGCCGAGCGCGGCGGCGATCGCGAGCAGTTGCGGTGTGTCCAGCGGAATGCTCGGAAGGTCGGGCAAGGTGGGCAGGTTCGGCAGATCGATCAACATCACGACGACTCCATCAGCCACGCCGGCTTGCGCTTGTTCAGAAAGCTCTGAACCCCCTCGCGGCCCTCGTCGCTGGCGCGGATATCGGCGATGCGGCGCGCCGTCTCTCCACGCAGCGCCTCGGTGATCGGTTGACCGGCGACGTCCTGGACCAGCGACTTGCAGGCGCGCAGGGCCATCGGCCCGTTCGCGACCAGCGCCGCAACGATCCGGTCGACCTGGGCATCGAGCGCCTCAGCGCCGCTGCAGACCTCGTGGACAAAGCCCATCGCCGCCGCCTGCGTCGCGCTGAAGCGCTCGGCGGTCACGACATAGCGGCGTGCCGCCTGCTCGCCCATCGCGCGGATCACGTACGGGCTGATCGTCGCCGGCAACAGGCCGAGCTTCGCTTCGCTCAGACAGAAGTTCGCGGCGGCGTCCGCGACGAGCACGTCGCACACGGCGGCCAGGCCGACGCCGCCGGCATAGCAGTCGCCGTGGATGCGCCCGACGACCGGCACCGGGCAGCGGTAGATCGTCCACAGCATCTCGGCCAGCGCCTGCGCGTCGCTGCGATTGCGCTCCCAGTCGTAGCCGGCCATCTCGCGCATCCACGACAGGTCGGCGCCGGCGCAGAACGCCTTGCCGTGGCCGCCGAGAACGACCGCGCGCAAGCCGGTGTCGGCGCTGAACTCCGCGAACGCGTCGTGCAGTTCGCGGATCACCGCGTCGTTGAACGCGTTGCGCACGTCGGGCCGGTTCAGGTACACGCGGGCGACGACGCCTTCGCGTCGGATCTCGAGGGTGTGGCTCATCGGGGGCTGTCCTTCGTCATCGACTTCGTCATCGCGCTCGATGGTCAATCGTCGGCCCATTCTGCGCGCGTGGCGAACGACAACCCGAGGCGGCTAGTGAAGAAGCGTGCGACCTCGGGCTCCCACACCGGGATGCCGTTGCGTGCGCCGAACAGCGCATGTGCGTCCTTGCCGAAACTGCCGTAGGCCACCAGTTGCGCCTCGCCGCCCGCCGCGACGTAGCGCGCGTGCATCGCATGCCACACCGGCGAGGCGAAGGTCGCATCGTTGTCGCCATAGAACCAGAGGCTGGGGACGCGGGTCGTGTGCGCGTAGTCGGCCGCGGCCGCGGCGAGCACCGCAGGCCAGTCGGGGCAGCGGTCCTGCCGCAATCCGCCCGCGAAGTTGACGACCCCGACCACCTGCGGCATGCCCTGACTCGCCGCGGCGAGCGCGACCAATCCCCCGGCCGATTGGCCCACGAGCACGACGCGACGCGCGTCGATGTCGGCACGGCGCTCGAAGTACGCGATCGTCGCGCGCACGTCCTGCGCGGAGATCCGGCCATTGGCCGCGATATCGCATCCCGCGTTCGGATAGCGACCGCCGGAGCCGGCGAAGCCCTGACGCATCGGCAGCGCGACGGCATAGCCGCGCGCCACGAACTCGCGCGCGGCCCAGACGAAACGCGAACGCGGCTGCTGGTGCGGATCACCGGGCGACTTGCCGTGGTTGATGATGACGAGCGGGAACGGACCGGCGCCGGCCGGCCGGTACAGCGTCGTCTCGAGATCGACCGCAGGCGACTCCGCGATCCGGATCCGCAACACCTCTTCGCGCAGGTCGCGCTCCGGCAAGCGCGTGACCGGCGTCGACGTCGGCACAGCCGAGCAGCCGCCGAGGAACAGCGCCAGCGCGAGAGCGAAGCGTAGGGCGGTGCGGTTCAGGTCGATCGTCATGAGGGCGCGTTCAATAGCGCTTGGCCACTTCGTCCAGCATCACCTCGGTGGCGCCACCTCCGATCGCGAGGATGCGTGCGTCGCGCCACAGGCGCTCGATCGCCGACTCGCGCATGTAGCCCATGCCGCCGTGGAACTGCTGGCAGCTCGAGACCACCTCGTTGACGAGCTCGCCGGTCAGCGCCTTGAGCATCGACACGTCCTGCACGACATCGTGCCCGTGCGTCACGCGCCACGCGCACTGGTACATGAACGCCCGCGCGGCGCGCACCTTCGCATCGAGCATCGCCAGACGCTGGCGGATCACCTGCTTGTCGAACAACGGCGCGCCGAAGGCCTGGCGGGTGCGCACATGATCGAGCGTCAGCTTCAGCGCCTGCATGCCATGGCCGATCGCCATCGCGGCCAACGCGATGCGCTCGGTCTGGAAGTTCTTCATCACCGCGTAGAAGCCCTTGTGCTCTTCGCCGAGCAGCGCGTCGGCGGGCAGGCGCACGTCGTCGAGCACGAGCTCGGCGGTGTCGGACGACAGCCAGCCGGTCTTCTTCAGCGCGCGGCCGACCGAGAAGCCCGGCGTGCCTTTCTCGACGATGAACATCGACATCGCATGGCGCGCACTGCCCGTCTTCGCGGCGATGAAGTAGAGGTCCGCGTGCACGCCGTTCGTGATGAACATCTTGGTGCCGTTCAGGACCCAGTGGTCGCCGTCACGCCGCGCCGTCGTGCGGATGCCGGCGACATCGGAGCCCGCGCCCGGTTCGGTGATGCCGACGGCAGTGATCGTGCGACCGGCGGTCACGCCGGGCATGTACTTCGCGAGTTGCGCCTTCGAACCGGCGTGATGCAGGTGCGGGCTCGCCATGTCGGTGTGCACCAGCACCGTGATGATGAAGCCGCCGAACGTCGATTGCGACAGCGCCTCGGCGAACACCAGGTTGGTCATCGCATCGGCGTCGGCGCCACCGTATTCGGCCGGATACATCAGGCCGAGCAATCCAGCGTCGCCCATCTTGCGCAGGATCTCGCGTGGCGTGTGGCCCTGCTCCTCCCACGCGGCCGCCGACGGTTCGACTTCGCGAGCGATGAAGCGCGCGATCTGTTCGCGCAGCAGCTCGTGTTCGGGGGTGAGGTAGATGTTGTCCACGCGCGCGGCCCGTCACATCCGGAAGACGCCGAACTTCGCCTCCGGTATCGGCGCGTTCAAGCTCGCCGAGATCGCCAGCGCCAGCACGCGCCGCGTCTGCGCCGGGTCGATCACGCCGTCGTCCCACAGACGCGCACTGGCGTAGTACGGATGCGCCTGGTGCTCGAACTGGTCGAGGATCGGCTGCTTGAACGCCGCCTCGTCGTCCTTGCTCCACGCGCCGCCCTTGGCCTCGATGCCGTCGCGCTTGACCGTCGCGAGCACGCTCGCGGCCTGCTCGCCCCCCATCACGCTGATGCGCGCGTTGGGCCACATCCACAGGAAGCGCGGCGAATAGGCGCGACCGCACATGCCATAGTTGCCGGCGCCGAAGCTGCCGCCGATGATCACGGTGAACTTCGGCACGTTGACGGTCGAGACCGCCGTGACCATCTTCGCGCCGTGCTTGGCGATGCCCTCGGCCTCGTACTTCCTGCCGACCATGAAGCCGGTGATGTTCTGCAGGAACACCAGCGGTACCTTGCGCTGGCCGCAGAGTTCGATGAAGTGTGCGCCCTTCATCGCCGATTCGGAGAACAGCACGCCGTTGTTCGCGACGATGCCCACCGGCATGCCCTCGATGTGCGCGAAGCCGGTCACGAGCGTCGTGCCGTAGCGTGCCTTGAACTCGTCGAACTCCGAGCCGTCGACGATGCGCGCGATGATCTCGCGCACGTCATAGGGCTTGCGGGTGTCGGTCGGGATCACGCCGTGCAGCTCGTCGGGCGCAAACAGCGGCGCGCGCGGTTCGACGACGCGCTGGCCGTGCGCCTTCGACCAGTTCAGATTCGCGACCGATGCCCGTGCGATCGCGAGCGCATGGGTGTCGTTCTGCGCCAGGTGATCGGCCACGCCCGACAGGCGCGTGTGCACGTCGCCGCCGCCGAGCTCCTCGGCGCTGACAATCTCGCCGATCGCCGCCTTCACCAACGGCGGGCCGGCGAGGAAGATCGTGCCCTGGTTCTTCACGATGATCGACTCGTCGCTCATCGCCGGCATGTAGGCGCCGCCCGCCGTGCACGAGCCCATCACCACCGCGATCTGCGGAATGCCCTGGGCGCTCATCTGCGCCTGGTTGTAGAAGATGCGGCCGAAGTGCTCGCGGTCGGGGAACACATCGTCCTGGTTCGGCAGGTTCGCGCCGCCGCTGTCGACGAGGTAGATGCAGGGCAGGCGGTTCTGCTGCGCGATCTCCTGCGCACGCAGGTGCTTCTTGACCGTCATCGGGTAGTACGTCCCGCCCTTCACGGTCGCGTCGTTGCACACGATCATGCAGTCGACGCCGCTGACGCGGCCGATGCCGGCGATCAGCCCGGCGCCCGGCGCGTCGTTCTTGTACATCTCGAGCGCGGCCAGCGGCGCGATCTCGAGGAACGGCGTGTCCGGGTCGAGCAGCATCTCGACGCGGTCGCGCGGCAGCAGCTTGCCGCGCGCGACGTGCTTGGCGCGCGGGCCCTCGCCCCCGCCCTGCGCGATCTGCGCCAGCTTCGCGTTCAGGTCGTCGACGAGCGCCCGCATCGCGCTCGCATTGGTCTTGAAGTCTTCGGATCGAACGCTGAGCTTGGAGGCGAGAACGGGCATGGTGGGCGATGCTTTCCGCGACGGATCGGTCTGATTGACGTATACGTCAATTGTAGGGGTCGGCGACTAGAACGGCCCCTTCTCGAGCCAGCGCTCGATCTGCGGCCGCCGATCGTTGCCCCAGAACGGCTCGCCGTCGATCACGAAGAACGGCGCACCGAAGACGCCGGCAGCGATCGCCGCATCGTTGACGGCCTTCAGCCGCGCCTTGCGCTGCGGGTCGTTCCAGGCGGCCTCGGCCGCGCTGGCCTCCAGCCCGAACTCGGCGCACAGCTCGCGCAACTCGCCGATGTCCGACAGGTCCACGCCGCGTGCGAACAGTGCGCGCAACCCGTGCCGCGCCCACGCGACCGCGCGCGCTGCGCCGGCGGTATCGTTCAGCCACCAGAAGATGCGCGCCGCGTTCTGGGTCGCGATCGGAAACTTCGCCGGCATCTTCAGCGGCACGCCGGCAAAGCGCGCGGAGCGCTCGAAGTCGCGCATCGAATACTCGCGCTTCAGCGGGTACGCCACCGGGCTCCGGATCTCGGTGACCTGAAACGTCGCGCCGAGCAGCATCGCATGCCACTGCACCGTGCGGCCGTGGCGCGCGGCGAGCGCCTCGATCCATTCCGAGGCGATGTACGAATACGGCGACGAGAAGTCGAAGTAGAACGTGATCGGGCTGGCGGCATTCATGCGGGGCAGATTACTGCAAGCCCTGCCCTGCCGTATGGGTGTTTACACAGTCGTCTCCAGCGTGCCCGGGTAGAGCTGCTCCAGTGCCGATCGGGCCGCGCTCTCGAGCACCGGACGCAGCGCGAGCGCCAGCGCGCCGGGCGGCTCGCCACCGCCGTCCCCGCCGCCATCGCCGCCGCCGCGATCGGCCCAGATCGCGGCGAGCACCTCGCGTTGCGGCGCGAGCGCGGTCGCGATCACGTCCTTCCAGTGCGGCGGTGATTCGCCCTGCGACCAGTCGCCACGGCCGCGACCGAAATGCGCGACCGCGAGGTAGCGCAACAACGCCGCCTCGGCCATCTGATC